>ERZ1031113.5-NODE-5-length-208128-cov-18.822706_pt1 | contig 208128 bp, 207 predicted proteins | sample MGYA00518225_ERZ1031113 | MGnify/ENA primary metagenome ERZ1031113 (study PRJEB33718, sample SAMN03159751) | human skin metagenome | collected 2014-05-20 | study: EMG produced TPA metagenomics assembly of the PRJNA266117 data set (Human skin bacterial metagenome...
TAAAAGGCCATGTAACAGCCCTTTTACGGTACAATGTTTTTAACCACTAAAACATAGTGGGTGAATGCCCTGGCGTGCGCAGTGCGTTGAACTGCAGGAAGAACTTATTGCGGCCTTGTGATCCCTGATATTGAATTCGTTCACGCCGATCGATATATAGCTGAGCGTCCAGGAACGGAGCGGCGACGATTGTCACCTTCTCAGCGGGTAGCTGCTGCACGTCGTTCACGTACAGCTTCAGCTGCGTGTCGCCGAGCTCTTTTTCGCCTGCCCTCGCGGTCACCGAGCCCGCGATTGAACCAACTGCGCCGGCTTTAATCGAAAATTTGCACTCCGCCGCCGATATGAGCCTGGCGGCGTAACCAGCCCCAGAAACACAAACCCCGTTGTTTACGATGCTCAACTTGTCTGGATCGAGCTTGACTACAACCTCGCGTTCCGGCCCAGCTTCAAAATTAATGGAGAGGTTATAAGTGACGTCGTCGTTGGTGGAAACGACCCGGTCACGGGCGCTGTCATCGCCGTTTACGAAACCGTTCGCGCTGTTAATACGCGATTGATCGGGAGTGCCATGGCCGGTGCCGTCTTGGACGAGCGAAATACGGGCAGAGGTATATCCCTGTTTGGAGGTATCTGCCAATGCCGTGGGAGTAATGCATTGAACGCCCAGCACTGCTGCCACTAGGGCTGCAGCGCAAATTCCTCTTCGAGCGCGCGGCAAATAATTCACTGAGCTCCCTCCCCCGAAAGCCCCAAAAAACTAGGAGTGAATCTAGCGCAAGATTTCGCTTTGTCTAGTGGTTTCATTAGTAATTTTCTAGGAATTTTGGCCCCGCTTGGGAACGTGCCGGTTTTTCATATCAACCGGCTTAATGCCATACCAGATTGATGACGCGATGAGCAGGGCCATTAGCGGCAGCCACCAGGGGAAGCCGGGTATTTTCGGCATTGGGCCAGGGACGTCTTTCACCTCTAGCGGGATCCGTTCTCCCGTAACCAGCAGTCGGTGGGAATTGACGCCGACCGGCACGCAGGTAATTAACGTCACTAGATCCCGCTGCGGGACTGGAGCAATGAACTCCACCTGGGTGGGCTCAACACGTAACCGCTCCACTACCCGGTAGCGAAAGCGCTCACCCATTACGACGACGTCAAAGGTGTCGCCGTCTTGGAGTTCTGGAAGACGGGTGAATAGCTCCATATTCGCTAGCCCAGAATGTGCAGTGATGACACTGCGGTTACCTTTGCCGCCGACCGGCAGCGAGGTGCCGAAGAGGTGCCCCGCGCCATGATCGAGCGCCCATTTGCTAGTGCCGTGATAGATCGGAATATCGGCGGCAATCCGGGGGATCTGAACAGCACCAATCGCTGCATAGGGCCCCGGTACAAGCAGCTGCTCGTACCGACGGTAGGCATCACTATTTGGTGAAGCGACGTCCCCACCAAGAGCTGAATCCGCCGCGATTGCGGGCAGCTGGGAATTGTATTCGACGACTTCCTTTAGCTTTGAAAGTCGATCCGGATCGCTTCGCTGCTCGTGGATGATCGTCTTGTTCATTTCGTGAAGTTGCTTCGACGTCAGCCACTGCGAAGCCGAAGGGTAGAAGCCCACTACGACGGAGGCGGTAAACAACACCATGACGACCAGTCGCGATGGGCGCCCGGGATACCACCATTGGTGGCGTTCCACCGGAGCTTCAAGGTTAGTCTTCGCGGCACGACGTTTACGCCACAAAATCATCGCGACGGCAAGCACGCCCAAAATGCCCAAGATCCAGTAGACCGCAGCGAGCAGTGAACTGGGAGCTGGAAAATCGATCCGCATTCGGAATCCCCCGATTGGACTAGCGTTGGGCTGAAGCGTTGCGCAAATGCGGCTGCCAGTCAACCGGCCGGTCCGTCATGTCAAATCTCTGACCGATTGGGCATGGTGTCGGCCATTCCAGTGCTGTCGGCGCTCGGCTCCCATTCCATCGGCAGATGCGGCTCGAGGTGGAGGGCCGGATCGTCCGAGGCAAAGGAGCGCACTGGACCAATTCCGGTGTAGCGGGTCTCGAATCTGACGGTGACGACCCCCGCGCCTGATCCCCAGACCCAGCCGTGCCCTAATTCGTCATGGCTCACGTCCAGGCCAGGCGCCCAACCGTCAATGTGCCGGCGACGCGACGTGGTGATCTCACTTGCAGCAGACAACGGATGACCCAGTTGCGCGTCATCGTCCAGCTGGAAAAGGTCTTCCTGAGCAGCAGTGGAGAAATTAGAGGCCCCCACTCCGAGTAATCGGACTCCGTCTTGCAGGTCTAGGCCAGCTAACAGACCACGGGCGACCCGCAAAATTCGCTCCGGGCTATCGGTCGCACCATCCAGGGTGCGCGAGCGGGTGAAGGTCGTGAAATCAGCTAACCGAGCCTTGACGGTGATCGTGCGTCCAAAGACTCCAGCTTTGGTCAATCTCGACGCCACGAGGGCACTATCACGGACCAGGATCGCGTCTAATTCCGCTGGGTCGCGCAGATCTGTGAGGAAGGTGTCTTCAACCGAGATGGATTTGGCATCTCGATGGGCGAGGACCGGGCGGTCGTCGCGGGCGAAGGCGAGATCGTGCAGCCAGGCGCCCGTCGATTGACCGAGCTCGCGGATCAATTCGCGGTCGGAAGCCCGTTGTAGATCTGCGACGGTCTCAATTCCCAGCCGGGCTAACCTTTCATTGGTGGCATGCCCCACACCGGGGATGACCTTGACCGGTAGCGGGGTGATGACGTCCAACTCCTCGCCGGCAGCGCTGATGAATTGGCCATTCGGCTTGGCTTTCTCGCTGGCTAGCTTGGCCATGAATTTGCTCGTCCCGACGCCCACCGACGCGCTCAAACCTTCGGTGCGGCGGGTCAGTTCGGCGCGCAACTCGGTCACCAATTCCGGGAGCTTGGTTTCGTCAAAATCTGTTAGCTGCGACAGGTCGACGTAGGCCTCGTCCAAGCTGAGCGGCTCGACGATCGGCGACAACTCGTGCAACAGATCCATGACGATCCGGCTGGATTGGCGATATGCCTCAAAGCGTGGCGTCAGATAGGCGGCGTGCGGGGCTTTGCGTCGAGCCTCACCTGACGGCATCGCCGAGTGCACCCCGAAAGCGCGCGCTTCATAACTCGCGGTGGCGACCACACCGCGGGCGGTCACCCCGCCGACGACGACGGGCTTGCCGCGCAACGAAGGCTTGTCGCGCTGCTCAACAGAGGCATAAAAAGCGTCCAAATCCAGGTGCAGAATGACCGGTTTGGAACGCATGGCGAGCTGATCAGGGCGTAGTAATCAGGCCAGATCTGCGCGACGCTGATAAGTCACAAAGTCGAACGCGCCGCGCGGATCTCGGCTGGTTTCAACCCAGATTTCTGGGTCGATTTGGGGCAGTTTGACGTCGCCGTCGGCAGGCATATGCACCTCGCTGAGATCCAATTCGTCGACGATCGGCCAAGCCATCTTATAAATCTCGCCACCACCGATGACGTGCGCAAGGTCGTCGCGTTTGGCGGCTTCGGTGATGGCTTCTTCGAGTGTCTTTACAGCTATTCCCTTGGGCTCGCCGCGATCATCGACTTCAATCTCGACCTTGCTGGGGTCACGGGTGATGATGATGCTGAACCGTCCGGGCAAAAAGCCCATGACGTCGTGGGTGCGCCGTCCCACGATCAACGGGTGCCCCATCGTGACGCGCTTGAAACGCTGCCAGTCTTCGCTGAATTTGAACGGCTGCTGCTCACCGTCACCGACGACCCCGTTGGCGGCCACGATCGCGATGGCGATCAGCCGAGGGGTGCCGTCAGCGGCTTTGTGGTTGTCCGGGACGGCTGCTGGGCTGGGTTCCTGGGCGTCAGTCATGGCTTACAGCCTAGGCGTTGCCTGGCAGCGCGGTTTTTCAGCGAGTGACGACGCTGCGTAACTCGATGACCTTCAACTGATAGAAATCCGGTTCAGAAACCAACCGCAACGAACCCGACTGACCCAGCGCAGACCAATCCACCCGCCACTCAACCCGCGCCGAAATTACGTAATCACCCCGATCCAAGTAGACGTGATGACAAGTCGGCGACTTCGCTTTCGGATCCTCATCCAACCCACGCACCGAAGTCCCCACACAGCGATAACGTCTCCCATCACCAGTCTCAAACAACCCCGCGACCGGATAGGCATCCAACTCCACCGTCACCGGCCCATCAGAAACCTGCTGACGAATCCCATCTGGATGCTCAACATGCAACCAAACCGGAAAACCAACCGGCAACGCATTCCACTCATTACGAGCCGGATCAGGCTGCATCACAAAACGCGCCGCCGGCACCTGCACCGACCCAGCAACCCGAGACGCCGTATCTGCGACGATCAAGGGATCTAAAGAACTCAAATCGGGCGTTGCTCCTGGATAAGGTCCTGGAAGTCTTGTCGGACGGGGAACACCGTTCGCTCCAAACTTTGGTGCGGATCCAGGCGCAGTCGTGTCGTCGAGCCTCGGAGCATAGACGGGTGGAGCCGAGATTTGCACGCCCGGTCGAAATACGCTTGCTTCAACGTATCCGTAACTTCCGTGGGCTTCCGAGCGAACTTGTTTATCGTTGCCCCAGCCCAACGGATCATCAGCGGCAGCCAGCGGAACGAACCCGGCTGTCAGTAAAAAAGCGGCGAACATCGACGTCATTATCACGCGAGCGAACATGATGTCACCGGCTTACTTGAAATACCAAACAACTTCAATTTCTGATTCTCAAAACGGAAATAATATTTTTCATAAGAAATACCTCCGTGCCCCATGAACTCACCGTCTTGATAGGTTTCGACACGAGAAAAATCTGCGCACCCCTCCAATATCACGGCCGCGTTATGCTCAAGAGTTCCAGGAAACATTTTCAACTCATACGAACCAGCATCGACATTTTTCAAAACAATCTTCTTTGAAGAATTCTCCCAGTACTTGTCTTGAGACAGAGATAAATACGGGTCTGTCGTTAATTCCTTCAGCTCCTCTGGAAAAGGCTCATAGACACCGGCAAAAATGTGCGAATTGTGGATAGCATCAACTCTCCTGAAGACGCGCTCGGCTTCGGCTACCAATTCAGCCGGAGTGGTCGGCAGCGGCTGCGTTGGGTTCAATGTGGAAGGCGTCGGAACCGGTTCCTTGGTCGGGTTCGCGCACGCACTCAGCAGCAGAGCCATGCAGCACGCCGTCACAGCAAAGGTGCGTGCGGTTCGGGTCATAGGGTCCTCCTTGGGGGAAGAAGGTCGCTCAACACATCAAGCGCCAGTAGGGATCCTGTATTTCTCACTTCAGCGAGCATGAGGATACCTCTTCACCGGTCATATCAAAGATTCTTAAGTCGCCATCAACCATGCTGAAGAAATATCGGAGATAGATAATGCTTCCATTTCCTTGTGATATTCCATCTCTGAGCACTTCTACATGCTGAAAACTCGAACAAACGTGCACCGACGCAATAGTGTTGGCAGGAGCTTCACCTCGGAATGGTTCAATTTCAAACCGTGCGTTCTCGACATCTTTAAATGAATAATTGTTTACCCGCACAGTTTCGTAGTCTTCTTGGAACCATGCCAAGACTTGCGGCGTGACATATCGGGACAATTCTTTAGGAATAGTTGGATCCCCACCGTAGAGATGGCGCTTATCTAATTCAACTACTCGATTGACGATCCGTAACGCTTCCTCCTCTGGAGACAACGAAATCGACACCGATGAGGACGGATGAGCGACGCTGCTGGTCGATGGTGCTGGCTCAGTGCGGTCCGTGCACGCGCTCAACAGCAACGTCATGCAGCACGCAACGACAAAGGCATGTGCGGTTCGAATAAACATAGGGGCCTCCTTGGGGGAAGAAGGTCGCTCAACACATCAAGCGCAATGCCCAAATCTTGGCACACCCCGGGGCCGAACAACCGCCCCAGAAAATCGTCTGTGGAAAACTACCGGAAATAATCACCGGTTTGTGGGCAGGTCTCCTCAGACCGCGATCGGCGCCTTGATCGTCGAATGCGGGTCGTAGCCTTCGACACGAATGTCGTCCAAGGTGAAGACGTCGATCTCTCGCACCTGCGGATTGAGCCACAGCGTCGGCAACGGCCGCGGATCTCTAGACAGCTGCTCGTTGACCTGATCAATGTGATTGTCATAGATATGCGCGTCACCGAAGGTGTGGACGAAATCGCCCACCTCGAGATCACACACTTGCGCGACCATATGCGTCAGCAATGCATAGGACGCGATATTGAAGGGCACGCCTAAGAACAGGTCCGCCGAACGCTGATAGAGCTGGCAGCTGAGCTGGCCACGTCCGCCTTCTTTGCCGGGTGCGACATAGAACTGGAAGAGCGAGTGACACGGCGGCAAGGCCATGTCGTCAACCTCGGCGACATTCCACGCTGAGACGATATGCCGCCGCGAATCGGGATTGTTTTTCAGCGAATCGATGACCCTCGCGATCTGGTCGACGTGCCCGCCATTCGGGGTTGGCCAGGAACGCCACTGATATCCGTAAATATGGCCCAGATCGCCGTTCTCGTCGGCCCATTCGTCCCAAATGTGAATATTGTTTTCGTGCAGCCAGGCGATATTTGTGTCTCCCTTGAGGAACCAAATGAGCTCACCGAAGACGCCGCGAGTGAACACCTTTTTCGTGGTGACTAGCGGAAATCCGTCAGTCAGATCGAAGCGCATCTGATAGCCAAAGACGCTGCGGGTGCCGGTTCCAGTGCGGTCCGACTTATGCACGCCGTGATCGCGGACGTGGGCCAGTAGGTCCAGATATTGCTGCATCAATCCTCGCTATCAATGCCAAGTTGTTCAGCTAGCACGGGCAGCATCGCCGCAATTGAGCGACCACGATGGCTGATTGCGTCCTTCTGCTCCCCCGTCAATTGAGCCGCCGTCAGCCTACCTGGACCGTCCTGCTCGGTCGGAATGAAAATCGGGTCATAGCCGAAACCATTCGGCCCAGAGGATGCTAAGGCGAGTTCGCCGGGCATTTCGCCGCGCGTGGTGAATTCGCGACCGTCCGGCATGACGAGAGCCATGACTGACACGAAGTGCGCTGCACGTCGCCCAGGTTCGACGTCATCGATTTGCGCCAAGACCAGCTCCAGATTGGCTTGGTCGTCATGTTGCGGGCCAGCCCACCGTGAGGAACGCACCCCAGGCATGCCGCCCAGCGCGTCGACACAAAGACCCGAATCGTCAGCCAACGTCGGCAGTCCTGACGCGGCCACCCCAGCCCGGGCTTTAATCAGCGCATTTCCCTCGAAGGTCCACTCCGTCTCGGCTGGTTCTGGATAGCTTTGGACGTCAGCCAACGCCAAGATTTCAATATCTAGCCGGTGCGCCGCCAAGATTCTGCGTAGCTCAGCCAGTTTCTTAGCGTTATTGGTCGCGAGCAGAACTTTCGGCGTCATCGCCCAAGCGCCTGACGCTGCAGCTCGGTCAGCTCCGCGCACCCCTTGACGCCCAGGTCGAGCAACTGCGACATCAGCTCCCGGTCGAAGGGCTCACCCTCAGCGGTCCCCTGCACCTCGACGAAACGTCCGTCACCGGTACAGACGATGTTCATGTCGACCTCAGCGGTGGAATCTTCGAGGTAGTTCAAATCCAACACCGGTTGACCATTGACGATGCCGACGCTGATCGCTGACACAGATCCCGTCAGCGGTTCACCGGCCAGCAGATTGCGTTCGCGCATCCATTCGACCGCGTCCGAAAGCGCCAGATAGGCGCCGGTGATCGACGCGGTGCGGGTGCCGCCGTCAGCCTGCAGCACGTCGCAGTCGATGACGATGGTGTTCTCCCCCAGCGCTGCGTAATCGATGACGGCGCGCAGCGAGCGTCCTATCAGTCGCGAAATTTCATGGGTGCGACCACCCACGCGCCCCTTGCGCGACTCACGATCGTTGCGGGTGTTGGTCGAGCGCGGCAGCATCTCGTACTCGCTAGTCACCCAGCCCAGTCCCGAACCCTTACGCCAGCGCGGCACGCCCTCGGTGACCGAAGCTGCGACGAGCACCCGCGTCGACCCGAACTCGACCAAGACCGATCCTTCGGCGTGCTCTAACCAGCCGCGGGTGATTTTCACCGGACGTAATTGATCAGCAGCCCGGCCATCGGGGCGTGGGCCCCAGCCATTCAATTCGCTCATTTTCTTCCCCAAGTCCGCCAACGCGATCGGTTCGTTCACATCACCAACCTACCGCTGAGCACGCCCGTATACTGCTGAGAAATGTTTGAGTACCGAATCTACGACTACCTCGAGGACGTCCGCCCGCCGGCCGGCACGCCCCTGTCCCAGCACGGCGCGGTGCGGCGTCAACTGCTGGAAGAAAAGCTCAACGAGCTCGCCCGCCAAGGTTGGCGCACCGTATCGTGGGATTTTGAGCATTATCGGGTACTGCTGGAACGTGCCGCCGACAGCGCCCACCTGGATCGACCACCTCGACCTCACTTCGCCGATCGCTGGTATCCGCCGCAATATTGAGCGACCTACGAAAGGACCCGAGTGTACGAATACATGGCTCACGAGTAAATCGACGATCTGGGCTTTCGAGAGGTTTTTTCACCCGGCAAAGAGGCCGAATTTGTGGCCCGGATGCTCAACGAGTTCGGCAAGGACGGTTGGCGCCTGAGCGAGTGGAACCGAGAAGATTGCGTCGTGCTGCTAGAACGTGAACTCAAAGACCGCTGGCGCCAGCCAGAAGGTCTGTAACCGACGCGGACCGCTTACAGCCCGCCCAGGGCGCGGGCGATCATGAACGCTGACGCAGCTGCCCACGCCTGCGGGTGGCAGGATGCCGGATAGGGCGCGGGCGGGAATAGCTGTTCGACGTCTTGACCACCAAACAGTTCCGGCAGGCTCGCGTCGAATCCCTCGGACGCGCGTAGCAGACCCCGGGCCAAGGTCTGGGCTTGGTCGGTAAACCCGCGAGCCAACATGCCCTCGATGATCATCGCTGTGTCGTGGGTCCAAACCGATCCAACGTGATAGCGAGTCGGCCAGTAGCGGCCATTATCGGTCGACATCGTCCGCACGCCATAGCCGCTGAACATGGTGGGATCCATCAAACGTTTGACGATGATCGCGGCCTCTTCGTCGTTGACGATGCCGGTGACCAGCAGGTGACCCATGTTGGACGCGACGCCATCGACCGGCCGCTTAGCACCATCCAGCGCAATAGCCGGGTAGCGTCCCTGGTCGTCTTCGACCCAGAACTTGGCGCGGAAGCGATCAGCCAGCTCGGCCGCATAGGAACGCCAATAATCGGCCTGCTCGGCATCAGCTTCGTCGCCGAATTCATCGAGCAGTTGAGCGCCCAATACGGCAGCGTGATAGGCGTAGCCCTGCACTTCACACAGCGCAATCGGGCCCTCTGCGATCTGACCATCGGCGAAACGAATCGAATCGGCCGAATCCTTCCAGCCCTGATTTGCCAGCCCATGCCCGGATTCGTCGATGTATTCCAAGAAACCATCGCCGTCAGCGTCGGCGTAGTCGCGCAGCCAGCCCAACGCATTGCGCAATGGATCCATCAGTTGGCCGATCTGCTCACCGGGCACACCAGCCTGCCAGCACTGGCCGAGCAAGATGATCCACAACAAGGTCGCATCGATGGTGCCGTAATACAGCGGCGGCAGGATCGCAGCTTGATCGAGCACGTCGAAGGGCTGAGCTCGCACCTCGTGCAAGATCTTGCCGGGCTGTTCAGCGGTGTCGATATCGACCTTGGTGCCCTGATAGCCAGCCAAGACTTGCAGGGTCGAGATCGCCAGCTGCGGATCAAGCGCCAGCGCCAACCGAGCAGTGATCAGCGAATCGCGACCAAATAGCGTCAAGAACCATGGTGTGCCAGCAGCAATGAAGCCGCGCGTGGCGTCAGCACGCTCCCCCAAGCGAAGACCGTTCAGGTCACGCACTGCGCGGGTGATCAATCGATCCAAGGCGGGCTGGCCACTCGACGCCGGGGCTTGCAGCGGCTGACCACTATAGCCGACGAAGGGCACGCTGTCATCCGATACCTGCAGCTGCCAGCCGACAGTGTGGCTGGATTGCGGCGCGAGCTCAACATCCCAAGTCGCACGAACTTTTCCGTCAACCAGTTCGACGTCGGCGCCGTCGATCGACAGCGTCGCCGAAGCTGGCCCCCAAGACCAACCCTGACCCGTCACAGCCAATTCAGCAGACCGCTCGTACCCGCCCTTGATCAGCGGCAGGGGTGATGCGTCAGGGGTGAAAGAGAGCGTGATTTGCAACCGACGAGGTTCGTCGAAGGCCGATTCGAACAGCATCGTCTCGCTGATCCCGGTGCCGTCAGTGTGACGACGTCTGGTCATCGTCAACATGGGGTCGGCCAAATCGCTAGGCACGCGCACCACCGAAACGAAGCTGGCATCCGCCCCACCGGGAATCGATTTGGCGATCGCGGCTAGCTCAACTGGCTGGCCGTCGCAGGTCACCTCCAAGGTCACCCCAGACAGCACTCGGGTGTCACCGACGTGGACGCCGTGGATGGGGTGGGCTAGATCAATATCTCCTGACGGCGATGACCAGACCTGGGTCGGGGCTTGCAGGGTGACGCAAAGGTCATGCACGAATGGCTGCAAAATCATTACCGATGCTCTCTTCGTTGAATTTGTCGACGGCTAGTCTTTGACCGCGCCGCCGGTGGTGTTCATGATCTGCTTTTGGAAAATGAAAAACAAGATAGCCACTGGGATGGTCATCAAAGCTGCCGCAGCCAATTTAATTGGGAACTGATTGCCGCCCGATAGGCCACCGTGCGCCAAAGTGCCTACGCCCTTGGTTAAGGTGAACAAGCTGGCATCTGAAGACGCGACCAAGAAGTGGCTGTATTCATTCCACGAACCCTGGAAGCTCAAGATGATCAAGGTGATCACAGCTGGCCTGGCCATCGGCAAGATGATCGACCAGAAAATCCGGAAGGTCGATGCACCATCGATGCGGGCCGCCTCCTCGACTGCCTTGGGTAGCGAATCGAAGAAATTCTTGACGATGAACACGCCTGACGCCCGAGACTTTCAGCCAGCGATTGAAGGGTGGGACGGCCCGAGCGCATGACAGGAGATTTCACCTGGGTAGGTGAACTCTGAGACAACCCGTCGTTGCGTCGCATGAAAGTAGTATGAACGTTCAAATCACAAATGGGAAGCCTTTTTAGTAACTTTTTTGAACGATCAAATAACTCTGTGGATGGTTACGCCCAAGTTAATAGGAAGTAACTTACGCAGTGACCGTCAACTCGACCTGTTCGACGTCTCGGACGAAGCCGCCCATCAGATGGGCACCTAAGCCTTCGAATGAGGCTGGATCTCCCGTCGTACAAAAGCGCAGCTGGCCATGCCGGTCAGATTCTCGTAGCAGGCCGAGTCGCTGCAGGACGGCGAAGGTCGCACGGGCGCACTCGTCGGCGCTGGAGACCAGCATGACGTCTTCGTCCATGACATAGCTGATGACCCCCGAGAGCAGCGGATAGTGTGTGCAGCCCAAAATTAGGGTGTCGATATCAGCTTGTTTGAGCGGTTCGAGATATTCCTGCGCGACAGCCAGCACTTCGGCGTCGGTGGTACGGCCAGCTTCGACGAATTCGACGAAGCGCGGGCAGATCTGACTGAACAGTTGCACCGGGGACGCTGCGAGCGCGTCAAAATAGCTGCGCGAGTTCGCGGTAGCCGCGGTGGAGATCACGCCGACGCGGCCATTGCGGGTCGTGAAGGCGGCTTTGCGGGCAGCTGGCAAGATCACATCAATGATCGGTAGGTCGTAGCGTTCGCGAGCATCCCGTAGAGCTGACGAGGACGCTGAATTGCACGCCACGACTAGGGCTTTGACGCCCTGGTCGACCAACCAGTCGAAACCAGCTAGCGAGAATTCCCGTACTTGCGCGATCGGTCGGGGCCCGTAGGGGGCACGGGCGGTGTCGCCGAGATAGATGATGTCCTCGCCAGGCAGCAGATCGGTGACGGCCCGGCAGACCGTCAGACCGCCGAAACCGGAATCAAAAAGGCCAATTGGGGCATCAATAGCCGAAGCAGACACAATCTGTAGCCTAGTCTGCGGCCGCTAAATAGCGCTGACTAGCCGAGCCGCTCAGTCTTCGTCACCGACCGAGAGCAGGCATTCTTGCACCCAGCCCAGCCATTCATAGATGCCATATATCCAGGCATTGGGATTGTCATCTGGCAATTCAGCTAGCCGGTCGGCGTCGTCGGCGTCATCAATTTCTAAGCGGACGGCCAACGCTAATCGCAAATTCGTCAACGATTTAAACCACGCCTGATAATGCTCGGCTGGGATCAGGCAGTGACCTCGTGCGTCAGGCTGCAAATCAGCTAACACCAATTGCGCGCAATCAAGTTTGTCGGCCAGTAATGCCGGCTGGGTATAGCGGGCAAATTCGTCACTGGCGTGATCGTCGTCAAGATAGGCCTTCGGAAATAGCCGGACCAATACCGGATCGGGCTGAAAATAGTAATCCAGCGGGGCATCTAATTCGTCGTCGAAACCCAACTCGCGTTCGAGCCGACTGAAAATGTCTTCGTCTGGATCCGGACAGCGCCGTGATCGGGGTTGGCCGTCGGAAAGTAACTCGATCAACTGACACAACAGTGAACGCAAAATATTCAGCTCTGCTTCTTCGAAGCTGGCTGTCATCGCGTCCAAGTCGTGTCGAAAAGTATGCATCAATCGGCCCGATCTACCGTCGCCCACAGCCCGAAGGAATGCATAGCTTGCACGTCGGTCTCCATCGCTTCCCGGCTTCCGGAACTGACCACGGCTTTGCCTTCCATATGCACCTGCATCATGAGCCGCTCAGCCTTGTCGCGCGCGTACTTGAAATAGCTGCAAAAGACATGCGTTACATAGCTCATCAGGTTGACCGGATCGTCCCAGACGATCGTCACCCAAGCATTCGGCGCCAGGTCAGCATCTGCTGGGCGCTCCTGCAGCGCCGTCCCGCCGCTGGGCGCGACACCTGAATCACTCGACATGACCCCATTGTTACCCATCGGATCAACCCAGTTAAGGGCTTGTGGTTCACGAACTTTGAAATCTCCAAGACAGCTAGCGGCGTAGGCTGACGAATATGACTTCAACTGCGCTGTTGACTGACATGTATGAGCTGACCATGATCAAGGCGGCTCTGCATGCTGGAGTGGCCGATCGCCGCTGCACCTTCGAATTGTTTCCCCGTCGACTGCCCACTGGGCGTAGCTATGGCGTCGTAGCCGGTGTCGGACGGGCGCTAGACGCGCTCGAAAACTTCCGTTTCGGGGACGCCGAGATCGAATACTTGCAAGCCGAAGGCATTGCCGACGATGCACTCACCGAATGGCTGACGAATTTCAAATTCAGCGGCAATATTCACGGCTATCCAGAAGGAGAATTGTTCTTTTCTGGTTCGCCGATCATGGTCGTGGAAGGAGATTTCGCTGAAGCGGTGGTCTTAGAAACCGTGCTGCTGAGCATTTACAACTTTGACTCGGCGATCGCATCGGCCGCTTCGCGCATGACGCTGGCCGCTGAGGGCCGTCCTATCATCGAAATGGGCAGCCGCCGCACCCACGAGCAAGCTGCTGTCGCCGCATCCAGGGCCGCTTGGATTGCCGGCTTCGGGTCGACGTCAAACTTGGAAGCCGGTCGCAGCTGGGGCATCCAACCGGCTGGCACCGCCGCGCACTCGTTCACACTGCTGTTCGATTCCGAAGAAGACGCGTTCAAAGCACAACTGGACTCGATGGGCGAAGACACTACGCTGCTGGTCGACACCTACGACATCGACGAAGCGATCAAGACCGCCGTTCGGATGACCGACGGCAAACTCGGCGGCATCCGGGTCGATTCTGGCGACCTGTCCACCGAGGTGCGTCGCGTCCGAGAGTTGCTGGATTCGCTGGGCGCTAAGGACACTCGCATCGTCGTCACCAACGACCTGGACGAATACCAGATCGCTGCGCTGCGCGGCGCGCCGGTCGACGGCTTCGGGGTCGGCACCTCGGTCGTGACCGGTTCAGGTCACCCGACCTGCGGCATGGTCTACAAGCTGGTCGCCCGCGCTGATTCCGCTGATCCGGATGCACCACAAAAGCCGGTCTACAAGAAATCGCAAAACAAGAGCACGATAGGTGGCCGTAAATACGCGATGCGTCAGCTGGACGCCAACGGCATCGCAGAAGCCGAGGTGATCGGTGTCGGCGCTGCGCCACGCCCGGATTCAAATGACCGAATGGTCATGGTGGACCTGGTCTGTGGTGGTGAGATCGTCGGACGGGAACCCTTGCAAGCTGCCCGGGAACGCCACGAAGCGGCGCGCAATGAGCTGCCTAAGGCTGGGCGCAAGATCAGCCGTGCCGAACAGGCGATTCCGACGATCATTCTCGAGGACGGCGAACAACGCGAAAATCCGTACACGGCCGGCAAAGCGCCCGCCAATCTGTAAAGGAAAATCATGTCTGACAAGCCAGCTTTGATCGTCGTCGATGTGCAAAACGATTTCTGCGAAGGTGGTTCGCTCGGGGTCGACGGTGGTCACGCCGTCGCTGCGAAGATCGCCGAATTGATCAAATCGGGCGACTACTGCCATGTCGTAGCGACCCGGGATCATCACATCGATCCAGGTGATCATTTCAGCGCCAATCCGGACTACGTAGACAGTTGGCCGCCGCACTGCGTGGTGGGCACCCCTGGGCAAGATTTCGAACCGGCACTGTGCGCCGCCGATTTTGCGGCGATCTTCGACAAAGGCTCCTACAGCGCTGCCTATTCGGGATTCGAGGGCCATATTGGCGGTGAGGCGGACGGCGAAGATCTGGCCAGCTGGTTGCACGCGCATGACGTCAAGGCTGTCGACATCGTCGGCATCGCGACCGATCACTGCGTACGCGCCACGGCCTTGGATGCGGCTCGTAATGGTTTCGACACGAAGGTCTTAGTGAATTACACCGCAGCGGTGACGCCGGACAATCTGCCTGCGGTGACGGCAGAGCTGAGCGCTGCGGGAGTCGAAGTCGTCGGTTGACGTCGCGAAGCTGTACCCCAAAAGATGAGGATCCAAAAAGATGAGGGGCCGCTGATTCAATTCAGCGGCCCCTGGTCGTCTTTAATCTTCGGCTAGGAATGGTTGCGGGACGTTGGCCCAGCCATTCATGACTGCAGCTAGCCGCATTGGCCGCTCCATGGCGAAGATCTCGTCCAAAAACACTGGACGACCGTCGGTGCCAGACAGCGGCACCTGCCAGTTCGGATATTCCTTCCAAGTGCCGGGCTGATTTTGCACGCGCCGGTCGCCGACTGCGTCCACCAGCGCTACGTTCAACACCCGAGAGTTGGTCTGCACCAAGAAACGATGCAGCGCCAAGACCTGGTCCTCAACATGATCGTTGGTGTCCTGCTTGATCAGATCCCGTTGGGCTAGCACGTTCATCCAGCCCGCTTGCTCTTGCTCAGCGGCCTGCTCTTCTTGTTCGACCGGGACGGTCAGCAGGCCCAACTCATTGCGCAGCTTGACGTGGTCCTTGCGCAGATAGCCGGCGGTAGGCGGCAGGTCGTGCGTCGTGACCGCGGCCATGCAATATTCACGCCAGTGTTCGGGGGGCACTGGATTTCCTGCCAGGTCGGTCTCAAACCACAGCACTGAAGTGCCCAAAATGCCCCGGCTGGATAGATAGTCCCGTACCCAGGGTTCGACGGTGCCGAGGTCCTCACCGATGACGATCGCACCCGAACGCAGCGCCTCCAGCGCGATGATGCCAATCAGTGCCTCGTGATCGTAGCGGACGTAGGTGCCGTCTTTGGCGAGATTGCCTTGCGGGATCCACCACAGCCGGAACATGCCCAGAATATGGTCAATGCGCACACCACCTGCGTGTGACAAGGCCATTTGCACCATGGCGCGGAACGGACCGTAGGCAGTTTCGGCCAGCCGATCGGGACGCCACGGCGGCTGACCCCAGTCTTGACCAAGCTGGTTGTAGCCGTCTGGCGGAGCGCCGACACTGATGCCCTTGGCGTAGGTGTCTGACATCATCCAGTTGTCCGCGCTCGCCCCCGACACACCGACCGCCAGGTCAGTGATCACGCCGATCGACATGCCCGCGTCCTGGGCTGCGGTCTGGGTCGCGCTCAACTGGTCTTGCACGATCCACTGCAACCATTCGTGGAATTCGATCTCTTGAGCGTGTTCGGCGTGGAACTCCCCCACCGCGGGTGAGCTTGGGCGCTGCAGTTCTTCGTCCCAAATGCGCCAGTCATTGCCGTGGTATTCGCAAAGCACGCACCAAGTCGCGAAGTCGCGCAGTGTGCGTCCCAGACGACGTCGGAATTGCTCAAAAGCCATCTGCCGGCTGGGTCGGCGTCTTGCAGCGAAAATCAGTTGCAGCGCCTGCCTTTTGTAGGCCCAGGCGAGGTCCCGTTGAATCAACTCTTCACCGGCCAGCTCTTCTTGCAAGGCATCGTGCAAGGCCGCGATTTGGCTTCTGACTGGCTCGTCCAAGTGCGCATATTCGGCGACCATCTCAGGACGGATGTACATCGGATTGAAGAACAGCCGCGAGCTGGGCAGATAGGGCGATGCGTCCATCGGTGGCCGGGACTGCGAGGCGTGCAGCGGGTTGACCAGCACATAGTTCGCGCCCTGTTCGGCAGCTGACCAAATCGACAAATCGGTCAGGTCGGCTAGGTCGCCGATGCCCCAAGAATCACTCGAGCGCACCGAGTACAGCTGGGCGCCATAGCCCCAGACGCGACCTTCACCCATTTGGTGCGGGAAACCCAAGAATTGCGGGGTGACGATGACGGTGGCGTCAGCAAGCCGTTCGTCGGCGTCGATGACCAGGTGGTGGTAGCCCAGCGGCACGTCACCTGGGATGCGATAGCTCGCTTCACCGACCCAGCCGCCGTCGATCTCGCGGTCTGCGGTCCAGTTATCGACTTGCTCGATGTGGCGCACCCCGCCTTGTTCGAGGTGCAGCGTCGCCTGGGTCGGCAGACCGGCTTGCACGTGCGCGTTGACCCAGCTGTCTTGACCTTGACGCATCACCACGACCGGCGGCAACGTGCGACGCCAAAGTCGCAGCTCGTGATCGTCGAGCGCCTGCTGAATCGACTCCGGGGTGGACGCGTCGACGCCTAGCGCCGCCAAGACCTTGATGACGACGTCCTCAGCGACGTCGACGTGACGATCTTTGTAGTCGTTAAATTCGGTGGCGACGCCATAGGCGTCCGCTAGCTGTTTGAGCGCACCTGCAATGGCCATAGCTCAGCCCTAACGCTGGAGATTCGGTTCTGGGGACACCGTACCGGCGAATCTGACCGAGCTGAAACGGACTATCAACCAGCAGGTGAGATTAAGGCTAGCCGCCGATGGGAGCCAGCAGAAAACCATGCACCCGGCAACGCGCGGAGCGGTTGAACCAGCTGTGCTAGCCGTCCAGTTGCCTCACAGCAGGTCAGCACGGTCCAGTCGCGCTAGCAACCTCAGCGAATCTTGACGACCTGCGTCTTGGCGATCATGTCATGCCAGGTTTGTCGCTTATCGGTGAACGCCGCCATCAGATAGTTGACGATATTGATCAACGGAACGAAGCCGATCAACATGTACATGGCATGTCGCAAGCCAGCTTGGCCCCAGCTGAGCCCTTCGGGAGCCCGTCCTTGATCGGTCGGCACGACTCGCAGGCCGCAAGCCAAATGGCCAAGAGTCGCGCCCTTGTAGCGCAACATCAAAAAGCCATACAAGAAGGTGACCAGCTGGATCGCTACGACCATCAAGATCAGCGGCCCGGTAATGCCATACCTCGGATCGAATGGCCACAAGATTTCCGGGGATCCGCTTTCTGCCATCCGCATCATGTCTTCGATCCAAAGCGTCATGCCGTAGGTGATCTTGGCCATGAACGGGGCTTGCAACATCTGGCTGACCAAGCTCAGCGCGAAAGAGTCGATGATGCTAGCCAGCACCCGCCACCACCAGCCGGCCAGCGGCACGCCGTCAGCGGTCGTCGGACCTACCGGAGCGATCGCGGACGCATATCCGCCATATGGGGCCGCGCCATGACCCGCCCCGCCGTAGGGCGCTGCACCATAGGGGACGACACCGCCGGGAGCTGCGCCGTAAGGATTGCCGCCATAAACTGGGCCACGCCCGTCAGTGGCATAGCTGTCTTGTGCGCCGAGTGGATATTGCGCGCCGTTGGATCGCCAATCTTGTTGCTGCGTCAGTCCTGGCTGGGGCTCGGAGGGGCGAAGGTTTTGCGTCCACTGGGCGCCGTCCCAGTAGCGCTCTTGCGAGCTGCCCGCAGGGTCCGGATACCACCCCATCGGTGGCAAATCTGCAGCTGGCTGAGCGTCCGAAGCATTGGCTGCTGCCGAGCCATATCCCGACGTTGCCGAAGATCCATTCGACTGTCCGGGCGCCGTCGAGTAATCCGATGCCCCGAGCTGCCCATTTGAGGGGGCGTAGCCGCTGGCTCCAGCGCCGTACTGGCCGGCGTCACCGGACTGATTCGAGGCGGCTGTGTGCACATCCGAATCGCGCGAATAGGGGTCACTGCCATAGATCGGACGCGGTGCGGGTGCCGAATCGTTATCGCCGAACTGAGGATTGCTCATGGCTCCATCTTGCCATCGCGTGGCGTCAAATCCGGCCCGTGAGCGGGTTATCCACAGCCGGCTTAGATATCCACAGCTAGAGCTTGTTCCTGGCTGGACGCTGCAGCTGCGGCCAGTTTGTTGCAAGATGGTCCCGATGACCAAGATCGGACGCTACCAGCTCGGCCCGCGCATCGGAGCGGGATCCTTCGCGACGGTATATCGTGCCGAGGACCCCGATTTGCAAGTCTCGGTAGCGATCAAGGTGCTGGCCGAAAACTGGGCTGGAAATCAAGACGTCCGAGAGCGTTTCCTAGACGAGGCGCGCATGCTGCGTCGTTTCCAAGATCCGCGCATCGTGCGCGTCCACGACGTCGGCACTACAGAAAACGATCAGCCTTACTTCGTCATGGACTATGCCGACGCTGGTTCGATGGAAAAGCTGCGCAAGTCTCCCCCGCCACCTGGCCGGGCGCTTCGGCTGTGTGCTGAGGCAGCCCGCGGCATCGAGGTCATGCACCGGCACAACATCATTCACCGCGACATCACACCGGGAAATATTCTGCTCGCACATTCGACGCAAGGCATCCGGGTCATGCTGGCTGACTTGGGCGTCGCTAAATCACTGACCGAACGCCAAGAAGGGACCATGACCGCTGGCACACCAGCGTTCATGGCCTATGAGCAGGCCACCGATGGCTGGCTTGATCAGCGGGTCGACATCTATTCGATGGCGGCCGTCACATATGCGCTGCTGACCGGGCACCCGCCCTTCCCGATCCGTACCCTGAACGATCTGTTGACTAGGGATTGGTCGGTCGGCGTCACCCAAATCGCCGATTCGCTAGGCGCCCCACCGGAATTGGATGACCTGCTGGCTGCGTCCTTGTCGCCGATCCCGCAGGAGCGGCCGCAATCTGCCGAAGAATTAGCGCTCGCGCTAGACCGGATCGCAGGGCATTTGCCGGGCGGTGAAAGCTATCTATCCAACCGCGCGGATGCCATCACCGGCTTCGAACGGCAATCTGGCGCCGGATTAGTGACGCAGCCAGGCGGCGCAACGGCGGTCCCGCAAAGCCCGGCCGCCGGTGGCCTGCGCCCGCTGGCCCCAGCACCGATGGAATATGACGAACATCGTCAATTCGATCGCGCCGCATTCACTTCGATTCCCGAGTGGGATACGTCGTTGAATTCGGGGGGCTCGTGGCTGGGCTCGCTAGGCGACCAGGCATATCGACCCAGCCGAGACGATTCAATCACTCCGCTGCGTGACACCCCAGAGACGATGCTGGCCCGCTACCTAGATCCAAAGACGGACTACAAGCCTGACAAGGTCAAAGAAAGACACAACGCGAGCACCTATTTGTGGTTGGGCTTGCTGGCGGTGGCCGTCGTCGCGTTGACGATCTGGCTGACGATTCAATACCTCATCTAAGCTGCGCCGACTCCGACCAGCTACTGACGCGCAGACTCAGGCGTCCTCGCTGGGCGCCGGCAGCACTCCGATCCGTCGCGAGATGGCCAGACCGATCAAGCCAACAGCTGCGCAAGCCAGATAGATCGTCAAGAACTCCACCCCGGCCCCCAGGTTGCGCAGCGCGACGAAGATGGTGCCGGCCAAGCCAGTGATGAGCGCATTACCGATCGCGTCTGCGACTTGCAGCGAGCTGGTGTTGCGGCCAAGTTGACTCGGCGCGGAGAGCAACATGTTGGCTAGCGAGACCACCGAAATGACCAAGCCAGTGCCCAAACCGGTGATGGTGTAACCGACGACGACTAGCCACAACGCTGAGCCTGTCCATGCCGCGAACGCCAACAAGAGATTTCCTGCCACCAGCAGCGCTGCGCCTAGTTGCACGAGTCGATGCCGGCCGATGGTGACGAAGCTGCGACCTTGGACGAAGCTGCCGGCTGTCCAACCGACGCTGCCCAAGATCAAAAACATGCCGGCCACCGTCAAACGCAATTCGTATCGCTGAATGAGCAGCAGCGTCATGAAATTTTCGCCAGCGAAGAATGACCCAGCGACGAACAGGCGCGCGGCGGTCAATGCGGGCAGGCCTTCACGCAGTCGAGTGAATCCTGCCGGCATTAGCTTGGGGAACAGCCAAGCCAGCGCGGCTAGCGACAGCACTGCGATCGGAATCGAGATCAGGTCGAGGCGTTGACCAGCCAGTTGCAGACCAGCGGTGGCGACCGCGACGATGAGCGCCGCACTCAGCGGCACCGGCAACGTCTCTGCTGGATTGGTCTGATGGGCACCAAGCACCCGGATCAGCGGCGCGACAGCCAGCAAGGCGGACACTAAGACGACCGGCACGACACCCAAAAAGACCCAATGCCAGCTGATGTGTTCGGTGATCCACGCTGCGATCGGCGGCCCGATGAAGGCCGGCAGCACCCAACAGAACGAAAACCATCCCATCAAGTCAGCTCGTCGCCGGCCGTGATAAGCCAAGGCGATGACCATCATCAAGGCGACGTTGACCGCGCCGCCACCGAAGCCTTGGACGAATCGCCCGAGCAGCAGCACCGTCATGGACGGCGCGAAGCCGCCGATGAGCAAGCCGATGATGAATATCGTCATGCCACCAAATAGCGGCAGGCCCGGTCCCTTCTTGTCGCCGAAGCGGCCAGCGGCGACGATCGACAAGACGTTCGAGATCGTGAACGCGGTGGCCGTCCAGGCATATAGCTCGAGATTGCCGAGTTGTTCGCTGGCTACCGGCATCGCCGTCAACGTGCCATAGGCTTCGAAGGCGACGGCCAGCACTGCGGTCAACAGCGCGATGGTGAGCATCGGCGAACCATTCGGTGCCCCCGCAGCGTCTTGCGGCTTAGCGCTGGAATGTGACTCAGCGTTGGAATATTGAGCGCCTTGCGAGTGCTGCTCGTCGATCCGCGCGTCAATGATCTCTGGCGCTGGGCTGGCCGCCGTAGCGCCGGCGACTCCGGCGGTTGCAACTAATCCGTCTGTCACTTCGACTGGCTCAACGCTCGGCTGTTCAGACGGTTTCGGCACCGCTCAATAGTGCACGGCAGCTCTGGGCAATCCAAACAGCCGATGCAAGATTCTTGCCAATCACCGCCTGCGGACAGCTCGGTTCGGCGCCAGCTGAGCCGTCGCTGGGAGCTGCGGCACGGACATGCCAAACTGGAGAGCATGACCCAACAAGCTCCCGGCGCCCAGACGATCCTGGATGAACGCACCGAATTATTTGAACCTGGCGATCAGGAGCGCTTCAGCCACTACGTCCCGAAGGCCAAATTGACCGAGGCGATGGTGCTCGGTACGCCTGTCATCGCGCTCTGCGGCAAGGTGTGGGTGCCTTCGCGCAATCCAGATCGTTATCCGGTCTGCCCAGAGTGCAAAGAGATCTGGGAATCCATGAAACCTGGTCAAGACAAGGGTCCAGACCGCTAACTGTCGCTCAGCTGTGAGCTGACGTCAGTCCTGCGTCAAGCCGACGCCGAGATAGGTCGCGGCGTAGCTGCCCTTCAGCAGCAAGCTGACGTAGCGGTCGATATCATTGTCATGCTCAGCGTGAATTGGGCAGACCCGTACGTCACGATCATCGGCGATTGCCACTAGCTCACGACGGGCAGCCAGCACCTGCTCGTCAGCGCTGGGATCTTCTAAGGTCACCAAGACCGGCCGAGCCGCGAGGGTCTGGTCGAATGGATCAGCGAATAGATCCCGACGCGGGCAGGCCGTCAGTACGGGCAGCAGATCTTCTGCTTCGGCGGCTAGGGCCGGACGTCCACTGGCCACCCGGATCGCTTCGGCAATGCGTCGGCTAGCGCGGGCGGCTAACACTGAGCCACCCCAAATCAGCGGTTCGGCGTCAGCGAGGCTCAAAGCCAAATGTTTGGCTGGGTTGGTCGCCAAATCACGATGTGGGCTGGACTCTTCGGCGACCAAGTCGGCAGCGTCAGCAGCTGTCTGGGCGCTGACCCTGGGACCCAAGCCGAATTGATGCAACAGTTGCAAGACGACGATCGCCGCGGCTGTTGGATCAGCGGTGCGCGTGTTGACGCGCGCCGCGGTGGAAGGCAGCCGGCTCGCTAGCCGTGAATCAGACGGGCAGGCGACGACTAACGAAGCGCCCCGGCGAGTGGCTTCGTCGACGCTGGAAGTGAGCTGCGTCGAATCGTCGCGGCTAGCTAGCACCACGACCAGATCTAATGGGCCGACCCAACCGGGCAAGCCAGCAAATCCCCAAGCGACCAGCGGCACCGGGCAGATACGTTCTAAGACCGCCCGGATCAGCCGAGCTTCGGCACCGATCACCACGACCCCACGCGGCCGGAAGTGTTCGTCGACGGCCAGGCCGTCAGCTTGTACCCCGTCGGCTTCAATCCGGATCCGTGCTCCGGCGCCAGCTAGCCAACGCAGCTGTCCGTCATGACTGGCGAGCACGTCCTGGTCGTCTAGCCTGGCATCGTCAAAGAACATGCCAGCCTCCGACATCGTCATGGTCGGCGGGCTTGGTCGATCAACAACACGGGAATGCCGTCCCGCACCGGGTAGGCAAGGCCGCATTCGGGACCGACGCAGACCAATTCACTGGCGTCATAGTCAATGGCTAGCGAATTACGGCAGGCCGGGCAGGCGACGACTGACATGAATTCAGGTGAAAAATTCAATTCTTCGCTATTTGCTTGGTCTGGCATCGATATTTCCTCCGGGTCTATTCAAGTTCAATTAGACATTTCGTCGACGATTTGATTGACGAATCGCAAGGTCTCGGCTGGACCGCTGACCGCCTGGCAATCGACGCCAATGTCATAGACGGGACGGTCATTGCCGCCAGGTTCGAGCCGATCGCCGATGAACAACATTTGATCTAATCCGATGCCGGTATTGCGGCTCAACTCTTGGATGCCATATGCCTTGTCAACGCCCCGCAAAGTGATGTCGATGGACGTCGACCCGCCGCCGCGGACGTCCAAGTCTGGCAGCAGCGGCGCGATCGCGGCACGCAGGGTTGCACGCTTAGTGCCGTCAGGATCCCAGGCCTTCTTGTCGGCTACCAGGGCCTGCTGGCCGAGCGCAGAATAGGTGATTTGTGAGCCGCGGTCTTCAATGCGCGAGCCGCGAACTTTCTCGTCTGGCTCCCAAAATCCGAGTCGCTGAGCTTGGCTCTCGACAGCCTGCATGGCACGCTGTTTTTGATCATCACTCAAGCCATGAAAATGCACTTCACGCCAGGCTTCGCCGTCATGACGCAAATAGCGGGTTCCGCAAGTCGGCATCAAATGCAATCGGGACAGATTCGCATCAGCTGGCAAATTCGCCAGCAATTGTTTTTCGAATTGTTCGAATTTACCGCCAGAAATGACGCACACGGGACGCACCGCAAGCAATCGAGTCAAGGCAGCAGCCATATCAGCTTGCACGGGTGATTTTGATTCAGCCAAGGTGTCGTCCAAGTCGAAGGCAACGAGCTGATATTCGGCAGCAGAATTCACCGCGCCAGCCTAGCCGTTAGCCCCGACAAGCTCGGCATCGACTGACCACCGTGCAGGCTGCTTTAACCAATGAACATCAACCCTGCCAGCACGGCCAACAGCAAACTACCGACGACAGCTACTAGCGGCAGCCGGCCGTCCAAGGCACGCATGTCAGCAGCCGCGTAGCTCTCGCCGCGATGCCAAGCCCGTAGATTGCGATCCGCGGCATCAAAGCGAGGCCGCGCCAAGCTGAGCAGCAGCACCCCGCTGACACCCACGCAGATCGCCAGAAACAATGCGACAGGTCGCTCGACGCGCGGCTGGCTGCGTGCGATCAACAGGGCCAGACCCATCAGCGCTAGACCCATGCGTTGCCAAGCCAAGGCGGTGCGCTCGGGTTGCAATCCGGGATCAGCTGGCCCGGCGGCGGGCATAGCTGCAGTCGTCTTCTTGCTGGTCAGTTGCCGATTCATCGCTGCTGGCTCATCAGGCTAGGCATCGTCGATCCTCACGGCCCGATCAATAATCCGGCGATGACCAGGGCAAAACTGAGCAGCACGCCAATCGTGATGATGGTGATGGCTGGATTGGACGGCAACCGCTCCCCGCGGCGCAGCGCGGTCTCGGTGCGGGCCCAGCCGAACCATGCCGCGATCGGGCAGATGACGCCAGTGACGATCAACACTCCGGCAGCTAGCTGACGCAGGATCGGCGTCAACGGCAGGCCAAAAGCTTCCAGGCCCACTCCGACAGAGACCAGCGCCAGCGCCGTCGAGATCCAAGTCAAGAAGGTGCGTTCGTTGGCCATCGTGAAGCGAGCGTCAGGTTCGCTGCCCTGCCGATAGACCCGTGCTGGGAAGCGTCGATCTGCGGGCAGGCTAGCTGAGGATGCAGCATCCTTGACGTCCTGGGGCAGCTGTTGAGCCGATGACATTGGTCAGCGTCCTGCGTCAGCGATCAGGCTGAGGTGGCCGCGTCGACCCAATTCGACGACGCCTGCCGGCAGCGATTCGGCGGTCTGTTGGAACTCCAGGGCAGCCTCGGGGTGGTCGGCGAAACCAGCTTCACGCACGGCATTGGCCAGCGCTACTAGGTCGTCTTCGTCAGGTTCGGGCAGCTGCGGCACGTCGTCCATCAGCCGCAAGACTTCCCAACCTCGGGGCACCGACAAGCTGGCTGCATGCGTCGCGCACAGGTCATAACTGCCCGGCTCGGGTTGGCCAGCCAACGGGCCGAGCACCGCCTGGGAGTCAGCGTATGCGAAGGTCAGCGTCGCCACGGCAGGCGCGGAGCACGCCGAACGCGAGCAGCTTCGTCTCATCACCCCAGCAGGCTACGCGAATTCTGCGCCCAGCTATCGACGGCGCACCGCGCCGAGCGCACCGCTCAATGTCATTCACCTGGGTACTGCGCTGTAGCTTGCCAGCTGTTGGCCTGCTGGCTTTCAGATAGTAGACCTGGGCCGCATAGGCTGGCGCCATGCCGAAGAGTCGCGACCGTCATGGCCGTGGCGTGCGTGGACCGCTCGCCTTGCCCAACCCGTTGACTGGTCGAGCTATGCCATTTCCACGGCCCAGCAATGATGTCGAATTCTTCATCGGCTGCCTGCGCGAATCGGTCGCATTCATTCAACGCCGCTGCCCCGATGTCTTGGAAAATGTCGATATCGGCGTCGAAGAAGTGCCTAGTCGGCTGCTGGATTTCAATTTCAGCAGCGCCGACGATGCAGTGCCCTTGGCGATGGCATTGGACGCTGACGGTCCCCGACCGGCTCGCGTCGTGCTATTTCGTCGACCCCTGCAACGCCGCGCTGTCGACCGCGCCGACTTACGGGAACTGGTGCATTGCACTTTGGTCGAACAGTTGGCTGCGCTGTCCTCACGTCCAATGCATGAAATCGACCCAGAGATCGACGCTGACTGACTCAACCAATATGTGGGTCGGGCACTAGCTGCACCGTGCGAGTGGGCGCCCCGACCTCCAGCGGCGCGACCGCGACTCCGCCGGCGGCTTGGATGATGACGCCACCGGTGATGGGATGTTCAGCGGTGACGCGAACCAGCCGCGCACCGGACGGGATCGCGAGCTGCGTCGTCGTCCCGGGAGCCAAGACACGTTCGGCTGTCGCTTGGCCAGCTCCCCAATCGACCCGGATCGAGTTGTCTTCGGCGCTGATATTGCTCACCATGACATTGCCGCTGTTGGGCAGCACGCTGAGCAGCTCGGTCGCGCGCAGGAATCTGCCATCTGCTTGGCCGGTGACGATCGCGAAATCTGAGCCGACTTGGGTGACGACTGCCGCAGCGAAATCTTGATCGGCCGCCAGCTGCAGACTGATCTGGTCGCCTGCAATTGCCGAACTCAGATCAAATCTTTGCGTGCGTCGCTGATCCACGGTGATCTCGGGCAGCCCCGGCAGTTCATATTTGCCCGCCGCGCCATAGGCGCTCAGCCGCACCGTCAGTCGCGTCGTCCCCGGATTGCTGACGAGCAGGTGCACTTTGGTACTGCCCGCGGGCAGCGTCGGGATCAGCAATTCTCGGCCACCCTGCGCAGCGCGCGAAAAATCTCCACCGGATGAGTTCGAGATTTGCAGGCCGGCGTAGACCCGGCCGTTAGTGACTCGCACCCGCACCCCAACAGCCTCGGTGGTGGTCGTCAGATCGGCCAAAGCGATGCTCAGCGATCCTCTGCTGGCTAGGTTCAAGCCGCGATGCGTCTCAGGTGAGACGTCACCGTCGGGCGTGGTGATCGTCAGATCCACCAGCGCGGTCGAATCATCAGAGTTGACTAGCAGCAGCCGAGCGCCGTCAGTGGCTGGCGCATGCACGTACAAATCCGTTCCGGGGGTGCGGCAATTTGCCCAGAAAGTCTGCTCACCGACCTGGGTCAACACGCCACCGTGCACGGTGGACGCATTGATTGGACTGATCAGGGAAGTTTCGCTCAGCCGTTGTGGAAAGTCGTCGACGTTGCTGCGCTCATGGGCGCCAATCGGACGGATCGCCACCTGGCCGGTCCCGGACGTGGGCTGCCCGGGCGCGGCAGCGAACAGCTCGCCAGCTGTTCCGTCAGCCATTCCCTGACAGACCTTAGATACCGAAGTGAGCACCGGCAGCGGCTCTGGATGCGGCGACGGCTGAGCGCTGAGCGCGTTCAAGATGATGCTGACCACCAGTGCGAGTATCAGGCCGACCGCGACGATGAATTTCGGTCGCTGAGCCCTCGCCGTCGAGCTGAGCTCTTGGTCGGGTTCAGGCTGCTGCCGCGCACGAGGCTCAGCGAACGCTGCTGCCGACGGTTGAGCGCGGGTGCCGGATGCGAGTCGATCTGATCGGCTCGCAGCTTCGACTGCCGCTAGTTGGCGAGTACCTGGCCGTCCACTATTAGACAGCTCAGCTTCGTCCGAATCGGGAACGTCCGGATCAGCTGCCTCCGATTCAGGAACGTCCGGCTCGGCTACACCCCGCCGCGCTGCCCGCGATGGCGTCGAGGGATCTGCCAGCTGCGCTGTGTCCTCAGCTTCGAGGAGTTGACGAGCGGCCAGCGGCGGCACCACCAGCAGCTGCCGCTTTGCCGTGCCGATCGTCTCGTCAGCCCGAGCATCGAGATGTGGGTCAGCCGCGCGGCTCAGGTCAGCTGCTTCAACAGCTCGCCGCGCCGCAGTCGAGGTCGCGCCTTGATCATCCAGCGTGTCATCGGGCAGCTGGTTGACGTCTTCACCCGACGATTGGGGCGGCAAGCCACGTTTCGCCATCATGATTTGCGCCTCCGCAAGACTGACGAACGGGGCACCTCAGTTGCACCACCGAGCGCACGCTTGGGTTGGGATTTAGCCGAGGCGACGGGAGCCATCAACATCAGCAGCGCGACGACCCCGATGCATTGCCACGTCACCGCCGGCCAGTCGACGCGTTCGCTGAATCTCAGCTCACTGCCCTGCTGTTCGACGCGCCACAGTTGCCGCCCATCGGCAGCGCGCTCGCTGGGCAGATCGCGGCCATCGAGCTGCAGCCGCCAACGACGATCGGCCGGCTGGGCGAGCAAAATTTCGTCACCGGGAATGAACAGCGGGTGCTCGCTCAACGTGATCGGTTCGACATTCGATCCACGACGCAGCATGAACCGCGACGACGCCCCTTCGACGGTGAACACCGTGGTATTGGAATCGAATTGCGCGCGGCTCAGTTCGGGGGATGCCCCGAGTTCGTAGATCGCTTCATCGCTAGCACCGCGCAGCCAAATGTGGCCGATACCCAGATCCGTGAGTCGATCACCGATGTCATCGGAGACGACTCCTTGAGCGATCTGCTGAGCGACGCTCAAGACTTGTTCATTGAGCTGGCGATCAGCTGAGACCGGTGGGCGTTCGCCAGTGCCCCACACCGGACGGCGGTTTGAGGCCAGCGCATAGCGTTCGGCGTCACCACTGAGATCGACCATCAATGTTTGGGTTTGACGATCAGAATTCTGCAGCGCGATGACATTGCTCGGTAGCTGCGAGGAAGCGCGTTGCAGTGGCGCTTGGGCCGAACCGATGACCCACCAAAGCGCCAAGCCCGCGGTCAATGCCATGACGGCCCATCCGGCTCGCCGACGGCGATTCTGTCGCTGGTTGAATTCAGCTAGCTCAGCAGCATTCACCTCAGCGCTGCGCTGCGGCGGCAGCCCAAAACCAAGACAGATCAGCGTAAACAAACAAAATAGGCTGACCAGCGTCCACGCGGTGGGTTCGGGGCGCACCGGAATCGTCCAAAATGGCACGACGAAATGGTTCAGCAGACCGCCGATGATCGGCGCGCTCAATGCGCCCGCGAATAGCCCCCAATGAGCGACCGCTGAGATCGGCCGCTCGGCTTTGGAAGTCTCAGATTGGACACGCAGCAAGCCGATGATGCCGAAGATCCACAGCAGCCCCACACCAGCCACGCTCAACCACAGCGGCACATTTGACGTGACGCTGCGGCCAGTCCACGCCGCCAACATATTTGACGGATCTGGCGCCCAGTTGGCGGCGGGGTCGTAGCCGGTCAGCAGCCGCACCGGGGCGTGCCAGACGCGCACCAGCCACGGCGCTAAGAGCGCTAACGGCGAGAGGACGGCAAGCAGTCCGCCACGTAAATCTCTACGCGCCCGCGCGACCATGATCGCGCAGCCGGCCGCGCCAAGATAGAGCACCGGCATCCAGCTGGTGATGACAGCCGTCCAGGCACCGACGGCGGCTGGACGACGTAGCCCCTCCGCACCGCTGGTCGGTCGCTGCCACCACGAATGCAGCGCCGATCCCAGCAGCGGCAGCATGATGCCCAGCCACGCGAGATCCAGTGAGCCGTCACCGAGCACTCCGAGCAGCGGCAGCGTCAATCCCCACAGCGTGGCCAGCCCGGCGGCTAGCCAGTTACGTCCAACGAGCCGCCAAACAAAATGGTGCGCAGACCACGCAGCCAGCGCCACCGAACCCAACAAAAGGATTCGGACGAAGACCTCCGGGCGGCCCAGCGTCACCGTCGAACCCAAGGCCATCAGCCCTAGCCACGGCGGATTCGCGCCGGGCATTCCCGCATTGTGCATCGCCCACAGCTGCCAAGCTGCCGGCAGATCCGACGGCACTGGCAGCAGCCGCGGACCAACCAAGTGGCCCGAACCGAACATTCGCATGCTCGCTAGCACACTCAGCAGCAGCATGACCAGCGCACCGACCAGGCCGGGCGAACGCCAACGCGACTGCCGCCGGCCACCGGCGAATTCATCGCCGGTCAGCTCGTCGATCATGCCATTGGGTTCATCGTCCTCAGTGAAATCTCGGACGCGGTCGACGGTCGACCCTGCGAAGCGATCAAGACTATGGCGCAGACTTGACCCAAATCCGGGCAACAATCCTGCAGCGACCTCGGTGGAGGCTTGGGACCGAATCTGATCGGCCGCAGCATCTAGCTCGGCGCTGCCAGCCATGAGTTGGCGCCAGGTCGTGATCGACTGGCCAGCGCGCCGCGGCGACTTGCCGAGCAGCAATCCGGCGGCGCGACCGACCGATTCGAAACCCAGCCGCGCCCGGGTGCGCTTTGGACGTTCGGAGTGCAAGACGATCGTCTGCATGCCGGCTAGCCGATCGGCTAATTCTGGCTGCGGAGCCAAGACAGAGTCGCGTTGCCCGACTCGTCCCGCCGAGAGGTGACGCATCGCTGCGTCCGGTACCGTGCGGACCGCGATACCGCGCTGATTGGCTCGCCAGCCGAATTCGACGCCGTCACGAAATAGCGGGATAAGTGGATGCAAGCCGCCCAGCTGTTGCCACACGGGCATCGCGATCAGCATGCCAGCTGTCGAACCGCCCAAGACCGCGGTCGAATCGAGTTGTCGCTGATCAATATCGCCCAAGTCCGTGCCGGGCACTGAGCGTCCGGTGCGGGCGATCGTCTCGCCCAGCGCGCTGACCTGATCGGGATGATTGCGGCGCTTGGGATGCAGCAGTTTAGGCACGACCACTCCGGGCGCTGGTGGCTGGTCGCTTTGATGGTCTGCGGCAAAGATCAAATCGTCGACGCCGCGCGCGGCAGCCGAATCGTCCACGGCGCGCAGCAACTGGGTCAAAGAGTCTGGCAGTGGCGCCAGATCGTCATGTAAGAGCCAAAGCCAGTCAAAATCCTGGCCTGCCTCGCTCAGGCCGAGCGCGATATTAGCGCCGAAGCCCTCCGCGGCTTGGCCGCCGACGATCTGATCGATGATCCCGTCTGCCAGCGCCGCCTCGAGCAATTGGTGGCTGTCGTCCATGGATTGCGCGTCGACGGCGACGACTTTGCCCGGTCGTGCGTCTAGCTTGGCTAATGCTGCCAGACTGTGCGGGAGCCATTGGCCGCCATTGTGCACGGCCATGACGGCGATCACCGAGCTGGCATCAGCAGGCTCGAGACTCGGGACGGGGACGTCTTCGACCCAATCCCATAGTTGTGCTTCGTCACGGCCAATCATCAGGCCAAGATTAGCCGGACCTTAGCCGGTCACGGCTCGATTACGCGCCTAGAGGATCCCACTTAGTGGCTCAGATGGCCTGCTTCTTGAGACGACGACGTTCGCGTTCGGACAGCCCACCCCAGATGCCGAAGCGTTCGTCATTGGCTAGCGCATACTCCAGGCATTCGCTGCGCACCTCGCAGCTTTGGCACACGCGCTTGGCTTCGCGGGTCGATCCGCCCTTTTCGGGGAAGAATGCCTCCGGGTCGGTCTGGGCGCACAAGGCCCGCTCCTGCCAGGCGAGCAGACCTTCATCTTCGCCTTCGACCAGCGCCAATAAAACCTGCATCGAAAGTTCCTCTCGTCGGTCAGGGCGCGGTGCGCCCAGGGCCTTTACGCTGACGATCCCCCCGTGAGCAGCAGCTTCGTCACCTGCCAGCCGTTGCCCTGATCGTCGAATTTCAATAAAGAAATTACACCCTTGTGATTATCGGCGCGTCAAGTTTGAGGAAACTTAGACATTCGGCTATTTATCGCGCCCGCGCGGCTGCTCACCTTGCGCGATTTGGGCCGCAGTTTGCCAGCTGGGTGCGGGTTGCTGGACGCCCGTATCGGCCGGGCCCCAAACATTGGCAGTAGGAGCTTGCGGGCCCGCAGGATGGCGTTGGGCTGGCGCGGGCTGCGGGGCCACAGCTGGCGAGTGTTGCTGCTCGGCCATCGCTGGCCAGCCGGTGGCTGCGGAGGCTGCCGGCGCGCGGCTGCCTTGCACGCCGCTAGCTGCGTCACCGGCCCGCGTCCATTGCAGGCCGGTGGCTTGGCTGGGCTGCCAAAGTGGTGCGACTTCGTCAGAGGTTGACGTTGGGTGCGTAAGCTCCCCGTCAGTGGCAACATCGTCCGGTTCGCTAGTCAAGCTTGGCTCATCGGTTGTTGGACGACGTCCCCAATCGACGGTCCAATAAAGCGCCACCCCGGCCAAGATCTTGACGACGACGTCCAGCAGTCCGCCGATCGCTGCCAGCAGCGCACCCAACGCGAAGCCGTCAGTCATGGACATGATCATGAACGCCAAGGAGGTCGCCGCACTGATCATCAACAGATGCCCGGAAATCATGATCAGCGAACGCGAGTTCTTGGTGACCGTTTGTACCAGCGTCGAGATCGCCAGCAATAAGACGACGAAGGTCGTGAAGAAAGCGGTATTGCGGCTGCCGGCCAGGGCCGCTGCCTGCGCGACACTCTGAGCGCCGACGACACGCCCAAAGACCACCCAGGCCATGATCAATTGGACGACGAGCACCGCCCAGGAAACGATCAGGGCGGGTTCTCTGAGTTGCTTGGCTTTCTCGATCACCAATTCAGCATAAGCGGACCGCGGGGTAGCCCCGGGGAGGTCGACGCGAGGAAATCAAGCGCGAGAAAATTACGCGAAGAACTAATCAGGAGCCCGCCGGCAACTGCTGGCAAGCCTGATCACGCCAGCTGCGCGCCGAAGCGCTCTGCCACCTGGCCGACCAGCGGCTTGATCTGCTGTGAGCTGGCTAGCGGCGCGACCAGGGTGATCTCGTCAGTGTGCACCACGACCATGTCTTGCAAATCGGCGACCGCTAGCAGCGAATCGGCACTCTGGTTGATCAACAAGTTGCCCTTGGAGTCTGCGGCCAGCGTCCGTCCGATCACAGCATTGTCGGAAACTGCCCCCGCAGCGCTGTTCTCGCTAGCCGCGCGGGCGACCAACGCCTCGAACAGGCTTTGATATGAGCCGACATCCAACCAATCCAATTGCAGCGGGACGGACGCGACCTGCGCGCTGCCTTTCCCATGCGAGACGGGCTCCATGATCGCGTAATCGACCGAATTTTTCGGCAGCGCCGGATAGATCTCAGCCAGCCGTTCGGGATGCGCGGCGAGCTCTATGACACCGGCGTGGTTGGCAGGCTGCAGGGCTGCGAGCTGGTCGAGCAAGGTCTGGGCGCGCCAGACGAACATGCCGGCGTTCCACCAATATTCTCCAGAATCCAGATAGCGCTGCGCGGTCGCCAGATCCGGTTTTTCTTTGAACTCAGCGACCATGTGGGCCTGTTCAGAACCCGGCACTTTGGCTCCGCGATGCAGGTAGCCGTAACCGATATGCGGGCTGGTCGGAACCACACCGAAGGTGATCAATAGGTCTGGTCGCTGCTCAGCCAGCTCAAAAGCGGTCGACAAGGCAGCCACGAAGACATCGACTGGTTCGATCAACTGGTCGGCAGTCAACATCGCGACGACCGCGTCGGGATCTTGTTTAGATAAGACGGCTGCTGGCCAAGCCACCGCGTTCAGCGAATCCCGCCCCTCAGGTTCGCCGAGCAGTCCGTCGGCAGGCAACTCTGGCAGTTGGGTACGCACATCGTCGGCATAGGCTGCACCGGTGCAGACCATGATCTGGGCAGCGGGCAGCAGTTCACGAGCGCGTTCATAGGCCAGTTGCAGCAACGACTTGCCGTCGAACAGCGGCAGCAGCTGCTTGGGCTTGCCTTGGCGCGAAAGGGGCCAAAGTCGAGTGCCGGAACCGCCGGCCATGATCACCGCGTAGCGCATTGCAAAAGGCTAGCCGGTCCCAGTCGAGCGAGACTATCCAAGACGCTGACTAGCGAGTCAACTGCTAGAACTGACTGCTCAATCTGACCAGATCGGCTCAGGCGGACCTTAGTGCTCGCTAAAGTCATCGGGGTGTTCATCACCCAGCCGGCATCTCGCACCTCCGTCAATCTGGTCGCTGACGCACTCCAGGGGCGCGTCAAACGCTCGGGAGCCGGGCCGTTGATCACCTACTATCGCGATGATGCGCGGATCGAGTTGTCGGCTATCACCTTCGCCAACTGGGTCGACAAATCCGCCAACCTGCTGACCGCATTAGACGCCGACGACCACCCCAGACTGCTGTTGGATCTACTACGCAGCGCGACGCTGCATTGGACGACGCTGGTCTGGGCGTTCGCAGGCTGGCAATTGGGTGGCACGATCGTGGCGCCCACCAGTCAAGATTTCGCTGCTGACTTAGCCGCCGATGTCGCAATCGTCGGTCCTGAGCGGGCATTCCCCGTGCCAGGGGTCGAGACGATCGCCTGCACGCTGCATCCGCTGGGTCTGGGTTTCCCACAGCGCCCAGACGGCGTCACCGACGCCGCGGAGCTGTTAGCCCAGCCCGACCTGCATTGGTCGACGCCGCCGGCTAGCTCGACTCAAGCCTGCTACGAACGGCTCGGTGAGGCCGCACCCCCGGTGGCATGGGCCGCCTTTTCCGAACTTGAGCCGTCAGATCGCCGCTTGTTGATCAGCGCCGCTCAACCCGAGATCAATCCTTTCGCGATCTTGCAGCTGCTGCTGCGCGCGGTGCTCGGCGACGGCTCGCTAGTCATCGTGGACGGATCAGCTGCCCCCGAGCGGCTAACTGAGCTGAGCGGACAAGAGCGCGCAGAAATTGTGACCCTCAATCGCGACTGATCTCGTCAAGGCTCCCGGGAATTAACGACCGTGGGCATTAACGTTGCCGGCATGGCCGATTCACCAAAGCAACGTGACGCTGCAGCTCGTCAGGCTGATTTGGATTGGCTGTACGCCGGGAATCCACCTGTCGAAGAAAGTCCAGCGACCCAATCTGCCGCCCCAGCGGCGGTCGCTCCCCCAGCCGCCGAAGCCGACGTCGCCGCACGCGCCTCGTTGAAGAGCGGCGTCGATCCGAAACCCGCGCCAAAGGCCCGCCCCCGGGTCACCCCGCAGCCGGCCGCTGTCGACGATGACATCAAGCGATCGCGTCCTCAGTCGCGCCCGGCGCGTAAGGCAGCCGTCGACGCGGATCTGGCCCGGCCAGTTGCTAGCCGGGGCTCGCGTCGCTCACGGCCCCGTCCGATCCGTACCGCTCGGCGGATCTTCCGTACCTTGGTCTTGCTCGTCCTGGCATGGATCGTGTTCCTCGTCGCGGTGCCGGTGCACACCTTGTCGACGATGACGCACACCCCAGGCGTGCCAGCCGGCGCCCGACCACCACGTCAACCGGGCACAGCGATCTTGCTGGTCGGCACCGATTCGCGCGAAGGTTTGAGCCAGGAAGAACGTGAACGGCTCGGCACGGGTGACGCCGAAGGCCATCGCGCAGACACCATGATGTTGCTGTATAAGCCGCTGCGTGGTCGTTCGGTGCTGGTCAGTTTGCCGCGCGATTCCTGGGTGACGATCCCCGGCCAAGGCGAAAATAAACTCAATGCTGCCTACGCCTTGGGTGGACCTGCGCTGCTGCAGCAGACGATCGAACAAAACACCGGCGTGCGCATCGACGGCTATCTGGAAATCGGTTTTGGTGGATTCGCGAACCTGATCGACGCGGTTGGCGGGGTCGAGGTTTGTCTCGAAAAGCCGATGCAAGACGACCTAGCCCACATTGATCTGCCTGCCGGCTGCCAGACCCTCGACGGCGCTAAAGCGCTGGGCTATGTACGGATGCGTTACTCGGATCCGAAGGGTGATCTAGGCCGCGCAGAACGTCAGCGTGAAGTGATCAGCAAAGTCGTCGCGAAGGTCGCAAAGCCAGCTACTTTCATCAATCCCTTCCGCTATTGGGGGGTCAACAAGGCCGTCGGCAAGACCATGGCAAGCAGCGAGGACACCGGTAATGGTGACCTGTTGGCCGCTGGGCTGGGCGTCATCAACATCGCCAAGCGTGACGGGCTATCGGTGCAGGTGCCTATCGCGAATGCCAGTGGCTGGAGCCCTGACGGCCAGTCGATCGTGATTTGGGATGACACTTTGGCCGCGCAAATGTTTGACGAAATCGCCCGCGGTGATACCTCAAAGATGGAACGCTTCGCCTGATCTCAAAGCTTGCTCAGCTGCGACGCCACTGGTGGCTGCCATAATTTAATGCGGAGAACCGAGGAATACCCAGAGGTGATTTGATGCTTGAAGTCCGCCACTTGACCCGCAGATTCGGTGATCTGCTCGCCGTCGACGATGTCTCATTCAGCGTCCCAGCAGGCAAGATGATCGGTTTCGTCGGCGGTAACGGCGCCGGCAAGACGACGACGATGCGCATGATCATGGGCTTGCTCAGCCCGCATGGCGGCGAAGTGCTGTGGGATGGCGCGCCGATCAGCACGCAGATCCGCTCCGACATCGGCTACATGCCAGAAGAGCGCGGCCTATATCCCAAACAAGCGGTGCTAGATCAATTGGTCTACTTGGGCGAACTTAAGGGTTCGACCAAGCAGGCTGCTACCGCCGAAGCGACTGCGCTGTTGGAACGTTTCGGCCTGGGCGAGCGCACCAAAGACAAGCTCGAAAAACTCTCACTTGGCAATCAGCAGCGCGTCCAAATCGCTGCCTCGGTGATGTCCGATCCGGTCGCATTGATCTTGGACGAACCCTTCAGCGGTCTAGACCCCAAAGGCATCGACGAAATGGCCGGCCTGCTAGCTGACGAAGCTGCCCGCGGCGTCCCGGTGCTGTTTTCCAGCCACCAACTAGACCTGATCGATCGGCTGTGCGACGGGCTGGTCATCTTGGCTGGCGGCAAGGTCGTCGCCCAAGGCACCAAGGATGAACTGGAATCGCGCGGCCCGCTGCGTCATCGGCTGGTCGTGGACGGCGACCTGACCTGGCTGCGAGGGCTGCCGGGTATCGAAGTCGACTCGATTGACGGCGGCACTGCCCTGTTGCGCCTGCAGCAGCCTGGCTTAGAGCGGCAGATCCTCAGCACTGCCTTAGAACGCGGCAATGTCATCGAGTTTGCTCAAGTACGTCCGACCCTGTCGGAGATTTATCGGGAGGTCGCCGCATGAGCAACGCGCAGGAGTTGAACACCATGTCAGAGCCGGACACCACACAACGCCCCAAGTCGCAGCCAAGGCGTAACGGCACCCCGCCATGGTGGATCGTCGCCAAGCGCGAGATGAACGTCAAGGTGCGCGACAAGGCGTTCATCGTCGGCACCTTGACGTCGATCGGTCTGGTCGCTTTGGCGATCTTGTTGTCGGTGCTCTTGGGGCCAAAAGATAGTGACATCTTTCGGGTCGCCGTCACCGATGGCAAAGCTGCTGAGCTGACGAAGGTCATCGATCAGATCGCGCAAGCCGACGGATTGACCCTCGAAGTGCAACAGACCGATTCGGTGGAGACCGCCAAACGGCTGCTGCGCGACGACGAGGCTGACGCCTACCTGGCGCACGCCGCTGACGGCTGGCAGGTCTGGAGCCTCAAAGAGCCCAACGGCAAATTCCTCGGTTTCGTCACCGAAGCTGCTAAGGCCCAGGTCATCGCAGAGCTCGCTGACGCCGCCGGAGCAGACCAGCAGGCGATCGCCCAACAGCTGCAGGTGACCCCAGAGGTCTTAGATCCGCCGAATCAAGACAAGTTCGTCGGGCTGATGGTCAGCTTCGCTTTCGCGATCTTGTTCATGCTGACCGCGATGCTATTTGGCATGCAGATCGCTACCTCGGTGATCGAAGAAAAACAGTCCCGCATCGTCGAGATCTTGGTGTCCGCGATCCCTGTCAAGCATCTGCTGCTCGGCAAAATCTTGGGCATCAGCATCATCGCTTTCGCGCAGGTCTTCGTGATCCTGGCGGCCGCGTTGATTGGCTTGAATTTCACACCACTCAGCGACCTGCTGCCAGATTTCATTGGCGCATCCATTTGGTTCATCGTCTTCTTCATGGCGGGCTTCATGGCACTAGCGACGCTGTGGGCGGCCGCCGGCGCGCTGGGTACCCGCACCGAAGATTTGAACCAGAGCACTGCCCCACTGACCTTCATCTTGATGATCGCCTACATCTTTGGCTTCACCGCGACTGGCACCGTGCGAGTCATCGCCAGCTATGTGCCGATCGTGTCGGCAGTGTTGATGCCGGCACGCATCGCCGAGGGCGATGTCAGTTGGTGGGAGCCGGTCTTGGCGCTGGCTTTGAATATCGCTTTCGCCGCGCTGACGATCCATTTTGGCGCCAAGATCTATCGTCGTGCGCTGCTGCAGACTGGTGGCCGGCTGTCCTATCGCCAAGCCATCAAGTTGGCCGAATGACGATCCAGAAGTGAGGCTGCGAACTTGATCGAATCAAGTCTGGTCGGATCAGACCCGCGCGGTTACGATCCGGGCGTCGATGCGACGCGGCTGGCTGCGCTGATCGGGCCGGATTCGTCACTATCGACGCCGATCGTGGTGGCATCGACCGGCTCGACGAATGCCGACCTGGCATCGGGCAGCTACGGTTGGGCCGCTGGCCGGGTGTTGATCTCGAATCATCAAAGCGCCGGCCGCGGCCGCTTCGACCGGCGTTGGGAGGCTGAGCCCGGTCAGGCGATCGCGACCTCAGTGCTGCTGCGTCCTGCCCGGGCTTTACACGACTGGGGTTGGTTGAGTTTTCTGATCGGCATGGCGGTGCAAGCGACGATCAGCGAACTGCCCGGCGCGGCAGCTCGGGTCACCTTGAAATGGCCAAATGATGTATTGGTCGACGAACGCAAGATCTGCGGCATCTTGAGCGAGCATCACATCGCGCCAGACGGCGGACATGTCGCGATCTGCGGCTGGGGCTTGAATGTCCAAATGTCCGAAGCTGAGCTGCCGGTGCCGACAGCGACGTCGATTTCGTTAGCTGACCTGCCAGTGGATCACACCAGATTGGCGGCAGCGATGCTGAACCATTTCGACGAGCTCTACCGAGCTTGGGACGCCGGCGCCGATCTGCGGGCGCACTATCGCGAGCTGTGTTCGACTCTTGGCCGTCGGGTCCGCGTCCAGTTGGACGTCGAAAGCTTGCCGGACCGATTCGTCGAAGGCATTGCGCTGGACGTTACCGAAGACGGCTCACTAATCGTGCGGGACACTGATGGCAGCTTGCAGCGGTTCAGCGCTGGCGATGTCGTCCACCTGCGACCAGCAACAGCCAGCGAGGAGCGCTGATCACCGATGCGCGTCATTCTTGGTTCTAGTTCTCCGGCCCGACTGACCACGCTGCGCAATGCCGGGATCGCAGCGCGGGTGGTCTCTCCCGAGGTCGACGAATCACTAGTGCAAGGTAATTCCGGCGCTGACGTCACCGCTCGGCTGGCGGCGCTCAAAGGTCAGACGGTGCTGATTAAGTTGCGCGCTGATGGTCTGCTAGCTAGCGCCACGTCCGCTGATCCGATCATCGTGTTGGCGTGCGACACGATGCTGGAAATCGAGGGCCACGTGCACGGCAAGCCGGGCACGGCGCAGGCTGCGGTGGAGCGTTGGCGTCGGCAGCGGGGCCGCCAAGGTCAGCTATTCACCGGCCATTATGTGGCGCTGATCACCGGACCCAACCAAATCAGCTCTGATGTCCGGGTCGCCGAGACAGTCGTCACCTTCGCAGATTTGAATGACGCTGAGATCGAAGCTTATGCGGCTAGCGGTGAACCGCAGCACGTCGCTGGCGCGTTCACCATTGACGGGCTAGGCGGCGCCTTCATCACCCGTATTGAGGGCGATCCGCACAATGTCGTCGGCATATCGCTGCCCATGGTCAGGCAGATGATCGTCGACATGGGCATCGAATGGCCCCGCCTTTGGACCTCACCCGCGAACCGAGATCCTCGAGCTGACTAGGCCATTCGGAGCTATCTCCGCGATCGAATGCGGGGATTCAGCTGGGCTGATTGAAGCTGCCTTGGCCGCGGCGCAAAGTCAGCCCGGCTTGCTGTTGGCCGAGTGTGAAGGCGCCATGCCAGCCGGGGGCTTCGAAGATCAGCGACGTCGGCGTGCCCAGGTTCAAGGCGCGCGCGACGATTTCGAAACCCATCGCGGACAGATTGCGGTCCAGATAGCCGGCCAAGAGCTCGGCTTGTGCAGCATCGACGATCAAGGTGACCACATTGGCTTGGTCGATTCGTTCTGAGATAGCTAATCCTTCAGGTAATGAAAATCCGGCCGGACCATTTTGGAAGCCGTAATTGCTCAGCCAGACGCCGCCGGCAGGCAGCCTCGGATTAGTTGACGGCTGACTGCTCGGCGTTAGGGTCGCGGCTGGATCATTGGAGTTGACCCCAGCAGTGCACGCGCTCGTCACGCACAGCACCAAACCGGCTGCCAGCGCCGCTAGCAACCGTCGCGGCAGATCAGATCCACTCATTGTGTCTAAAGATTATGAACAAGGCGGTGACGGCCACGATGATCAAGATGACTGCCGAATAGAGGCCGCTAGGTTCTTCGAGGCCCGGATAGGGCACGTTCATGCCATACCAGCCGGTGATCAAAGTAGGCACGGCGATGATAGCTGCCCAACCAGACAGCTTCTTCATGACGGTGTTCAGTTTGGCGTCGTTGAGCGCTAGCGAAGTTTCAAAAATGCTCGACACCAGATCGCGCAGCGAATCGGTCCATTCAGCTGCGCGCAACACGTGGTCGGTGAGGTCGTCATAGTAGGCGCGCATTTGCGGGGTCCAACCGGGGGTCATGCCGTAGCGCACGACGGTGTTGACGACGTCCCGCATCGGCCCGACGACCCGACGCAATTCGACCAGCTCGCGACGCAACTGATAGGTCGAACGGGAAACCTCGACGCTGGAATAGTCGTCGGCCAGCAGGTGATCTTCGATGTCTTCCATGAGGTCATCGAGTTGCTGAATTGCGCTGAAGTGACCGTCGACGATGACGTCGAGCAGACCATGCAGCAGACCTAGCGTGCCGCCGCGCACGAGATTGCGGTCCTCGTCCCAGCGGGCGATGACGTCATCCATTTTGAAGCCACTGCCATGCACCGTGACTAAGCCATTTTCGACAATGTATGCAGATACCCGGTGGGTCTCGACACGAGACTCGTAGGGCTCGACTCGGTCGACCATCATGACCTTGTAGGCCTGGACGAACATGCGGTCATTTTGCCGTTTAGCTTTGGGGCGTTCTTCAGGCGCCAGCGCGTCCTCGACGCTTTGCCGAGAGAACTTCAGCCGATAGGCCATCTCATCGAGGGTGGAGACGCGCGGATCCACCAGATCGACCCAGACCAGGCAGTCCTCGTCTTCGAGATATTGCTCCAGGCTCATCGGGTCGACGTCAATATCGAGCAGTTGACCCTGCCGCCACACGCGACCATTGATGCTAGCCATATTGACACCCACCTTTCGACGACACCTGGACCCAACGGTCAAGGTTAATGCCTGCCGCCGCTGGCACGACAATGTGACTAGCCAAATCCCGCAATCTCAATTGCCAAACAGAGGTATTAGGGTTAGCTCATGGCGACCATGTCGGGAGCAAATCGACGCTCAAATTTCTTGCCTGGACCCGAACCAACCCAGGCAGCCATTCCCGCAAATGCCTCGGCATTTGACCACTTCGAAGCTAATCGATTTCCGACTCCGCAATATGCGCCGGCTCGGCCCGAGTCATCTGGCTTGGTAGCCGCCGCGCCGGCAGGCGAACAGGCTAGGCATCCAGACGCGGCCAAGAAGCCCAAGCGAAGCGCTAAACAGCTTGGCTTGGCGGCTGGCATCGGCTTGTTGGTGATAGCGTTGACCGTCACCGGCGCGATCTTCTTCAAGCGCTATCAAGATGAAAAGCAATGGCACGTCAACGCTCCCGAGCCCGTCGTGCCAGGCATCGATTATCACCCGGTGGTCGATTCGGAGCGATGGCTCGCCAAAGGTTACGAACAAGGCGGTGAGCCTCGCGAAATACCTGGCGATCTGCTCGGTTATGACGAAAAGACCCGGATCTATGTCGTAAATGTCGACCGCGAATTAGTTGGATTCGATCTAACTAGCGGGCAAGAGAAATGGCGTACCCCGGTCGAATCGTGCCGATTCGCAGTTTCTGGCCAAATAATTTGCACGTCGAGCAAGAAGGTGCTGAAGGTCAACTATGCCAACGGTGAACTGGTGACCACTTTCCGGCCCCCAGAAGGCTACCAACGCGACTTTTTGGGCAGCCGCAATGGCGTCGATTTTTATCTTTATAACGACAGCACCTATGAGGTCCTCGCTGTCAGGGACGGGCAGATCGTTTGGACGAAGACGCTCGGCCCTGAGCTCTGGAAGTGCACCTTGCTATACGAGAAAATCGGCTGTGATTCGGCAGCCAAGCTCAATATTTTGGATGTGTCCAGCGGCGACATCGTCAATAGTGTGACGGGATCATTCAAGACGGTCACTTGGCTCAGCGATGGCTATATATCTGACAGCTCAAATGGCGAAAAGTGGAGGCATATCTACGATTTCACCGGCACCGATTTAGGTCGCGCCTATCCAGGTTCGCTAGCCCCGGAGGGGATTTACGCTGCAAAAGATGCCGCTAAGAATGATGGGATATTGGTCGACGCGGAGGGTCGGACATTAGTCAGCGGAGATCTTTTCGAAAAGAAATTCCGCAATGGCAAGCAGGCACCGACGTCACTTGGTTCATCACCGCCACGCCTGACGGGCGCACCATCGTCGCCGACAATTCTGATTCGGTCACTATCTTCGACCAGGACGGCAATGTCATTCAGAAAATCGACGCCATCTCAAATGTCGAGGTCGATCATAATTTGATCACCTTCATCAAAGATGGCGCCGATTTCATTCTGGTCCCCAACAAATGATCGCTATGGTCAGCTGTTGGTGATTGGATCGACTGGAGAGCTGAATGGCAGCTAGATCGCGATCGACTGATCGAGGCTCGGCGAGCGCGGACGTGACCGCACCCCAACTGCCTACGACCTACTCCCAGCCTCCGAATTGGCAAGCGGCGGCCGGCAATGACAATTCGGCTAGCAGCGCACCCGGACCGCAGCTTTGGACGTCCGGCCGGGGTGCAGGCAGTTCAAAAAGATCTGGCCGGCCAAGCGGTTGCCAGCATATTCTCGTTACGACCGCAATCACCGCATTGGCCGCGATTCTGGGCATTACCGCTTTCGTCTTTTATAACCGGCCGACTACACCTCAAGATCTAAATCCACCGCCGCCACCCGTGGCACCAGGGGAAGATTTCCATCCACTCTCCGAAAGTGGTATCTGGCTATCAGATCTTTATCGCAATGGCGCCACTTTGCGTGAAATTTCGGGACATATCTACGGTTTTAACCAGGCGGCAGGGATTTACATTCAACCCGACGAATCAGAATTCGTCGGCTATGACTTGCATACCGGCGAGGAGAAGTGGCGCGTCAATCCAGGCTATTGTCGCGCTGAGGTGAATGGCAGAATATTATGCTCTAGGACCCGCGAACGTGCTGTCTTTGAATTGGACTATGCCACTGGTCAGACGAAAGAACTGCTGTCATTCCCGCAGGGCGCTAAATGGTTCTATCGCTATCTAGGTAGCCGCGACGGCGTCGAATTTCTCATTTTTGAAATTGAATCGAGCTATTCGATCTATGCCTATAAAGATGGCCTCGAGCTATGGAATCGTCCGATCGCTGATGAATCGCGGCGGTGCACTTTGCTTTATGAGAAGATCGGCTGCGCCGGAGAGAACCGGCTCACCGTCGTCGATATAAATGATGGTGAAATTTCTTTCCAGGACAACGTCAAATTCGAATCTGTTGACTGGCTCAATGACGGCTACGTGCTTTATCAAGGATCTTCCAATCCGCCGCCGGTGTTCGATCTAGCAGGCAATCAAATCGACGTCTCGCGTGATTCTCGATTACGGCCCAGGGATGCGAGATTTGCGGTCGCAGATTTGGCGCGCAAGGACGCTGAATTGATTGACGCCCAGGGACGCATCGTCATTCGAAGGCACGGCTACCAAAAGTCCTTCGTCAATGGTAAAGATGCCGGCAACTACTCCAGCTGGCTGGCAGTCAGCGCAGATGGTAAAACGCTGGCGGCATATGACGCCGACGGCAGCGTGCTGCTCGACAGCGAAGGCAACGAGATCCAGCGGTTCACCGTCAGCAAATATTTGATCCTCCGCTGTGGACTGTTGACCGCAGCGGTCGATGACAAGAAATATTTGCTCGTTCCACAGCCTTGAACACTAAAGCTCGACGCCTGCTCTCGTCGCCCAGCTGAGCTCCGCATAGGCTTGAGCCATGTCGAATTCCCGGCCAGCCCATCGGGCAGTCCCTGCTGGTGATCCTATGAGCTGGCACGATCAGCGAGATGTCCCGCTCGGAGCGCGGCGTGGATATGCCGAACCGCCGTCTTTTGACGATCAGCAGTTGACCGCAATGACGCCAGCATCAGCGGGCATGCCCGATTTTCAAGCGCCGATGCCACGTCGGGCAATGCCGGAGCATGCGATAGCTTCGCCACCGAGCGCCCCGCAGCCAGCGCCGGCGACAACGGGAACTAATCGTGCGCAATGGATTTTGCTGGCCTTTGTCATCGGATTGATCCTGCTCGCGGTAGTCGCAGCGATCGTGCTGGGAAAGGTCGTCAAGGGTGGCTCCGAAGGCGTCAACTTGGGTGATGACTATCAGGTCAGCGTTCCTGAAGAGAATCTGTTGGACCCGAGCTACCACAAGGGCGCGACGCTGCGGCAGCTTCCGTCCCCCAAGATCGTCGGATTCGACGCGGCTGCCGGCATCTATGTTTTGGACACTGGGGCGTCATTCACTGGTTTCGAATTGGAGAGCGGAAAACAGGTTTGGCATATCGACCGTGTGAATTGTTCAGAAGCCGTGGGTGGGAACATTTACTGCAGCACTGCCCGTCAGGCTGGTGAAATTCAAAAGGCAGATTTGCGCACCGGAGAACTGCAAGAAAGCTATCCAAAACCTGACAATGGCTTTTTTGGTATTCAGAATCTGGGCGTACGCGATGGTGTGGAATATTTGCTCTTCCGTGGCTCGCCCAATGTGTTAGCAGCTGGCAAAGCTGGCAGCTGGCTGTGGACTCAGCCGCTGCCCACTGACGGCATCGCTCGATGCGCGCTACTGGCTGATCACGTCGGTTGCGCCAATAGCGCTAGCCTCGTCGTCCTTGACGCGGCTAGCGGCGCCGAGAAGCTAAGTTTGGCTGGCGATTTTTCGCTGATCACCTGGTTGGGCGATGGCTTCTTGAGCTACAACTCCGACGACAAACAGATGCACGCTTTTGACTTGGCGGGTAAAGATCTCGGACCTGGTCGGGTCACCGTCACTCAACCTAAGGGGCTTTTTTCGCTAGCTGACGTCAATCGTGACGAAGCAGCTGTGCTCGATTCGAGCGGCCGGATCGTCGTAAAGCGCATCGACGGCGGTCAAAATTATGAATTGAGTTCGGGAGAGTTAGTGCTGGGCCATCATCTATGGGTCGCGACGACGCACGATGGCAAGCTCTTGGCTGCAGCCAAGGATGGCAGCTTGAAAATCATGACTGCCCAGACCGAAATGATTGATTCCTTCGATGACGTGACGGTGCCCACGGTTCGCCATCGGCTGATCACGGTCAAACAAGGCGATGATTATTTCTTGTTGGTCCCCAAGAAGTGAGTATTGCGGGCGGTGACGGTCAGCGCGCAGAACCAGAATTGATCGCTCAGACCAGGAATCGATAAAGCGGGCTGTCTGGTGGAATGCGTTCGACTTGAATTCCGCTCAGCTGAATTCGTCCAAGCAGCGCCGGCAGATCAGCTGGATCGCCCAATTCGATACCGACTAGCGCCGGCCCGAGTTCACGATTAGAGCGCTTGGTGTATTCAAAAAAGGTGATGTCGTCTTCGGGGCCCAGCACGTCATTCAAAAAACGGCGTAGCGCGCCGGGTTCTTGGGCGAATTGGACCGAGAAATAGTGCTTATGCCCTTTGAAGACCAGCGAGCGTTCGACGATCTCCGAATAGCGGGAGACGTCATTATTGCCCCCAGAAATGATCGCGACGACCCGCTGGCCGGGTTCGATCTTGAGGCGGATCGACCAGGTCGATCCAAACCAAGCAGTATTCATCTTCGAAATGTTCTTCGAGGGTCAACGGGTCGATGTCGACAGCGAGCAATTCGCCATTTCGCCAGATGCGGCCTTCGATGCTTGCCATAGACACCTACCCTTCAAAGCTGCTTGGTCACCGCAACGATCAAGGGTAATAGCTATGGCAGCGGACTGGACAACCTAACCAGACGGAAACAACAACTCAGCATTACAGTTATGCTATGTCCTCAGATAATGGACGCAGCCCCAGCGAGCCGTTCGGCAGCTGGCCAACTTCCGGCGACGGTGACCTGCCACATCCTGGCCCGAGCTTTGTCGACAGCCAATCAGCTGGCGGTCAACCTTCCAGCCCGCAATATTCTGCAGGCCCGGACTACTCCCCTGGTGGGCAGTATTCCTCGGCGCCGAGCTATTACGGTCCGCAGAGCTACCTCAACCCCGAAACTAAATCTGATCAGTATCCCGGGCAGCTGCCAACCCAGCCCGAGCCGAGCGACCAGCGTGGGCAAGCTCCACCAAATCTCACTTGGGCACAGCCCGCCAACCCAAAGCACTTCCCGCACCAATCCTCGCAAGGGTCGAAACAACCTAGCGCGCTGGTCACCGTCTTAGCGATCTTCTTGAGTCTGGTGTTGGTCGGCGCGCTGGTCTATTGGCTCAATGACTCCTCGTCAGGCCCGGGCCGTCATGACTCCTCGTCAGGCCCGGGCCGTCAGTCACCCACCCCAACTGGAACTGTCCCCGCTGCTGGGCCGGATTACAAGATCCAGACCGCGCCCGAACATTTCCTAGCTGCCGATTTCCGCGACGGTTTCCTGCTGCGCGAAGTAGATGACATGGCGTTATTGGGCTACGACCCGGACAGCGAAATGTATGTCACCCGCGAGAATAGATATACCTTGTTCGGCCGGGATGCTGCGTCCGGTGAAGTGCAGTGGTCAATGACGAGCACCTACTGCATGGATTCCAGCTATGGCCGAATCTATTGCGAAAAAGACTCTCAGGTGCATCGGCTGGACATTCGCACTGGCGCGATAATTCCGACATATCCAAAGCCAGCGGCCTATCTGATAAGCGATTATCTGGGCGTTCAGGATGGCTTGGAATATTTCATTTTCGGCAAGCCCACTATTGTCGCAGCCGGCAAGGATGGCGCCTGGGTCTGGCAGACCACCGTCGCTGAAGAATCCTTCCCCAAATGCGCATTGCTCGGCGAGAAGATCGGCTGCTCGACGGAGGGCAAGATCACCATCTTGGACGCCAAGACCGGCGCCATCGCCACTGATATCGAGGTCGGCGATAGGTTCTCCGGATGGTTATCCGATGGCTATATGACTAGACGAGATGGCACTCGGATATGCGATCTCAATGGGAACGACCTTGGCGAAGGCCACCTAAATAGAATCGCTCCTACCGACGCGCTCTACGAGATCGCAGCAACCAAGCGGCAAGATGACGCCGAAGTGCTTGACGAGTCGGGACGCATCGTCGTAGCTAAAGATCAGCGCTGGCGTGACTATTTCCCAAATCATAAATATGCCGAACCGAGCCTGAGCTGGATCGCGTCAACTCCGGATGGAAAATTCATCGCTGCCCATTCATATTCGACCAAGGAACTGACTTTTTGGGACGACAGCGGAAATCAGATTGGCCGCGTCGAGAACGTCAAGTCTTATCGCTTTGCGCAAAGCTTGTTGATGATAACTAAAGATGACATCCGCTATCTCGTAGTCCCCAAGAAGTGATGCACCTCGCCAGCTAATCGCCGCTGACTGCCGGGGCGCGAAATTCAACCCGTCACGAATTGCGAAGGGATAACCTAAAGTCATGTCGACGTCGCATCCCGGACCTCAACACTGGGGTCAAGCTGATGGCCCGGAGTATCCCGATCCGCGTACGCAAAATTGGCCGACGGGATCTCGTCCAAGCCAAGCACCCCCAACTCAACAGCCAGGTGCGCATCATCCACGAGGCGCACAGCCACAGCCCAGCTCAGATTTCTATCGGCAAAGCATGCAGCAGTCGACCGCTTATCCACTCGATGATGCTGCGCACCCTCACCAGCAATCACGTCTCGGCAGCCAGCAGCCGGAGCACTATCGGGAACAATCCGGCCAAACTGGCTTCACCAGTGCTGGCTACCCAGGCCAAGCCCAGCGCGCCGGCTACCCACCTCAAGCCCAGCAAGCTGACTATCGCAACCAGCCGACGCATTCCGCTGTGCTCGGGCAGCCCCAACCTGGCTATTTGAATGCTGGCTATCCGCAAAGCGGTGCGCCGCAAAGCAGTTCGGTGCCGGGGGCTAAGAAGAAGGGCAAGATTGCGGTCATCGTAGTTTCAGCAATCGCGCTGGTCGTCGTGCTCGGCTTGGTGGCTGTCTTCGCGTTTCGCGCCCAGATGAATCGATTCGACCCGCCTGAACCGATCGCGCCGGGCGCGGATCTACATCCGCTGACCAATGATGAAGATTGGTTGATCGACGACTATCGAAATGGTGGCGAGCTTCGCCAAGAAGCGATTCACGAGATTTTCGCCTACGACGCTGCGAGCGGCATTTACGTCGTGCGGGTAGATGCCAACATGTTTGGCCGCGACCTAGCTAGCGGCGAGACAAAATGGGAAGCGCCTTCCGAGCTTTGCGCGGCTGCAGTGAATGGCAAGACCTATTGCACGGTGGGTAGCGACGAGACGGTATATCTTCTCAATCCTGCGACCGGCGAGTTCACTAAGAAATATCGATTGCCGACTGAAGCACAATATGTCGACGAATATCTGGGCGAAATGAATGGATTCGAGATATTCAATTTCGCGGGCAAAGAGCAAAACATTATCGCGGCCGGCAAGAATGATCACTGGGAATGGCTCAGGCCTGTCGAAGGCAAACTGGTGCGCTGTTCTCTGCTCTATGAAAAGATCGGCTGCTCGAGTGAAAAGACATTGAATGTCATCGAGCCAGCTAATGGCAAAATCGACTACCAACGTGAGCTCAGCGACAACGTCATCCGCTGGTACAACGATGGCTTCAGCTATTTCGTCAAGGACGACAACCGTTATCACATCTACGATCTGCAAGGTAATGAGCTGGGCAAGCGACTCTTGCAGGTCAAGCAGCCCGAAGGGCTCTTTGCTGTGGCTGATGCAGCTCGCGATGTATCAGTCGTCGACCATGACGGCAATATCGTGGTCGCCCGAAAAGGCGGCAAAGAAGTATTCCCCAATGGCCACCAATTGGATGGCTACCACGGCTGGAAGGGCGTCTCTAAAGACGGCAAAGTCCTGGCTAGTCTTCACGAAGAAGATTTACTGCTACTTGACAATAGCGGCGCCGAAATCGGTCGCTTCAGCAATGCCAAAGTGGCTACTTTGAATCGAGGTCTACTGGTCGTCAGCGTAAATGGGAAAGAACATCTAGTCGTCCCCAAACGCTGAGCATCCCGGCTAACACAGCTGAGCCGTCGCAGCTAATATCCGCGGGCCATCAAGTGCCGCATTAATGGGCTTAGACGAGGAATCGATATAGCGGGCTGTCCGGTGAAATTCGCTCGACTTGAATTCCGCTCAGTTCAATGCGACCAAGCAGCGCTGGTAGGTCATTAGGATTGCCCAATTCGATGCCGACCAGCGCTGGGCCCAGCTCACGATTTGAGCGCTTGGTGTATTCGAATAGCGTGATGTCGTCTTCGGGACCTAAGGCTTCGTCCAAGAATCTGCGCAACGCTCCGGGCTCTTGGGAAAACTGCACTAAGAAATAGTGCTTTCTGCCCTCGAAGACTAGGGATCGTTCGACGATTTCGGAATATCGCGAGACGTCATTATTGCCACCAGAAATGATGACGACGACCCGCTGACCGGGCTCGACCTCGATGCGTCGCAAAGCAGCCGGGGCTAGCGCTCCGGCTGGCTCTGCTAGTACCCCGTCGACCTGATAGAGATCGAGCATTTCGCTGCAGACTTGTCCCTCGGGGACGCTAACGAGTTCGACATCATGGGCTGCGGCGACTGCATGGGTCAAACTACCAGCACGCCGGACGGCAGCCCCGTCGACGAAGGTATCGATATTTTGCAAAGTGACCGGCGTGCCGGCTGCTAATGCCGCAGCAAGGCAGGCCGCCGAAGCTGGCTCGACGCCGACGATCCGGGTCTGTGACGCATGTTCAGCGAACCAAGTCAGACAGCCAGCCAGCAGTCCCCCGCCGCCGACCGGCACGACGACCACGTCGGGCGCACAGCCGAGCTGTTGGACGATTTCGGGGGCGACGCTGCCTTGACCGGCGATGATGTCGCGGTGGTCGAAGGCGGGCACCAAGGTCGCATGGCTCTGCTCGGCAGCAGCCAGGGCCGCGGCTGCCGCGTCGTCATAGGTCGCCCCGGTGACTACCAACTCGACCCACTCGCCGCCCAACGCGATCATCCGATCCCGCTTTTGGCGAGGGGTCGTCGTCGGCACGAAAATGCGGCCCTTGATGCCTAGCGCGCTGCAAGCGAATGCCACGCCTTGGCCGTGATTACCTGCTGAGGCGCAGATGACGCCGGCTTCGCGCTGAGCTGGGGCCAGCGAGCTGATCAGGTTGTAGGCGCCGCGCAGCTTATAGCTACGGACTGGCTGCAGGTCCTCGCGCTTCAGATATACCTGCGCGCCGCTGGCTGCGCTCAGCCGAGCGTTTGGCAGCAGCGGGGTGTGTTCGACGACGTCCGCCAGATTTTGGGCGGCAGCTTCGACGTCAGCAGCGGTGGGCAGGGTCAAATCAGGCAAAGATTTCATGCACGTAATAGGGGTTCAGTTGAGCGGTGCCCATTCAGGTCCGGTCTGGCCGAGGGCTTCGTCGAGCTTGGTGAATAGTGGGGTCGGCTTGGCTAGTGGTGTGCCAGCGACGATCGGACGGGACTGCCACACTGCCTGCGCGCTGGCGTAATCGCCCATCAAGACCGGATAGGGCGAGCCGCCTTCTTCGTCCACCTCGTGGATTTCGGGCATTCCCGACCAGACACCACTGCCACCCAACATTTCGAAGATCTTTTGCGCTGAGTGCGGCAAGAAGGGCGTCAGTAGTGTGTTGGCGTCGCTGACGACCTGCAGTGCGACATGCAACACGGTGTCACGTCGAGCAGTGTCTTCCTTGAGTTTCCACGGCTCGGTCTGCGAGAGGTAGACATTCGCGGCGTTGACCACGCGCATCGCCTCGGTGATCGCCAGCTTGAACTTGTGGCCCTCAAGCAGCTCGCCGATGACGTCGAAAGCCTGCTTGGAGGTAGCCAAGAGTTCCTCATCGACAGGCTGCAATTCACCCAACGGCGGAATAGCGCCATTATTCTTATGCGCCATCGAAATGGAGCGGTTGACTAAGTTGCCCCATTCATTGGCCAATTCGGTGTTATTGCGGCGGACGAATTCTTCCCAAGTGAAATCTGTGTCGCGAGATTCTGGGCCAGCTACTGCTATGTAATAGCGCAAGGCGTCAGGACCGAAATCACGCAAGAAATCTGACACATTGATGACGTGACCGTGCGAAGTGTCGACCTTGGAACCCTTCATCGTCAAGAATTCCGAGCTGACGGTCTCAGTTGGCAGATTCAATTTCCCGAACCACTCGGACGGCTCACCACCGCGGCTACCTTCACCATTGGCGCCGAGCAAAATCGCCGGGAAGATGACGGTGTGGAAGACGATGTTGTCTTTGCCCATGAATTGGTAGATCTTGGCGTCCGGATTGCACCACCAGTCGCGCCAGGCTTCTGGATTCCCGCTGCGACGAGCCCATTCGACGGTCGCAGACAGATAGCCAAGCACCGCATCAAACCAGACGTAGATGCGCTTCATCTCTTCGTCTTGCCAGCCATCGACTGGTACCCGGATGCCCCAATCGAGATCGCGAGTAATAGCGCGCGGCCGAATTTCTTTAATGAAATTGTGGCTGAACGCCAAGACATTTGGCCGCCAATCGACGCGAGTATCCAGCCAACCATTCAAAGCATCAGCTAATGCCGGCAAGTCGAGGAAGAAATGGGTCGTCTGCCGAAATTCTGGAGTTTCACCGTTGATGCGAGAGCGCGGATTCTTCAAATCCGTCGGATCTAATTGCCGTCCGCAATTGTCACATTGGTCACCGCGAGCTAATTCGAAATCACAAAATGGGCAAGTGCCTTCAACATAACGGTCAGGCAGAGTGCGTCCAGTTGATGGCGAAATTGCCCCCTGCTGGGTCTGCTCGATGATGTAGCCATTGCGATGTAGGGTGCGGAAAATCTCTTGCACCACGGCCTCGTGATTGCGAGTCGTGGTGCGGGTATACAGGTCATAGGTCAGACCCAGCGAATGCAGATCTTCGACCAGGATGCGGTGATATTTGTCCGCGGTCTGTTGCGCGGTCAAGCCTTCCTGGTCAGCTTTGACCTGGATCGCGGTGCCGTGCTCGTCAGAGCCGGAAACCAACAAGACGTCATGGCCACGCATTCGCATATACCGCGCGTAGACGTCCGAGGGCACTCCAAAACCGGAGACGTGCCCGATGTGACGAGGACCGTTAGCGTACGGCCAAGCAGCGGTAGCGAGAATATGAGCCATGCCCGCCAGCTTATTGCTTCGCTGGCTAGCTGCCCATTTCGACGGCCCGCTGAGCGGCAACGTCAACCGCTTCGATGACCGCACCAGCGAAACCTGCCTGCTCCAAGGCAGCGACAGCAGCGATCGTGGTGCCACCAGCCGAGCAGACCTCGTCGCGCAATTGCGCTGGATGCTTGCCGCTTTGCCGCACCATCGCCGCCGCCCCTTCGACGGCAGCCGCAGCCAACTGATAGGCATCCGGCCCGGGAATGCCGCCCTTGATCGCGCCCTGCGCCAGCGCCTCGATCATCATGTACACATAGGCTGGCGACGAACCAGACACGCCCGTCAAGGCTGGGAATTGATCTTCGCGCACCGTCAAGACCAGGCCCAGAGCGCCCAGCAGATCTTTGACGAGCTGCTGCTGAGCTGCGTTGACGCCCGGTCCGAAGCAGACCCCAGCCGCACCCTGACCGATCAGCGCGGGGGTATTCGGCATCGCGCGGGCGATGGCGACGTCACGTCCCAACAGTTCACGCACCGCAGCGATCGAGTGCGCCGGCGAAATGCTCAGCACGACGGCATCCCCGGGCAAGACGTCAGCGATTTCAGCGATGACTTCGGCGTAGTTGACTGGCTTGACCGCCAATACCACCAGTTGCGCGTCACGTACCGCCTCGGCATTGGACGCCGCGACCTTGACGCCAGTCTGGCCAGCGAGTTGTTCGGCGGCTTCGGGACAGTGGTCATGCACCCGGCTGCCAGCGGCGTCGATGATCCCGGCGTCGACGGCGCGCCGCAGGATCGCAGAACCCATATTTCCCGCGCCGATGAATCCGGCTCGCACCCCAGTTGCACCCGCCTGATTGGCCATGATCTGCTCCTGTTCACCCGGTTCGACCGGCTCTGAGTGGCTGAATAAGTCGAATTGCTGCTGCACCATCCCGGCGCAGTTGGCGACCTCGGGCCGGGACTGCGATTCGCTGTCTGTGGCTGCCGCTGCTGGGGCTAACGGCTGGTCCGGCGCAGACGACACACCGAGCGCAGCTGCCAGATTAAATCCTGGGCCACGTGACACTTCACGACCCTGCTGGACGGCGATCGCAGCGCCTCGAGCGCGCTGGTCAGCAGCCTCATTCATGTCATGACCGGCGTGTCCTTTGACCCATTCAAAGCTGACAGCTCTGCCTTGCAGTTCGGCGTCAATCGCGTGCAAGAGTTCAACATTGGAGACCGGCTTGCCGTCACCTTTACGCCAACCTTTAGCCTTCCAACCTGGTAGCCAACGCGTCACCGAGTTGATCACATATTGGCTATCGCAAAGAATCTTCAGCGGTTCATCAAGCCCAGCAGTCTGTTGCAAGAGGTCTAAGACCGCCCGCAGTTCGCCTTGATTATTCGTGCCTTCAGCCCAGCCGTCAGCGGCCCAGCATGCGTCGTTGACATACCAAGCCCAGCCAGAAGGTCCCGGATTGCGCAGCGAGGATCCGTCGGCAGCAGCGATGATCATTGAGCGTCCTCCTTCGGCAATCCCCACGCTTGGGGCAGCATTTCACGCATCGTGACGATGCCAGCAGGGCTATAAACCAACAAATCTGGGCCACCATGCTCCATCAGCAATTGCCGGCAACGTCCGCATGGCGTGATCGCCTCGCCGTCGGCATTGACGCAGACGAAGCCAGCCAGCCGACCACCACCGCTAGCCTGCAATTGGCTGATCAAACCGCATTCAGCGCATAGTGTCAGACCATAGGACTCATTTTCGACATTGCAGCCAGTGACGACCCGCCCGTCGGTGGTCACCGCCGCAGCGCCCACGCGATATTGCGAATACGGCGCGTACGACCTGCGCGTCATTTCGGTCGCTGCCGACTTCAGCGCCGTCCAATCGATTTCGGTCATGTCCCAATTATCCGATAGCCGAATCTGAGCGCACCTGGATCGTGCCATTGATGATGCCGCGTTTGATTTCGTCCAAGGCTGCAGTCATCGCCGGCTCAATTTGAGCTTGCGCAGCAGTTTTTAAAGCGACCCCGTCATTGCGCAGATTTGCGTTGAAGATGCCTGCGCTCCATTTGTCGCCGCCCGCCTGCTCGATGAGATTCTCGACGGCCCGGTCGGCTGCCTTGACCACTGAACCGAGCATCGCAGCGCAGCCATCGGCTTGGCTGAGGCAGCCGTCGGTCTCGGTCCAAATGATCTTCACGTTGGGGTGGGCTTGGGCCGCTTGCAACGCGCCGCGGCCGGAATTTCCTGCCACTGGCATGATGACGTCGACCCCTTGACCGATCAACTGCTCGGCGATCTGCTGACCTGCCGCTGGATCATCAAAGGGTTGGGCAGCGCGGATCACCTGGCCATTCTTAGCGTTCCGATCCCAACCGACGAGCTCGACCGCGGCGCTGTGCTTTTGGTTGAAGTAGTCGACGCCTTGCGCAAAACCATCTAGATAGCCAGTCGTGGCTGGCACGAACATGCCGGCGAAGACGCCCACCTTGCCGCTCTTGGTCGAGCCGGCCGCCAGATAGCCGGCCTGGAATGCTGCTTCGTGCACGTTGAACATGACCGCTTTCAGGTTCGCCGGCGGATTGAGCGGGCTGGCGTCCAGCAACGCGAATTTGACCTCAGGGTTGGCTCGGGCCGCCGCGGCGACGGCGTCCGCGGCTTGCTCACCGCTGGTGATGACCAGATCGCAGCCACTGGCGACCATGGTCTGGATCTGCCGCGGATAGTCCGGCTCGGCATTCAGCTCGGCTTGATTCGCCGTGATGCCTTTGGCCTGTTGGGTCTTCGTCAGGCCTTCGGCGGCGAGCTGATCGAGGCTGCCCGGACCGGCGGCGGCATGGCTGAGCAGACACCCTTGGAAGGGCTGCGCAGCTGGCGAGGAGACGGTCGGCGTCGGACTATCCGGGTTGGGTGGCTCAGCGCAGCTCGTCATGAGCACGCAGCTGGTCAACGTCAATGCGGCTGCGAGGCCAATGCGGGTCCGGCTATTCATTTGAGCTCCCATACAGGCCGAATTTAATCGCCGCCCAGCTTGAGTTGGCTGAGCCAGGCCGGCCTAGTCAGCAGTTGCGCGCCGTCGCCGCCTACGCTTGAGGCCATGGCGCAGACCTGGTGGCTCCCCCGCGAGACGACATTGCGCGCAGAGTTGGAGATCAAGAAGTCACGTTTCATCGCGACGCTGGCCCGCACAGATGATGAGACGACCGCGCGCGACCAGATCGCCGCGGTGCGTGCCGAGTTTCCTGACGCCCGGCACAATTGCACCGCTTTCCGCGTCACTGAGCCGGGCGCGCTGGTGGTTGAACGCAGTTCGGATGACGGCGAACCTGCCGGCACCGCCGGGATGCCGATGCTAGAGGTCTTGCGCGGCGCTGACGTAGAGCAGATCACTGCCGTGGTGACTAGGTATTTTGGCGGTATCCTGCTGGGCACTGGCGGGCTAGTACGGGCATATTCTGACGCCGTCCAAGCAGCTCTAGCTGACGCGCCGAAGGTGCGTCCAGTGGTCTGGCAGCTGGCTGGGCTGACGGTCTCAGCAGCTGACGCCGGACGCATCGACGGTCTGCTGCGTGGCCACGATTTCGACGTCATCGACACCCGATGGGGCGCCGAGGTGTCGCTGACGCTAGCCGTCCCTGACATCGCCGAGACGCTGCCGACAGTGCGTCAATTGCTGCAATCTGACGTCGACTTGCTGAACTTAGGCACTTTCACCCGCGAGGTGCCGCTCGTTTAACTCTCCAACAGCCGGCGCCGCAGCAGATAGATGTCGAAGACCCAACCTTTACGCTGCTGGGCTTCGGCGCGCACCCGCAAGATTTCGTCGCGCACTTCGTCGAGCGGGCCACTGATGAGGATTTCGTCGGCGCTGCCGAGATAGGCCCCCCAGTAGATATCGATGCCGTCGGCAGGAATCGACGCGAACGTCTGTTTGGGGTCCAGCATCAACACGACGTCGTCTAGGTAGTCCGGCATCGCTTCGCCCATCGCGCGGGCGGGCATGATCGTCACACCGCATCCTTGGCGATTGAGCGGAATGCCATGCCTAGCGGCCAGTGCCATCGGACTCGAAATACCAGGGATGACACGTCGGCTCAGGTCGTCGTCAGCGGCGACGACCTTGTCGATGATCGCCAAGGTGCTCTCATAGAGCGACGGATCACCCCACACCAGGAATCCGCCCCGCTGCCCTGGCCCGAGATCTTCGCTCAACGCCACGCTCCACAGCTGTTGACGCTGTCGTCGCCAGGTCGCGACCGCTTTCGGATAGTCCCCAGTGGTCCGCCAAGGCCGCGGCGGATCTTTGATTTCGACGATCCGCAGGTCGGCCTTGCGATGGCTGGCGATGAGTTGACGGCGGGCTTCGACCAGCTCGTCATATTCGTCTTCTTTGACCACCACGAACAGCACATCGATCGCTTGAATCGCTTCAATCGCGGCCAGGGTCAACCAGGACGGATCGCCTGCGCCGATGCCGATCAAGATGATTTCGCGCTCTTGGACGCTCATTGGATGATTTCCCCCAGATAGCTGAGTCGCAGCAGGACCACTCCGGCGAGCCAAAATGCCAATTGGGTGGTTTCGATCAGGGAGCCGAAACAGTCACCGGTAAAACCCCCGAAGCGACGAGCCAGCCGCCTGCCCCAAAAGGCCGCCCACACTAGCGCGATCATCACCGCGACTACGACCAGCAGGCCACCGAGCGGATGGGCCCAGCAGATCGCGCCGAGCAGGATCGTCACCAAGAACGCGTTGATGAAGAAATCCGCCAAACTGGTGACGCCGATGACCAGCTCACCAAATCCCCCGGGCCGCGCTGAACTGAATGCCGGACGGGTCGCCCAGAGCACCGCGAGCCGGCCGACCATCGGACCGCCAATCAGCAAGCTGATGCCCATCGTCAGCGCGGCGGGTGGCTGCAAATGATCAGTCAGCAGCGTCAGGCATGCGATCTGCAGCAGCAAGACGAACAGCAAGCTGATGACGCCCATCGGCCCAATGTCGGACTTCTTCATGATGGCTAGCGCGTCTTCGGCTCCCTTGCGCGAACCCAAGCCGTCAGCGACGTCGGCGACGCCGTCCAGATGCAGCGAGCCGGTCAGCCCAGCCAGCACCGCCAGACAAACTATCGCGACCAAATAATTGGGCAGCCGTAGGACTACATTGAACGCGACGATGCCCGCCATGACTAGGCCAAAGAGCATTCCCAGCCAAGGCAGGGCGCGAACCGACGCTCTGGCCGTCGGTCGATCGATTTCAGCCAGCGGCGGCACCGGCACGGCGCTGAATAGCGCCAATGTCGCATGCATCGCCTTGATTGGGCCCATGCTCACTCCCCTCGGCTGGTCCAGTCCAGCGTCTCGACTTGGCTGTCCCAGCGTCGGGTGATGCCGCTCACTGACAGCCACACCTGGTCGACGATCTTCGCCAGCTCGGCATTCAGCCGGCCCAGTTCGTCGCGAAAAGCTCGTCCAGACGGCGTCGCCGGCACCACTCCCAGACCGACCTCGTTGGTCACCAAAATGACCGCTCGCTGGCTGCGCTGAAGGGCGTCAAATAGCGGCTGTTTACGTTCACTGAGACGCTCTTGCCAACCGGCCTCGTCATCCCAAGCGCCGATCTCGTCAAGCACGCGCGTCAGCCACACCGACATGCAGTCAATCAAGATCGGCGCGTCATCGTCAGCGAGCAGCACGCTGGGCAAATCGATTGTCTCGACGGTCTGCCAATGGCCGGGACGGCGCTGCTGATGAATGCGGACGCGTTCTCGCCATTCTGCATCGTCGGCGCGGACTTGCGAAGTCGCGACATAAGTCACGGCAGGGAAGCTCGCCAGCTGCTGCTCGGCCCAGACTGATTTACCAGATCGGGCCCCGCCCGTCACGAGCACCTTCAAGCCTCGTTTCAAGGCAGCTTGGTCATTCATCGTGCATCTCCCTAGTCGGACTTCGCAGTGGCCGCGGACTGCGCTTGTTGGTGTGCGTGCGCTTTGGCTTCAATCCTGCGTCTTGATGTCGGTGACGGCCGCGTCTGCGAAGGTCGCCATCTCCGCCAGCGTCAATGCGGCCGCACGGATCACCGGCAGCGCTAATAGCGCGCCGCTGCCCTCACCCAGCCGCAGCTGCAGATCGATCAGCGGATGCAAAGTTAGATGCTTGGTCGCAGCTTGAATTCCTGGTTCGGCGCCGGCGTGCCCCGAGATCAGATAGCCGCGGGCATCCGGCGCGATTGCAACCGCGGTGACCGCTGCCGAGCAGGCGATGACGCCGTCCATGACCACCGGCACACCTGCCGCCGCGCCGGCCAGAATGTAGCCGACCAGCGCGGCATGCTCGTAGCCGCCGACGGCAGCCAGCGTGCCGAGCGGGTCGTCAGCATTGGCGGCGTTGAGCTCAATGCTGCGGGCGATGACGACAGCCTTGTGCGCGACCATGGCATCATCGCTGCCCGCACCGCGGCCTGTCACGGTCGCCGCATTTTGCCTAGTGAACACGCTAATCAGTGCTGCCGCTGGGGTCGTATTACCAATACCCATCTCACCCATGCACAAGATGTCTGCGCCCTCGCTGATCGCCTGCTGGGCGATTTCGACGCCGACACCGATGGCAGCCAAAGCCTGCTCGCGACTCATCGCTGGGCCAGTGGCGAAATCAGCGGTACCGTCGGCGATGCGCCGATCGAGCACGCTGCTGCCTTCCGGCAGCGGATTGGCGACGCCGACGTCGACGATGTACAGCTGGGCGTCCATCTGGCGAGCCAGCACGTTGACCGCAGCACCGCCGCCAGACATGTTCATGGCCATCTGCACGGTGATTTCGCTGGGATGCGGAGTGACGCCCTGGGCGACCACACCATGATCACCGGCGAAGACCGCGATAGCCGGATGCGACGGGGCCGCTGGCGGCACCTCGCCGGCGATGCCCGCCAGTTGCACGCTCAATTCTTCGAGGAACCCGAGCGCACCTTCTGGCTTGGTCAAGATCGCCTGCCGGGCGCGAGCATCCTCGATAGCGCCTTGGTCAAGCGGCCGAATGCTGGCTGCGAGTTCTTGGAGTTTGCTTTCATCAAACATGTTCTTCTCCTGTGCTAATGGCGTGATGTTACTGATTCAATTGGGGGATGCACGTCTTGGTTCTCGGCGGCACCGCATTGGCCCGTCAAGTCGCCGACTTGATCGACGGCGCCGGTCTGCAATTGAGCTATTCGTTGGCTGGCCGCACGTCGCGGCCCGAGCAAACCCCAGGACGCATCGTCAGCGGCGGTTTCGGAGGCACTGAGGGCTTGGCGCAGTGGCTGACTACTGAGGGCGTCGACGCTGTCATTGACGCGACGCATTCTTTCGCCGCAACGATGACGAAGAACGCTTTTGAAGCCTGTAGCGCCGCTGATGTTCCGCTGTTGCGACTGGAATCGCGCAGCTGGGCCGACCGTGACCCGGGCTGGCTGTGGACTAAAGATCACGCCGAGGCCGCTCAACTCGCTGCTGGCAGCGCTGACGGGATCTTTCTGACCGTCGGCCGGCAGCCGTTGCGGCACTACCTCGAACCCTTGGCCGATCGCGTCGTGCTGACCCGCATGGTCGAGCCGCCGGACGAACCGTTGCCGAGCAGCTGGCAGCTCTTGTTGGCTCGCGGACCGTTCAAGCTGGCTGACGAAATCGCCCTCATGACCAGACCGCCAGCATTGGGTTGCGTGGTCACCAAAGACGCCGGTGGCGACGAACTCGACGCCAAGCTGCTGGCCGCAGCACAGGTCGGCGCGACGGTCGTGATGGTGGCCCGCCCCCCGGCCCCGGGACCACTGGAGGTCGTCAACCAGCCCAGCGCAGCGCTGCACTGGTTGCGCGCTATCAGTCCGCTCAATGATCACTAGGGATCAGATCTTCTGTCTTGGTGTCGAATAGCTCCAGGCCGACCGTCGGGCCGACGACAGTCAACGCCGGCGGATGAATATCAGCTTGCTGGACGCGTTCTGCGATATCGGCGATGTTGCCGGCGACGACGCGCTGCGTAGGCAATGAACCGTCAGCGATGACGGCGACCGGGGTGCTGGCGGGCACACCGGCGGCTGCCAGTTCGGCCATGATCGTCGGCAACTGCGCGACGCCCATCAAGATCACCAAGGTCGTGTCGGTGTGCGCCAGCGCCGCCCAGTTGATCAGGCTGCGCTCGTCATCGGGTGAGACGTGGCCCGAGACGACGGTGAAGCCCTGAACCAGGTGGCGATGCGTCAATGCCAAACCGGCGAGCTGAGGGACGGCCACCGCCGACGTGATGCCCGGAATGACTTGGACTGGCACCCCAGCGGCTGCGCAATGCTGCACTTCTTCGCCGCCACGGCCGAACACGAAGCTATCGCCGCCTTTGAGCCGCACGACGCGCTTACCAGCCTGGGCGTGCTCGACGAGTAACTGATTGATGCGTTCTTGCGGCACATATTCCCCGCGCGGCACCTTGCCCACGGGAATGTGCTGCGCATTGGGTGCTTCAGCCAGTAGCTCGGTGGGTGCCAAGCGATCGTAGAGAATGACGTCAGCCTGCTGAATAGCTTTCAAGCCAGCGACGGTGATCAAGTCTGGGTGGCCGGGCCCACCACCGACCAGGGTGACGCTTCCAGGGGTCAGTTCGTCCATCATTTCTCCTTGCCAGCTGCGTTTTCGGCGATGATCTGGGTGAATGCGTCGAATAAGACTTGATGCTGCCCGGTGTCGCGGACTGCCAGCCGCAACCAGCTCGGCCCAAGACCAGGGAAGCTTTCGCCACGGCGGACGGCCACACCGAGCTCCGCGAAACGTCCGACCAGCGAATGGCTGGCGATCACTGAAGCGTCGACTAAGACAAACGGCGCCTGCGAATCGACCACCGTCAGGCCAAGCCCGCGCAGACCGCTGATGACTTCTTGCCGACGAGACGGCAGGCTGACCCGGATTGCCGCCGCGTGGCGTTCCGCATCGTCGCTGACGCTGGCCTGCAGCGCTTGCAAGGCTGGGGCACTGACAGCCCAGGGCGATTGTTGCTCGGCGAGTTTGGCGATCAGGGCTTCCTCACCGATGACGTAGCCAGTCCGCAGGCCAGCACAGCCGAAGGTCTTGGTGATCGATCGAATGATGATCAGCCCTGTTAGATCAGACTCGTTGAGCATCGATTCAGCGCCGTCGGTGGCATCCATGAAGGCCTCGTCGACGATCAAGATGCGACCTGGCTTGCGCAGCTTGGCCAGCTCAGCGCGGGGATGCAGTCGGCCGGTCGGATTGGTCGGATTGCCGATGATGATCAGATCTGCAGCTGCCGGGATAGCTGCCGCATTGAGGGTGAATCCGCTAGTCGGACCGAGAATGTGCCGCGTCACCTGACGCCCAGCCGCCAGCATCGCGGCCTCGGGTTCAGTGAATTGCGGATGCACGATCAGCGGCTGTTCAGCAGGCAGCGAACGGGCGATGAGCGTGAAAGCTTCAGCTGCCCCGGCCGTCAACAGCAACTGCTGGGGACGGACACCAAAATGTTCAGCTAGCTGCTGCTGTACCTCGCTAGAGTCCGGATATTTAGCCCACTGCGCTGCCCCTTCGACGACCCGCTCGACGAGCCAATCCGGCGGCTGCGAGACGGCGACGTTGACCGAGAAATCGAGCAAGCCCGGCGCCATGTCTTTGTCACCGTGATGTTTCAGGTCCGGCTCGACGGCCAGCTGCGGGTCGGGCGGTTCGCTGCGAGCCCAGCTGCGTCGGTTGGCCTGCCAGTCGGCGGCTGCCTGCGCGAAGCGCTGCGCCGCGTCGGGGAAACCAGCCCAGTGCAGATGCAGATAACTGGCGTGCACATTTGCCGTCGCGACACCCTCTGGCCGGGACTGCTGACCATCATCAATGAGCCAAGCGGGGACGGTCGGGTCATGGCCCGCGTCGTCGGCTGCCAAATAATCAGTGCGGTGGAATTCGTGACCGCGCACTGACTGGCCGGCGTCGGCCAATAGCGTCGCAGCGGCCCCCTGCGCGCTTCGATAGCCCATCTTCAACCGGCCGCCCATCTGAGCGGTGCCAGGCAACACGCCACTCATTGGATGGCCGTCCAAAGAAGTGGCTAGCAAGAGCAGGCCGGCGCATTCGCCGACGATCGGGACGCCAGCAGCTGCTGCAGCACGAATATCGGCCAATAGCTCCTGATTGGCGCTGATTTCCTTAGCATGCAATTCCGGGAAGCCGCCGCCGACGAAAATAGCAGCAGTGCCCGCGGGCAGCTGCTGGTCGAGCAGCGGATCGAAAATTTCGACGCGGCAGCCGGCAGCGGTCAACAATTCGCTGTGCTCGGGATAGCTAAAGGTGAACGCCCGGCCACCAGCGACCGCCACCACTGGCTCGCCGTCGACCCGGCGCATGACCTCTGCTGGCCGCCAAGGCTGCGCATCCAGTTCGGGGGCGGCTGCAGCGATTTCGAGCACGGCGTCCAGATCGACATGCTCAGCGATCAGCTGACCCAGCGCTGCGACTTTCGCCGTCGATTGCTGCCATTCACTTGCGGGGATCAAACCCAGATGCCGCGACGGCAAGCCGACGTCGTCATTGCGCGGGATCTGTCCGACGACCCGCAGACCAACCTCGGCCATCGCACTGGCGACTTCGGTGCCATGTCGAGCCGAGCCGACCCGGTTCAAGATGACGCCAGCGACTTGCACACTCGGATCGAAGCCAGTCAGCCCAGCGGCGACCGCCGCATGCGTGCGAGAGGCATGCGAGCAGTCGATGACCAAGATCACCGGCGTCCCCGTCAACGTTGCAATCTGGGCGCTCGAGCCCTCCCCCGCGGTGCCGAGGCGGCCGTCAAATAGCCCCATGACGCCCTCGATGACGGCGACGTCAGCGGGCCCCGGAACGCTCGCGCCGTGCGCCAGCAGTGGGCCGATCAGTTCACTGCCGCACATGAAGGCGTCCAGATTGCGTCCTAGCCGGCCGGTGGCGAGCGCATGATAGGTCGGGTCAATGTAGTCCGGGCCGACTTTGAAGCCGGCGACGGCTGATCCGCGCGCCCCTAATGCGGCCATCAGACCGGTCGCGACAGTCGTCTTGCCACCCCCAGAAGCTGGCGCAGCGATCAAGATTCTCGGCAAACTCACCATTCGATGCCCGCCTGTCCGCGCTGACCGCTATCAAAGGGATGTTTGATCTTGGTCATTTCAGTGACCAGATCTGCTGCGTCAATCAGCGCCTGCGGCGCGCCGCGTCCGGTGACGACGATGTGCTGGCCTGGGCGGCGCCGATCGAAGACGTCAACTGCCTCGTCGACGGCGAGCCAACCTCGGGCTAACACATGATTGAACTCGTCGAGGACGAACATGCCCGGCTCACCGCTGGCCAGTAATTCTGCGACCCGCGCAAAACCGTCTCGGGCCTGCTGGTCGGCTTCGACGTCCCGGGTGGCGCGCAGCCAGGTCCAACCAGCGCCCATGATCTCCCAGCTGACTGGGCCGCCGACGCCGGTGCTGCGATGGGCTTCGTCCAAGGCTGCGAAAGCGGCCTGCTCGCCGGTGCGCCATTTGCCGGATTTTATGAACTGGAAGACGTGCACGGGCCAACCTTGCTGCCATGCGCGCAAGGCCATCCCGAAGGCTGCAGTGGACTTTCCTTTGCCCTGGCCGCTATGCACGATCAACATCGGGCTCAGCCGACGTTCCCGCGTGCTGAGTTCATCGTCCATCCTCACCTCCAAGCGCTATCGTCATCGCCATGACTGTCGATCCTGACACAAGGCTGCTCGGACGCACGCCCGGCCTACCTGAGGAACATTTCGTGCATGACGGGCTTATCACAAAACGCCTAGTCAGGTCGATGGCGCTAGCCCAGCTGCGGCCAAATCCAGCGACCAAATCGCGCGGTGAAATGCTCTGGGATCTGGGCACCGGAGCTGGTTCGATCGCGGTTGAATGGTGCCGCAGCGACCCAGAAATGCGCGCGGTGGGGGTCGAACGCAAAGCTGACCGGGCCGCCAATGCCCGCGCCAATGCGGCAAATTTAACGCTGCCCGGCCAATTCGAGGTCATCGAATCAGCGATCTGCGACGCCCTCGACGAACTGCCTGATCCGGACGCGGTCTTCATCGGAGGTGGTGCGACACGAGAGATCGTCGACCGTTGCCTGGCCCGGCTGACTAGCGGCGGCCGGATCGTCGTGCACGGCGTCACCATCGACACGGAAATCTTGATCGCACAATTGCACGGCGAGCTGGGCGGCGAGCTAGTGCGGGTGCACGTCGAGACCGCCGAACCGATCGGCAAATTGCGTGGTTTTGCGGCAGCGCGCGCGATCTCGGGTTGGACGTATTGGCTTTGAATCATTGCTGCCCTAGTAACTGCGCGACGACCTCGTCCATCGCCCGCGGGGCCTGCTGCCAGCCGATCGCTTCGCCGATCTGCACGGCCCACGGCACCCGCAGGTGCGCGGCGGCCATCAATTCTCGGTCGGCCATGATTTCGACGGCGCTGCCTTGCTGGACACGTCCGTCGACGAGCACCGCGGCCCGATTAGCCCATTGATATGCCCAGTCGACGTCATGGGTCGTGATCAACATGGTGCTGCCGATGGCATGCAAGCGATCCAGACACTCCAAGACCGCGTCGGTGCCGGCCGCGTCTAAGCCAGCAGTCGGCTCGTCGAGCAAGATCACTTCAGGACGCATCGCCACCGCGCCAGCGATGACGACCCGCTTTCGTTCGCCACCGGAAAGTTGGTGGGTGGCCCGATCAGCCAGCTGCGAGATGCCCATCAATTCCAGCGCAGCATCGACGCGGTCACGCGCCTCGGCTGCGCTAAGCCCGAGATTCAGCGGCCCAAAGCTGACATCTTGTAAGACATCAGCAGAGAAAATTTGATCCTCGGGATCTTGTAGGACCAGCTGCATGCGTCGCCGATGTTCCCGCAGGCCGCGACGGTCATGACGCAGCTCGACGCCGTCCAAGACGATTCGTCCGCTGCTGGGCTTTTGCGCGCCCGCCAGCGTCCGCAGCAGAGTCGTCTTGCCCGCGCCATTGGGGCCGAGCAAGACCATCTGATCGCCGCACTGCAAGTCCAGATCGAGGCCAGTCAGGATCTGTCCACCACCGGGACGATCAACGACGATCGCTTCAGCGCTCAACAAGGGCATTGCTCATCCGATCCATAGGCTGAGGCCGACGATGCCGGCGACGGCGAGACTGATCGTGATCGTGAAGGGCAGCGATAATGTCGCCGCTGGCGCCAAAGTGATTAGTGACGATTCAAAGCCGCGCAGCTCGAGCCCGTCATTGAGCCGCTGGGATTGCCGCCAAGCCCGCAAGCCGGCGTTGCCCAGCAACGCGGCTTGATTCTCCCACCAGCGCTGCCGACGCTCTTGTCCTAGCGGCGCGGTTCCGAGCCGATTGGCCATCGTCTCGTACATGCGGACGGTCTTATCGACCAGCCCAAAAATCAACGCATAGGTCAGCGACGCGATCTCCAACAAAGGCTCGGGAATGCGCAACTTCCTTCCCCATGCCAGCAGGTCGACGATCGGCGTAGTCATCGCCAGCACCAAGACACCCAAGGTGCCGGCGATGCCACGGGCTAAGACTCGGCCAGCTAGCGCCAAGCTGGCGGGGCTGAGGCTGAATGGTCCCCAGACCCACCAGGCGTCCGCTGCTGAACGGCCAATGCTGATCGCCGTGGCGAATGCGCTGCCCAGCAAGAAGGTCACCGGCACCGCCGCCGCTAGCGCTAGCGCTCGTGCTGGGATGCGCGCCCATCCCAACAAGAGCGCGACCGCGAACGCTGCGACCAAGAAGCTGCCCGGCCAGGTCGGCACGCTGATGACGGTGACGAGCAAGGCTAGCGAGCAGAAGACCTTTTCGCCGACGTGCCGCCGGCGCCATGGTGAGGCCCAGGCAGCGTCGTCGATCGCGGTGAAGTGCATTTAGGCCTTGATTTCGGCTGCTGGTTCAGGTGCGCCGACGGGCAGATCCGAGGCGCGACGACGAGAGCCGTCGCGACCAATCCGACCCAGCGCGAAACCGAGCACTCCCGCGCCCAGCGCTGCTTGCAGCGCAAACAGCCCAGATTCGACCTCGGGCGCTGGTTCGAAGACCGGCTCAAACCACGGCTCTCGACCCAATTCCTCGGCGCGTTCGGACGGATAGCCGTCGGTGCCACCGAAGCTCTCTTCGTCATCGCCAGCTTGCATGCCGCCGATGATCATCGAAGCGATCCAAATCAGGGCCACCAAGGCGACCAGGGCGACATTGGCCCAGCTAGCTGAATTGCGTTGCTCAGACATGTGCGACCCCCTGATTGCTAGTGCCGGCAGTAGTGGCCACATCGGCCGACTTACCGAGCAGACCGAGTGAACGCATCTGCTCGCCCGCGTTGTTGAACAAGAAGCGGAACAACAGCATGCCCAGCAGGCCCTCCATGATCGCCAGCGGAATCTGCGTCAAGGCGAAGACGCCGAGGAAGCCAGCAACCGCACCGAAGAAGCCATTTTCTGGGTCAGGCAGCGCCCAAGCGAGCTGGAAGGAGGTCGCCACATAGGTGCTCATGTCGGCGAAGAACATCGCTAAGAAGATCGCCAGCATGTTGCCGCCGCCCAATTTCTTGGTTAGCAGCCAGCAGCCATAGCCAACCCACGGTCCGACGACCGCGAAGGAGAGAATATTGGCACCCAAGGTCGTGATGCCGCCGTGCGCGAGCAGCAGGGCTTGGAAGAGCAGCACGATGCTGCCCAAGGCAGCCATGACAGGTGGTTTAAATAACACCGCCCCCGCGCCAGTGCCAGTTGGATGCGACGACGAGCCGGTCACTGACGGCAACTTGATAGCCGAAAGCACGAAGGTGAATGCGCCGGCGACCGCCAGCAGCAGCTTATTTTCCGGGCGTGCCTTGACTTCGTCAATGATTTTCTTAGCCCCGTGAATGACAAATGGCGCAGATGCTGCAAACCAGACAGCGCATTGCACAGGGGGCAAAATGCCTTCTGCGATGTGCATGGTAGATTTCAACCTTTCTAGGGATCTTGCGTCCCCGCGAAGTTCCCGTCTCAGGCTGGTATCTGACTTTCCCACGCTAGGTGAGTGCACAGTGGCGCGACCGTGTCGGCTCTTCCCGACTTCCCAACCTTGGACGGCTCAGACTCAATATTGGCACATCCACTCATCGAACCCGCCAGCGGCCCCGCTAATACCGATGTGGGCGTCCGCCATCAGGTTCGTGAAAAATCTGCGAGTGTTCGACGCTCACGGCGGGGGCTCGCGTAACATCGGCTCAACTGACCTTGGAGGTATTCGTGTCGCGCTATCGCAACGACCCTGACGCCATCTATGCCGAGAGCTTCCGGATTATCCGCGAAGAAGCCGATCTGGAACGTTTCCCAGCCGACGTCGAACGCGTCGTCGCCCGAATGATCCACGCTGCGGCCGATCCGGCGATCGCCAAGGACATTGACTTCACCCCTGGCGTGGTCGCCGCGACCGAAGCGGCGCTGGCTGCTGGCGCGCCGATCTTGTGCGATGCATCCATGGTCGCCACCGGCATCATCACCTCTCGACTGGCTGCTAATAACGAGATCATCTGCATGATCAAAGATCCTCGACTGGCCGAGATCGCTAAGCGCTTGGAGTCGACCAAGGCTGCTGCTGCGGTCGATCAATGGCAGGCTGACGGGCTGCTGGACGGGGCCATCGTCGCGATCGGTAATGCCCCGACTGCGCTATTTCGGCTGCTGGACGTCATCGGCGAGACGGGGGTCAAACCGGCGGCCGTCTTCGGCATTCCGGTCGGCTTCGTCGGCGCTGCAGAATCCAAGACCGAGCTAGCCGAGAATCCTTATGGCTTGGAATTCATCACGCTACGCGGTCGTCGCGGTGGCTCGGCGATCACCGTCGCTGCGTTGAATGCTGCTGCCAGCGCCCACGAAGGCCGAAACGACTGATCAGCCCTGAAGTGCGCTGAGCAAGGCGTCACGCACTCGTACCGAACGCTGCGGATCACGATTGCCGACGACAGCGACCGTCAGGCCACCGGCCTCGTCAGTGGCTGGCGTGAAAGCCGAACCCAGCCGAGCCGAATCAGAGCGCACCACGAATGTGTGCGCCGCCTCAGCTGCCTCTACGACTGCCGCGTTGACGTTCGGGTCATTGGCTGCAGCGAGCACGAACCAAGCCTCCCCGATATCGCTGGCTTCGAAGGCGCGCTGCTGCCAATCAATTTCGCCAGCGCGGGCCAGTTTCGTCAGCTTCGGGCCGGCATTCGGGGCCACCACGCGCACCTTCGCGCCAGCCGCGAGCAGCTTCGGAATCCGTCGCGCCGCGACCGCGCCAGCGCCGACCACCAGCACGTCGCGGTCTCGCAGCAATAGACCGGTCAGATAGGCCGGCGCGCCCTGGCCGACGCCTTCATTGCCGAGGGCCTCGTGATAGCGGTCGATGACGATATCAGCCAAGACATCCGAATCGCCGATCACTTCAGCGATGCGCACCTGAACTTCGGGATGGGACGCTTGCCAGGCCGTGACTTGATCATTGACCCAATTGCGCAGCAGACCCGGGAACAAGAAATTCTGCGCGACGACGATCTGCTGTTGACCAGCCGCCACCGCCGCGTTCAAGGCGTCCGGCAGCGAGGGCCGCGTCACCTGAATGAAAGCGGGTTCGGCCCAACCCAAGTCGAGCTGTTCCCAAAGCGTGCGGGTCAGCTCATAGTGCAGCGCATTGGCGGCGGTGGTCTTGTTGCCACGTCCGACCAACACGACTGCAGTGTCGCGGGCCCGCCAGTCGTCAGCTAGCGCTTCAGTGATGCGCTGCCCCAGCGCCGCCAAAATCCGAGGGTCAGGCAGCAGCGTTCGAGCATAGACGACCTCGAAGCCGTCGCCGGCTTCGGCGATCGCTTCTGGGATGTCGTCTTGGATATGACCGCCGGTGGCCAGCAGCAGTGGTACGACGACCGCGTCCACGTCACCACTAGCTTCGACGCCGGCCAGCGCTTCACTGATTGCGTCAGGAATTTCAGGTTCCATCAATTCGACGAAACCAGCGGTCACCTTCGTCGGCGCCAGGCGGCGCTGGACGCGTTCGATGAAAGCCCGGGCGACGGCCTGGCCTTCGGGGTCACGGGTGCCGTGTGCGGCGATCACCAAGGGCACGCCAGCTTCTTGTTCAGTCATTGCTCTGCTCCTTGTCTGCAGCCTCGACGACGACCATGCCGCTGCGGGCCGGTTTGCTGTGATATTCCTCGCCAGTGATGCGCTGTTTGTCCTTGTGGGAGTAGTTCTTGCGCTGCTCGGCGCTGACTCGTCCGTCCATCCAGTGATAGTCGCGCGGAGTGACGAAGCGCTGTTCGCCGTCACCGCTTGGCACGAACTTGGAGGTCGTCGAACCCACGATGACGATGGTGTTCATGTCGACCCATTCGGGCTGGAAATCAGCCAACGTAGACATCACGACCTCCTGTTGCTTGCGGTCGGCGTGCGAGACCAGCGCGACCGGGGTGGTCGGCGGGCGATGCTTGGCGAAGATCTCTAGCGCGGTCGGCAGCTGTTCGATGCGGGTCCGCGAGCGCGGGTTATAGAGCGCTACGACGAAGTCACCTTGCGCCGCAGCCTCTAGTCGGTCGACGATCAGCTCCCAATCGGTGTGTAGATCAGATAGCGAGATCGTCGCGTGATCATGGCCGAGCGGTGCTCCGAGGATCGCTGATGCAGCTAGTTCGGCGGTGACGCCAGGCACGACCGTGACGTCAATGCCCTCGGTGCCCATCTCGAAGGTCGGGCTAGCCATGGCATAAATCGCAGGGTCACCGCCACAAACGAAGGCCACCCGCTTGCCCTCGCGGGCCGCGTCAATCGCGGCCCGGATGCGCTGTTCTTCGGTGCCCATCTTTGTAGCGAGGATCTGCGTCCCCGGCCGGGCCAGATCACGAATCTGCTTAACGTAGGGCGCATAGCCGGCGATGAAGCTGGCATCTTGGATCGCCTTGACCGCCCTCGGGGTGAGCAGATCACGCGAGCCCGGCCCGAGCCCGACGATCAACAGTTCGCCGCGGGCCGGCAGCCGGCCAATCGCGCAGGTCGCGACCGGAGATTTTTGCTTCTCGACTATCAGCTCAGCGCCGCGCGCTAACACCGAGGCTTCGCTGACGCTCGGCGTGCCGACCGCGTCCGAGACCGTCGTCGACGGATTCGGCACCTCGTGCCGGGCCAATTCCTCAGATCCATAGGTGTGGTACGGGATGCCTAGCGAGTTGGCCAATTTCAGCATGCCGAGCTCGCCAGCTTTGACCTCGTGACTGGTCAGCGCCACGACCGACTCGATGCTCAGATTCGCCTGCGACAAGGTCTTTTCTAGTAGTTCGAGCAGTTCTTCGTAGCTCACCCCGGCGTTACAGCCCATGCCGACGACCAGTGACTTCGGGTGCAGGAGCACCGTGGGAAGTTCGCTTGGTTCGGGGCTGGCGGCGTCAGTGACGACGATCCGCGCCGCAGGAACTTGAGCGTCCTCAGCGACATTCGCTGGTAGCGCCGGCAGCGGCCAAGCCGCGGTGCGCTCGACGAGCACAGGCCGGCCATCCAAGATCGCCCGGGTGACGCCAGCGACGTCACCCGAATAGGCCCATTCGAGTTGATCGAGGGCGGGAATGCCGACCGAGTCGGTAGCGGTAGTGACGACCGGGGTCGCACCCAGAGCTTCGCCGATGCGACGGGCCAGGTCGTTAGCACCCCCGACGTGACCGCCGACCAATGGGACGGCAAAGCGGCCGGCCTCGTCGACCACGACTACGCCTGGGTCGGTCTTCTTGTCCTTGAGCAGCGGAGCGATCAGCCGGGTCGTCGCCCCGGTGGCGAGGTGGGAAATGATCAGATCGCTGTGCGTCCAAGCAGCTGCCAGTCCGCGCGCCGCTGGTCCGTCGTAGCGCACTGATTCGACGCCGAGTCCAGCGTCGATCGCGTCAGCGTGCCGGCGGGCAGCATCCGAATTAGTAATCTGGGCGATCCGCAGACCCTGCACGTCAACGGCCGCGTCATCATCGGCACTGTCGGTGCTGCTCGCGTCATGGGAATCTTCGGCGGTGAACGCGTCACCCTGCAAGACGGGGGTGTGCCCCAGCACTGCGTCATCGTCAGGATGGTTGGCCAGCACCAAGACCACATGCGGCGAGCCGACCTCACCGCGCGCCAGCAGCTCGTCGCGGAAATAGACCCCGACCTGCTCGCCTGCTTCGCCGAGCTTTTCGCCGACGACATACCAACGCTCGACGTCCTCAAGAGCTTGCGCGATCTCGACCGCACCCCGCTTCGGGGCGGTCAAAATACCCACCTTCGGATGCACCCGGCAGGCGTGCAAGACCTCATCGAAGCCGCCGCCATGTCCCGAGACGAGCTGCGCGTCATCCCAGGGCAACGCGATCTTGGCGAATAATGCCTGCAACGAGCTGACCTCGGGGATGACTTCCACTTTCAAGCCAGCCTGACGGATGCGTCGGGTGACGCCCCACAGCAGCGGATCACCGGAAGCCACCACCACGACCTTGGCGTCAGCTGGCAGCGACTGGATGCGTTCGATGGCTGGCGCGATCGTGCCGAGCACCTGCCGACGTGGCTCGTCGACCTCTAGCGCATCCAGATGACGGGCGCCGCCGACCACCAGGTCTGCGGCAGCCGCCTCGCTGCGTAGCTGCTCGGAGAGCTCGCCCAGATAGCCAAAAATCCTGATCACTGCTGCTCCTGATCTGTCGATGATTCGACGGTCGCTGCGACGCCAATAGCGCCTTGACTACGTAATTCTTGCTGCGCAGCGGCGTCTGCCTTGCGATATTCGTGCCGGAAACCGGGGTGATAGAGATGGGACCGTTTGACTTGCGGCCCTTCGGCCAGCGCCGGCCCGACGAGCACGATGGTGTGTTTCCACAGTTTGTGTTCGTGCATGGTCGCGGAAAGATCTTTCAGCTCGCAGCGCCACATCGCCTGATCTGGCCAGGTGACGGCGTAGCCGATGATGCATGGCGTGTCCGGCGGATAGCCGCCCTCGAGCAGTGCCTCTTGTAGGGCTTTGTTGCGGGCTGCGGATAGATAGATGGCCATCGTCGTGCCGTGCTGAGCGAAACCTGCGACGGTCTCTTTGGGTGGCATCGGGGTCCTGCCGCCCTCGAGGCGGGTCAAGATCACCGATTGGGCGACCTCCGGGGCTGTGAGTTCGACGTCCATGACGGCCGCCGCCGCCGAAAAGGCGGAGATGCCCGGTACGGTCTCGAACTCGATGCCGACTTGATTGCATAGCTCGCGCTGTTCTGCCGTCGCGCCATAGAAGTTCGGATCGCCAGTGTGCACCCGCGCGATCAGCAAGCCCTCGTCGCGAGCTTTGATCAGCAGCGGTTCGAGATCTTCTAGCGGCAGCGACGCCGAATCGACGATCTCAGCTTCCGGCTTGTGATTTTCGATGATGCCCGGATGCACCAGCGAGGAGGCCCAGATGATGATGTCGGCCTGTTCGATGACGCGCGCGCCGCGCACGCTGATCAGATCTGCCGCGCCTGGGCCAGCGCCGACGAAAACGACCTTGCCGCGCTCCTGCTGGCTCATAGTCTGCCTCCGATGTCAGTGCGTTTGGGTGCGCTCAGCACCGTCGAGAAATAGGGCAATTTGGCGGCGTCGAGCTCGTCTAAGGAATGCCACAACTGCTCACGCTCGGTGCCCACATCGGTGCCAATGACGGCGTCGCGCTCGTGGGCGCGCAATTCATCAGCGAGCTCGCCGAATTCGCGGCCGCCCTTATAGACCACGACGGTGTCGGCGACCTCGAGCAATTCACCCAGCCGCTGCGAGCCAGCGGTGTGTGGATAAAGACAGAGCACCTCTTGGCCCTCGGTCAATGGCGTACGAGAGCGCGCCGCCAGCGCCTGCATCGCGGTGATGCCAGGAATGACTTCGACCTCGACTTGTGGCAATTGCGCTAGCACGTGACCAGCCAGATAGCTGAAGGTCGAGAAGACTGACGGATCACCCACAGTCGCGAAGGCCACCGATTGTGCGCCAGCTGCATAGGCGTCCAGCGCGGCCTGCGCCGACAACTGCCAGGCTGCAGCACGATTCGGCCCGACGCCGCGGCGCTCGCGCATCGCGAAGGGAATGCGCTGCAGCCGGCCACGCAATCGACAGACGTCGGTGATGATCAGTTCTGCGCGTCCTGGGCCATCTTCTGATGCTTCGGTCGTTGGCACCAGGACGACGTCGGCGTCCTCTAGGGCCCGGACGGCGGCCAGCGTCAATAGCTGGGGATCGCCAGGACCGACTCCAACGCCGATCAGTCTGCGGGGCGCGCTTGGTGCGTCAGCTTTGACGACGCGTTGTTGACTCAATGCCGTCCTCCTTGGGTGCCTCGCCCATTGGGTCGGAAAATTAATGACCCAATTTGAGGGTTTCGAGTATCTGGCTTCCAGCTTGGCCGGTCACAGTGGCGGGACCGCGCCGGGTTCGCACCGGCTTCCTCGTATTGTCTTGGGAAAGTCTTGCACACTAGCTGTCATGGCGGTTTATTTGTCTTGCTGGCGGCTCAGATTGGACAAACTAATGAGAGTCATTATCATTAAAGTGATCTTGAAAGGATGCTGATGACCTTTTCTGCTGTCTGCAAGCGCGCGGCTGCCCTCGTCGCCGTGGGCGCCATCTTGACCGCCTGCGGTGTGCCCTCGGACGCCCGACCGCAACCAGGCAGCTCCGGATCAAGCTCACCGACGTCAGCCACGAGTAGCGCTGCAGTAGCGACCACGACCCTGCCCGGCACTAAAGCAGCACTATCGGGGACAACCTTTCCGATGACGGTGACTGACTGGAATGGCCAGCAGACGACCTTCACCGAACCACCAAAGCGCGTCGCGCTAGTCAACGGCTCGTCGTTCAATATTTGGTACGACGCCGGCGGAACCGCGGTGGGCATCGCTAACAAGAGCACCAGCAACAAACTGCTGCCTGACGTCGAGCAGCAGCTGGCCGACGTACCCCAGCTAGGGCCCAGCCGAGCGATCGACGCCGAGAAATTGACCGCACTCAATCCTGACCTGGTCATCGCCGCCGGACATTCGCAAGAAAAGCTGGTCGAATCAATGCAGGCGATGGGGGTCAACGTCATTGGCATGACGATGCGCACCCGGGACGATCTGCAAATGGCCTACGAGATCTTCGGCGCACTGAATGGCAAGCATGACCAGGCCAAAGCCAAGTTCGACGCGATCAAAGCTGCCGCGGATGAAGTCGTCGCGAAATTCCCGAAAGAGCCCAAGACCAAGGTCGCGATCGTCTCGGTCAATCCGCAAGGTTTGACGGTGAAATTACCCAACTCGACCGCCGGCGAAATGGCTAACCAACTGGGCTTGGACAATGTCGTCAAAGGCGTCACTGCGAACGCCCCAAATAGCGAGGATGCTCCGCTGGACATCGAATATCTGGTCAAGCACCAGCCGGACGTCATTTTGGTCACCTCGCATGCCGGCAGCAATCAGATCGCAAAAGAGCGGCTCGAAGAACATTTCAACACCAATTCTGCCTGGCAAGCCGTCGATGCAGTGCGCGACGGCAAGGTGAAATTCTTGCCGCAGGAATATTTTCTCCTGCATGCCGGACCGTTTTACGCGGATGCAATGAAATACATGGCAGCCTCAGTGCATCCCGAGATCTTCGGTGAACCCACACAGCCTGAACACTTAGGTTCACCTGAGTCCCGCTAAGATCGCAGAATGTTTGGCTGCAGCGATCAGCTCTGCTGGCATCTGCCTGCTTGGCGGACGGATCGCCGATGAGAGTGGCTCACTAATGACTCGGACATTGTTCCCATTCGCAGCGATCATTGGGCAGGCGGAGCTGAAACATGCCCTGTTACTGACGGTCATCAATCCGCGCATCGGCGGGGTCTTGATCCGTGGCGAACGCGGCACAGCGAAGTCGACAGTGGTGCGGGCACTAGACGAACTCTTGCCCGGGCCACTACGCACCTTGGCGCTGAGCGCCAGCGAAGAAAATGTGCTGGGCGGCCTTGATCTGGAGCGCACGCTAGCTGATGGCAGCCCGGTCTATAAGCCCGGACTACTGGCTGAAGCTGACGGCGGGATCGTATACGTCGACGAGATCAATTTGCTGGACGAGCACTTAGCCAATCTCGTCTTGGACGCATCCTCTTCTGGAGTCATTCGCCTGGAACGCGAGGGGCTATCAGTGCAGGCGGCCAGTGACTTCGCCTTGGTCGGCACCATGAACCCGGAAGAGGGGCCGCTAGCTGCGCAGTTGACTGACCGCTTTGGGCTATGCGTCGACGTCGTAGGAGAGTCGCAGCTGACTGATCGAATGGAGATCATCGCCCGGCGACTAGCTTTTGACGCCGCCCCGAGAACCTTCCGCGAGAGCTATGCAGAAGAACAGAAAGCCTTGTCAGATCGACTTTCGGAGGCCCGGAAACGCATCGACCAGGTGCAGCTACCGGACAGCGTGAGTGAATATGCCGCCGAACTGGCTGGCGCCGCCATGGTCGCGGGGCACCGGGCAGACTTGACGATCGCGCTGGCCGCGCAAGCAAATGCTGCTTGGGCTGGCCGAAGCCTGACCACGATCGCTGACGTGGATGCGGTCGCTGAGATGGCATTGCGGCACCGTCGCCGCGAGCTGGATGCAGCGAATCCGCAGCAGCCATCGGCTTCTCCCCCGCCGTCGGAATTGTCTGACGAAGCAGCACATGCTGAGCAGCCGGCCCACGACGCAGCTGCCGACCAGCTGGCACAGGTCGGTGAGCCATTCGCGGTGCGCACACTTTCCCAGGTGGTTGATCGGGTGCCGCGCAGCGGACGCGGGCGGCGATCCCAATCATTGGCCGCCGATGCGCGGGGTCATGTGATCGGTTGGCGGCCAACCAGCGAACCGCTGGATCTGGCGGTCGCCGCCACCCTGCGAGCAGCCGCGCCGCATCAGATTCGACGCCGAGCGCTCGCCCAACAGCGACGCGATTCCCGAGCTGACTTGGCGATTCTCATCGAACCCAGTGATTGGCAGCGACGCAAGCGGACGCGCAAGACCAGCTCGGTGGTGGTCTTGGTCGTTGACGCCTCTGGTTCGATGGGCGCTAGAAATCGCATGGTTGCGTCCAAGGGTGCCGTGCTATCGCTGCTGTTGGACGCCTATGTGAAACGCGATCAAGTCGCGCTTGTTAGTTTTCGCGGCGAGGATGCCCAAGTTTTAGTGCCGGCGACTTCCTCTATTGAGTTGGCGCGCGATCGGCTGCGCGAGTTGCCCACCGGCGGCCGCACGCCGCTGTCAGCTGGCTTGCTCATAGCCGTCAAGACTGTCCAACCGATACTGCTGAAAGATCCGCACGCCCGACCGCTGATCGTCGTCGTCACTGATGGCCGGGGCAACGTCAATCTGGCTGGAGAGGTCTCCCGTGGGGCGACCGACGAGGCCATCGCATTAGCCGCCAGGCTTAGTGCCGATTCGCGGATCAGCTGGGTCGTAGTCGATACCGAGCCGGGGGTGACAGCGCGTGGCCGCAGCATGGATCTAGCCCGAGCGCTCGGCGCGCATCATTTCAGCATCGATCAATTGCGTGCCGATCAGTTGGTAAATGTCGTCAATAGCGTCCGAGATGAACAGGAGAGTTGAGATGAAACGTCCGAATTACCCGTTCGCCGCGATCGTCGGCCAAGAGGACATGAAGTTGGCGTTGATCTTGACGATCATTTCTCCTGAACTGTCGGGAGTTCTGATTCGTGGCGAGAAGGGCACCGCTAAGTCGACCGCGGTTCGCGGGTTAGCCGAACTATTACCCGAACGCGTCGAGGTCGGCCAGTCCCCCTTCCACCTTTCGGAATCTGAGTTCGACGAATATGCCGCCGAACTGGGGTTAGTGGACATCGAAGCGAAGTTGACGCACACCCGAGTGCCGGTGGTTGAGCTGCCGCTCGGGGCGACCGAAGACCGCGTGACTGGCACGCTAGATCTAGAGTCAGCGTTGACCAATGGACAACGTCGTTTTGAGCCGGGCCTGCTGGCCGCCGCGCACCGCGGCATCTTGTATGTCGACGAGGTCAACCTGCTCGATGACCATGTCGTCGACATCTTGCTGGACTCCGCGGCGATGGGCGTCAACACCGTCGAGCGAGAAGGCATTTCACTGACTCATCCCGCGAGGTTTTCCCTAGTCGGAACGATGAATCCCGAAGAGGGCGAGTTGCGCCCGCAGCTTTTGGATCGATTCGGTATGTGCGTGACGGTGCGCGGCGAAAGCGATCCGGCTCGGCGCGTTGAGATCATCAATCGCCGCTTGGCCTATGAGGACGATCCACAAGCTTTCGCGGATAGTTTCGCCGAGGCGAGCCAGCAGCTCGCTGAGCAGATCGCACGGGCCATCGAACTGGTTCGGCAAGTTCAAATCGGCGAAGATGTGCTGCAGCATGCGGCCCAGACGGCGCTGGCCGCGGGTGTGGACGGTCACCGCGCAGACCTGATGATGGTGCGGGCTGCGCGCGGCTTAGCCGCCTGGGATGGTCGTCGCAATATCACCGAAGCCGACTTGGTTCAGGCCGCGCGCTTGGTATTGCCCCATCGCATGCGACGCAATCCGCTCGACGCAATCAGATGAACAGGTGTCGTCAACGTGCCAGCTCCAGAAGGCCGCTGACGTCACAATTTTCTTCCAAGCTGTCAGCTAGCCGATCGATCATCGCTTCGCGAGCTGCGGCGAAGCCAGGCGTGCGGCTCGGCTGCCAAGAAGAGCCGGTGGTTGCGGCAATTTCGGAAAGGAAGACGCGGCGAAATTCGTCACGTTCAAAAGCGCCGTGCCACATGGTGCCCCAGATCTGGCCAACGCGGCCGCCGTCTAAAAAAACTTCATCGGGTTCGGCAGTCCAGCTCATGATGCCGTGGTGAATCTCGTAGCCCCCGGCCGGCACATTCCGCCAGCTGCCAGCCGTCAATGAAGTGACCTTGTCGGCACCAAATTCAACATGCACTGGCAAGAGGCCGAGCCCGGCCACCGCGCCAGCTCGTGACTCATGTTCGTCATCGATGCGTTCAGCCAGCATCTGATAGCCGCCACAAATTCCCAAGATCGGCTGATTTTGACGCGCCCGTTTGCTGATGACCTCAGCTATCCCTCGTTCGCGAAGCCAAGCCAGGTCATCGACGGTCGCCCGTGATCCTGGCAAGACGAGCAGGTCGGCGCGCTCACAGATCTTCGGATCAGTGGTCACTTCCACACTAACGTCAGGCTCGAATGCCAACGCGTCGATGTCGGTGCTGTTCGAGACGCGAGGCAGCCGCACGACGGCGACTCGCAAATCCTCGGACGTGGAATTTGGTCGCCACCGTCCGACCGTCAAAGAATCTTCGCCATCTAGCCACACATCGGCCAAAAACGGCAATACGCCGAAATTGCGTAAGCCGGTGCGGCGGCTGATTTCGTCCAAGCCTGGGGCTAGGATGCCCGCGTCGCCACGGAATTTATTGATCAAATAGCCCTCGAGTAGCTCGCGGTCGGCGTCGTCTAGCAGCGCCCAGGTGCCGTAGATGCTGGCGAGCACCCCGCCGCGATCAATATCTCCGACGACCACGACCGGCAGGTTGAAACGCCTAGCCAGGCCCATATTGGTGTAATCACCGACGCGGAGATTGATCTCGGCTGGCGAACCCGCACCTTCGCAAATCACCAACTCGTGACCGGCGGCCAGCTCGCTATAAGCAGCCCAGGCGGCCTTCGCGAGCACTGCGCGTCCGGTGGCATACTGCCCAGCTTCTAGGGTGCCGCTGGGACGTCCACGCAAGACGATGAAGCTGCGCCGATCAGTGCCCGGTTTCAGCAAGACAGGATTTAGCGCCGAGCTAGGTTCGACGCCAGCCGCGGCGGCTTGCAGATATTGTGCGCGCCCGATTTCGGCGCCGTCGGCGCAGACCATTGAGTTATTACTCATATTTTGCGCCTTGAACGGTACGACGTCGATGCCCCGTCGACGGGCGGCGCGGCATAGGCCGGTGACGATCAAAGATTTTCCGGCATCCGACGAAGTGCCGGCGATCAAAATTCCGCTCATCAATCCTGCCTAGTCAAAGCCGCTATCAGTAGCCCACCGGCAGCAATGCAGGCGGCGCCATGAGCTACCTTGGTCACGAGTTTCGCAGCACTGGCGACCTCAGTTGCTCCGGGACGCGGCCCGTCGCCGAGCAGCCCACGATCTTCAACCCGACCGCCGTAATAGATGTTCCGGCCGCCGAGCTGGACTCCCAAGGCACCAGCCCAAGCCGCCTCACACCAGCCGCCATTAGGACTGGGATGTTTCGCGTGATCACGCAAAGCGATCCGAAAGCTCTCGACATTGCCCGAGCACACGGCGGCGAGCAACGCGGTGAGCCGCGCCGGAACCAAGTCCAAGACGTCATCTAGCCGGGCCGCACAGGCACCGAAATTCTCGTAGCGCTCGTTGTGGTGGCCAATCATGGCATCCAACGTGTTGGCGCCGCGGTGCACCAGCATGCCTGGCAGGCCAGCCACGGCCCCCCAGAAGATCGATGCGACGCCAGCATCCGCAGTGTTTTCGGCCATCGACTCGATCGTGGCTCGGGCCAACTCTGGGGCGTCGAGCTGATCAGCGTCTCGTCCGCACAGGTTCGGCAGCTGACGACGGGCCGCGTCCACATCACTGCTTGCCAATAACTCAGCCATCTTGTGCCCTTCATCCGCTAACTGAGCCGTTCCCAGCACCGCCCAAGTAGTCACGGCAGTGCCAGCGCATTTCATGATCGGACGCTCATCGGTGAACCGTTCGATCGCGCAGCCCAGCCCAGCTAGCGGGACGAGCAGTGCGAGGGTGTGCAACGCTCCGGCAGTTTGGTCGTCGCGATAAGTCAGCTCTTCTAGACGCTGCGCGGCTGCGCCGAACCAGGCCACCGGATGATGCCGCTTCGGATCGCCGAATACTTGATCGGCTGCCATGCCGACTAGCAGGCCGACGGCTCTGGCCACCAATGCGGACGATCTCACCCGGCCAGGCTAGCAAGGCGATTAGCGTCCACCATGACATGCTTAGTCTCATGGGCACCCGCTTGGTCTTGCTACGCCATGGCCAGTCAACGTGGAACCTAGCTGGCCGTCTGCAAGGCCAAACCATGGACGTCGAATTGACCGAATTGGGCAGGCAGCAAGCGCACTGCGCGGCCAAGCGCTTGGCCGCTGCGATGCCATCCGCCACCCCCATCTTCTGCAGCGACCAATTGCGGGCGCGGCAAACCGCAGAGATCGTCGCAGCAGAATTACGCAGTCCGATTTACTTCGATGCCCGGCTGCGCGAACAAGATCTAGGTGACATGACCGGCAAATTCGCCAGCGAACTGGCAGCCCTGCCGACACCGAGCGGGTTGCATATTTCTGAAATCCGCTGGGGCGGCGGCGAATCAGTCGCCGATGTATACCAACGCAGTCTCGATTTCCTGGCCGATTGGCCGGCTGATCTCGAGCTCGGCATAGTCGTGGGCCACGGCGATTCGTTGCGCATCCTCGCTGCAGCAGCGGCCGGCAATGACCATCGCAATGTCGACTACAGCCTGGTACTGGCAAACGCTGAGCCGCTAGAGATCGTCTGGCAGCCCTAAGTCGACCCCGGTGATTTTCCCATGATCACTTTGCTTATGCTACCCTAACAAAGGGTTACCTAATTGATCGCTCTGAAGAGGTGTTGCCGTGCGCACTACTTGGCAAAAGATCGTTACTTTGCTGACCTTCGTCGCGATGGCGACGGCTTGCGGCGCACCATCTGAAGCGTTGCCGCAGAACATCTCGGGCTCATCAGCTGACTCCGTAACTAGCGTCCCAACAAAGCCAGTGACGACCAGTCGTCCAGATAGCAAAGCAAGTTTCTCGGGCACCAGCTTTCCCCTGACGGTGACTGACTGGTACGGAAAACAATCGGCATTTGAAGAGAAACCAAAACGCGTGGCCATCATCACCGGCACCGCATTCAATATTTGGTATGACGTCGGTGGTGAAGCGATCGGAACCACGAATAGGTCAGAGAATATTCGGCTAATGCCCGAAGTGGCGGCAGCGCTAGCTCCACTTCCTGAACTCGGCGCACCGCATACCTTGGATCAAGAAAAGTTGGTCGCCTTAAATCCCGACTTAGTAATTTCAATGGGTAGCTCACACGATCAATTGGCTAGCAATTTGCGCGGAATGGGCGTCAATGTCATTCAAATGACTTTACGCAACCAAGATGACGTATTCATGGCTTATGAGATGTTTGGCGCCATCAACGGAAACCACGACAAAGCAGTCCAGCGCATCGAGCAAATCGCCTCTGACGTAGCCGATATTAAGGCGAAATTTCCGGTAGACGAGCATAGGAAGATCGCGATCATTTACGTCACAGCACAATCTCTGAGCGTCAAACTTGATAATTCAATTGCTGGAAATATTGCTAAGACTTTAGGTCTAGAAAATGTCGCGACTGGACGCACTCCTGACGCGCCAGGGTCTGAACACACTCCACTGGACATTGAATATCTAGCCAAGACGCAGCCAGACGAAATCCTGGTCACCTCAATGATCGCCAACAACGAAGAAGCCAAAGCCCGCTTAGAGGCGAGCTTCGCGTCGAATGCAGCCTGGCAAGCGGTCGACGCGGTGCGGGCCGGTCGCGTGCATTATCTGCCACAGCAATATTTCCTTTTCAACGCCGGCCCCTACTATGCCGACGCGGTGGAATATTTGGCAGCAGCTATTCATCCAGAAATATATGGCGAGCCGACGGTTTAAATACGACAGCGCAAGCCTTAAACCGCGGGAGACACCCTGCAGAGCTCGGCGAAATGCGCATAGCCTAGAATTGCATCGAGAACAGCAGATGTTGGGGGAATCTGGTGAAAATCCAGAGCTGACCCGCAACCGTTAGGACATCAGTCCGAGCCGGGATACCCAACCTGGCTGTCGACTCAAGTGTCTGTCGAGAGTACGGGCGAGTCGCTTCCTCCTCGGATCCGACGCGTCGCCTTCGGTGGGAGGTCGATCATGTCTTGTCGTCAATATCTTCAGCGTGCGCTAACGGTGCTCGCCGTTGGACTGCTACTGGTCTCCTGTGGGACACCGCCAGACGCTAGTAGCCCGAGCGAAGCGCCAGCAGCAAGTAGTGCCGTAACCCAGAGCACTGCAGACAAACCCGTAACGACTAGTCGGCCGCAAAGCGATGCGAGTTTTTCAGGAATCACTTTTCCGTTGACGATCAGCGACTGGAACGGAAATAAGACCACTTTTGAGCATCAACCGCAACGCGTCATTCTGGCCACTGGTACGGCGTTCAATATTTGGTATGACGTCGGCGGTGAAGCGATCGGCTCGACTAATCGATCCGAAAACATCAAATTGCTACCTGAAGTTAGTGCAGCAATGCAGCCACTGCCGCAACTGGGCCCCACTTATGGGCTAGATCAAGAGAGCCTCGTCGCGTTGAATCCGGATTTGGTGATCACCACCATTTCTACTCAAGATAGATTGAGCAAGACACTGCGCGATATGGGTATCAAAGTCATAAATATGACGCTACGAACCCAAGACGACATCGCTATGGCTTACGAGATTTTCGGAGCACTCAACCACAATCACGATAAGGCAGTAGACCGGATTGCGCAGATGTCAGCGAAGGTCGATCAAGTTAAAGCAAAATTCCCGAGCCAAGACGAGACCAAAATCGTCATCGTGTATGTCACCTCCCAAGCGCTCAGCGTCAAACTTGATACGTCAATCGCGGGCACGATGGCCAAAACATTGGGGTTGGAAAATGTCGCATCAGGGCGCACTCCTAACGCGCCAAATTCTGAACACACTCCACTAGACATCGAGTTTCTGGCCCAGACTCAACCAGACGTCGTACTCGTGACTTCGATGATCTCAAACAATGAGGAGGCCAAGGCCCGATTGGAAGCCAGCTTTGCGTCAAATTCGGCATGGCAAGCCGTGGACGCGGTTCGCGCCGGCAAGGTTTATTACTTGCCGCAGCAGTATTTCTTGTTTAATCCTGGACCGTACTATCCAGAAGCCTTAGAATATTTGGCTGCCTGCATTCATCCGGAGATTTTTGGGCAGCCCAAGGTTTAACGTCTCTGATCGAGCAAAGTCGCTGGTCAACCCCGCCCCCGCGCTGAACGGTCAGCCCAGTCTTTGTTACAATTACCTAAGCAATACCACAGGCTACTGGGGGAATCTGGTGCAAGACCAGAGCTGACCCGCAACCGTGAGGAAACCTTTCCAAGCCGGGATACCCAGTTTCCTGTCGGCTCAGAATGTCCGTCGAGAGTACGGGCGAGTCGATTTCCTGCACGGGAACGAGCTCGTCGCGTGCACAGGAGGTTGGCGATGCGAGCTACCGTCCAACGAATCTTCGCAACGCTAATAGTCATGTTGGCACTCAGCGCTTGCGGTGCGCCGCCTGATGCTGAGCCCATGAACTCTGTCACTCAGCCATCTGCACCCGCCAGCGCCGTCCAGCCGCAGTCCGCGACGACCACCAGGCCCGGCACCAAAGCCAGCTTCTCAGGCATCAATTTCCCACTAACTGTGACCGACTGGTACGGAAACCAGACCACGATCAAAACCAAACCGCAGCGGGTCGTCCTGCTGGCCGGCACCGCGTTCAACATCTGGTACGACGTAGGCGGTCGAGCAGTCGGTTCAACTAACCGTTCAGAGAATATTCGCCTGATTCCGAAAGTCGCGGAGGCGATGAAACCACTGCCGGAGCTTGGTCCGATTTACAGCGTTGATCAGGAGACCTTGGTCGCGCTTAATCCTGATCTAGTCATCGCGATGGGCCCACCGCAAGATCGGCTCGGCGCCAATCTACGCACGATGGGCATCAACGTCATCAGCACCTCCCTACGTAGCCAAGACGATCTTTATATGGCCTACGAGATGTTTGGCGCGATGAATGGCAATCACGACAAGGCGATTCAACGAATCAACCAGATGGATGAACAGATCGCCGCTATCAAGGCAAAATTCCCCAGCAATGATCCAGCCAAGATCGCGATCGTGCACGTCACGGCGCAGGCTTTGACCGTCAAGTTAGACAGCTCGATTGCAGGACAGATGGCGCAAAGCCTTGGCCTAGTAAATGTCGCCAGTGGCCGAACCCCAGATGCGCCGGGCTCAGAGCACACGCCACTGGATATCGAGTATTTGGCCAAGAACCAGCCAGACATAGTCTTCGTGACCTCGATGATCGCTAACAATGACGAAGCTCACGCCAAAATGGAAGCGTCCTTCGCGGCGAACGCAGCCTGGCAAGCAGTGGACGCGGTGCGCAACGGCAAAGTTCATTACCTGCCACAGCAATATTTCCTCTTCAACGCCGGCCCCTACTATCCCGACGCTTTGGAGTATTTAGCAGCTTCGATTCATCCTGAGATATATGGCGAACCAAAGATCTGACCAGCCGGTCGCCGCCGAGAGCCGGTGGGCACAGTTTCAACAGTCGAAAGGGTTTGCAGCAATCGTGCTGCTGGCCCTGCTCGGAATATTGATTCTCGCGCTAGTGATCGGCATCGGCACCGGCACAGTTCAGTTGACGCCGCATCAAGTCGTTTACGCCATTTTCGGGCCAGAGGATTATCAGTGGCACCGAGTGGTGTGGAATATTCGGCTGCCCCGGGTCTTGCTAGCCGGCCTGGTCGGCATGTGCCTGGCTGCTTCAGGAACGATGCTGCAAGCCATCATGGGCAATCCGCTGGCTGATCCTGGCATCATCGGTATCTCTGCCGGCGGTGGCCTATTCGGCATCATGATTCTGCTGGTCTTTCCGCAACTATTCATGTGGACGCCGATCTTCGCTTTCATCGGCGCGATGGGCGCAGCCATGATCATCTATATCTTGGCCTGGAAGGGCGGCATCCAGCCGATCCGCGTCATCTTGGCCGGCGTCGCCGTCTCCGCATTATGCGGTGCTGGCATTTCGGCGATCATGGTCTTGTTTTCTGATCGAGTGCAAGGCGCGATCTTGTTTATGAACGGTTCGCTATCGATGCGGTCCTGGCGAGAATTCAATTTGTTATTCCCTTATGCCATCGTCGCGCTGACGCTGGCTATTTTCTGCGTACGTCGCCTGGACATCATCGTGCTTGGTGACGATATCGCTCGCTCGATCGGCATGAATGTGCAGGCTAATCGGCTGGGCATGACGGCCATCGCCGCACTCTTAGCAGCTGGCGCAGTCTCGGCGGTCGGCTTGTTGAGTTTCGTGGGCCTGATCGTGCCCCACATGATGCGCATGATCGTCGGCACCTCACACCGCATCTTGCTACCAGCATCGATCTTGGGCGGCGGCGCGCTGGTCATTCTTTCGGACACCCTAGCGCGCACCATGTTCTCCCCCACTGACTTACCAGTCGGCATCGTCATGGCAGTGCTCGGCGTCCCCTTCTTCCTGTTCTTATTGCGGAGGACGATGTGAGCGCGCGCAGCAATCTTGGCCACATAACCGCCTCCGATATTCGCGTGACCCTCGGAGGCAATGAAATCCTGCACGGCATTGACGCTGACTTCCAGCCAGGCTTGGTGCATGGCGTGCTAGGGCCTAACGGCTGCGGCAAGACGACCCTCCTACGCATCATTTGCGGGGTTCTCAAGCCTGACTCGGGCCAAGTCACATTGGATGGAACCGCGGTCAATGAGATCTCACCGTCCGCTTTGGCGCGCAAAATGGCTGTGGTCTGGCAAGGCGGCACCGCACCGTCAGACATCACCGTCAAGCGACTGGTGGGGCACGGCAGATATGCGCATCTGCCGTGGTGGAAACTCAATCCGCCCAGCGACGATGAGCCAATCATGCGCGCGATGGAGCGCACCGGGATCTCACAGTGGGCGAATCGGCGGGTCGCGACATTGTCGGGCGGCGAACGGCAGCGAGTATGGATCGCCACCGCACTAGCCCAAGAGCCCGATGTGCTGCTGCTCGACGAACCTACGACCTATCTCGACATTGCCTACCAACTCGACATCCTCGATCTGATCAAGCAGCTCAATGCTGATAGCGGTTTGACCGTCGTCACTGTGCTGCACGATTTGACCCAGGCCGCTCGCTATTGCGACCAGATCAAGATCATCAACTCTGGCCGCTTGCGTCGAGAGGGCACCCCCGATCAGGTCTTGGCCGCTGAGCCAGTGGCTGCCGATTTCAAGGTCGAGGCGTGGACAACCAGCGATCCGCTGACTGATCAACCGCTGATCGCACCACGCCAGCGCGTGGCAAAATCATCTCCGTCCCCCGAGATGACGCGGAGCCTGTGATGCGGATCGCTGTCGTCACGATCTCGCCGGAGCTGCTCAAGAGCCTTGGCCGGGCCGCAAACCGGCTGACTGAGCAACGGCCCGGTTGGGGTGCAATCGAATTGCTCTCGGCGATTCACCCGATGACGAATGCCGACCGCCAACGGTTGGCTGACATGGCCGCCAGCTGCGATGTCATCTTCGTGGATTTGATGGGTGCTGATCCGTCCTGGAGCGCCACGCTAGCTGCGTTACTCGCCGGATACGGCGGCTGGGTGATCGCCAGCGGCCCATTCTTGGCTAACACCGGCCGGCTCGGCAGATATCAAGCCAAAGAATCCCAAGCCAGCGCTGGAATGGGCCAAGCTGGGATGCGCCCGGGCCCCATGGGCGGATCAATGCCTCCGGCAATAGCTGACCCCGCACCAGCTGATCCGGCTGCCAAGGACGCCGCCATTTACGCGCGCATCGTCGAGGCCATGACCAGAGCCCAAGATGCGGACGCAGATTTTATTTTGGCCCAACTCCTTGCGCTCAGCGGCGCCGAGATCACGGTTCCCGAACCGTCCCAAGAACCAGCCCAGCTGCAATTTCTTGACCCGACTAGCGGTGTCCGCTACGACGATCTAGCAGAATTCACTGCTGCGGTCGGCGCCCCGAATGGCCGACCCGTCATCGGACTGCTGTTCAATGGCGGCAGCTTCCCCAATGACACCCAGCCCGTCGCCGCTGGCTTAGCTGAATATTTAGCCAGCATCGGGTGGGTCTTGCCGATCGCTTGCAATCGTCGCGATGAGGATCTCGTTGCGGGTCTGCGAGAGATTTTCCAGGCAGCTGGATATCAGCCTGAGCTGCTGTTGTCACTGCGTCCTTTCCGGTTCAGCGCTGGGCCGGTCGGTGGTGACCCGAGCGATGGCGAAGAGTACCTGCGCGAGCTCAATGTGCCCTATCTGCGTCCGCTGCTGGCCGGCCGGGAAAGACTCGAAGACTGGCGCAATAGCGATCAAGGTTTAGGGGCTGGACACATCGTCAGCACCCTATTGCTGCCAGAAATGGACGGCTGTCGCGATGAGATCTTGGTCGCCGCAACCGAGCCCACCGAATTCCCGGAGTTACCTGGCGCCCCAGTGACTGACAGCTATGTGTTGATTCCCGAACAGGTCGATCGTCTAGTGCAGCGCGCTGGCGGCTGGTTGAACCTGAGGCGTAAGGCCAATCAAGACAAGCGCGTGGCCATCATCGGATATGACTATCCAAATGGTGAGGGCAATTTGCTGGGCGGGGCGCAGCTGGATGTAGCGGCCTCGATCGAAGTGATCATGGCTGATCTGGCTGAGCAAGGTTATCTAGTCGATCCTCCAGCACCCGGCGACCTACTCAATACGCTGCTGCGTGAGGCCGTGAATGATCCGGCTTATGGCGCCCAACAGCGCGCCAAGCTTTATCCACGAGCCCAAGCCATCGCTGACATCAATGCCCCATCAGCCTGGCAGCAGGTCGAACAATATTGGGCTGATCGCGACGTCCAGCTGCCGATGACCACCCCCGAGGGCGACTTCTTGATCCCGGCTGTCGAATTCGGCAATGTCTTAGTCGGCGTGCAGCCCGGCCGCTCGCCGCTGCACGCTGGTCATGACGCCACCCACGACAACAGCGTGCCGCCGCATCCGCAATATTTAGCTTTCTACGCCTGGCTGCGCGAACAATGGCATGCCGATGTCATCGTCCATGTCGGAACCCACGGCACTTTTGAATTCCTGAAATCAAAACAAGCAGCCGTCAGCGTCCGGGATTTTCCAGATCTCATGCTTGGTGGGACGCCGCACGTCTATCTCTATTACGTCGGCAATCCGTCAGAAGGCACCGCAGCTCGACGACGCTCGCACGCAGTGTTGGTCAGCTATCAGCCGCCCGTGCTTAGGCCCGGCGGGCTGCACGGTGAGCTAGCTCAATTGCACAGTCTGGTGCACGAGCTGCGCGAGGCAGATCAGCTCGGTCTAGCCAGCGTTGAAGAGCTGACTGAACAGATCTCTGAACTTGCTGCGGAAGCACATTTGCCGACCGATCCAGACGCCTTAGAAAGCGAGTTGGAACGACTCGAATCTGGCCTGGTGCCCTATGGACTGCACGTCTTCGGTCAACCCTTTAGCGAGGACGAACGCTTCGCCATGGTCTGCGGACTCTTGAGCTGCGGACTAGCCGATCAGCCACCTGCGGTCGAACTATGGGCTGCCGCCAATGACATCGAGGACATAGCCGAGCTGTCCGCGACAGCACGCATGGAACTGGAGGGTCAAGTCCAAGAGCTGATTGGTCGTGCCTTGCGTCAGCCAGAGTTGTCGACGACCGAGCTGACCAGTGACGAACCCCTAGCGCAGCTAATCGAACGCGGTCGTCAGATCGCTAACTCTTGGGCGTCCAATGACGAATGGGCCGGCTTGCACGCGGCGCTGAATGGTCAACATCTACCATCCAAGCTGGGCGGCGACATGATGCGTAGCCCAGAAGTATTACCGGCAGGCACGAATATTCATCAATTCGATCCGCATGCGATACCTACTTCGATGGCGATGCGACGCGGCGAACAGATCGCCGAAAGCATCCGGCAAGCCCACCGACAAGCTAATGACGGTGCCGAACTGCGCTGCGCAGGCATCATTTTGTGGGGCATTGAAGCCACCCGAACGCAAGGTGAAAGCTATGCCCAGATCTTGGCGCTGCTAGGTGTTCGGATCTCAGGACGGGCCCGCCCTGGACGTAACCGTTGGGAAGTAATTCCGGCCGCCGAATTGAGTGCGCCGCGCGTCGACGTCGTCGTCACGATCAGCGGTTTCTTCCGGGATCTGTTCGGGAATCTGATTGAAGAATTGGACGACATCATCAACGCGCTGGCTGAGCTCGACGAACCAGAGGAGATCAATCCGATCGCTGCGCGCACTCGTAAACTACGTGCCGAACTTGAGGCTTCGGGGATGGGCGTCGACGAAGCCGCAGAGCTCGCCAAGATCCGCATTTTCGGTCCGTCGCCTGGCCGCTATGGCCCAGGATTGACCGCCACCATCGACTCCGGACAGTGGGATGACAGCGCTGATCTGAGCGCCGGGTTCATCGCAGGTTCAGAATTCGCTTACACCCGCAGACGCTATGGCCAACGGATTGCGGGCCTGTTTGGCAGCAACCTCGAAGACATTGAGGCGGTCTGTCAGATCCGTTCGAATAACGAATACCAGATCACCGATTTGGATCATTTCTTCGAGTTCTTGGGCGGCATGAGCAATGCGGCTAAGCACCTGAGCGGGCGTCAAATTCCAACCTTGGTCAGCGACACCACCGGTCGCAAGGTGCACACGGGCAGCTCGGCTGACTCAGCCCGCGCCGGCTTATACACTCGCCTGCTGAACCCGGCCTGGACCGAAGCGATGCTTTCGCACGGCCATCGCGGCGTGAGCGAGATCAATGATCGCACCACCAATCTGCTGGGTCTGTCAGCAATGACCAGCGGAATCGACGATTGGATGTTCGATTCAGTCTTCGACACCTATTTGGGCGACGAACAGATGCGTCGTCGCTTAGCTGAAGCTAATCCGCACGCGACAGCTGCGATCGCGGCGAGATTGACCGAAGCTGACCGGCGTGGCTTGTGGAACGCTTCACCGGATCGGCGAGAACTACTCGACCACATTCAGTTCGATATCGACGCGGAATTGGAAGGCGTCGATTTTTCCTTCACCAATGAGCACTCACAAGTGAGGAGTTAAGGATGCAAATTAAGAAAATCAGTGCGGCCGCAGTAGCCGCAGTCCTGGGTCTATCGTTGACTGCCTGCGGTGGCGGCACGAACCCGGAACCGACCAACACTCAACAGCCGATCGCTTCAGCGACCTCCCAGGTACCGTCGCCGACGACTCCGGCCGCGGCGCCAACGTCGACGCCATCCAAGCCGGCTGCGGAAGCAACCCTGACCAAGGGTGCTGACGGCAAACTGACCGACACCGATATGAAGGCCAATGTCATCGAAGGCGCGGGCATTCGCATCGAGATCGATCCAGCGGCCAAGCACGCCAGGGCCCAGACCGTTGACCCGGCCACTGGTGGAGATTTCGCTGACTGGTTCGAGTGGGATTTCAACTCTGGCATCTTCACCCGGCATCACCTGGGTGCGCGCTCTGGCACCATGACGCGATACCAAGCTGACATCAAGACCGGCGAGCTGCAAGAGATCATCAGCGCCGACGGCCAACCGATGAACGATCGAATCAAGCAGATGGGCGGCGCCTGGGATACGTCGGTCAATGACACCAAGCAGGCCCACAACGGCACCGAAGAGTGGTTCAAGAAGCGCTACGGCATGACCATCGAACAGGCCGCCACCGGCGCCTGATCGACGCGCTAGATACCGGGCTTGGCTAAGTCATCCTCATGTTGGGCGATGGCCCAGCCAGCCCGGGCTTCCGCGCTTTGCAATTGAGTAGCTGCATTCGCATCCGGCTGGGGTTCTGGCTCGTCTGGGGCTACTGTGCTCGTCGGTTGATCTAGCCGCTGGGCGTGCAGCCACGAGATTCGCCGACCATCCATTTCGCTCACGGTCAACTGCACCGGAATGCCGACCTTCTCGTCTTCCTCGGCCGGACCTGCGCGATAGAAATCGACGACGACGCAATCCCCAACCTCTGGAATGCGACCTAATTCAGCCAAGAAATATCCGGCGACGGTGTCATAGGGACCTTCTGGGAGCCGATATCCTGACGCTTCTTCGAAATCTTCCAGTGACGTCAAGCCAGCGATATCGCGTAATTCTTTGTGTTGAGCCAGGCCCGGTTCGTCGACGTCAAATTCGTCAGAGATTTCACCGATCAATTCTTCTAGCAAATCTTCTAGAGTGACGATGCCTGCGGTGCCGCCATATTCGTCTACGACCATCGCTAAATGCGCACCTTCACGCCGCATCTGATTCATCGCAAAAAGCACTTTGACGGTCTCTGGCAGGCTCATCACCGGTCGCACTAATTGTTTGACCGGTAATTGGCGTTCGTCATAATCAAGATTCATTAGATCTCGGACGTGCAAGAATCCCAATACTCGGTCAGGCGATCCGTCCGTGACCGGATAGCGAGAATGGGAATTTTCCTGCACTTGACGCACCGCCGCATATGCCGGGGTGTCACCAGAAATGAAATCGACCTCGGTGCGCGGCACCATGACCTCACGCAGGCTGGAGTTGCCAGCAGCGAATACTTCGTCAACGATCTGCCGCTCTTCAGCGCCCAAAATCTCCGAGTTCGCGACCATCGAGCGGAGTTCTTCTTCGCTGACGGTCTCCTTGCCGGCCTCTGGGTCACCGCCCAGAATGCGCACCATGACATTGGTGCATTTACCCAGCAGCCAAATCAGTGGCGCCATTAATCTGGCGATGAAATCGACCATCGGAGCTAATGCCAATGCGAATTCTTCGGAACGCTGCATCGCCAGACGTTTAGCCGTCAACTCTGAAAGCACGATCGACAAGAAAGAAATGATCGCGGTGACGATGACGACCGCTAACGCATTTGCACCCGGCACGCCCCAACTAGCTAATTGCGGCGCGAGATATTTATTCGCCAGCGAATCAGCACCGAATGCGGAGCTCAAGAACCCAGCTAGGGTGACACCAATTTGCACCGCGGATAGAAAACGGTTCGGATTAGCCGTCAAGCGTTCAATCGCTTTACCGCGTTTGCCGCGGAAGGCGAGTTTGGCGATCTGCGAATCCCGCAGCGACACCAAAGCCATTTCGGCAGCCGAAAAAAGCGCGCCGATGAAAAATAATAGGAAAATCAGCGCCAGGGATATCCACAGGTCAGCCAAGGTGAGCTCCCGGGAAAATCAGCGCAGCGACCGGCCATTCACCGGCGCTGGTACTCCAGCACTCCTTGTTGGATTTATTGGCGCGACGCGGACGCGAAGATCCGCCTTGATTGCGATGCACCATAAAAGGATAACTTAACCGCCAAGCCGGCCGGGCCTGGCGAAATCGCCGACGAGCAGACCAGCCCGATATGGTTAGCCAATGCGTCCAACCATCTTGACGTTCTCTTGCCCCGACCGGCCGGGGATCGTGCACGCCATCACCGGCGCGATCGTCGCCTGCGCCGGGAATATCCTGGAATTGCAGCAGTTTTCGTCGGTCGATACCGGCAGGTTCTTCGTCCGGGTGCTGACCGAGCTGCCCGAAGCCGCCGACTTCGGGAGCCAGATCACGCAGGTCGCCAATGATTTTGATGCCAGCTGGGAGGTGCACGATCCTGCCCAGCCGACCCGTACCTTGATCTTGGTCAGCAAGGCCGGCGGGCCGTTGAATGATCTGCTCTTCCGCGCCCGCCAAGGCCACTTCCCCATCGACGTGTCATTGGTGATGGGCAATCACCCAGATCTAGGTGATCTAGCAGCGTTCCACGGCGTCGATTTCGAATGGCAGCCGGTCGATGCGCAGAGCAAAGCTCAATTCGAAGATCGGGTCCGTCAGGTCATCGTCGAGCGGGATATCGAATTGGTCGTCTTGGCCCGCTATATGCAGATCATTTCCCCTGAATTATGCGCTGAACTAGCCGGCAAGATGATCAACATTCACCACAGCTTCCTGCCTGGTTTCAAGGGCGCAAATCCGTATCGACAAGCCCATTCGCGCGGCGTCAAGCTCATCGGCGCGACGGCGCATTTCGTCACCAGCGATCTGGACGAAGGCCCGATCATCCAACAAAATGTCACTCGCGTCGATCACACCCATTCGGTACCGCAGCTGACCGCGATCGGCCAAGGCTTGGAATCCCAGACGCTAAGCCAGGCGGTGCGGCTGTTTGCTGAGAAGCGCATTTTCCTTGACGGGGTACGTACCGTCATCTTCGACTGAACACAGCGCTAGGCTGGTATTCGAATCAATTGCAAGATCTGACAATCGTGATTCGCAATGGAGGGAATTATGACTAATCAAACTCCGGTCAAGATCGCAGTGACCGGCGCGGCAGGACAGATTTGCTACAGCCTGCTGTTCCGGATCGCCAGCGGCGCGCTGCTGGGCGACACCCCGATCGAGCTGCGACTGCTGGAAATCACACCAGCACTCGACGCGCTCAAGGGCGTCGTCATGGAGCTCGACGACTGCGCCTTCCCGAACCTGAAGAATGTCGTCATCGGCGACGATCCGCGCGAAGTCTTCGATGGCGCAAATATCGCCTTCATGGTCGGTGCGATGCCGCGCAAGGCAGGCATGGACCGCGCTGATCTGCTGGGCGCCAACGGCAAGATCTTCACTGAGCAAGGCAAAGCGCTCAATGACGTAGCTGCTGACGACATCAAGATCGTCGTCACCGGCAACCCAGCCAACACAAATGCGTTGATCTTGATGAACAACGCGCCAGACATCCCCAACGAGCGCGTCACCGCGTTGACTCGCCTGGACCACAATCGCGCCAAGTCGCAGCTGGCTGACAAGTTGGGCGTCGGGGTCGATCAGATCAAGCAGATGACGATCTGGGGCAACCACTCCTCGACGCAGTATCCTGACGTGCACCACGTCTTGGTGGACGGCAAACCGGTCGCCGATCAACTCGATCGCGCCTGGCTGACTGATGACTTCATTCCGACCGTCGCCGAGCGCGGCGCGGCCATCATCAAGGCTCGCGGTTCGTCTTCGGCTGCCTCGGCGGCCAGCGCCACGATCGATCACATGCACGACTGGGTCAACGGCACGCCCGCTGACGACTGGGTCTCGATGTCGATCCCCAGCGACGGCTCCTATGGCATCCCTGAAGGTTTGATCTACTCCTTCCCGGTGCGCTGCTCTGGCGGCAAGTACGAGATCGTCCAAGGCTTGGATATCAACGACTTCTCCCGCGAGCGGATGGACGCGACCGCAGCCGAACTGCAGTCCGAGCGGGACGCGGTCGTCGGCCTCGGGTTGATCTGATCGCTGCCACCTAACAACCTGAACATCGATCGCCGAGCTCTCGTGGGCTCGGCGATCTTTGTTTATCGCGGCGACTCACGCCGTGCTTACAGCAGTATTGGCTCGCGAACCGCAGTGCGGCGGTCGCGGCTGAATATAAGTCGTGCCACTGGTGCGCAGTTGAGCACGACGATTTGACGCTCGAGGCGATGCTGCTAGGGCTAGTTGAAGGTGCCGGGCACGACCAGCGCTAGCACCATCAGCGCGCCACCGAGCAGACCGGCAAGTGCCACGTCAAAGGTCTTAGAACGCACCACCAAGAGGCCGGCAGTGTGGGTCGGTAGCAACAACCTAAACAGTGCAGCGAGCAGGCAGGCGGCGCCCAATAGGAAGCTGCCGCGTCGCCAATATTGCAAGTAGATCAACACCACACCGATCGCGAAGGTCGCCAGTACCGCTGCCAGGGGTAGCGGATTGATCGGCTCGGGTGCAGTCGCGCCATGAATCTGAATTAGAGCTGGCTGAGCGGACTGGTCGGTGCGCTCAGCCTCAGGCGTGACTTTGCTAGACCGCTTGCCGTGCAGCCGGTGACGTTTCGAGTTGGTCACTGCTCAGCCAGTTCCACGACATTGCTGAGCAGCATCGCGCGCGTCATCGGCCCTACCCCACCCGGGTTCGGCGTCACCCAGCCGGCGACGCCCCACACATCGGGAGCTAAATCACCAGCGATCTTGCCGTCCACTCGGGAGACGCCGACGTCTACCAAGATCGCACCCGGCTTGACCATGTCGGCGCTGACCATGTGTGGCACGCCTGCAGCAGCAATGACGACGTCAGCGCGTCGAGTGTGCGCAGCTAGTTCGCGGGTGCCGGTGTGACAAAGCGTCACCGTCGCATTTTCGCTGCGCCGCGTCAACAGCAAGCCCAATGGACGGCCGACCGTCGTCCCCCGGCCAATGACGCAAACCTCGGCGCCAGCCCAATCAATGCCATGCCGACGAACCAATTCGACGATGCCCTTCGGGGTGCACGGCAGCGGCGCCGGATCACCCAAGACCAGCTTGCCGAGATTTACTGGGTGCAGGCCGTCGGCGTCCTTAGCGGGATTGACTAGACCGAGCAGTTCATTTTCGGGCAGCTGCTTGGGTAGCGGAAGTTGAATGATGTAGCCGGTGCAATCTGGGCGCGCGTTCAACTCTTTGACCGCGTCTCGTACCTGCTCGACGGGAGCATCGGCAGGCAGTTCGATCTGAATCGACGCGATGCCGATCTCTTCGCAATCTCGATGCTTCATGCGCACATAGCTTTGACTGGCCGGATCGTCACCGACCAGCACCGTCGCCAAGCCAGGACGCTGTCCGGCAGCCGTCAATGTGCTCACCCGGCTGGCGAGTTCAGCTTTGATCGCCGCTGCGGTGGCTTTGCCGTCGAGAATCTCAGCCATCAATCGTCACCTGGCCAAAGCTCAGTGGCAGAAGTGCCGAGCGCCAGTTAGGTACATCGTGACACCCATTTCTTGGGCAGCTTCGATAGCCTCTTCGTCACGCATCGAACCGCCCGGTTGGACGATCGCCCGGATGCCGGCTTCGACGAGCATCTGCGGGCCGTCACCGAAGGGGAAGAAACCGTCAGAGGCGGCCACCGAGCCGGCGGCACGTTCACCAGCACGCTGGACGGCCAGTCGGCACGAATCCAGTCGGTTGACCTGCCCCATGCCGATACCGACCGTCGCCCCACCTTGGGCGAGCACGACCGCATTAGATTTCACCGAACGCGCGACGCGCCAGGCGAAGATCAAGTCTGCCAGCGTCTCCGAGTCGGCTTCATCACCGCTGACCAGCTGCCAATTGGACGGCTCGTCGCCGTCCGCGTCCAGTTCGTCAGGGGTCTGGACGATCAGGCCGCCGGAGATCTGCCGCATCACCAGCTCCTGCTCGGGATAGGGCGTGACTTCCAAGACCCGCAGATTGCGCTTGTCGCGCAAGATGTCGAGGGCTTCTTCGTCATAGTCGGGCGCGACCAAGACTTCGGTGAAGATATTGCGCAGCTGCTCGGCAAGTTCGACGTCGACCTTCTGGTTGACGGCGACCACGCCGCCATAGGCGCTGACCGGATCGCATTCATAGGCTTTGCGATAGGCCTCGGCGATATCGGAGCCGATCGCGACGCCGCACGGGTTGGTGTGCTTGACGATCGCCGCCGCTGGCTGCCGATAGTCATATGCCATCCGATAGGCAGCCTCAGCGTCGAGATAGTTGTTGTAGCTCATCTCTTTGCCATGCAGCTGATCGGCGTACGCGATGCCTTCTTCCTCAGCGCCTTCGTCAACATAGAGCGCCGCCACTTGGTGCGGATTCTCGCCGTAACGCAGATCGGTCTCTTTGCTCCACACCGCACCGATCTGGCCGGGCATTTGTTCTGGCTCGTCGGGATCGTCTTCATCAGCGAGCTGCTCTTCAAACCACGCCTGGACTGCTACGTCATAGGCTGCGGTGTGCGCGAATGCGCGGGCCGCCAACTCACGACGCTGCAGCCAAGTGAAGCCACCGCCAGCGATCGCCTCATGCACCATCTCGTATTGCTCAGGGTCAGTCAACACTGCAACATTGGCGAAATTCTTCGCGGCGCCGCGAATCATCGCTGGACCGCCGATGTCGATCTGTTCGATGCACTCTTCGGGGCTGGCTCCAGATTCGGCCGTCACGCTGAACGGGTAGAGGTTGACGATGACCAGGTCGAATGGCTCGATGCCTAGTTCGCGCAGTTCACTGCGGTGCTCGTCGAGTCGACGATCAGCCAAAATTCCCGCGTGCACCGCCGGATGCAAGGTCTTGACGCGCCCGTCCAGCGATTCGGGGAAGCCGGTGATTTCCTCTACCCGTCGCACCTGCACGCCAGCGTTCTCTAGCTGATCAGCGGTGTGTCCAGTCGAGACGATGTCCACACCCGCGTCAGCCAGTGCGAGCCCGAGCGGGACCAGTCCGTCCTTATCCGAAACCGAGATCAGCGCCCGCCGAAGCGGCAGCACTTTACCTTGCGCGGCGAAACCATCTTGGCCAGCGAAATTACCCTGGGGCATCGAAGTCACCATTCCAGATTACCGAGCTTGGCGACGCCTCGGCATCCCTAGTCGTCCTTTGCGATCTGACGAGTCGCGTCGACGTCGATTTCGACGCTGTCGGCGTCCTGTGCTGGCGGTTCGGCGTCGTCACCACCACAGCTAGGTGCTGCGCTTGGGTCGCCGTCAAGGTTGGCGTCACTTGGAACGTCGGTCGGCGAGCTGCGCGCAGCTTGCCAAGCGATCAGGCTGGCCGTCAGCATGCCGCCGATGCCCATGCCAGTGGACGCCATGACGGCTAACGGGCCGAGCCGCGCGCCGAGATCGACCAATCGGATATTGCCCAGATCGCCACTGGCGAACCAATCGATGACGACTAAGATCAGCCCAGACGAGATGCCGAGCATTGCTCCGAGGATCGCCGAGCGTACCGGATCCAATACCCGTTGGTCGCCGATTTGCGGGACGACATAGGTCGGCCAGGCCGCCGCGTCGCGGCGCAGCGCTCGCAGCAAGAGCCAGGCGGCTAGCGCCCCCGCGATCAGGGTCGTGGCTGCCCACCAGACCATTGCGTCAGGCTGCGGTCCATTCTGTGGCAGAGCGCCGAAAATCGGCAGTGCCGGCAGCATGCCCAAGTCAGTGCGCGCCGGTGATACGACCGATCCGTAACCGACCTGAATGCCAGCGCCGGTGACCCACGAGGTGGCCCACAGCAGCATGTTGGGCAAGTAGAGCGCTTGCAAGATCACCAGCACGATGCCGCCGGCGATCCCAGCTTGTAGCGCATCGTGCAGCTCTCGGACCCTTCCCCAAGAGGCAATGAATGCCCAGCTTAAGACCAGCGCGCCAGCGGCCAACAAGAAGCCGATTCCGGCCGCGGCAGCTGGTGGCACGGCGCGCAGCCAGCGGTATTTTTCCGGCACCGCTGCGAGCGGTCGCCAACCATTGGCTCGGCCAAAACTGATCAGCGGGATAGCGAAGGCGACGATCAAACTGAGCAGTGGGTTGAAGCCGATGTCGCCGTCCGACCATTGCCGCACGCCAAACAAGATGACCAAATAGCTCAGTGCGAATGCGCCGCTCGTGGTCAACGTGGCGCGCAGCGCTGACTGTGGTTCTTCGGGCGGACGGATCCTGGTTGCGACCCAATTGCAAAATCCGGTGCCCAATAGCACGATCAGCGCGGTCATGCCGAGCGGGACGATACTCAACCTCGCCCCTGGCAAGCCCACCGCGATGCCGTGGCTGAGCAGCCAACCTTGGCTAGCGATGTGCAAGGTGATCATCGGATCAATCTGGGGCGCGACCGTCCAAGCCAAAAAGCTCAAGGCGACCCAGAAAAGCCAGCCGATCAGCGCCGTCAGCAGTGCAGCACTGACGGCTGCCAGCCACCACGGGACGGCAAAACGCTGCAGATCTTGCTCGTCTTCGGCTTCGACTAGTCGCACCCGGGTGCTGCCGGTGGCAGGTTTGCGCAACTTGCGCGTCAGATTCGCAATCGCGTTAGCCACCTGATCCCCCTGCGAAAGAATGATTGGCTTCGAGGTTAATGCAGACCATCGCGCGGCCTGAGGATCGACTGGCCCGCACATCCAAGACGGGGAGAAAATGCGACGGACGGGGACCAGTCGTGGTGACTGTCCCCGTCCGTTGCGGAAATGAATGTGCTGGCTACCTCAGCCTTGAGTGCTGAGCAATCCGCGCATCAACGTGGCGGTCTCGCTCGGCGTCCGACCGACGGTGACGCCCGCCGCTTCGAGGGCGACCTGCTTGGCTGCTGCGGTGCCCGCTGAACCGGATACGATCGCGCCGGCGTGTCCCATCGTCTTGCCCTCGGGAGCGGTGAAGCCAGCCACGTAACCGACGACCGGTTTGGTGATGTGCTGCTGAATGTAGGCGGCAGCGCGTTCTTCGGCGTCACCACCGATTTCGCCGATCATGACGATCGCCTTGGTCTCCGGGTCATCCTCGAAGGCCTGCAGCGCGTCGATGTGCGTCGTGCCGACGATCGGGTCACCGCCGATGCCGACCGCCGTCGAGAAGCCGAAATCACGCAGCTCATACATCATCTGATAGGTCAGCGTGCCCGACTTGGAGACCAGGCCGATCGGTCCGGGGCCGGTGATATTGGCTGGAATGATGCCGGCATTCGACTGGCCAGGCGAGATGATGCCCGGGCAGTTAGGGCCGATCAGCCGCACGCCCGCCTCCAGCGCGTGATTGACGAATTTCGCCGAATCGAGCACCGGAATGCCTTCGGTGATCGCCACGACCAGATCAACTCCGCCGTCCACAGCTTCGGTGACGGCACCGCCAGCAAATGGCGGCGGCACGAAGATGACCGAGGTATTAGCTCCGGTTTCCTCGACTGCCTCGTTGACCGAGTCGAAGACCGGGACGCTGACGCCACCGTCGAAGTCGACGCTCTGCCCGCCCTTGCGCGGGGTCACGCCGCCGACGATCTGCGCGCCGCAAGCGATCATCCGAGCGGTGTGCTTACGTCCTTCAGAACCAGTCATGCCCTGGACGATGATCTTGGAATCCTTGTCCAACCAAATAGCCATCTCGCGCTCCTCAGATCTCGCCGCCGAGCTCGGCCTGCTGGGCCGGCTGTTCATCTTGGACGGCCAACTCCGCCGCCATCCGGGCACCTTCGTCCATGGTCTGGGCGACGCGCAACATATGGTGGTCGAAGTCAGCCAGGATCGCGCGGCCTTCGTCGACGGCATTGCCGTCCAGCCGCACGACCAGCGGACGGGTGGCTTCGTCACCGAGCAACTCCAAGGCTTGCACGATGCCCCGAGCGACCTCGACGCACGAGGTGATGCCACCGAAGATGTTGACGAAGACCGAGCGCACCTGCGAGTCGGACAAGATGATGCCTAATCCGTTTGCCATGACGGTCGCTGACGCGCCACCGCCGATGTCGAGGAAGTTCGCCGGCTTGGGCTGGCCGGGCAGATCCTCACCGGCGTAGGCGACGACGTCGAGGGTGCTCATCACCAGGCCAGCGCCATTGCCGATGATGCCCACATTGCCGTCGAGTTTGACGTAGTTGAGGTCCAGCTCCTGCGCGGCCTTTTCCAGCGGATCAGTCGCTGCGTGGTCGACCAATTCAGCATGCCCTGCCTGTCGGAAGCTGGCGTTGTCGTCCACGGTGATCTTGCCGTCAGCAGCCAGGAATTGACCCTGCTCGGTCTTGACCAGTGGGTTGACCTCCACCAGGGACGCGTCCTCGGATTGGAAGACCTCGCCGAGCTTCATGAGCACCTCAGCGACCGCGGCACGGTCTTCGGCGCGGAAACCAGCAGCGGCGACTATCTCGTCAGCCTTAGCCTGGTCGATGCCGACAGCCGGCTCGACGCGCACCTTGGCCAGCGCATCTGGCCGCTCGGCGGCTAGCGTCTCAATGTCCATGCCGCCCTCGACGCTGCACATCGCTAGCAAAGCCCGCTCGGCGCGGTCGACCAGCAGCGAGAAGTAATATTCCTCGGCGATTTGAATGCCTTCGGCGACCATGACGGCATTGACGGTGTGACCTTTGATGTCCATGCCCAGGATGTCCTCGGCTGCCGCACGAGCCTCGGCTGGGGATTTCGTCACCTTGACGCCACCGGCTTTGCCACGGCCACCGGTCTTGACCTGAGCCTTGACGACGGTCACCGGCGTGCCGAGAGTCTCGGCGGCCTGTCCGACCTCGGCTGGGGTGCGAGCCACGATGCCGCGCGGGACGGGCACGCCATGCGCTTCGAACAGGTCGCGCGCCTGATATTCGTAAAGATCCATGAGTCTCCTCGTTGAGTTGCTGCTGGGTCTTAGCAAACCAGATCTATTGTGTTGTAGCTGCGCTCACAGTTTCTCCATTGGCGCATATTTCAAGGCCAGGCGTTTGACGCCAGCCGAGCCGAAATCGACGTCAGCCTTCGCATTGTCACCAGCGCCACTGACGGTGACGACCGTGCCGAGACCAAAAGTCGTGTGCAAGACCCGATCGCCAGGATTCAGCGCCACGCTCACCTTGGGTTTTGGTCCGCTACCCGAGCCGAAGACGCGACCCTCCCCGTCCGAGGTCGCCCGACGGACTTGGCCGGCTCGGGTCGCTGAGCTTGATGCCCAGGTCGAAATCGCCTCTCCAGTGCGTCGCCAATCGATCAATTCGTCTGGAATTTCAGCCAGGAAACGGCTCGCTGGATTGTGCGCAGGGCTACCCCACGTCGAACGCACCCCCGCGCGGGTCAAATAGAGCTGTTCACGAGCCCGCGTGATGCCGACATAGGCCAACCGTCGCTCTTCGGATAGTTCATCAGCGTCGACCATCGCGCGCATGTGCGGGAAGATGCCGTCCTCCATGCCGGTCAAGAAGACAGTGTCGAATTCCAGCCCCTTCGCAGTGTGCAGCGTCATCAACGTGACGACGCCGTCATCGTCAGTGTCCGGGATCTGGTCGGAATCTGCGACCAGCGCGATGCGCTCCAAGAAGGCTGGCAGCGAACCATCAGCCTCTGGCATGCCGAGGCCCAATTCGCCAGCCAGCTGATCGGCCTCGGTTTCGCTGCCGCTGGGCGATTGGTCGTCATCCATGGGCAGGTCAATGGCGAAAGCTTGGGCGACGAATTCCTGCGCCACAGCGACCAGTTCGAGCAGATTTTCCACGCGCGTTTCGTCTTGCGGATCAGACGAAGCCCGCAATTCTTCGAGCATGCCGCTGTCAGTCAGGACCCGGGTCAAGATTTCGTCAGCGTTGACGCCGTCAGCCACAGCTTGGCGTAGCCCCGCCATCATGTCGCCGAATGCCTTGATTTGATTCAGCGAACGGGTCGCTAGTCCTGGCACTTCGCCGACCTGCTCGATCGCTTGGGAAAAAGTGATCTCCTGGTTCGCTGCGTAAGCCTCTAGGGCTGCCTCCGCTCGGTCGCCGATGCCTCGTTTGGGGACGTTCAAGATGCGCCGGATCGAGACGTCATCAGCCGGGTTAGCGATGGCGCGCAGATAGGCGATTGCGTCCCGGACTTCTTTACGTTCGTAGAAGCGCACGCCTCCGACGACCCGATATGGCAGGCCGGTGCGGATGAAGACTTCTTCGAAAGGCCGCGACTGGGCGTTAGTGCGATAGAAGACGGCCACCTGCCCATAGCTGGCCTTGCCGTCGTCGACGAGCGAATCGATCTCATTGCCGACGAAGCGAGCCTCGTCATGTTCAGTGTCGGCGACGTAGCCGACGATCTTGGCGCCATCTCCTGCATCGCTCCACAGCCGCTTGGCGGGCCGATGCGCATTATGCGAAATGACGGCATTTGCTGCCGTCAAGACGGTCTGCGTCGAGCGGTAATTTTGCTCCAGCAAGATCGTGGTGGCGCCGGGGAAATCCTCTTCGAAATCCAAAATATTACGAATCGTGGCGCCTCGGAATGCGTAAATCGACTGGTCTGAATCGCCGACGACCATCAATTCCGCTGGCGGCACTTTCGGCATTTGCGGGTCCAGGCCGTCGTCGTCCAATTCCCCACACAATTGCTTGATGAGCATATATTGCGCGTGGTTGGTGTCTTGATATTCGTCAACGAGCACCTGCCGGAAACGACGTCGATAGCTCTCCCGAATTTCGGGGAAACGTTCAAATAACTGCACCGTCGACATGATCAAATCATCAAAATCCAGCGCATTAGCTGCGCGCAACCGACGTTGATATTCCGCATAGGCCTCCGCCATGACCTGCTCATTGCCGGTCTTGGCAGCTTGTGCGGCTGCCTGCGGACCGAGCAGCTCATTTTTAGCGTTAGTCACCCAGTTCAAGATCGTGCGTGGCGGGAATCGCTTTGGATCTAGGTTTTGATCGCGGGCGACCAACGTCATGAGTCGTTTGGCGTCGGTATCGTCATATATCGAGAAATTACGACTCATCCCCAACGCGCCAATTTCCGCGCGCAAAATACGCACGCAAGCTGAGTGGAATGTCGCTACCCACATTAATTTCGCGCGATTGCCGACTAATTCAATGACGCGGCCACGCATTTCTGCAGCGGCTTTATTGGTGAAAGTGATCGCTAAAATCGAGCCCGGATGCACATTGCGCTGGCTGACCAGATAGGCGATGCGTCGAGTCAAGACTCGAGTCTTGCCCGACCCAGCCCCGGCGACGACTAAGACTGGTCCCCCGGCATGCGTGACGGCCTGCCGTTGCGGCTCATTGAGGTCAGCCAGCAATTCCTCGGCACTCGACTTCGGTGGGGCCTCATGACCAGGACGCTCCGGACGCACAGCGGCGGCGACGTCGTCTCGCCGCTCAAGCGCGGCGCTGAAAGCTGCGAAGGGATCAGTGCTCATGACGTCTTTCACGATATCGATCAATCAACTGTATTGCGCGCACTAAGTCGGCCCGATGACTTAGGCGATTCCCGCCAAGCAGCCTGTGAATTTCCCAAGCTTTGGCTGAATAGCCTCCATTTTGACGCTGTGACTGCCTAGGCTTGTTGGCATGTCATTCATTTCCTGGATCTTGATCGGTCTCATCGCAGGCGCTATCGCTCGTTCGGTCGTCGGCGGCGGCTCCAGCAGCTGGCTGATGAACTTGCTGCTCGGTGTGCTCGGCGCTGTGGTCGGCGGCTGGCTGGCCGGCGCGCTGTTCGACGTCGACTACATCCGTGGCTTCTGGGATTGGCGGACCTGGCTGGTCGCCATCCTCGGCGGTTTCCTGGTCACCTGGATCTACAACGCCATGACCGGCCGTAACACCTCGAACCCGAAGACTCCCACTCGTTAATCAATCCGCAACTCAATCTTTGACGGGCCAGCTCAGCTAAGGAGGTGGCCCGTTTTTCATCTTCGCGATCGATGAAAACTGACCAAGATCGTTCGTTCGGGTGACGAAAATCAGCCACCGGCGCAGCACAATGGAAATAGTTCAAATCTGCAGTATTCAAGCGACGAGGAATTCAAGCGACGAGGAGAAAGACATGCCCCAAAAGCAATTGACCCGCAGCGCAAGTGACAAGATGATCGGCGGCGTCTGCGGCGGCCTGGCCGAATATTTCGGGATCGACAGCACCCTGGTACGCGTCATCACCGCGTTCTTGGTCTTCTTTCTGGGCCTGGGACCGCTGCTCTACATCGTGCTGTGGATCGTCATGCCGCAGGGCACGAACTTCAGCAATCCCCAGCATCCGCATTTCAACGGACCGCAAGATCAATATCGCGCCTGACGACAGTTCCCCGCGCGGAGGGCATCAAACACCAAATCTCTCCTGACGCAAAACGAAGAGGGCCCCAAACGGGGCCCTCTTCGCATTTTCTTGATCGCGACGCGGTGAGCGTCAAAGATCAGTCAATGGTGTAGCTGTTCGCGTTGTGGCGCGCCGAACCGCCGCCACCGCGACTGCCGCTTGCGCCGTTGATCGAGTTGGCAGCCTTTTCGCGGTTGACGTCTTCGGCTTCCTCGAACTTTTCGGCGGTATCCTGCAGCGCGTTCGCGAACTCCGTGAACTGGCCCGAACCCTGGTTGGTCAGATTAGCCATCGTCGATTGGGTGTTGGAGTACGCCGAGGCAGGCCGGTCCACATTGCCGAAGTCGGCAGTGTTAGCGCGGGTAGCCTCGATCTTGGCGCGGATAGCTTCCATATCCGAGGACCACTTGTCCCAAGCAGCAGCCTGCTCGTTGACGTTCTTGGCCTCAAATTCGATGTTGGTCGCCTGGCCGCTGGAACCGCGGTGGCCGCCCTGATATCCAGAGCCGCTGACGCCGGTGGTCGTGCCCGTCCGGTTATAGGACGTGCCCTGCACCGCGCCGTTGTGGGCGGTATTGACCGGATCAACGCTGTGCGCGTTCGGGTTGGTCTGGTTTTCGTAGCCGACGCCCGAGGCGCTGGTGTTGCCGCGCTGCAGCGGGGTACGAGTCGGGCCGTCACCGGGATTGAAGCTCTGGATGCCGCCGGTGGTCGAACCTGGCACGCCCTGCACGAAGCCACCCTGACCGTAGCCGCCCGCGTTCAGACCACCAGGCACACCTGAGCCGTAACCGCCGGGGACACCCGTGCCGGAGCCTGCACCGTAGGTAGTGCCGACGACACCGTTGCCGTTGTAGCCGCTGCTCTGGGCACCAGCAGCCGTGGTACCGAAAGTGCCAGCGACCGGGGTGCCGCCGAAGTTAGCGCCTGGCGCGTGCGTGCCGGCAACGCCACCGACGTTGGGCGCGTATGCGCCACCAGAGTAACCCGGGTTGTTGGCCGCGAAGCCGCCCATCGGGACGCCAGCAGCGCCGACGCCACCAGCATTCGCGGCATGCTTACCTGAAATGTTGCCGCCCTTGCCGCCGATGCGACCGACTGCGGCACCAGCAGCACCTGCAGCCACGCCACCGCCAGCTAGCGCGCCGGTCTGCGCGTCCAAACCAGCGCGACCGACCATGCCAGCCTTCATGCCAGCACCCGCGCCAGCAGCGCTCGTCGCGCCGGCTTGGCCCGTCATGCCAGCCTGCTGGGCCGTCATGCCAGCGCCACCAGCCGCACCGGCCTGGCCCTGACCGGCGCCGCCCATCATCATCGGAGGCATCCGGCCGCCAGCGGCTGAGTCCTTGGAACCACCGCGGTGGTTAGTGGGATTTACTTGCTCTTCTTCAAGTTCGAGATCGTCGAGCTCGTCATGCGAGTCGGAAGTGTAGCCACCTAAAGTATCTTCGGCAGCGCGCGCAGTCTCGTCCCGCGCGCTCAGGAACGGATTGACATTCTCGGTCATGATCGCCTCTCTGCCCGTCTAGTAGGGGGGTGCGTTTCTTAATCGAGTTTGCCACTCGATGGGGTCACCACGACCGGAGGCGATGCTGGTTCGCCAGCTACTCCCACTCGATAGTCGCCGGCGGTTTTGACGTCACGTCCAACACGACACGGTTGATTTCACGGCATTCATTCGTGATCCGGGTGCTGATCCGCTCCAACAAATCGGCCGGTAGCCGAGCCCAGTCTGCGGTCATCGCGTCCTCGGAAGTCACTGGACGCAAGACCACCGGATGGCCGTAAGTTCGACCGTCACCTTGCACACCGACTGAACGCACGTCAGCCAACAAGACCACCGGCATCTGCCACACGTCATGATCGAGACCTGCCGTGCTCAGCTCCTGACGGGCGATCGCGTCCGCCTCTCGCAGCACCTCCAGGCGCTCACGAGTCACCTCACCGATAATGCGGATCGCTAGACCAGGGCCTGGGAATGGCTGCCGCCAGACGATCTCGTCAGGCAAACCAAGTTCGGTGCCGACAGCGCGAACCTCGTCTTTGAACAATTCCCGCAGCGGCTCAATGAGCGTGAACTGCAGGTCATCGGGCAGCCCGCCGACATTGTGATGGCTCTTAATATTCGCCGCACCTTCACCGCCGCCAGACTCCACGACGTCTGGGTAGAGGGTGCCTTGGACGAGGAAGTTGATGCTCTGCTCGGCGTCAATTTCCCGGGCAGCAGCCTCAAAAGAGCGGATGAATTCTCGTCCGATGATCTTACGCTTGGTTTCCGGATCGCTGACGCCAGCCAGCGCGGTCAAGAAACGCTCAGATTCGTCGACGACGACCAAATCCACGCCGGTCGATGCGACAAAATCCGTCTTGACCTGCTCCGCCTCGCCCTTGCGCAGCAAACCGTGATCGACAAAGACGCAAGTCAGCTGATCACCGATCGCGCGCTGCACCAAGGCGGCGGCGACCGCTGAATCGACGCCACCAGAAAGCCCGCAAAGTACCCGCCGATCCCCCACCTGCTGGCGGATCAGTTCGATTTGGCCCTCGACGATCGACGCGCTGGTCCACGTCGGGGTGCATCCGGCGATCTTGAACAAGAAATTCTCCAAGACCTGCTGGCCATATTCGCTGTGGCCGACCTCAGGATGCCACTGCACTGCGGCGAGCCGTCGTCCCAGATTCTCAAAGGCCGCCACCGGCGCGCCGCCGGAGCTAGCTAGCGTCGTGAATTCTGCCGGCGGCTGCTGGACGGCGTCACCGTGGCTCATCCAAATATTTGGCTGCGGGGCGACGTCGGCGAGCAATTCCCCAGGTTCGGTGATATCGACGCGAGTGCGACCAAATTCACTAGTGCCGGTCTTGGCGACCTGACCGCCCAGGGCCGCCGTCATCGCTTGCATGCCATAGCAAATTCCAAAAACGGGAACGCCCGCGTCAAATAACGCCGGATCGACCTGCGGTGCACCGTCGGCATAGACCGATTGCGGACCACCTGACAAGATGATCGCTTTTGGTTCGACGCTCAGCAGCTGCTCGACGCTGGCGGTGTGCGGCATGATCACCGAGAAGACCTTGGCTTCGCGCACCCGCCGAGCGATCAGCTGGGCATATTGCGCACCGAAATCGACGACGACGACGGTGTCGTGGCGTTCAAAGGGCGCTGCTGACGCGGCAGCTGGCGCCGAATCAGCGGCTAGCTCAAGTGGCGACGGGCTGGCAGGACTCGGTTCAGTCAAAGACACTCGACCAGTCTAGGCTGTCGACGATTTACTCGTCGCCTCGGCTGCATCGGCCGCTTCGGCGATCTGCAAATGATGACGGACGACCTCGCGCATGATGAATTCCTGCAGCTTGCCCGCGAAATCCGGGTCCAAATCGCTGCCAGCGGCGAGTTGCCGCATCCGTTCGATCTGTTGCGCTTCGCGGGCTGGATCGGCCGCCGGCAAGCCCAGCTCGGCTTTGAGCTGACCGACGCGCTTAGTGATCCGAAAACGTTCGGCCATGATCGACATGATCGCGGTGTCTAGGTTGTCGATGCTGCGCCGCAGCTGCCGCAATTCGTCAGGAATCTGCTGATCTGTCATATCGCGACCTCAGCGGACTACCAGCTCGATGCGCTGGAAGGCTTTCACCTCGGTGTAGCCAGTCGAGGCCATCGCTCGCCGCAGGGCGCCGACGAGATTCATCGAACCGTCAGGGCGATGTGAGGGGCCCATGACGACCTCTTCAAGAGTGCCGACCTGCTCGAAATGCGCGCGTCGACCGCGCGGCAGATTTTCGTGCCAAGCTTCTGGCCCCCAGTGCCAACCCTGACCGGGCGCGTCAGTAGCCGCCGCTAACGGTGAACCGATCATCGCTGCATCAGCGCCGCAGGCAATCGCTTTTACGATGTCACCCGAGTGTCCCATCGCGCCGTCAGCGATGACGTGCACGTAGCGTCCGCCAGATTCGTCCAAGTAATCGCGGCGCGCCTCGGCTGCTTCGGCGATCGCAGTCGCCATCGGCACCTCAATGCCAAGGACCCGGCCATTGGTGGACGTCGCGGCCCCACCGAAACCGACCAACACACCCGCAGCGCCGGTGCGCATCAGGTGCAGCGCAGTCTGATAGGTCGCGCAGCCACCGACGATGACCGGTACATCGAACTCGTAAATGAATTGTTTTAGGTTCAACGGTTCGGTCAGGTCGCTGACGTGTTCAGCGCTGACCGCAGTGCCGCGAATGACGAAGAAGTCAGCGCCCGCCGATTGCACCAGATCGGCATACTGTCGCACATTCTGCGGGCTGAGCGAGCCGGCGACCGGCACACCAGCGTCCCGGATCTGACTCAATCGCGCGGTGATCAGCTCGGCTTTGATCGGTTCGGCGTAGATCTCTTGCAGCCGGGTGACCGCCGCCACCCCTTCTGACAGATGTGTGATCTGTTCCAGCAGCGGCTCAGGATCTTCGTAGCGGGTCCACAGACCCTCCAGGTTGAGCACACCCAAGCCACCCAGCCGACCGAACTCGATCGCGGTCTTCGGGCTCATCACCGAGTCCATCGGTGCGGCCATGAATGGGAAGTCGAAAGTCAGCGCGTCGATCTGCCAAGACAGGTCGACGGTCTCGATGCCACGGGTGCGCCGCGACGGCAAAATTGCGATGTCGTCTAGCGAATAGACCTGAGCCGCGCGCCGATTACGTCCGATCTCGTGCATGGGAGCCTCCTAAAGCTGACCTTCCCAGGCTAGCCGCGATTTAAACCAGCGCGTTCAACCAGCACCGCGATCTGCACGCGACCGTCAACGTCAAGCTTCTGCTGAATCGACGCCAGATGAGTCTTGACGGTGGCCACCGACACGAATAATGCCCTGGCCACATCTTCGTTCGAACCGCCCTTGGCGATCTCCCGGGCGACCTGCAATTCCCGCTCGGTGAGCTGGCCGATCAGCTGCTGGGCGGCGCGACGCTCAGCGCCGTGGGAATTGCTGGCGAAGCGATCCAGCAGCTGCCTAGTGGTTCGCGGCGAGAGCACCGCGTCCCCGGCGTGCACTGAACGCACCGCGTCTTTAATTTGCTCCTGGGAGGAGATCTTCAACAGATATCCGGCAGCACCTGCGTCTAGGGCACGCATCACATCGTCGCTGCCGTCCCAGGTCGTCAAGACCAGGATCTTGCTCTTGATGCCAGCCTTACGCAGCAGGCCGATTGCATTCAGACCATTGACGCGCTGCATTCCTAGATCGAGCAAGATGACGTCTGGCAGGGTCTGCTGAGCCACGCGGACGACCTCGTCACCGTCAGAGGCTTCACCGACGACCTGAAATTCGTCACTGGACTGCAAAATCATCGAAAGTCCCATGCGCACCATCGCGTCATCGTCGACGAGCAGCACCCGGATAGCCACTCGCTCATCCTAGAGGGCCACGACGAGATGACGAATCAGCCCATCCGTCGCGCGGCACGAATTTCGGCGATGGCAGTACAGATTTCACTCGCCTAGGCCGAGATCGACAGCTGCGCGAGTTGTGCGGCTGACCCTATCCAGCGCCAGCGCTTTGTTGCTTAGACAGGACGCCAAGGCAGCTCGACGTGCACCCGGAAATCTTCTCCGTCTAGACCATAGTCGGCGCTGCCACCAAGCAGTTCGGCTCGCTCAGCCAGGCCAGCCAGCCCGCGCGAGGTGCCCGATTCGCGTTCTCCCCAGCCACCTCGATAGCGGTTGCGCACGTCAATGGTGATGCCGTCGCCAGGTCCGCCGTTGACGGTCAGCAACACCGGTTCGCCAGGGGCGTGCTTACGAGCATTGGTCAGCGCTTCCTGCACGATGCGATATACCGCCCGCGCCAGCGCAGGATCTGCCAAGTTGGGATCGTTGATCATGATCGACGAATTCAAACTTTCGCCAGCGCCCAGCGAATCTTGTACGACATTTGCCAGCTCAGATAGCGGCAGTTGCAGCCCATCTGCTTCAGCCATCGGGCTATTCAAGACGTCCAAGAGCGAACGCAGATCAGCCATCGCGGCGCTCGCAGATTGACTGACTAGTTTCGCCGACTGCGCGATCTTCGGGTCGTCTCCAGCAGTGGCTTCCATGGCATTGGCGTGCAAGCTCAGCAGCGATAGCCGGTGACCCAGCGCGTCATGGACTTCTCGGGAAATGCGTTCGCGTTCTTGTTGACGGGCGACCTCGTCACCGAGCTGCGAGCTCTTTGCCCGTTCATCTTTGACAGCATCCGACTCGGCGGCGGCGATCCGGCGGGCTTGCACCAACAGCCCCGCGCCGATCGTGATGGCCGGGCCGATGAGCGCGGCCAGGATCGTCACTGCCAGCGAGGCTTCCTTGTGCACCGCCAAATCGGTGCCAACGAAAATGATGGATTTCTGCAGCGAGGCGCCGATCGGCTGGGCAAGCGCGTCCCTGATCACGACCACCGCCGATGTGACGCACACCAGCGCGGTGACCTGCCAGGCTCGCTTACTGCGGGTTCGGCCGAGCATCGTCGCCAACATGAGAAATGCCGTCATGTTGCCGATCGGCACGATGAGCGCCACGACGCCTGCGATCGCGGTCAGCAGGTGAGGATGCCGATGACGCCAAAACAAAACGATGGGAAATGCCAGCGCGGTGAATAAAGTGACGACGCCACCCAGCTGCAACCAGCCGCTTTGCTCGGGTTCACGCATGAATCGCCAGATCAGCGGCGAGAAGGATGCGCTGACTAAGGACGCGAAGATGGCCACCGCCAGATAGCAGAACGTGCGCCACAGCGGCGGTCGATTCGCCGGCAGTCGCCATTCAGTCGCTTGCATTTCCACAGCACCGATCGTAGATCCGCAGCGCGTCGGATAGCTCCCCCAAATGGCTCCAAGGTCTGCGGGTAGATCACCCATTCGGCTGACCCAGCTATGGCCACTTTGCCGACAATATTTGCATTTTTGTTCGCCAGGATTATCTCGTCAGCTTTTAGAGCCGTTGAATTTTGGAGAGCAGCAATGTCAAAGAAAAATATTCAAGGGAATGCTGGAGATCCTGCAAACTTTGGCGCCAATAATCAGCAATATGGCCAAACGCCGCAATATGGCGGACCGAATCCCCAATTCCAGCCGAACGTAATGCCACAAAAACCACGCAAGCCGTGGTACAAGAAATGGTGGGTATGGCTCTTGGCCCTTATCTTGCTAGTGGTCATCGGGGGTGCGCTATCTGGTGGAGACGACCAGCCTGCGCCGCAGCCGCAGGACACTGCGGCCAGCGAAGCCGGCGCCCCGGCGAGCAAGCCTGCCGATTCGACTAAGAAGCAACGTTTGACGCTGGATGACGGCTGGGAAGTCGACCGTTCGGGATATTACGTAACCATTCGCGGCTACGTGAGTAACAATTCCGATAAGGCAATTACTAACTTAGCAACCATCACCTTTGACGTGCTCGATGCAAATGGCGCTAATCTCGATACCTGCATTGATACGACAAGTTCAATCGACCCCAATGGCAAGTGGAAATTCAAGGCTACTTGTCTATTAGATAAAGATGAGGTGAGCGAAGTCCGCTTTAAAGAGGTCAGCGGGTTCTAATGCTTGGATCGACAGATCCACTAATCATTTAGGGCAGTGAGTGGGGCGAGCGTCAGCTCGCCCCACTTTAATGTCGTGTCTGCTGGAAGTCTTAATCGACTGCTAAGCCGAAGTTGGATCCTGGCTTTCGAGCTGCCCACCGGCGCCATCAATATCAGCCGCACTTGGCGTGCGATTGGTGCGGCTAAAGTGTGCGATCAACAGCATCACGGCGAGTGCCACCGCAAGCGATGGGATCCGCAGCATTTCGTGCGGATAAAGCAAGGTCCGCCAACCCAGGGTAGAAATCAACACAGCCTGGCAGACGACGATCATGCCGAGCGGGTCGGCCCGACGAACGCCGATTAGGGCTGCAAACAAGATCAGTAGCGCCGTAGCCAACAACACCGGCGCGACGATGGATCCAATTTGTGAACTGGCAGAATCGCCGTTGCGCAGTTGCGATGCGATGTCTAGCGTCTCCAGCCAGCCGGTGACCGGTCTGCCGAGGTTACCGTCGTCATAATGCTTTTGTTCAGCACTGAATTGGCCCCGCACATAGCCCAACCAAAGACCCAAGACCAGGGGACCCGCGAATAGCGCCGCGCAGCGTCCCCAGTGCCATCGTCGCGATTTAAACCAGTCAACGATCATCGCCAAACCGAGCGCGAAAGCGACCAACAGCAGCTGCTCTTTCAGCAAAGACATCGCTACGACGGTGCCGCCGATTAGCAAGGGGCTGCGACGCTCATCGAGCCAAAGCAATAACAGCCCGGCGACGATTGCGACTTGCGCTGGCTCAGTGAGCGCCATCGTTGCACTAAAGAGCAGCCCAGGAGAACAGGCGACGAGCAGCCCCCACCAAGCGGAAGCACCTAAACGGTCCAGCAGCCGCGCCGCGAGCAGCGCGGCCAGACCCATTGAGATGATGCTCATCAGCCAAAAGACCCCCGGCAGCGCCTTGACCTGGCCAAAGCTGAGAATCATCGCGATCCACGAATAAAGCGGATGACCATATCGATATGCAGCTAGGTCGATGAGGTCATGGGCCTCACCTCGAGCGAACGGGTCGACAGCCATCGTCCACAGGTAGCGGCCGTCATAGGCGTCAAATAGGCTGACGAATCGAAAATTCGGGTCGACACCTCGGATGTAATCAGCTAACGGAATGCCCTCTGGCACGGCCAGCAGCAGACTCGGGTGGAATCCGTCCGCCATGCGTGATGCGATTTGGGTGAGCATCGTCACCAGCATCGCCACGATCGCGCAAACTAAAGGCACGCCCCAACCAGCAAGCCATCGTTTCGATGAGGCTGCGCTTAGACCCGGAAGCTTGGCTGGACTGGACATCTCAGCAGATCATAGCGGCCAGATAGCGTAAGCCGGGTGGCAGTTTTACCACACCATGAGCAAAAATCCTCCAAGCCGGAGCAGTGACGACATTGCCTATAGCGGCTTGGTGCGGCCAAAGTTACGACGCGCAGTCAGCGAACTTATTAACATGCTGGTGGCCAATACCGCACCGACACCCTCACCAGCGCGCAATCGCAGATCTAACAGTGGCTCGAGCGCCAACTCCAGCAAGACGGCCCGATGAGCGAACTCACGACTCACCTGCCCTGCCACCAAGTAGTCAGCCACTCCAGGTGCTTCCCGAACGGCCAACAAAGCGGGAATGCAGGTCGCCAAGCCGTCGAGAACCACAATTCCGCGCTGACTAGCAGCGCCACGCACGACGCCAGTCAAGAAAGCAAATTCGGCGCCCCCGATCTTGGCGAGCAAATCTCGTGAACTAACCGACGACGGGGCTGCTTGGCCCTCTGCCAAGCCGATCCGAGCCAACGCGCCGTTAACCACTTGCGCCTTGCGCGCGACCATTTCGCTGTCAGAGGCGGTGCCGAGCCCGACGACCTGCTCGGCAGGCAGACCGAGCAGCGCCGCGGCCAAGGTCGCCGCGAGAGTTGTATTTCCGATGCCGATCTCGCCCAATGTGACGAAACCTTCGCTCGCCAATTCTGCGCCCAAGCGTGCCCCCGCAGCGAGCAACTCATCGACGTCTGATCCGTGCAACGCGTCGTCGTGCAAAATGTCGCCGCGCGGTTGCTGGGGTCGAACGCTCAGCTGTGTTTTAGGCAGCTCGTCGGTCTCGGCTAAGCCAACACCGCAATCGACGACGACCGTCCTAATCCCGTTGGCGGCTGCCATGCTCGCGCCGATTGCCTGTCCGGCAACCGCAGCGTCGACGATCACCCTGGTCACTTGCGCATCAAAAGCTGACACACCGAGTTGCTGAATTGGATGGTCAGCTGCCGCGATGACCAAAGTCGCGGTATCTAGATCTGCTCCACCAGCTGCTACCACGCGGTGTAGGGCTTGGTCGAGGACGCCCAGTGATCCTGGGGCGGTCAGCAGTTCGTCGGCGTCATCGAAAGCAGAGACGCTGGCCTGCTGACTAACCCCGCGCAGATGTGACGTCGGAGCTGCGGGGGCTGCATCATCGTCCCAAGAATTGGCCAAGATCACGTCAGCAAGCGGCAACCGCTTGCTCCACGCCCAACGCTGCAGACCCGGCGCTGGCGGCAGCTCGTCGGGCCAGCCTAGACACAACCAGCCGAGCGTCTCGACACCCTCAGGCAAGCCGACCAACTCAGCTAATTCAGCGGGCTCGAACAAGGTTACCCAGCCCATGCCGAGGCCCAACGCGCGCGAGGTGAGCCACATATTCTCGATCGCCGCAGCGCAACTCCACAGGTCTGCATCAGTAAAGGTATTGCGTCCCAGGATTCCGGAAGCGGGGGTACGCCGGTCGCAGGCAACCACGATGCCCAGAGGTGCTTCTCTAATGCCGGCGACCTTCAAGTCGCGCATCATGGCGCCCCGCTCATCGGAGAATCCGGCTGCCTGCTTCAGCTTCGCGCTGTCGGCAAGGAGGGCGGCGCGTTCGCGTCTTTCTACGTCGGAAACGACGATGAAACGCCACGGTTGGCTGAATCCGACCGACGGACCCAGATGCCCTGAAAGTAAAACCTGCTCGACTAACTCTTCGGGCACCGGGTCTGGGCGGAACCGACGCACATCCCGGCGTGCTTCGATGATCTCCTGCAGCGCTTGTTGCTGTTGGGCGTCGAAGGCCCAACTGTCTAGTCGACTAGCCCGTTGGGCAGCGGAACTTTGGTCACCGATGGTTGGTATCGGGCGATCCCAAAGTTGTCGGTCTTGCTTCGGTGCGTCGGGGCCAGTCATGAACTCAACCTAGCCTCCGCGAAAATTAGCGTGGAACTCAGGGTCGCCAAGCTCTCAGTTTGTGAAGTAGTTTGGCGCTTCGACCGTCAACTGGATGTCGTGCGGATGCGATTCGCGCAAGCCTGCCGGCGTGATGCGAATGAAACGTCCCTTCTCGTGCAGCTCGGGGATCGATGACGCGCCGGAGTAGAACATCGACTGATGTAGTCCACCGACCAGTTGGTAAATGACTTGACTCAGCGGACCGCGATAGGGCACTTGACCCTCGACACCCTCAGGGACGATCTTGTCGTTGGAGTTGATGTCGGCCTGGAAATAGCGGTCCTTGGAGTAGCTCATCTTCTTGCCGCGCGAGGCCATCGCACCCAAGCTGCCCATGCCGCGGTAGCTCTTGAACTGCTTGCCATTGCGCAAAATCAGTTGACCCGGGCTTTCTTCACAGCCAGCCAGCAGGCCGCCCAACATGATGGTGTCTGCGCCCGCGACTAGGGCTTTCGCTAAGTCACCGGAATATTGGACGCCACCGTCAGCGATCAGCGGCACCCCAGCCGCCCGGGTCGCTTTTGACGCCTCATGGATGGCGGTGATCTGCGGCACACCAACACCGGCGACCACCCGCGTGGTGCAAATCGAACCCGGGCCGACGCCGACCTTGACGCCATCCACGCCAGCATCAATCAGCGCCTTGGCACCGGCGAAAGTTGCGACATTGCCGCCGACGACGTCCACCCCCTGCGCACGCGGCTCGGCCTTGAGACGCGCGATGATGTCCAGCTCAGCTCGCGAATGACCGTGCGCGGTGTCTACGACGATGACGTCAACCCCCGCTTCGACCAGCGCCATAGCACGTTCCCAGGCATCGCCGAGAATGCCGACCGCTGCACCGACGCGCAGTCGGCCTTGATCGTCCTTGGTGGCGAGCGGATAGTTTTCGGTCTTGACGAAATCTTTCAGCGTGATCAGACCAGCCAATCGGCCCTGCTCGTCGACCAACGGCAGCTTTTCGATCTTGTGCTTGGCCAGCAGCGCCAGTGCATCGTCACCTTTGGTGCCGACCGGCGCAGTGACCAAGGGCATCGGCGTCATCACCTCGCCGACCCGTTTGGTGGGGTCGGTCTCAAAGCGCATATCGCGATTGGTGATGATGCCCACCAGACGCATATCAGCCTCGACCACTGGCACACCTGAAATGCGATAGGTCGCACACAGCTCTTCAGCGTCCGCCAGCGTCTGGTCCGCGGTGATGGTGATCGGCGCGTCAACCATGCCAGCTTCAGAACGCTTGACGACATCGACCATGTGCGCCTGGTCTTCGATCGAAAGATTACGGTGCAACACGCCGATGCCGCCTTCACGTGCCATCGCGACCGCCATCCGGGATTCGGTGACGGTGTCCATAGCAGCGCTCAGTAGCGGCACATTGAGCGAAATATTTCGGCTCAGCTTGCTCGTGGTCACGACCTGACTAGGGATGACGTCAGATTCTTGGGGTTGCAGTAGGACATCGTCGAAGGTCAAACCCAGCTCACCGAAGGGCGAATCTGTCATCTCTTGCACTTTGTACTCACGTCCCTTTCGCATTCACGTCGGCTGACCGTCGCGATCGGCGCATCAACCTCGTCGAAGCCTGCACCGACCAATGGGCACAAGTCTAGGCTCAGAAATCAGGCCCCATCACAAAGCCCGACGACTAGGCATCGCAGCCGACCCGCTGGCGTCAGAAAGGAACCGAAATGAGCGTCCAAGAAATCGCTGAAATCATCAAAGGCAAAGAAGCTGACCTAATTGAACTGCGCCACGAGCTACATCAGATGCCAGAAATCGGCTTGGATCTACCCGAAACCCAGGCTCGGCTGCTGAAAGCTCTCGAACCTTATCCGCTGGAGATCAGCACCGGCACTAAGACCACCAGCATCACCGCGGTCCTACGCGGTAAGGCACCACTGCCGGACGGCACTCGTCGGCCGGTGATCTTGCTGCGCGGTGACATGGATGGCCTGCCCGTCGAAGAACAGGCGCCGGTCGAATACAAGTCGACCAATGGCAATATGCACGGCTGCGGACACGACATGCACATGACGGTCGTGATGGGGGCGGTGCACGCCCTTTGCGAAAAGGTCGACGAGCTCGTCGCTGACGTGGTGTTCATGTTCCAGCCTGGCGAAGAAGGCTATTCCGGCGGCCAGGTGATGATCGACGAAGGTGTCTTGGACGCAGCTGGCCAGCGCGTCGACGAAGCCTATGCGCTGCACGTCTTTTCGGCTGGTTTCCCGGGCGGACTGATGCTTTCCAAGGCTGGCCCGATGGCTGCTGCCTCGGACAATCTGCGCGTCAAGGTCATCGGCACCGGCGGGCACGGCTCCGCCCCGCATTCCGCGAATGACCCGGTGCCGGTCGCTTGCGAGATGGTGCAAGCCATCCAGACCGTCATCACTCGACGTTTTGATGTCTTCGATCCGGCGGTGGTCTCGGTCGGCGTGCTTAAGGCCGGCAGCGCTTTGAATGTCATCGCTGAAAGCGCCTATTTCGAAGCGACAGTGCGCAGTTTCTCCCATGAAACTCAGGATCGTCTCTTCGAGCTGCTGCCGCAGGTCGTCCATGGGATCGCTGCCGCGCATGGCATGCGAGCTGAAGTCGAGATGGAAAAGCTGTACCCGCCGACGATCAACGACGCCGCCTGCTACGACCGCACCCGCCAGATGATTGAGGAACTGTTCGGGGAACAGCGCTTCCTGGAACCGCCGACCCCGATGATGGGCTCTGAAGATTTCTCGTTCGTGCTGCAGCAGGTGCCAGGCTGCTTCTTCGGGCTGTCGGCAGTGCCGGCGGGTCAAGATCCCACGACCCAGGCGTACAACCACTCGCCGCTGGCGGTCTATGACGATGCCGTCATCGTCGACGGCGCAGCCGTCCTGGCCGGCCTGGCGTACGCCGCTGAGCCGATCAAGCAGTGACTGGTCAGCGATCAAATTCGCTAGTGGGCCCGTCAATCTGGACGGGCCCACTTGCCGGATAGCTTGCCTCAGCTGCCATAGTGGAAACCGGACACGGGGTGCCCCGCAGGCAGTGGAGCTGAGAACAGACCCGTGGAACCTGATCTAGTTAACACTGGCGAAGGGATGTCCCATGGGCTCACTTGATCTCCAAAGTCCTCACGTCGCGCGCGTCCTGTCGATCGCGGGCACCGATCCGACTGGCGGTGCCGGCACGGCAGCAGACCTGAAATCCATCACTGCCGCCGACGGCTACGCGATGGCGGTCTACACCTGCCTGGTCGCACAGAACACCCAAGGCGTGCGCCAGGTGCACACTCCCCCGGTCGAATTCTTGACCGAGCAATTGAGCGCCGTCAGCGATGACGTCGACATTGACGCCATCAAGACCGGCATGCTCGGCACCGCAGAGATCATTTCGACGGTTTCCGCCTGGCTGGACGAACATCGGGTGCCGATCCTGGTCGTCGATCCCGTCATGGTGGCCACCTCGGGCCATCGGCTGCTCGACGAGGCTGCTGAGGACGCGATGCGCGAGTTCTGCAAGCGGGCTACCGTCATCACCCCGAATACTCCTGAGCTCGCCGTCTTGGTTGACGAACCGCCAGCCGCTGATGAAGCAGCTGCCCTCGATCAGGCCCGCCGCTGGGCTGCCGCCAATGGGGTGGCAGTCGTCGTCAAGACTGGCCACCTGGATGTGCCGGTCATGACGTGCACCTGGGTTGGGCCAGACGGCGCAGAATATGCCGCCTCCTCCCCGCGCGTCGAGACGAGGAACACCCACGGCACCGGCTGCTCGTTGTCGTCTGCATTGGCTGCCCGGCTAGGCCGCGGTGACGAACCAGCTGCAGCGCTGGCTTGGGTCGTCGACTGGCTCTACGAATCCATCCGCTTTGGCGCGGCATTACAGGTGGGCAAAGGTCACGGGCCGATCGACCACGGGCATCGGGCACGCCGCCTGTCGAGCGCAGCCTTGACGACGCCCTGGCAGCCGCAGCTGGCGCAGTGTTTGGACGTCCCCGAAGAATTGGCGCCGGCAGCGAGCGCGCCGCGCCCGACGATCGCAGCCGCTGGGCCGTGGACGGCCGCACTATGGCGCGCTAGTGGCACGCTGGCAGAGCAGGTCTATGCCTCCGATTTCGTCACGCGGCTCGGTAGCGGCGAACTGCCGAACCAGCATTTCGTCGACTATTTGAGCCAAGACAATCTCTACCTCGAGCGCTATTCGCGGGCACTCGCCGCGCTGGGTCTAAACGCGCCGAACTCAGACGATCTGCTGTTTTGGACTGCCGGCTCGGCAGCCTGCATCGCGATGGAACGCGAGATGCAGCAGGGCTACCTGGCCGACCGGCGCGACGTCGCGATGAGCCCGGTGACTAGCGCATATGTCAACCACCTGTTGGTGTCGACGACGCTGGACGATTACGTCGTCGGCGTCGCCGCGGTGCTGCCGTGCTATTGGCTCTACGCAGAAGTCGGACATCAATTCCCCAATGTGCCTGACGATCACCCCTATGCGCCCTGGCTGGGAGCCTACGAGAGCAGCGAATTTGACGACGCAGTGCGGCAAGCGATCGGCATCGTCGAACGAGCGATGGCTGAGGCTAGCCCAGCTGCTCGCGCCCGTGCCGCGCTGGCCTATCTGTTGGCCTGCCGCCACGAGTTGGAATTCTTCGACCAAGCCTTGCGCTTCGAGGCCGGTGCATGAGCGCAGTTCAAAATTCGCTCACCCACACTGACCTCCTGACACCGGCGGCGCGCGCTGCGCTGCGCGCTGGCATCGTCGGCAACTGGATCGACAACATTCACGTCTTTTTGCCGTTGACGGCACTTGCGCCCGCAATGGCATATCTCGTCGGTCCTTATCAGGCAGCGTCCACCGGGGCCTTGGTGGTGATCGCGATGCTGCTCGGCCGGCCATTAGGTGGCATCATCTTCGGACGCGTCTCCGACCGCATTGGGCGGGCGCCTACGACCCGCCTCGCGATCGCCGGCACTGCGGCCTGTGCGCTACTGATCGCCTGCCTGCCGAGCCACAATGTCTTTGGCGCGGCGACGCTGTGGTTGTTGCTGGGTTTGCGTTTCGTGGGCGGCATCTTCGTCGCAGGTGAATATTCTGCGGCGATCCCGCTAGCGATGGAATGGTCGCGGCCCAGCCGACGCGGGTTGGCAAGCGGAACAATTCTGTCGATGGCGCCGTGGGCGCAAGCCACCGTCGCCGCCAGCGTCGGCTTGCTGTTGGTGACGATCGGGCCGGACAGCTACGTCCGCTGGGGTTGGCGGGCGATGTTCGTCATCGCCGCGCTGCTCTCGCTGGGCATGCTGAGCTATTACTCGCGACATGTCCTAGATGCCCCCAACTTTCACCGTGCCACTAGGCAAAACCTCACCCAAGGCAGCGTGCGTGACGTCATCTTAGGCGCCTGGTCGGCGAACTTTTGGCAGTGCTTTGTGTTAATGAGCGGACTTTGGTTGTTGACCAATTCGGTCGTCTTGATCCTGACCAGCCGGCTCGGCGTCAACACTGGGCTGGCTCCCACGCAGGTGTCCTGGGCGATGGCGCTCGCGTCTGGAGCACAAGCGATCGCGATGGCATTTGCGGGGCATTTGTCGTCGCTATTTGGCCGGCGCCGAGTGCTGATCGGGTGGGGCGCGCTGGCCGTCATCACCGCGCCTTGGCTGCTGCGGGCCGCGCTCGGCGCGACGACGACCTGGCAGGCCGCCGGTTGGGCGGCGCTCGCACAGGTGTGCACCGTCGCGGCCTACGGGCCGGTAGCCGCCTACCTTTCAGAACGTTTCCCGACCCAAGTGCGCTCGACCGGATATGGCATGGCCTACAGCCTTTCGCTGATCTTGCCAGCGTTATATCCGTTCTACTTGCCAACGTTAAGCAGGCTGTTCGGTCAACCCGGCGACGTGATGGCGCTGGCGGCGCTGGGCGGGATATTGCTGCTAATCGGCGCAGCATTAGGCCCAGCCTTCAAACCCTCCGACGTGGACTGTCAGCTCGACCAGATCGGTACCGTTGAGCCATGACCAAGGACGCAGACCTCCAAATCGCAGCTGACGTCATCGCGGCTGTGCGAGCTGGTCAACCACTGGTGCATTGCATTAGCGCCGCCGTGTCCGCCGACGTCGTCGCCAACGGCTTGCTGGCCGCGGGGGCACGGCCCGTCATGACCGACACGATCGAAGAAGCACCAGCCATGACGCAGGCCGCAGACGCGCTGCTAATCAACCTAGGCATGCTGAGCCGCGCCGCTGCTGAGGCAATACCGATCTGCGCAGCGCTCGCCCATGAGCTCGACAAGCCTTGGGTGCTCGACCCGACGGCGGTCGGCACCGCCCCAGTGCGAACGCAGCTCGCGGCTGAGTTGCTGGCGCTGCAGCCGACCGCGATCCGCGGCAATGCGTCTGAGATCCGGGCGCTCGCTGGAGAACGACGTGCCGGACGGGGCGCCGATAGCGGCGATGGCGTTGACGATGCCCTGCCCGCTGCCCAGGCGCTAGCGCGGCGCAGCGACGGTGTCGTCGCGGTTTCTGGTCCGATCGATTTGATCGTCGACGCTGACCGGATCCAGCGAGTGGCGCGCGGGCATCAGTTGCTGACCCGCGTTACTGGCAGCGGCTGCCTGCTGGGCGCGCTGAGCGCAGCGTGCGTCGCCGTCTGGCAGGACGCGTTCAGCGCTGCGTTGGCTGCGACGCTGTGGTTGTCGATCGCTGGTGAACGGGCCGCTCGGCTGACTAGCCGACCGGGTTCTTTTCGAATGCACTTGCTGGATCAACTGGACGCCATCGGTGAGGAGTGCCAATGACCAAGCCGCTTGATCTGCGCTGCTATCTGGTGACCTCAGGGGCTGACCATCGCACCGTCGACGTCGCCGCAGCGGCGGCCGCTGCCGGAGCTGGCGTCGTGCAAGTGCGCAGCAAACAGCTCAGTGCTCGGGCTTTGCTGGAGCTGACTTTGCGGGTCGCCGCTGCGGTCGCTGCGGCGAACCCGGCTACCCGGGTCGTCGTCGACGATTCCTGCGAGGTGGCTTGGACCGCGAGACGCCAAGGCGCGCATGTGCACGGCGTTCACCTGGGCCAAGACGATCTCCCGATCCCCGCAGCGCGGGAGTTGCTCGGTCCCGACGCGATCATTGGGCTGACGACCGGCACCCTCGAATTGGTGCGGGATGCCGAACAACATGCGGCTTTGCTGGATTATCTGGGCGCTGGACCATTTCGTCCCACTCCGACCAAGGATTCTGGACGTCCGGCGCTTGGCGTTGAAGGCTACCGACCACTGGTGGCTGCGAGCTCGCTGCCCATCGTCGCGATCGGTGACGTCACCGCGGACGACGTGCCGGCGCTAGCCCAAACCGGGATTGCTGGAGTTGCGATCGTGCGCGCGATTATGACAGCCGCCGACCCGGCTGCCGTCGTCAGGCAGGTGCTCGCCAGCTACAACTGATCTGCACTCAGAATCCCGGTCTGGCCGCGATCGTGCGTTTTAGTAGCGTATACCCGTGCGGATTGGTAGCGTATACCCGTGCGGATTAGTAGCTTAGCGGCCTGCAATTTGTCCGGAATGGGGGTTCTGTGACTGCGTATACGCCTCGGTCAATAGATGCCCAGTTAGATTTCCTGGTCGCCAACGTGCCCGCGTTCGCTATAGAGGGGGCCAAAGGCGTCGGAAAGACAGCGTCCGCTCAACAACACGCCAAGGCCGCGTTGTATTTGGATGATCCAACCGATCAGCTCGTTGCGGGCGCGGATCCTACGTTTAGCACCATCAACGCGCGACCACTGCTGCTCGACGAGTGGCAATACACGCCGCAGGTGTGGAACACGGTACGCCGCGCTGTCGACGCTGGAGCTCCGCCCGGCAGCTTCATCTTGACCGGCAGTGCGAGCCCGCAACCAGAGTCAGAGACCCATAGCGGAGCCGGCCGAATCTTGGGCACAGTGATGCGTCCAATGACGATCGCAGAAAAACACCCGCAAGAACCCAAGATCAAACTGTCCGAGCTGTTCGACGGACAACCTAGCCCACAACCACGACGGATAAATTTCACCATCGTCGACTACTGTCAGGCAGCCGAGCAATCTGGTTTCCCAGCCATCTGGCAGCTGCCAGACATAGTCAGAACAGAATTTTTGGACGACTATCTGCGTCGAATCATTGACCGCGACGTGCCGCAGCTGGGCGTAGCTGTCCGGGCGCCAGAGACGATGCGACGCTGGCTGGCGGCATATGCCGCAGCTTCGTCCACCACTGCTGCGTATTCGTCGATTCTCGACGCGACGACAGCCGGCGACGGCAGCCAACCCGCCAAGACCACCACCATGACTTTCCGGGATCTCTTGTCCAAGATCTTCATCCTCGATCCGGTGCCGGCTTGGAACTCCGTGCGTAATCCGCTGAAGCGGGTAGCCCAAGCACCCAAACATCAACTGGTGGATCCAGCTCTTAGCCTGCGGCTGCTGGGCTATTCCGGGCGCGATCTGTTGACGGGGCGGGCCAGCCATTTTCTTGGCCAAGTCATCGAATCCTTAGCGACGCTATCGGTGCGGGTGGCTGCCCAGACGATATTTGCTCGCACTTTCCATTTCCGCATCCAGGGCGGCAACCACGAAGTGGATCTGGTGGTCGAAAGCAATGACGGTCGGCTCGGGGCCTTTGAGGTGAAGGCAGCAGCAGCGATCAAGGACGGGGATCTGCAACACTTACGTTGGTTCTCCGACAAATTCGCAGACGATCTGGCGTTCTCAGCGGTGCTATATACCGGCCCCGTCTGCTACCAGCGACCAGATGGGATTTGGCTAATTCCAATCGCGATGCTCGCCTGAGCAGGACGTTCGCAGTGGGCACAAAAAATGGGCCCGCCAGTTGGCGAGCCCATTACCTGAGATTCGACGATCAGTCTTCGTCTTCGTCTTCCTTCTTGGTGACCACGAGAATCTCGGTGGTCAGCACCAGGCCGGCGATCGAGGCGGCGTTAGCCAGTGCCGAACGGTCAGCCGATGACTTGGCCTAGCTATCATCGCGACGAATTGCTTCAAGTCGAAAGCTAAGCTGAGACGATGCGCCAGGTCGACCCATTAGCTGATCTATTTCCACCCTTCGGACTGCAGATTTCTGCTGGACCGCTGTCGATGCGGCTGTTTCGCGATGCCGACTTCGAAGAATACGCCCGGCTGCTGAACGAGCCGGTCTTCGCCGATCTCGACGCGCCCGAAGTCTTCAGCTGGTATCGAGACGAACCAACAGAACGGGCGCGCTCTGGCATTCGATTCCAGTGGAATATGCGGGTCGGGCTCTGCCCAGCGAAATGGTCGCTCAACTTCGGCGTCTGGCACGAAGATTCGCTGATCGGTGCCCAGGACGTGCGCGCCACCGACTTCGCGAAATGCCGCACCATCAATTCTGGCTCTTGGCTGACCTTGGCGATGCATGGCAAAGGACTCGGCAAGCTGATGCGGCAAGCCATGCTGGTCTTCGCCTTTGACCACTTGGGCGCGCTGCGTGCGGAATCTGGAGCCGTCATTGGAAATGACGCTTCGGCTGGGGTTTCCCGAGCCTGTGGCTATATCGACAACGGCACCGAGGTAAATGCCGAAACTGGCTGGCAGCACCCAATCCAGCGATTCTTGCTGACGCCAGCCGACTTCCGACGCCCGGCCGAGACCGTCACTGTCACCGGATTGACCCCAGAATTGCTCACGATGTTGGGCGCCGACCATTCGGCCGGTGACAACGACGCAGATACTGACTAATCCGCAATCAAAGCGACAGTGCTAGCGACCTAATTGCCTTGCCGAGTATGTAATGACAATGGGGCCCGCCGAAGCGAGCCCCATTTTCTTCGAGTCAGACGATCGGTCAGTCTTCGTCTTCGTCTTCCTGCTTGGTAACCACGAGAGTCTCAGTGGTCAGCAACAGGCCGGCGATCGACGCCGCATTAGCCAGCGCCGAGCGGGTGACCTTGACCGGGTCGATGACGCCCTGCTCGAGCAGATTGCCGTAAGTGTCGTCCTTGGCGTTGTAGCCCTCGTCATCGCCCATTTCGGCGACCTTGGAGACGATCACATAACCCGCCTGGCCGCCGTTCTCAGCGATCCAACGCAGCGGCTCGACGACGGCGTTCTTGACGATCGCCACACCCTGCTTCTCATCGGAATCGTTGGTGGCAACTCCGTCCAGGGTCTGCGCAGCGTGCACCAGAGCAGCGCCACCACCGGCGACGATGCCCTCTTCGATCGCGGCGCGCGTCGCGGAGACGGCGTCCTCGATGCGGTGCTTCTTCTCGTTCAGCTCGACCTCAGTGGCCGCACCGACCTTGATGACGCACACGCCGCCAGCGAGCTTGGCGATGCGCTCTTGCAGCTTCTCGCGATCCCAATCGGAATCGGAGTTGCGATATTCCGCCTGCAGCTGCTCGACGCGGCCCTTGACTGCGTCAGCCTCGCCAGCGCCGTCCACGATCGTGGTCGAATCCTTGGTCACGACGACGCGACGGGCGCGGCCCAAGACCTCCAAGCCGACCTGGTCGAGCTTCAAGCCGACCTCGGGAGCGACGACCTGACCACCGGTCAAGATCGCCATGTCTTCCAGCATCGCCTTGCGACGATCGCCGAAGGCCGGGGCCTTGATCGCGACCGAGTTGAAGGTGCCGCGGATCTTGTTGACCACCAGCGTGGACAGCGCTTCGCCGTCAACGTCTTCAGCGATGACGACCAGCGTGCCGTGCGCGGCGATGACCTTTTCCAGCAGCGGCAGTAGCTCGTTCATCGAGGAGATCTTGCCGGAGTTGAACAAGATGTAGGGATCGTCCAGGACGGCTTCCATGCGGTCGGCGTCAGTGACGAAGTAGGGCGAAATGTAACCCTTGTCGAACTGCATGCCCTCGCTGAAATCCAGCTCGGTGCCAAAGGTGTTCGACTCCTCGACGGTGATGACGCCGTCCTTGCCGACCTTGTCGAAAGCCTGCGCGATGATGGCGCCGACTTCCTCGTCACGGCTGGAGATGGTGGCGACATTGGACATGTCGTCGGTGGAGTCGACGTCGCGAGCCATGTCATGCAGCTTGTCAGTCAAGGCTTCGACAGCCTTGTCGATGCCGCGCTTGAGGCCGACCGGGTTGGCGCCAGCAGCGACCGCACGCAGACCCTCATGAACGAGTGCTTGCGCGAGCACGGTCGCGGTCGTGGTGCCGTCACCGGCGACATCATTGGTCTTGGTAGCGACTTCCTTGGCCAGCTGGGCGCCGAGGTTTTCATAGGGATCCTCGAGCTCAACTTCCTTGGCGACGGTGACGCCGTCATTGGTGATGACCGGCGCGCCGAAGGCCTTGTCGAGCACCACATAGCGGCCCTTGGGACCAAGGGTCACCTTGACGGTGTTGGCCAGCGTGTCGACGCCACGCTCGAGCGCGCGGCGGGCTTCCTCATCAAACTTGAGTTCTTTAGCCATTAGTTAAATCAGCTCTTCTCGTTTGGTTCGCGCGCACGTCACTTCTCGACGATCGCGAGAATGTCGCGGGAGTTCAGCAGCAGGTAGTCCTGGCCGTCGTAGCGCACCTCGGTGCCGCCGTACTTGCTGAACACGACGATGTCGCCTTCCTTGACATCCATCGGGATGCGCTTGCCTTCGTCGTCGAAGCGGCCTGGGCCAGCGGCGATGACCTTGCCTTCCTGCGGCTTCTCCTTGGCGGTGTCCGGGATGACCAGGCCAGAAGCAGTGGTGGTCTCGGCCTCGAGTGGCTGAACGAGGACGCGGTCCTCGAGCGGCTTGATCGTGGTTGCCACGTCAAACCCCTTTCATTGTCTGATGCAGCGAGTTGCGCTGCGGTGGTCAGTTCAGGGTCGGGACGTCGTCGCGGTGCCGTTCCGAGCTAGCACCCGGCCTCACCGAGTGCTAAATCAACCTTAGTCAGCGGTTGGCACTCGCTCAACTCGAGTGCCAAAAAGCAGCCTCGGTTGGCGGCATAGGTTTCCGTCCAGCCTCAGTCCATGCCAGTGCCGGCGCACGAAGGCAGCTATCCGACGACCAAGGCCACGGTGATTGCTAGCACGATCGTGTTGAATGCGAGCGCTGCCACCGATTGGCTCGCTACCGCCCGCCGGGCGTGGCGATTGGTCCAGTAAATGTCGCCAGCGAGCAAGGCCCAGAAAAGAGACATAGCGGCGCGTTCAAGATCGAGACGAGCATTCGGATCCGACCGCCCCGGGATAGATCATCGGGGACGTTGGCCTCGACTCTCGGCATCGCAAACAAAGCCACCGCGAATGCCACGATCAAGGCGGTGCCAACCGCCACGTTCTGACGGGCGAAATCCTTGGCTAGCCTCATTCGGTCGGCTAGCTTGGCGGCTTTAGACATAGCCTCAGTTCTGCCGAATCAATGCCGATCCAACGCCCGCAACGCGTTGCACCACGAACGCCTTGACCCCGTCACGGGTCGGTGAGATCAGCAGCGTGGCCGAATTCTTGCCCTTGGGCTTCAACCTGCGCCGCAGCGCTGCTGGGTCGACGTCGACAGCCCGCTTCTTGATCTCTAGAGTGCCGATGTCATTGGCTTTGACCCATGCACGCAACGCCGATTCGTCGAAAGGCATCGCGCCGATCACCTCGAAAGAGCTGACGAATGGGGAATCAATCGCTTCATCGGTAGTCAAATAGGCAACCCCAGCCGCCAACAATTGCGCATCGAGGTGGACGTCGCCGACAGCGCGGGACCTGATGACAGCTCCGTCCGGTTCATGGATGAAACGCCTCGGCTCGCCAACTGCTGGGACCCGATGAGACGAGACCAAGACCTGCGGGCCAGGCAGCAGCACCGCAGATTCAGTTGCTCGACTATTCGGCAGCTGCCACAGGCTGGCTTCCACGACATCGCCACGCTCACTGACCCAGGTGACTTCGACTCCTTCGGGGATCAGCTCGCGCGGCAATCCCGGACCCAACTTGACGCAGACCGAATGCCCCAGATCGAACAGTCCAAGTACAAAATCCCAAGCCGGGACGAAATTCGTGACCTCCCAAGTGCGGCCATGGGCGCCGCGTCGGGCAGGGTCGATGAAGATCGCGGTCGATTCGGCTGCGTCAGCCAATAGCGCTGGCAGTTCAGCTACTGCGTCGCCACAAATGACTTGGGCGTCAGGAGCGTTGGCCTGCGCATAGGCTGCGGTCAACGGGTCAATCTCCACCCCGATCGCCGTCAGGCCGGCCGATCCAAAAGCTCTCAGATCGGCGCCAATGCCGCAGCCCAAATCGATGACGCGCTGCACCCCATTAGCGACGAAACGCTGCGCTCGCCAATCAGCGACCGTTGCTCGCGTCGCCTGCTCCAGGCCGTCCGGAGTGAAATACATGTCGCTTGCGGCGGCACCTAGTTTCGCTGTCGCCTTGCGGCGCAGCACCACTTGACTGCTGGCGGCAGCAGCCAGCAGCGGATCAAAGTGTCTCCGCAAACGGGCAGCGCAAGCTAGTGAGCCGGGGTCTTCGAATTCAGCAGCTAACGCGAGCGCCGCTGCTCCCTGATCGGTCAGCAGCGGCGCATCTGGCATGTTCACTTGGTGTCAGCCGAAGCGTCCTTCTTGCTGCTGGCTTTCTTGCCAGGCTCACCCGCATCCGACTTCGCGTCAGCGTCGTCCACCGAATCGATGGCCGCGCGCAGCGTGTCAGCCGAATGGTGCAACTGCTTGCGTTCACCGATCGACATCGGGATCTCGAGGTGATCAGTCACGCCACCACGGCCGACCAATGACGGCACCGAAAGCGCCACGTCACTGATGCCGCGGTAATCGGTCAACACCGTCGACAGCGGCAAGATCGCACCCTCGTCGTCAATGATCGCTTCGATCAAGCGGGCAGCGGCCAGGCCGATCGCGTAGTTAGTCGCACCCTTGCCCTCAATGACCTCATATGCAGCATTGGTGACGTCATGGGCGAGCTCGTCGAGCACCTTGTCGGTGAAGACGGGCTTGCCGTCACGTTCCCATTCACGCAGCGGAGTGTGGCCAATGGTGGCCGACGTCCAAGCTGGGAATTCTGAATCGCCGTGTTCACCTAGCATCATGGCGTGCACATTGCTGACGGCCACCCCAGCCTTGCCAGCCAGCATCAACCGCAGCCGCGAGGTGTCCAGCAGCGTGCCTGAGCCGAGCACCCGGCCGGCGGGCAGACCAGCGAATTTGGTCGCCTCATAGGTCAACACGTCAACCGGATTGGTCACCAGCACGTAGACCGCGTCCGGTGCGACTTCCAGCAATTGCGGCAGCATGCCGCGCAAAATTCCGATATTCTGGGCGGCCAAGTCGAGCCGGGTTTGGCCGGGCTTCTGCTTGGCGCCAGCAGTGATGACGACGACGTCCGACTCGGCTGCGACCTTGGGGTCGTCACCGCCGGTGATGTCACGGGTCTGCGCGAACTGGCTGCCATGCGCCAGGTCGTGCACCTCGGCGTCAACCTTCTTGGTAGCGATGTCATAGAGCGCGACGCGCTGGACCGATCCACGGATCATCGCGGCATAGGCCACTGCGGTGCCAACTGCACCTGCGCCGACGACGGTCACCTTGCTCAATTTCGATTTTCCATGCACTTGTCCAGCCTAGGCGAGCTGGCAGTTGAATGTGCCTGGCTCATCTAACAGTGAACGCGTAACGCTGCGCGCACCACAAAGGCGCTAGGGCTGGCCGACTGAGGCGATGAAATTAGGGCTGGTTTCGCTGGACTGATCCGCTCCATCCCCGAGGCTCACCAGCCAGATATGGGATGACTAGGTGAAATGAGATGACGTCAGGATCAAAGACGTGCGGCAAAAAGTATCTGTCACCAGACCACATCGGCAGCTGATCGAGCTCATCAATGCGCTGCCAGGCTAATTTCCCTTCCGGATTTTCATGGGGCACCTGGCCGTCCCAATCATCGATGACGAAAATGAAGCCAAATGCGTCGCGTCCGTCAGCGTGAAATCCAGGCCAGCTGACGGTGCCCCGCAGCCGCATCGAGCGCACCGCGAGCTGCGCCTCTTCACGCAATTCGCGAGCCATGCCCGACCAAATATCTTCATTGCGCTCAAGCTTTCCGCCCAGCCCATTCCATTTGCCGAGCTGCTCATCGGCTGAGCGCGCGATGCGATGCACCATCAAGACCCGCTCACCGTCGGGGTGCAGCACGAAACCTAGCGTCGTCAGCTCAGGCTGATAGCTCATGGCCACGCCCTCAGTGCGCCACGACCGTCGTCACGGGCAAGCCCGAGTCGGCTCCCAGGTCGCGCGGGCTGGGCGCGATCCCAGCTGCGACCACAGCCGCGCCGAGCACCGCGATCATGGCGCCATTGTCGGTGCACAAGCCGGGACGCGGCCGACGCACCGTGATGCCAGCCTGTTCGGCGCGTTCTGCTAAGAGCCCACGCAGCCTGGAATTCGCCGCGACTCCCCCGCCCAAGACGATGGTGCTGACGTCATGGCATTGCGCTGCGTCAATCGCTTTGCTGGTCAGCACGTCAGCGACGGCTTCCTGGAAGCTGGCGGCGACGTCAGCGATCGGCACCGGGAGATTCTCTGCTTCGAGCTGGTCCACATGTCGGGCGACCGCAGTCTTTAGCCCAGAAAAGGAGTAGTCGAAACGATGCTTCTCCAGATCATGTCGGGCGGTCAGTCCACGCGGGAAATTGATCGCCTTGGGGTCGCCGTCAGCAGCGGCCTGGTCGATGACCGGCCCGCCAGGATAGCCCATCGACAACAGCCTTGCGACCTTGTCATAGGCTTCACCGGCGGCGTCGTCGATCGTGGTGCCGATCTCTTCGATGTCGCTGGTGATGTCCCGCACCAACAGCAGCTGGGTGTGTCCTCCAGAAACCAGCAACGCTAACGTCGGATCGGGCAGCGGCCCGTGTTCGATCATGTCGACAGCGACGTGTCCGACGAGGTGATTAAGCCCATAGAGCGGCTTGTTTAGCGTCGCAGCGATGGTCTTTGCTGCGCTCAATCCAACCACGAGCGAACCCATCAATCCCGGCCCGCAGGTGACGGCTACGGCGTCAATTTCTTGGGGGTCGATGTCTGCGGTGGCTAGCGCGCGTTGCAGGGTCGGCACCATCGCTTCTAGGTGCGCACGTGAGGCGATCTCGGGGACGACGCCACCAAAACGCGCATGCAAGTCGACCGAGCTGGCGACCTCATTGGCGAGCAACTCGCGGCCGCGGACGATGCCGACGGAGGTCTCGTCACAGCTAGATTCGAGGCCCAGCACCAATGGTTCAGCCATCTTCCCCGCTCCCTTCAAAATTAAATTCTCGCGCCAAGATCAAAGCATCCCTGCCGGCGCCGTAATAGTCGCTACGCCGGGCGAGCTGGACGAAACTAAAACTCTCATAGAGCCCGATCGCGGGCAGATTGTCAGCTTCCACCTCCAGCAGCATTCGCGCCGCCTGCTGGACTGTCGCCCATTCCAGTCCAGCGTTCAACAACATCGCAGCCAAGCCTCTTCGGCGATGCTGCGGATGGGTCATGATGCGCAGTAGTTCGGCATCTTCTGCGATGACGCTGAAGCCGGCGCAAGCGATCAGCTGTCCACCCGGTTCACGCCAGCCAATGACGTGATGACGAAGTCTCGCAGCAGCCGACTCCGAGTCAGCTAGTTCAGCTCGCCAAGACTGCGCCGACCAGCGATCTTCGCTAGCGAAACTGACCCGTTCAAGCTCCAGCAGCGCGTCGAGGTCAGCTGCTTGGAGGATGACGATTTCCCGGTTCACGGCTTGGGTAACCGAACCCGACGGCTGGTCAACGTCGACTTGCGGGTCGTCGGCTCGGTGGCGTCGGGTTTACGCAGATAGATCGGCTCCAGACCCTCGTCAGGCAGCCGCCACGCCAGTGCCGCGAAGACCGCGCCGGCCAAGGGCTGCTGGGCGTCGGGCAGTGCGCGAGTCTCGAAAATCTCCGGGTAGGCGGCGATGCCTGGACCGATTGTTGCCAGCGCTGGGACGGCGTCAGGGGCGCTGACCTGCGGCGCACTGACGCGGCCAGATTGGTCATATTTGGCCCAGTAGACCTCATGTCGACGAGCATCGGTGATGACGACAAATTCGTCCTCGAAGTCATGGGCCGCCAGCCAGCAGGCAGCCAGCGCGTCCAAGGTGCAAACGCCCCGAACTGGCAAATCACATAACGCGGCGAGCACCGTGCCGGTGACGATGCCCACTCGCAGACCCGTGAAGGGGCCAGGGCCTAGTCCGACCGCGACGCGGTCGAGATCGGCTGGCTGCAGTCCGGCTTCGGCCAAGACCTCGTCGACCAAGCTTTGGGTCAATTCAGCGTGGCTGCGGCTATCGGTGACGCTGCGCGCGGCCAGCGGTTGACCACCCTTAGCTAATCCGACGGTGATACCGGTCGCGGTATCGACAGCCAAGGTGAACCCAAGGTCTTCGTGCTCAGTCAAGGTTCAGCTCCTGCGCTAGGCGTCGGCGCGCCGCGTCATCCCAGCGCGGGCCGAACGCATCCAAGTAGACCACCCGCGACTCGTCGGACGGATCACCCGAGCGGTGAATCTCTAGCTCGAGGCGGTCACGGCTCAGCTCTTCGGCCAAGCCATCGCCCCATTCGATGAAGGTCACGGCTTGGGCCATCGAACTTTCTAAATCTAGATCTTCCAGTTCAGCCGCCGAGCCCAGCCGATAGGCGTCGACGTGTACCAACCCAGGTCGATCTGTAGCAGCTTCGTGGACGCGGCTGAGCACGAAAGTCGGTGACGCGACCTGGCCGGCGACACCAAGTCCCGCGCCCAGTCCTTGCGCGAAGGTCGTCTTTCCGGCGCCGAGCTCGCCGGCAGCGATGATGACGTCACCAGCTTGCAAGATTCTGGCCAGCCGAACTCCCAACGCCTGCATTTTTTCGGCGGTCGGCACGTCGACACGAATCGGCAGCGTACGGCCCAATAGGTAACCGTGCGGGACGGCATCGTCGATCACGAAACCCGCGTCTTGCCACCATTGCAGGACTTTGGGGAGCTCTTCGCGCGCAATCAACTGGATCCGCCGGTCGCCGCGGTCGGCCGCGATCTGCGTCGCTGCCCGAACTAATTCACCAGCGACGCCGGCCTGCCGAAATTCGGGCAGCACCCCGACGCGGTGCAGCATCGCAGAGCCCGCGCCGTCGCTAGAAATGAACAGCGCCCCGGCGATCTGACCGCCGAGCTCGGCGATCAGCGCTAGCTGCATGCCGAGCCGCTGGGTGACCGATTCGAGGGTTTCGTTCAACGCGTCAGCTGGTGGGTCGAGCGGTGGACGTGCCGCGAAGGACCGCAAAATGACGTCCAACAGCGCCGCAGCGTCCGCAGCTGTCCCCAGCCGCAAGCTCAACGCTGCATCGTCTTGACCAGAAATCACCTGACAACCTTATTGCTTGCGACTCGGCGCAGCCTGCGACGTCCGCATCCGGACCGGCTCAGTTAGGATCGAGACATGCGAGTGGCCTTCGTAGCCGAGAGTTTTCTGCCCTCGATCAATGGCGTCACCAATTCGGTCTTGCGTGTCCTCGAACATCTCGACGACACCGGCCACGACGCGATGGTCGTCAGCTATCGCCACCCGGATGGCGTGCCAGCCGACTACCGCGGCTTTCCGATCAACACCGTGCCGTCGCTGACCTTGCCTTGGTATCGCAGCCTGCGGATGGCGTTTTTCGTCAGCGGCCACATTCGACGGCTGTTGAACGATTTCCAACCGGATGTCGTCCACCTCGCCTCGCCATTCCTGATCGGCTATTCGGGGGTGCGGGCAGCCAATCGGATGGGCCTGCCGACAGTCGCCTTGTATCAAACTGAGGTGCCGAATTACATCGCCAGCTATGGCTATCCGTTGGCCGAACCCGCTGCCTGGCAGCATGTGCGCCGCATCCATAATCAATCGACGCTGACGCTAGCGCCGTCGTCCTATACCCGTGACGAATTGGTCCGCCATGGCGTGCAACGAGTCGACGTGTGGGGCCGCGGTGTCGACATTGGGCGTTTCAACCCGGCTCGCCGCGACCAGAGCTTGCATGACGCCTGGGCGCCCAACGGTGAAATCGTCATCGGCTATATGGGACGGCTGGGCGCGGAAAAGCAGGTCGAGAATCTGCGCGTGCTGGGCGATATTCCTGGGGCTCGCATCGTCATCATTGGTGACGGCCCCCAGCGCACAGAGTTAGAGACTGCACTGCCCTCAGCGATCTTCGTCGGAATGCAGACTGGTGATGAACTTTCCCGTCACCTGGCTTCGCTCGACGTGTTCGTGCACACCGGCGAACTGGAGACTTTCGGACAAGCCATCCAAGAGGCGCAGGCCAGTGGGCTGCCAGTCATCGCGCCCCGGCGCGGCGGTCCGATCGACTTGGTGACGCCGAATCTGGACGGCTACCTCTATGCCCCCGGTGGGCTGGCCGAGCTACGCAGCTATGTCGTCAGATTGGTGGAAGACCGCGAATTGCGCGAATCGATGGCGCAAGCCAGCAGGCAGCGCACTGAATCACGTACTTGGCCGGTCATCTGTGATCAATTGCTTGAGCATTACCAAGCAGCAATCGACGCTCATCGCCGATTCCTCGGCTAGTCATTCAGCGCGCGGCACGGTGGTCGCGGTAGGCATATTCGCCAAGGATCTCTGCGACGACGGCCGCCATGACATCAGGCGGGAAGGGCCCCGATTTGCGGACGGCAGCCAATGCTTGAATCGACGCGCCATAGGCTCCCGCCAGTTGGGCTGGTAGACCGGCCGCCAGGAGAGCACCGCAGATGCCAGCTAATACGTCCCCCGAACCGGCTTGGCCCGTCCACGGCAAGCCGGGCACCGCTGTTAGTACCTCGCCAGCTGGTGTAGCGCAATACTGCTTCGCGCCCTTGACCAGTACGCAGCAGCCATGTCGTTCGGCGGCTCGCTGGGCATGACTGACGGGATCCTGTTCGACTTCGCTGCGATCGATGTCCAATAGTTTGGCTAGCTCGCCGGCATGCGGGGTGAGCAACGAATTGTTCGGAAGCTGGACGCCGGCAGCGCCCAGCTCGGGCAGAAATTCCAAGGCGCCAGCGTCAATGACCATCGCAGCTGGCTGGTGGTTGAATTCGGCTTGGCTGATCAATGCTCGGACGCGGTCGTGCCCATAGCCGTCCCAACCAGAACCGATGACCAGCGCGTCGAGACGACCTGGGCCGATCGTCACTGATGGCGTACGCGTCAAAATCAGTTCGGGATTAGCTTGGCCGAAGTAGCGGATCATTCCCGCGCCGGCATAGAGCGCACCGGTGACCCCCAGCATTGCGGCACCTGGATAGCGCTTGGAACCGGTATCGAAACCGACGACGCCCCGCGCATACTTGTCACTGTCCGCAGCTGGGAAAGGCCAACTGCTCAGCACCTCATCAGCAGTCAATTGATGGCTCATGTCGCCTCACACTAGCCCTGCTGAGCCGACCGTCGAGGGCAGGCTTTCGTCATTGATCTTCTCGCATATCACCATGGCGATAGCTGTATCGTGCTCATGGCTGAGAGACAACCAAATCCGGTCGGCTGACCTGCGCTGGGCGGCTAGCGCGACCGTGCCGGTCAATTCGAAGCTCGGCTGGCCGGCGGCGTCATTGACGACCTGACAATCCTGCCAGCGCAATCCGTCCGGCACCCCGAGAGCTTTAGCCAGAGCCTCCTTGGCCGCAAAGCGCGCAGCGAGCTTGGTCACCTCAGGGGGCTGCCCGGCTGCAGTCAACTCAGTCTCAGTGAACAGCTTGCGCGCCAAACCCGGATGCCGGTCGAGTGCCGCAGCCATGCGCTGACAAGCGCAGATGTCGACTCCGATGCCGACAATCATTCGACCGTCACTGACTTAGCCAGATTGCGGGGCTGGTCGACGTCATTGCCCAGCGCGGTGGCTGATTCGCAGGCGAATAATTGCAGCGGCACGGTAGCGACCAGCGGCTGCAGCAAGGTCGAGACTTTCGGCAGCCAGATGACTTCGTCGGCATAGGCTTCGACTTCTTGATCGCCGCGTTCAGTCAGCGCGATGACCCGTCCGCCACGAGCCCGCACCTCTTGAATATTCGAAATCATCTTGTCGTGCAGCTGGTCGCGGCCCTGCGGTGGCACGACGACGAATACCGGCATGCCAGACTCGATGATGGCGATCGGACCGTGCTTCAGCTCGCCCGCCGCGAAACCTTCAGCATGCTGATAAGCCAATTCCTTGAGTTTCAGCGCACCTTCCAAAGCGACCGGATAGCCGACGTGCCGGCCTAAGAAGATGAAATCATTCAAACCGACTAATTGCCGCGCTAGCTGATAGACGTCGTCAGCTTTCGACAACAGTTGTGAAATCAATTCCGGCATGCGTTCTAGCTCGTCAGTGACCTGACGAATTTCGTCCGCAAATTTAGTGCCTCGAACTTGAGCGAGGTAAAGACCGAGCAAATAGCAGGCCACTAACTGGGTCAAAAATCCTTTGGTCGACGCGACCCCGATTTCGGGACCAGCATGGGTGTAAATGACCGCATCCGATTCGCGCGGGATCGTCGCACCATTGGTATTGCAAATGGCGATCACTTTACTGCCCTGCTCTCGAGCATGCCGGATCGCCATCAACGTATCAGCAGTCTCCCCAGATTGGCTGATCGTGACGCATAAGGTGGCCGCGTCGACGATCGGATCGCGATAGCGAAATTCAGATGCCAATTCAACCTCGCAGGGAATTCTGGTCCAATGCTCGATCGCATATTTCGCGACCATCCCGGCGTAATATGCGGTGCCACAACCAACAATGACGACCTTATTTAGCCGCCGTAAGTCTTCGGTAGCCGAAGCGTGCGGGTGGGCGTTGCTGTCATTTGGTTCGCCATGAGTAGCCCAGCGGGTGTGGCCGATCCCGATATGCGCTTCAGTCAGCGGGACGCCTTCCAGTTCGGCTTGCAGATTTTCCAGTTTGCCAGCCTTCTTGACGACGCGAACCTGCCCGTCAACTGGCAGCGCAATGCCGGCTGAGTCATATCCCCGATATTCCATCCGGCGTAGCCCGTCCAAAATGATTGGTTGTGCTGCGCGATGTCCGACATAGCCAATGATTCCGCACACGAAAGCTCATTTTATTGCCCGCCGACACCAGCCGCCTGACATGCCTGGCGATGGGCCACTAATGTTGTGGGCTAATGCAATCTCTAGGAGTCCGCTTTGACCGAAATTTCCGTTCCGCCGCCAGGTGATGCTGCGACCAAGCAGGAAATCAAGAGCGGCAAGATCATGCGGCCCTGGATGATGCATCCGCGCCAGACCTGGGCCAATTTGGCGCATTCGACGGCCCTCAGCTTGGACGATCAGACGATCGCCAGTCTGCGCGGCATCAATGACCCGACTGATCGGGTCGATGTGGCAGAGATTTATCTGCCATTGACGCAATTCATCAATCTTTATCGCGAAGAATTGGGCAATTTATCCGAGCGGACGAATTCCTTTCTCGGCACTGACGTGGTGCGTACGCCATTCGTCATTGGCATTGCTGGTTCAGTGGCCGTCGGAAAATCGACGGTAGCCAGATTACTGACCGAATTATTGCGTCAGTTGCCGGATCGACCGAAAGTCGATCTGATCACCACCGATGGTTTCTTATATCCCAACGCAGAATTAGAACGCCGCGGAATCCTGGAACGAAAAGGTTTCCCAGAAAGCTACGACCGGGCATCCCTGCTGCAATTCGTGATCGACGTTAAATCTGGAAAACCCAAGGTCACTGCACCGATTTATTCGCACGTCATTTACGACATCGTACCCGAGGAGGTGCAAGAGGTTTGTGCGCCGGACATTTTGATCATCGAAGGACTAAATGTCTTGCAGCCGGCGGCTGTTTCGCACCACGGTCAGTCGTTGACGATCAGCGAATTTTTTGATTTCTCGATTTATGTCGATGCTCACGAAGAACACATTCGACAGTGGTTCATCAACCGTTTCCTGGTATTTCGCGAGTCTGCCTTTCGGGACCCGAATTCATTCTTCCGCGCGTTCGCAGACATGGGCGATACGGAAGCGATCGCGACCGCTAATCAGGTCTGGGACGACATCAATGGACGCAACCTGCGCGAAAATATCGAGCCGACCCGCGAGCGCGCGACGCTCATCTTGCACAAGGGCGAAGACCACCTCGTCAAACAGATCTGGGTCCGTAAAATCTGACCGTTAGCGATTCGGCGGGATTTCAGTCCAAACTCAGCCGGGACGCGACCAGCGCGGCGAGCCGATGGGCTACCTCATCAGCCTGCTCTTGGGTGCCAGCTTCGACCATGACGCGCACCAACGGCTCGGTGCCGCTAGGCCGCAGTACGACCCGTCCGGTGCCGTCGAGTTCCTTGTTGGCAGCGGTGACGGCCTGATTGATCTCGGGATCCAGCGCGGCGCGCAGCTTGTCGACATTGGGCACGTTCACCAACACCTGTGGCAGCCGGCGCATGACGCCAGCCAGCTCAGCCAAGCTCTTGCCGCTGTCAGCGACCGCGGCCGCCAGATGTAGGCCGGTCAGCACGCCGTCACCAGTATTGGCATATTCAGCAATGATGACGTGGCCAGACTGCTCACCACCGAGGGTGAAGCCATTGGCCTGCATAGATTCCAGAACGTAACGGTCGCCGACCTTGGTCTGGTCGACCTTGATGTCGTGCTCTTTCATCGCCAAGATCAAGCCCAGATTGCTCATGATCGTGGCGACCAGGGTGTCATTGTGCAGCTTGCCTTGCTGCTTGGCTTGGATCGCCAAAATCGCCATGATCTGGTCGCCGTCGACGACATTGCCAGCCGCGTCCACTGCCAGACAACGGTCAGCGTCACCGTCCATTGCCACGCCCAGGTCTGCGCCGTGCTCGACGACAGCTCGCTGCAGACCTTCGATGTGTGTCGAACCAGCACCGTCATTGATATTCAAGCCATCGGGGGCGGTATTGATGCCCACGACTCGGGCTCCGCAACGTTCAAAAGCTGGGACGGCAGTCTGAGTGGCGGCGCCGTTGGCTGCGTCCACCACGATCTTCAAACCCATCAAAGACGTTTCTCCAAGGCTCGCGACCAGGAAATCGATGTAGTCGCTGAGCAAGCCGCCCTGATCGTCGGTGACGTGGCCGACGCGCGCCCCGACCGGCAGTTCGAAGGGGTCATCCATCCGAGCCTCGATGGCATCTTCGATCGTATCGTCCAGCTTCACTCCGCCGCGCTGGAAGAATTTGATTCCATTGTCTGGCATCGGGTTGTGACTGGCAGACAACATGACGCCGAGGTCGGCTTCTTGGGCCGCCACCAGATGCGCCAGGCCTGGGGTCGGCACCACGCCGACGCGCACCACGTCTACCCCCGCGCTGGCCAGCCCGGCGCAGACTGCCGCGTCCAGGAATTCACCGGAGATGCGCGTGTCACGCCCGACTAGCGCGACCGGGCGACGGTCACCGAAGGCGCCAGCTTCGGCTAGCACGTGAGCAGCTGCCATCGACAGCTGCAGCGCCAGCTCAGCGGTGAGATCTTGGTTCGCGACGCCGCGCACCCCGTCAGTTCCGAAAAGTCGAGCCATAGCGCCCAATGCTACTTTCGTCCCTCAGCGTCGGGCGTCAAATGACACGGGTCGAAACGAGATCCCGGCTAAGAAAGCAGCTGGCCGCCGCCCCAAATTGGAGACGACGGCCAGCCGATAAAGCTTGCGCGATAGATCAACGCTTCGAGTATTGCGGAGCCTTGCGGGCCTTCTTGAGACCAGCCTTCTTGCGCTCGACGACGCGGGCGTCACGAGTCAGCAAGCCAGCCTTCTTCAGCGCCGGACGGCTCGCCTCGGTGTCGATCGCGTTCAGGGCGCGGGCGATGCCCAGTCGCAGCGCGCCAGCCTGACCGCTGACGCCGCCACCGGAGATGCGGGCGATCACGTCATAGGCGCCTTCGACGCCGGCGGTAGCGAGGGGCTCGTTGACAGTCTGCTGGTGCAGCTTGTTGGGGAAGTAGACGTCCAGGTCGCGGCCGTTGATGGTGAACTTGCCGCTGCCCGGCACCAGGCGCACGCGGGCGACGGCTTCCTTGCGACGGCCAGTGCCATATCCGGGGGCGATGATCGCAGCGCGACCAGTGCTGGCGACCTGAGCAGAGCTCGTCGAATCGGAACGATAAGCGATTTCGCGGTCGTTCTCGTCAATGAACGGGGTGGTCTCGGTGTCCTCGAGCTCCACGACCTCTTCGTTTTGCACGTCAGTCACTTCGGTGTCCTTCTCGCTCACTGGGCGATCTGCTTGATTTCGTACGGCTGCGGCTGCTGCGCGGCGTGCGGGTGATCGGGGCCGCCGTAGACCTTCAGCTTCTTCATCTGCTGACGGCTCAGCTTGTTCTTCGGCATCATGCCCCACACCGCGCGCTCGACCAGCTCGCGAGAATTCTTCTCGCGCAGCTCACCGGCGCTGCGGGTGCGCAGACCGCCAGGGAAACCAGACACGTTGTAACGCATCGAGTCGGTGGCCTTGTTGCCGGTCAGCGCGACCTTGTCGGCGTTGACGATGACGACGAAATCGCCGCCGTCTACGTGCGGGGCGAAGGTGGCCTTGTGCTTGCCGCGGAGCAAGTTGGCAGTGTGCGTCGCCAAACGGCCGAGGACAACGTCCTCGGCATCGATGACGAGCCAGTTCCTGGTGACCTCACCAGGCTTTGGGCTGTAGGTAGACACGGTCGCAGACCACTTCCACTAGTTGACTTAAACTTTTCTGTTGCGCTCTAGCTTCGCTGTGCCGGCCGATACGGTGTCGACCAATCAACAGCCGTCGGCCAAGACTTCGCTGTTAAACCCGGGCGGGATCTGACGAAGCTGACTCGCACGAAGGACGATTCACGGACGCTAAAGCAAGCGTGCAACAGCGGTCTATCTTACGGCTCAGGCCACGAGCGGTCAAAATCGCAGCTGTCATGGCTCAATATCACTGCCAATCTCGCGCTAAGTCTTGCCTAGTCGCGCCAATCAGAGCAATGTTTGTGCATGAGTTCAAAGGCGAATTCTTCAACTGTCATTCCGGCCAGTGTCAGTGACCTGCGCAATGTGCTTCTCGTCGGTGCGCCCGGTTCAGGCAAGACGACGCTATTCGAAAATCTCGTCCGCGCGCGGGTGCCCAGCTATCGCGGCGACAAGGACCAAGCCGAACGCACCGCGGCGTTGACGCTGGCAACGATCAACCAGGGCCCGACCGTCATCAATCTCTTAGACGCCCCCGGCGGCCCCGATTTCCTAGGTGAACTGCGGGCCGGCCTGCGTGCTGCGGACGCGGCGATCTTCGTCGCCAGCGCCGCCGGCAGCATCGACGTCGCGACGCAATTGCTCTGGCAAGAATGTCAAGCAGCTGGCTTGCCGAGGGCTATCGTCGTCACCAAATTGGACCTCGGTAAGGCCAGCTTTGAGCAGACCCTGCGACTGTGCAAAGAGCAATTCGGCGCTGGGGTGCACCCGGCCTATCTGCCCTATCTGGGCGAGGCCGACCAGATCGTCGGCAATCTGTCGCTATTGAGCCGCAAAGTGCACGATTACTCCTCTGGCAGCCGCGAATGGCGTGCGGCGACCCAAACCGAGCTGGCAGCGATCGAGGATTTCCGGACCGAATATTTGGAATCGATCATCACTGAATCCGATAACGAGGCGCTGCTCGAGCGCTATTTCGGCGGGGACGAGTTACAAACCGATGAGGTCATGGAAGACCTGATGAAGGCGCTCTATCACGGCTCCTTCTATCCGGTGATTCCGGTGCTGACCAATGGTGTCGGCACCGAGGAATTGATCGGCGTCATCGACCGCGGCTTCCCGACCCCGCTGCGCCGCCAGCTACCCGACTTGGCGACCGCAGCTGGTGAACTGATCGAAGTGGACGGCGTCAGTCAAGACGGTCCCCTGCTGGCCCAAGTCATCCGCACCAGCACCGATCAGTACGCTGGCCGGCTGTCGATGGTGCGAATCTTCTGCGGCACTTTGAACGCAGACCAGCAGGTGCGCGTCACCGGACAGCGGGAAGCTTTCACCGGCACTCAAAATCCACAGCACCCCGATCACGCGGACGTCGAACGTCTCGGCCCGATCAGCAGTCTGGACGGCACTGAGCTGATCTCCCGTAGTTCGGCTTTGGCAGGCGAAATCGTCTTCGTCGCCAAGCTAGCTAAAGCCGAGACCGGCGACACGATCTCGGACCCGGATCAGCCGGTGGCCTTCGAGCCGTGGCTGCTGCCCGAGCCGCTGTTGCCCGTCGCATTGAAGGCGACAAGCCGAAATGACGAGGACAAACTCGCAGCGGCCCTGCAACGATTGCTGGTGGAAGATTCGGCGGTCCGCTTGGAACGCGCGCACGGCACTGATCAATTGCTGCTCTGGACCTCCGGCCCGAACCATCATGATCTGCTGCTCAATCGGCTGAGCGGAAAATATGGGGTCAATTTCACCTCTGAGCCGATCAAGACGGCGCTGCGCGAGACTTTCATCGCCCCAGCGGTCGGGCACGGCCGCCACGTCAAACAATCCGGCGGCCATGGCCAATACGCGGTCTGCGATATTCGCGTCGAACCTAATGAGCGCGGGGCTGGTTTCGAATTCATTGACCAGGTCGTCGGCGGTGCGGTGCCACGGCAATTCATCGCTTCGGTCGAGAAAGGCATCCGCGCCCAATTGGACGCCGGCGTGTTGACCGGACATCGGATGGTCGACGTCAAAGTCACCCTCTATGACGGCAAAGCGCACTCGGTGGACTCTTCCGATATGGCCTTCCAAGCTGCTGGCGCGCTAGCCATCAAGGACGCCGCGAATACCAAGAATGTCGCACTGCTGGAACCGCTCGACGAGGTCGCTATCGAAATCGCTGAGGAATATCTCGGCACGGTGCTGGGCGATCTTTCAGTGCGCCGAGCACAAGTGCTCGGCACTGACCTGCCGGAGCCGGGTAAGACCATCGTGCGGGCATTGGTGCCGCAAAGCGAACTGAGCCGTTATGCGATCGACCTGCGTGGCTTGGCGCATGGCACTGGCAAATTCAGCCGTAATTTCCACGGCTACGAGCTGCTGCCAGAACAACTTGCAGCCGAAATCATCAAGAACAGCTGATTCAGCCGAGCTAATTTGCCAATTGATGGCCCGACCTGGCGCCGGTTCAGCTGACGAACCAGCCAGCGAAAACCTGCGGTTAAGCTGGCTGTCATGCCCGCACATCCCGACGTTGAATCGAGCGCGCCTGAAGACAGCCCCATGGCGCTCAGCGCGCCCGCAGACTCAGCGAGGCGAGCCGATTACGTACCCAAACAGGTCGTGAGCTTCGTACGACGCAGCCCGCGGATGAATCCGTCACAGCGGGCAGCGCTGGACTATGGCATGGAACACTTCGTGCTGGACGTGCCCGCCGATGAGCGTGAGACGACAATCGCGCCCGACTTCACATTGGATCTGTCGGCCGCGTTTGGACAGCCAGTGGGTGGCGCTGAGCCGGACGCCAGGCGGCTGATCGTCGAGATTGGTTGCGGTGTCGGTGATTCGCTAGCACCCATGGCCAAAGCCCGTCCGGACGCGGCAGTGCTGGCCTTCGAGGTCTATCAGCGCGGTGTAGCCAGCACCTGCAGCAAGCTGCGCGCGCTCGAAGTCGACAATGTTCGACTGGTCATGGCCGACGGTGTCGCCGGCTTGGAGCAGCTGATCCCCGAGGGCAGCGTCAGCGAGCTTTGGACATTCTTTCCTGACCCTTGGCAAAAAAAGCGTCACCACAAGCGTCGGCTGATCTCGTCAGCCTTCGCCGAGCTGGTGACCTCCCGGCTGGCACCCGGCGGGCTGTGGTGGTTGGCAACCGACTGGGACGAATATGCCAGCCAGATGCGCGAGGTCTTGGACGCCGCTCCCGGCTTAAAAAATGTCGGCGAACTGCCCGATGGCTGGGCGCAGCGGCTCGATCGTCCCGTCACTAGGTTCGAACGTCGTGGCATCCAAGCTGGCCGACAGATCCACGACTTGCGCTATCGGAAGCTCGCGTGATGAGCGAGACGGTCCGCTGGCGATTGGACATCAGCTATGACGGCACGGATTTTCACGGCTGGGCGCGCCAAGATGGGCTGCGCACCGTCCAAGGCGAGCTGGAAAGCTGGATCGGCACCTTGCTGCGACTAGCCGAACCGGTGGAATTGACCGTCGCCGGCCGCACTGACGCTGGGGTGCACGCCCGCGGCCAGGTTGCGCACATCGATCTGGCGACGGATGTTGACGGTATAGAGCTTGGTCGACGGCTGCGTCGGGCGCTACCGGCAGATGTCATCGTGCATGATGTCAGCCGAGCACCGGACGGCTTTGATGCCCGTTTCGCGGCGACCTGGCGGCGCTATTGCTATCGGATTTGGGACTTGGACGCCCGCCCAGATCCCTTGCAGCGCGGCATGGTGACGGTCGTCCGAGATCGACTGGACGTCGCACGGATGCAGGCAGCCGCAGCCAGGCTGATTGGTCTGCATGATTTCGTCGCCTTCTGTAAGCAACGCGACGGCGCGACCACGATTCGCGAGCTGACTAGCCTCGACGTACACCGAGCCGACGGCCCGACGGGGATGATCGAGGTCTGGGTGCAAGCTGACGCTTTTTGTCATTCGATGGTCCGTGCGTTGGTGGGCGCGCTGGTCGCCGTCGGTGCTGGGCGACGCGAACCTGCTTGGATCGACGAGCTGCTGGCTAGCACGCAGCGCAGCGGAGCAGTGCACGTCATGGCAGCGCACGGCTTGACTCTGGAGTCAGTCGGGTATCCCAGCGACGATCAACTGCACTCGCGCGTCGAACAGGCTCGAGCAAGACGCGAAGCCAGCGAACTCAATTGCCCTTAGCGGGTGTCTAGCTGAGCTCGGCTTGACTGGGCACAGTCGCCTGCCACGTCCTAGGCTGTCAGCCGATGAGCCACTATTTTCTAACTCCCGAAAAAATCGGACCCACCCACCAGGTGCAGGCCAAGATTTGGGGACGCGAATATCAGCTGCTGAGCGCGCCGGGTGTGTTCAGCGCGCACCGGCTCGATCTTGGCACCTCGGTGCTCTTTCGGGAGACGACTCCCCCGCCAGCTGAGGCGAGTCACCTGCTCGACCTGGGTTGCGGTTTTGGGCCGATCACCATCGCATTGGCTGATCAATGCCCCAACGCACACGTCGACGCGATCGACGTCAACGATCTCGCGCTCGAACTGACTGGCCAGAATGCAGCGCGACTGGGATTCGCTGAGCGCGTCCACGCGATGCGTCCCGACGATGTACCAGCCGAAACCGACTATGACGAGATCTGGTCGAATCCGCCGATTCGAGTCGGCAAAGAGGCCCTACACGAACTGCTCTTGCGTTGGCTGCCGAGATTAAAGCCCGACGGCATCTGTTGGCTGGTCGTCGGCAAGAACTTGGGCGCAGATTCGCTACAAGATTGGTTGATCGACCAAGGCTGGCCAACTGAGCGCATCGCTTCGGCCAAAGGTTTCCGTATCTTGCGAGTCAGCCGGACTGTTCGCATATAGCCGAACGCCCTACCGAGCGGCACATCCGAAACTACGCTGGATACCAGTGTTCACTGCTGATGGTGAACCCCCGACTCTTTAGGAGGACCAATGGGTATCGGTGACGACATCAAGAACGCTGCGCAAGACGCCGCCGGCAAGGTCAAGGAAGGCTTCGGCAATCTGACCAACAACGAAGAAGCGACTGCTGAGGGCAAGCTCGACCAGGCCAAGGCGCAGGCCGCCAAGGGCGTCGAGAACGCCAAGGAAGCCGCCGCCGAGGCGCGCGACGACATCAAGCGCAAGATCCAGGACTGACCTGACGAACTCCGGTTCGTTTCAACAGAACCTCTTGAAGCGTCCGGGGAAATATCTCCGGACGCTTTTCAATATCCACGATCTAATAGAAGGAAACGAGATGGCTGTTTACACCCTGCCCGACCTGCCCTACGACTTCGGTGCGCTCGAACCGCACATCAGCGGCGAAATCATGCAGCTGCACCACGACAAGCACCACCAGGCCTACGTCGACGGCGCCAACAAGGCCCTGGAGAAGCTGGCTGAGGCCCGCGAATCCGGCAACTTCGACAACATCGGCAAGCTGGAAAAGGACCTGGCCTTCAACCTGGGTGGCCACGTCAACCACTCCACGTTCTGGCAGAACCTGACCCCGGATGCTCAAGAGCGTCCCGATGGCGAACTGGCCACTGCGATCGACGAATACTTCGGATCCTTTGATGGCTTCAAGAATCAATTCAGCGAGGCCGCCAAAGCCTTGCAGGGTTCTGGTTGGGCAGCGCTGGTCTACGACAACTTGGGCAAGCGGCTGAACGTCATCAACTTCTATGATCAGCAGAACGGCACCCCGCTGGGTCAGACCCCGCTGCTGCTGCTCGACATGTGGGAGCACGCCTACTACTTGCAGTACAAGAACGTCAAGGCTGATTACGTCAAGGCCTACTGGAACATCATCAACTGGGCTGATGTCGCCGAGCGCTTCAGCAAGGCACAGCAGGGCTGAGCAAGCTACTAAAGCTGAAAATTCAGGTGGTCGTCCGAGTTGGGCGGCCACCTGAATCATTTTCGTTACGACTAGGCATGACGAGCAGCCCATCGACTTGGCTGAAAGCCAGACAGAAGGGCTGGCATGCCCCTTGTTGCCATCTTTTCTTAGAGATTTTCAGCTTTCCTTTGGGATTTCTCAGAAACTAAGTAGAGTCGTAGTGGTCCACGGATCGAGGGCCTACGCAGCTAGCTGAAGACCCGTCCGATATCCGCCTAAGACAGGAAACGAATGCAGAAATCTATTGCCGCCGTTATCGCAGGTGGTCTGACGGCCACGACCATTGGAGCCGGCGCCTACGCCAACACGATGATCAAGGACGTCACCCTAGTCGTCGACGGTCAGCCCCAGCAGGTCACGGTGTGGGGAGATACCGTTGCAGACGCACTCAAGCGCCAAAACATCACCCTGTCAGAGCACGACCAAGTGGTTCCGGCAGCTAGCTCCAAGCTCGCCAAGGGCAGCGTCATCGATATCAAGTTCGGCCGCCAGGTCAGCATCGACGTTGACGGTGTCACCAAGACGATTTGGACGACGGCCACCAACCTCAATGACGTGCTGCACAAATTCGGACTGTCCGATCCTGCCGCGCAGATCTCCGTGGATCGCTCCTCGGCGCTGGGCCGCGAGGGTCTGGCTTTGAGCGCGATCACGGCTAAGAGCGCGACCATCAAATTCGACGGCAACGTGGCTGATGTCCGCACCCCGGCGCGCACGGTGGGCGACCTGTTGAACTACCACGGCATCGAGCTGGGCGCCGACGACCGCGTCACTCCGTCGACCGACACCGTGCTGACCGACGGCGCGCAGATCGTCGTGCAGCGCGTCAATGTTTCTGATGCGCAAGAAAAGCAGGTCATCGACTACGAGACCAAGGAAACTGAGGACAGCGACCTGAGCCGCGGCACCCGCCAGATCGTAGTCAAGGGTGTGGAGGGCGAAAAGCTCGTCACGACCCGCATCATCGTCGTTGACGGAGTCGAGGAATCCCGCACCGTCATCAACGAAGAGGTCATCAAGCAGCCAGTGACCCAAGAGGTCAAGGTCGGCACTAAGGCCACCACCGCCGCTGGCGGCAGCAACACTGGCGCCCCTGCCCCGGCTGTCGCCGACGGATCCGTTTGGGATCGTCTGGCGCAGTGTGAATCCAGCGGCAACTGGTCGATCAACACTGGCAATGGCTTCTACGGCGGCCTGCAGTTCACCGCCGGCACCTGGTTGGCCTACGGCGGCGGCCAGTACGCCCCGCGCGCAGACCTGGCTACCCGCGAACAGCAGATCGACGTCGCGACCCGCACTCAGCAAGGCCAAGGATGGGGCGCCTGGCCGGCTTGCACCGCTAAGCTCGGCATTCGCTGAGTCGAGCAGCCAAAAATCACACGCAGCTAGACGGGGTTCTGACGATGGTCAGGGCCCCGTCGGCATAGCTAGGCAATGATCCAGCACCTAGGCCAGGACGGGAGCTAGCTGAGGCGCGCTCGCAGGCGCCGAGCGAAAATCCACGAGACTCCCAGTGCGTGCCAGAAGGTATCAGTCGAGCTCGACGGCGGCTGCCAGCAGCCGTGACTAGCAGGCTTGCTCTCAGGACTTCTTGTCTGCCAGCTCGGTGTGGATCGCCAACATCTTCGTGACACAGGCATCCCAGCTGAACCGTTCAGCTCGCTTTCTCGCCGCGATCCGCAAGCCATCACCGAGCCGCGGTAGCAGACGCTCGATCGCGTCGGCGATGCCCTCAGCGGTCGGTGGGCCTGATTCTCCGCAGGATTCGTCCACCACTTCATGCGCACCGCCGCGGTCGGAGGTGACTACTGGGGTACCACATGCAAGGGCTTCTAGGACGGCGAGTCCGAAGGTCTCGGTCGGGCATACCGATAGCGAGATGTGCGAGCGCGCATAAGCTCTGGCGACGTCGCTACGACCCTGCAGATAGCCGTGAAAGTGCACCGGGGCGCGTCCCGCTAGCTTCTTTAGCCGTTCTTCGTCGTCGCCCTTGCCGTACATGTGCAGCTCGAAGTCGTGGCCGCGCTCATGCAGTTCGACGGCCGCCGCGACGGCCAACTGCGGATATTTTTCCCGCGACATCCGTCCGACATAGCAAAGCTGAATCGGTCCGCTGGTTGGCGGCCGGCCCGCCCTCGGCTGAAAAGTACGCAGATCCACCCCCAATGGCACCAGTCGCACATCTTCACGCACACCTCGCCATTCACCAGCCGAATATTCGCTAGTCACGACGATTTCGTCGAAGATACCTGCCAAGTGGTGGTCCCACCGCCGCACGAGCGGGTTGAGGTCGACATGGCCGCCCAGATAGTCCGTCGACATGTCGCCCAATTGTTCATGGCTGAGCAGCATCGTCCCGATCTGGGCCCGATTCGCCCAGCGGGCACCAGCCAACATCGTGGATTTATCTGAGCATTCGATGCTGCTTGGTTTGAATTTCCGCAAGATCTCATGGACCTTCAGCGGGCGGGTCACCATGCGATATCCGTTTGGCACCCGCGGGGACGCGATAGTCGCCAAGACGCCATGTTCGTTCTCGGTGACGGCGTCGCGTCGACCTGGAATGAGCAGCAGCCGTTCGTGTCCGGCACGTACATAGCCTTGGCCGATCTGATCGACGGCGAATTTTAGACCACCAGACACTGGGGAGACGAAGTTAGCCAGCTGCGCGATGCGTAATGTCATGATCGCTGGCCTTGCTGCGAACTCATGGCTTGCACATTACCCAACAGCCAAAGCTAAAGGCCGGTCTCGCGTGGAGACCGGCCTTTTCACTTGCTCGATATTGCGTCGAATCAGGCTTCCTGATCGGCAGCCTCGACTGCATCGTCACCGTCAGCTGCTTCGCTGGCAGCCGCATTCTTAGGCGCAGCGAAACCAGCAGCCTCAGCGGCCTCAACGCTGTTGAACCAGATCTCCGCGATTGTCGCGTCATAGGACGGCGACTCAGGAGTGTGGTAGAGCATCGAATCTTCGTTGCCCTTGATGTCGAAGCCCTCTGGCGGAGTGGTGCCGCGGAAGGAGTTTTCGCCGTAATCCATCACCTCGGCGTCGGCAGTCTCGACCGGCGCGACGGCAGCCTCAGCAGCGGCTGGCTTAGCCTTGGCGCGCGGCTTGGGCTGCACCTGCTCGGTCACCAACTCGATGATGGCCATCGGGGCGTTGTCGCCCTTGCGGGGACCGATCTTGGTGATTCGGGTGTAGCCGCCTTCGCGGCCTTCCATCTGCGGAGCGATTTCGGTGAACAGAACGTGCACGACGTTCTTGTCGGTGATCGCGCGGTTGACGAGTCGACGAGAGTGCAGATCGCCGCGCTTGGCCTTGGTGATCAGCGTCTCGGCCAACGGCTGCACCCGACGAGCGCGAGTCTCAGTGGTGGTGATCTTGCCGTGCTCGAACAGCTGGCTGGCCAGGTTGTTCAAAATGATCCGCTGGTGAGCGGGAGTCCCACCGATGCGGGGACCCTTAGTTGGCTTGGGCATTTCGGTTCTCCGTGTGTTCTTTCTCGCCGATCAGAATTGCTCGGTTTCGGCGTAATCCTCGTCGTCTTCGTCGATATCGGCGTAGCGATCGGCGGCCGCCAGCGGATCAAATCCGGGAGCGGAATCCTTGAGGCTGAGGTCCATCTCAGCGAGCTTGGCTTTGACTTCGTCGATGGACTTCTGGCCGAAGTTGCGGATGTCGAGCAGGTCTTGTTCGGATCGTCCGACCAATTCACCGACGGTGTGAATGCCTTCGCGCTTGAGGCAGTTGTACGAGCGGACGGTCAAGTTCAGTTCCTCGACCGGCAGCGCGAGATCCGCAGCGAGCTGCTCGTCGACCGGGCTCGGACCGATCTCGATGCCTTCTGCTTCGTAGTTGAGTTCGCGGGCCAGACCGAACAGTTCGACCAGCGTCCGGCCAGCAGATGCCACGGCATCGCGCGGCGAAATCGCCGGCTTAGTCTCGACGTCGATGATGAGACGATCGAAGTCGGTACGGGTCTCGACACGAGTCGCCTCGACCTTGTAGCTGACTTTCAAGACCGGCGAATAGATCGAGTCGACCGGGATCCGGCCAATCTCAGCGTCAGGATCATTGTTTTGAGCAGCCGAGACGTAGCCGCGGCCGCGTTCGACGATGAGCTCCATTTCCAGCGCACCGGAATCGTTCAACTCCGCGATGTGCAGCTCGGGGTTCATGATCTCAACGCCGGCCGGCAGTGCGATGTCAGCGGCGGTCACTTCGCCCGCGCCAGACTTGCGCAGATACATGGCGACCGGCTCGTCCTCTTCGCTGGTCAAGACCAGTTCCTTGAGGTTCAAGATGATTTCGGTGACGTCTTCCACCACGCCAGGCAGCGTGGAGAATTCGTGCTGGTTGCCCTCGATCTTGATGCTGGTCACAGCTGCGCCAGGGATGGACGACAGCAAGGTGCGGCGCAGCGAGTTGCCGAGGGTGTAGCCGAATCCCGGCTCCAGCGGCTCGATGACGAAACGGCTGCGCGTCGGGTTGACGTAGTCCTCAGTCAAAGTGGGACGTTGCGCGATGAGCATTCGGTTTCCTTCCCGCGGCTACCGCTATATGAAGCCGCGAATTGGCGTGCTGCCAGCAAAATGCCTGACAGCGTGCCAGTGGCGTCCGAGACCATCTCGGACGCCACAGTAGCTATTACTTGGAGTAGAGCTCGACGATCGCCTGTTCGTTGACGTCGATGACTATCTGCTCACGGGTCGGCAGCTGGTGGACCAGGATGCGTCCCTTGTTCGGCTTGACGGTCAACCAACCCGGCACTTCACGCTCGCCGAAAGTTTCGCGAGCAATGATGAAGGGCGTCGCATTCAGCGACTTGGGGGCCACGTCGATGATGTCCAGCGGGGTCACGCGCAGGCTCGGAATGTCGACGCGCTGGCCGTTGACCAGGAAGTGGCCGTGGCTTACGAGCTGACGAGCCTGACGACGAGTGCTGGCGAAGCCGGCGCGGTAAACCACGTTGTCGAGACGAGATTCCAGGATCTGCAGCAGCAGGTCACCGGTCTTGCCCGGACGACGGGAAGCCTCTTCGTAGTAGCGGCGGAATTGCTTTTCCAGCACGCCGTAGGCGTAACGAGCCTTTTGCTTTTCGCGCAACTGCAGCAGGTACTCGGAGTCCTTGCTGCGGCCGCGGCCGTGCACGCCCGGCGGGTAGGGGCGGCGTTCGTAGGATTTGTCGTTGCCGACCAGGTCGGTCCCGTAGCGACGGGACTTTTTGGTCATTGGGCCGGTGTAGCGGGCCATGTTTATCAGTCCTTTGTTCGGTTCGGGAATTAGACGCGACGGCGCTTGGGCGGACGGCAGCCGTTGTGCGGCACCGGGGTGACATCGGATATCGTGCCGACCTCCAAGCCGATGGCGCCCAGCGAACGGATCGCGGTTTCACGGCCCGAACCCGGGCCCTTGACGAACACGTCGACACGCTTCATGCCGTGCTCCATGGCGCGACGGCCAGCAGCCTCGGCAGCCATTTGAGCGGCGAACGGGGTCGACTTGCGGGAGCCCTTGAAGCCGACGGTGCCGGCTGAGGCCCAGGAAATCACCGCGCCAGTCGGATCGGTGATAGCGATGATGGTGTTGTTGAAAGTCGACTTGATGTGGGCTTGGCCAGCGACGACATTCTTCTTTTCTTTGCGCCGCACCTTGGTCTTGGCGGCGCCCTTGCGGGTTGCAGTAGCCATGAGTGCTAGTTATCTCCTTGGTTTCGCGTTCAGGTGGGGTCACCGACCGGCGTCAGCGGGCCTTCTTCTTGCCTGCGACTGCCTTCTTACGGCCCTTACGAGTACGGGCGTTGGTGCGGGTGCGCTGCCCACGGACGGGCAGGCCGCTGCGGTGGCGACGGCCCTGATAGGTGCCGATTTCGATCTTGCGACGGATGTCTGCGGCGACAGTACGACGCAGGTCACCTTCGGTCTCGTAGTTCGCGTCGATGTGATCACGCAAGGCGACCAGATCGTTCTCGGTCAAATCCTTGACGCGGGTGTCACCGGAGATGCCGGTGGCTGCCAAGGTTTCGGCGGCGCGGGTCTTGCCGATGCCGTAAATGTAGGTGAGTGCGACTTCCAAGCGCTTTTCGCGCGGGAGATCCACTCCTTGTAGGCGTGCCATGTGGCGGTTTCCTTTCCAATACCGCTTGCCTGTTGGCCAGCGGTGTCATGTCGTGGTGACGAATCACCTTTCGAAGGTCTGCGCGAGCAGCGCTTCCCGTCGCCATAGCCGAGTACGTGCTCGACTGCGGGCCCTGGCCTTCGTCCAGGGGCACGACTGACAGATCCGCCTGAATCTGACAGCCTGGCCGCTCGCTTTTAATCGCTCAGTCGGTCGAACTGAGCGCGCTATTTAGTTGTGCGTTATTCGTTTATCAAGCCAGTAGGGTGCGGCGTTCTGCTCAGCCTTGACGCTGCTTGTGGCGCGGGTTGCTGCTGCAGATGACGCGCACGACACCGCGACGGCGAATGACGCGACAGTTGTCGCACATCGGCTTGACGCTTGGCCGAACCTTCATTTCAGCTGCTCCTTTTGGTGACTAGGACAGTGCTGCCCTGGTCGCTTGACTTGGTGCTCCCCCGCCGGACAGACGCAGCAAACTGCGTCGATGGCGAAGACGGTCGACTGAGCCGGGCTCAGCATTGACCACTAGCAAAGCGATGTCGCTAGGCAGTGATCACTTGTGTCGGTAAACGATCCGACCACGAGTCAGGTCATAGGGGGAAAGCTCAACTACGACACGGTCTTGGGGCAGGATGCGAATGTAGTGCTGACGCATCTTGCCGGAGATGGTCGCGAGCACCTTGTGTCCGTTATCCAACTCAACGCGGAACATCGCGTTGGGCAAGGCTTCAGACACGGTACCCTCGAGCTCGAGTGCTCCCTCTTTTTTGGCCATTTACTCTCAATCTTTGTGTGGATTGGTTGTGGACGTGCGGACCCGACGGACCGACGTACAAGTCTACGCGACTACCCGGCCGGCGGGCAAACTGCGCTGTCGACCAGGTAACCCGTCAAGCTAGCCCCAGATATCACAGACCTGGGCAGGTGTCGTCAGTCCAGCCCCAATGCAGTCGCACTGGCCACGGCACCCCGGCTGTTGCACACCGATCCGCACCGGATGCATTAGGACCTTCCACCATCCCAGAGGGAGTCACCTTGAGCTCGCCGCCGATATAGCTAGCGATGAACTGACGATGGGCAGCGACGTGCAGCTTGCGCATCGCGTCGTCGTCACCTTGCACTGGCTGGGCCGTGGTGACGATCCAGATCTGATCGCCAAGTTTGGCCGCTCGGGTCTTATCGTTGACTTTTAAAAGGATTCGGCCTTGTCGCCACGCGAATGCGCCGAATCCATTGGTCATTAGCGATTAGAACGGCGGGCAATCAGTGGGCGCCCAGCCCCATAGCTCGCGGATTGAATCTGGCAGCCCTGCCGCCGCGCACCGATTCGGTTCTTGATAGCCGATCTTGGCGACTGGGAAGACGTCAACATTGCCGTGTTGATCGTATTGGATCAAGAAATAACTGCTCGCGCCTTGCACCGACTGTTTAGCCGCCTCAGACTCACCGGGCACTGCAGCCGTCCCGACCCAATAGGTAAAACCAGAATTATTCGTGGCGATGAAAGTCTTGTCGCTTGCCAGTCCGACATATTGCTCGGCTGGCACGCCAGTGTACTGCGAAATCTGGGCCAACGTCTGCTGCTCCCAGGACGGCGTCATGTAATGCCGGACGGGGACGTCAGCACGCTGCTGTTCAGGTGGCGGGACGTTGAAGGTGAATGACGGCGCGGGTTGAGCCGCTGGTTTGCTGCTTGCCGGGGCAGCCGGCGAGCCGCTGACGCTCACACTCGTGCTCGCAGCCGTGCTGGACGCGGCTGGCGTCGTGACCGTCACAGTCTGGGTCGCTGCGGGTTCGCCCGTGCCGGTCGCGCAGGCGGTCGCCGTCAATAGCAAGCCGACGCTGACCGCTACGGCGCTAGCTTTTTGGATCATCGCTTCGTTGTTGAGCATGAAGATCTCCTCACTTCAGCGGTGCGCCGGCCATTCTATCGAAGCGACTCAACCCAACTGAGTGGCGAGCACTTTGTCGAGGTCGGTTCTTCCGACGCGGTAGATCCCGTCTTCGTCGGCGCGGAAATATTGCCCGTCGACGGCAAACCACATCCACGACCGTGCCGTCTCCCCGTGCCAAATCGCGACATTGACGCTCACCTCAACGCGTTGCGCTGCCTGCATCACAGGGTCTTTGGCTAGTGCGTCTAGGAATTGCGTCACCGACTCTTGGCTGTCATAGGCCAATTGATCAGGCGTGGCGCCGATCTCGACGCGCCGCGGCTCGACTGACGGCTCATCTTGGCCGGCTAAAAATTCGGGCGGCAGTGCCCTGCGGACTAGCTGCCAAGAGCGTTGGTCAGGGGCACAAAAGATCTCGTAGATCGGCTCGTGTAGGACCACTTCGTCCTCGTGTACGCGGGCTCGACCCGTCGTGACGACTACGTGTCGGCCATTGCTAGCCAGCTGCGTGGTGTAGGCCAGCTCGCCCCGCTTAGCGATGACGAAGGCGGTGGTCTGGGGATGCTTGGTGACCAATAGCGCGGTCAACCAGGCGTCGCGCAGGTAGCCGTCCTCATCAAGCATGCCGGCAGCGCGCCAACCGACATCTTCCATCGGCAGCGTGGGCTTTAAATCGCGGCCATCGAATTTATTGACGGCTTCCTCCCAGGCCGCGCGAGCGATGACGCCTTTGAAGACTTCCGGCTCAACCTCGATCATGTTCGCCCCTAGTTATTTGACGCGGCCAGTTTGATAGCGATAGACGTGGTCCTTGCCGTCACCACTGAAATAATTCTGCATTTCAGCGTTATAACGTTGCACTTCAGGATTAGCGCTGCCCTCTTCAAGCGCAGCTGCCATTCGATCGTGATAAACGTTCTGATAGTGGCTATCCGCCCAACCACTTAGCGTCTTTCTAATTTCGTGTTGTGGATAGTCATGGTCTTTGAAGGTCACCTGGTGATAATTGCTCTGCGGCGTGTAAGAGCCGACATTTTCCGGAATGAATCGACTGAATTTATTTCCTTCAGCTTCTTTAATGATTTTCAAAGCCGGATCGGTGCCACCTGCTAAGCCAGCGGTGCCGTCATGCTCGTTGACGAAATTAATGACCTTGGTATTGGGACCGACTTCAATGTCACTTACTGGTGAGCCAGCAGCGACGACATATTCGACGTTATAGCGGGCGGCGAAGGAACGATCAGCGGCGATATTGGCAGCATTCATGCCGCCCTGCGAGTGTCCTGCCAAGGTGATATTCGGTCGATCTACGGTCTTGCCAGTTTGCTGTTCATATTCGCGCACAGCCGCGTCAATCGCCGCGATGGTCGACTCGGTGACAGCCGAGGTGCCAAAGCCTTTGGCGTGCATGTTTGCCGTCCAGTCGGTGCCGACTCCGCTTTCATTCCAGCCTTGCAAGCCCTCCATGCCCGTCGTCGTGCCCGGCACCACCGCGGTGAAATAGGGCACGCCGTCGACCTCATGGACGCGCACCTCAATCGCACCATCATTAATGGTGGATTTGTCGTAAATCTTGTGCATTTCGTCCATCAATTCCGCGACATTTGACGGCACCGCGCTGCGGCTGCTGTCAATTGGCTCGCCTGGCAGTCTGCCTTGTCCATCTTCAAAGAAGGTCCGCATATCTTTGGCCGAAATATCCCATTCCCCTTTACCGAGATGTTTATTCATAGCATCCCAGACTTTGTCGCCTAGCCAGTCGTGGCGATTGACTCGGCTATACCCATGGAAGGCGACGACCTCGGTCGGAGACGGCATTTTTCCGTCCAACAAATAGTCTTGCAACCAGCGCGGCAGACGACCATGTTCTTTGAGCGCCCATTGCACATCACCACGTGCCATTGCCAAATACATTTTTTCGCCAAGCCCACTGAGCTCCCAGGGAATTGGCAGCATGTCGTCGTAATCCCAGTCGAAATTCCAATCGACGCCATCTAATGCACCCGGTAATGCTGCGAGCCGCATTGAATTCAAGTGATCTACGGCATGCTCGCGACGTTCGGTGTCGGCTGCGGATTTGGCAATCTCGTCGAGACTTGCCGCGCAGGATTCGTCGAGCATCTTTAGCTGCTCGGCTACTGCACGCACTGACGCGGCCGCCTGCGAAAACCAGCTCGGTAGGTCCAATCCCTTGATAAAGGTGTGCCGCCAGACCTGGCCATTCTCGCCGACGCGGAAACCGCCACTTTCCAGGGCAGCTTCGACGTCAGCCATGTTGCGCTTGATCTGGTCCAGGCCCGAGGCTCCCGAAGCTTCCAGGCTGGACACACCGAGCAGCAGCGCTGCGATGTGTTCGAGCCTGCTCGCGATCAGTTCTCGATCAACTTTGGCGACGTCGGCTGCCGTACTGACCCAAAACGGCATCCGCAGCGCTAGGACGTCTTGACTGTCGTCGAGCAGTTTGCTTTGAGTGCTTTCCAGCTCGGCTGATTGATTGGTCAGCCCGCCGCTTTGCCAGGTCTTGCCGAAGTACCAATAGTTCATGGCTGGATCCGTCCTGAGAAGAAGCCACGAATCGCGGTCTGAGCGTCATCTTCTTGGGCTTGATATTTCTGCGCGATGACCTGCAGGGTATCGACGTGCGAGGCGAAATGCGCGTCGACATTGGACTGTGCCTTGGCCAAGGCAGCGATGACGTCTGCACACGATTTGGCTGCTTTGCCGCCATTCCAGTCACCGATGAATGCGTCGGCATGCGCGCTATTGACATTGCCCATCGCGGTGCCCCGGATGCCGTCCAAGGTTCGACTAGCGGCCGCCAACTCCCCTAGATCGACTTGATAGTCGTTATCGCCCATCGCTGCGCTCCCTGCTCAGTCGCCACATTCTGCGAGCTGACGATCCGCGCTCAGCATCAGTGGTAACCCTTTGTGATCTTCGATCTCAAGATTTTATTCCCGCGTAGGGTCACCGATCAGCCTAGTCAGCCGCATTGTTGGTGCTCTGCCACAATGGGCCGATCAGGCAGCACTTGCTTGGCGGCTCTACGTTCGTCCGCAGCACCGTCGGCAGGGCATCGGCAGCGCCCTGCTTCAGACAATAGAGGATTGGGCGCGCCAGCATGGCCGCACGATGCTGACTGCTGGCAGCGGCCATCGGCTCGGCACCGGACCGGGCGCCTTACGAGCTAAAGAAGGCGAGCTGATGTTGCAGCCAGATGCGTCAAGCGACTTCGCCTTGCGTCATGGTTTAAAATGGGTGCAGACCTCTCGGCACAGCGTCCAAGACGTCAGCGCCAACAATCTCGAGCTGGCTAGGCGATATGCCAAAGCTCGCAGCACAACGCTGGCCCGACGTCGAGCGCGTGCACACCTGGAACGCGTCCGAAAATGATCACATGTGGCGCATCAACGAGAGCCTCGGCTATCGAACGGCTTGGGTGGACGCGATTTGGCAAAAGCTAATCTAGAAACCTTGCCCCGCAACAGCTTGCTAATGGAGAAATAGTGAATTGGTATCTGGCTGAGCTTCCCTTGATCCCCGTGGCCGAAATTCCAACAGATCACCGCTCATTAGGTGGCATCTGGATCGGCTATGCAGCGCTGGCGCAAATGAGCCGGGATTCTTGGCACGAAGTCAATGGCGACGATGACGAGGCAATGACCGCCAAAGACATGATCGCTACTGCCCACGAAAACGAGTGGCAAAAGTTGGCCACGATCGTCGCGCTGAGCCACGAAGTGGCCCAGCCGTCGAAGCAGGGCGTCCTCGGATTGCCGCTGGTCGATCAGGAAACCCAACTGCGACCCGACCAAGTCTTAGGCAAGGTATTGCCGTGGTTTTCGCTGACCGAAAATACTGATCGAGTCGAGCTCGGCTGGGATCTGTATGTCCGGCCACAATTTCGTCGCCGAGGCATCGGCAGCGCACTGCTCAGCGCGACCGAGGACTGGGGACATCAGCATGGCCGCACCAAGATGGTCGCGGGCAGCTCGCATCGTCTTGGTAGCGGGCCGCAGGCGCTTCGTCCTAAAGCCGGTGAACTAGCTGTCGCCCCCGATGCTGGCACCGCTTTCGCCCTCGTGCACGGCTTTCAGTTGGCGCAGATTGAGCGGCATAGCGTCCAAGACATCAGCGCCGCCAATCTCGAGACTGCTAGGCAAAATGCACGAGTTGATGACGCATATGAGCTGCTGACCTTCGTCGGTAAGACCCCTGAGCAGCTGCGTGCAGCTGTGATCCAATTGCATGTCGACATGCAGGATGCACCCACCGGAGAGATCGAATCGGAAGCTGAGGTCTGGAACGAGGCCAGACTGCAGGAATTTGAGGCCGACATTCATCGGCATAGCGAAGATGTGACGACTATCGCCATTGAAAAGGCGACCGGGCAGGCGGGCGGTTACACGCACTTGGTCCGGCACTTTTCGAATCCGAAGGTCGTCTATCAGTGGGATACCGTCGTCAATCGCGCCCATCGCGGGCACGGGCTTGGACTTTCGCTCAAAGCCGCGACACTGCTAGCAGCTCACCAACAGTGGCCTGAAGCCGAACGCATCCACACCTGGAATGCCTCCGAAAACGACCACATGTGGCGGCTCAACGAGAAACTCGGTTATCGCACGGCGACGGTGGAAGCGGTCTGGCAAAAACAGCTATAACCAGCTGTCTTAGAGATCGCAAGCGGCATAACCGCCGTCGGCCAGGCCAGCTTCGACTTCGAAGCGATTTCGTCGCGGATCTCGGCCAGCCGCCCAATAAAGGACGGGAAATAGCAGCCCATATCGACGCCACTGGTCGACGTGGACCGCTTCATGGCGGTAGATCGGCGCTGACGAGATCTTGCCGGTCAAAAAGACCCGTCCGACCGTCATGCCGCCCCGCGGGTAGGCCCAGGACGGCAACCGACACACGATCAAGCTGTCGCGCTGTTCGTAGCGGCCGCGCGCCAGCAAGAGGCCGTAGCTCAAGCCAATGAGGGTCGCCAGTCCGGCACCGATACGCGATATCGGAGAGTCGACGAAAATCCATCCGAGCGGCCTGGTCAAGCCACGCAGCAGCTTGCTCATATCAACCATTGTGCAGAAATCCGATGGCCGCCAGGCAGGGAATCTGCTGGCCTTGCATAGCTACGGCACCGGACGGGGCGATACGTCTACTTTGAGCCAGAGAGGTGGTGCTCGTCGCGCTACTCGCCAGGATTCACTGCCCCAAATAAGGATTCGTACTGGCAGGGGCGTCGACGCGATCGATCCTCAGTCTGCCAGCGGCGCGAAAGGCACACCCAATTCGGTGAGCTTGGCTTCCCCGCCGTCCGGTTCGGTCAAGATCCACAACCCATCGCGGGTGATAGCGACCGAATTCTCCCAATGCGCCGCGCGCGATCCGTCAACGGTTACGACCGTCCAATCGTCAGCTAACGTTGCGCATTCTGGAGAGCCGGTGGTCAAGATAGGCTCGATGCAGATCGTCATGCCATAACTCAGCTTGGCGCCCCGACCGGGCCGTCCGAAATTCGGCACGTCGGGAGCCATGTGCATTTCAGTACCGATGCCATGGCCGGTGAATTCCGCGACGATCTCGAAACCTGCGCTGTCAGCGACCTGTTCAATTGCGTTGCTGATGTCACCGATTCGGTGCCCCGTCCAGGCGGCAGCCACCCCAGCCCACATCGCGGCCTCGGTCGCGGCGTCGAGTCTGCTATCTTCCTCCGCGCCAGATCCGCCGACGATGACGGTGCGCGCTGCGTCACCATGCCAGCCGTCAACGATCGCGCCGAAATCGATGGAAATGATGTCGCCGGCTTTCAAGGGCTGGTCGTTGGGGATGCCATGCACGACGACATTGTTGACCGACGTGCAAACATTGGCCGGATAGGGTGCGATCCCCCAATCAGCGCCGTAATTCAAGAAATTGCTAGTCGCGCCGTTCCTCGCCAGGACTTCGCAGGCGGTCTGATCCAGCTCGCGAGTCGTGACCCCCGGCTTCGCGGCGGCGGTCATCGCCGTCAGACCTTCGGCGACCACCAAGCCAGCGCGACGCATCACCTTTAGTTGGTCAGCGTCCTTGGTCTGGATCCGTCCGCGCAAGACCATCGGTTCAGCGTTCCTGGAGCTCGTCGATCTCTTCGACGATCCGCTGGAATACTTCGCTGACTTCACCTTGGCCGTCGAACTTCTTTAAGATCCCGGCCTTGTCATAGTGATCCAGCAGCGGAGCCGTCTGATCGGTGTAGAGCTCCATGCGGTGCCGAATGGTCTCTTCGTTGTCGTCTACGCGTCCTTCGAGTTCAGCGCGTTTTAGCAAGCGTTTGACGATGACTTCACCATCGACGTCTAAGGAAATGACCGCATCCAGCTGGACGTCGTGTTCTTCTAGATATTCGTCCAGCGCCTCGACTTGATGCATCGTGCGCGGAAAACCGTCCAGCAAGAAGCCATCAGCGGCATCTTCATGGTCGAGCCGATCGAAGACGATCTCTTCGGTCAATTCGTCAGGCACGAACTTACCTTTGGCCATCAGTTCGCCGACTTCTTGGCCCAACGGGGTGCCTTCGGCGACATTCGAGCGGAAAATCTCTCCGGTGGAGATCGCCGGAATGTGATAGCGGTCCGCGATCCGGGCCGCCTGGGTGCCCTTGCCGGCACCCGGAGCTCCCATGATCAAAAGTCTCACTTCGTCGTGTCCTTCTTGCTCACTCACTTGAGGAAACCTTCGTAGTGCCGTTGCTGCAGTTGGCTCTCAATTTGCTTGACGGTATCCAGACCGACACCGACCATAATCAGCAAGCTAGTGCCACCGAATGGGAAGTTCTGGTCGGCGCCAATCAACCGAATAGCCACCGACGGAATCAGCGCGATGATGCCCAAATACAGCGCGCCCGGGAAGGTCAACCGGCTCAACACATAGGCCAGATAATCCTCGGTCGGCTTACCGGCGCGAATGCCTGGGATGAAGCCGCCGTACTTCTTCATGTTGTCGCTGATCTCGACCGGATTGAAGGTGATCGAGATGTAGAAGTAGGCGAAGGCGATGATCAATACGAAGAAGATCGCGTCATAGATCGGTCCAGTGCCGCGTCCAATGTGCGTCGCGATCCAAGACGCCGTCTCCGTGTTGGGGCGGAAGAAGGTGTACAGGATCGGGATATAGAGGATCGAGCTGGCGAAGATGACGGGGATGACGCCGGACTGGTTGACCTTCAACGGAATATAGGTCGTGGTGCCGCCTAGCAGTCGGTTGCCGACCATGCGCTTGGCGTATTGCACTGGGATGCGCCGCTGCGCCTGTTCAATGAAGATGACTGCAGCCATGATCAGCAGGCCGATGGCAATGACCGCAATCATCAACAGCAGGCCCTGCGTGCCCGGGTGACCCTGCCGAATATTCATCAGCGAATCCGGGAAGCGCGCGGTGACCTGGGTGAAAATCAGCACCGACATGCCGTTTCCGACGCCGCGGTCGGTGATCAATTCGCCCAGCCACATGATGACGCCGGTGCCGGCGACCATCGTCAAGATCATCACGATGATCGGGAAGATGCCGTCGTCATAGATCACCGAATTGGGGCAGCCCGGGAACATCTGACCGTTGACGGCCATCATGGTGAACGAGGTCGCCTGCAAGACCGCGAGCGCGATGGTCAGCCAGCGGGTGTACTGGGTGATTTTTTGCTGTCCAGAGCCACCCTCTTTCTTGAGCGTCTCGAGGCGCGGAATGACGACGGTCAACAGCTGCAAGATGATCGAGCTGGTGATGTAAGGCATGATGCCGAGCGCGAAAATAGACAGCTGCAGCAGCGCGCCGCCAGAAAATAGGTTGATCATCGCGAAGACGCCAGCACGGTCGCCGGTGGTGGCGATCTGGGCGCACTCACGGATCGAGACCATGTTGACGTTCGGGGACGGGATCGCCGAGCCGAAGCGGAAGAAGACGAGGATGCCGAGGGTAAAGAAGATCTTGCGGCGCAGATCCGGCGTCCGGAAGGCGTTCGCGAACGCAGAAAGCATCGAAGCTCACTTTCGTCTCAGGCCAACGAGTCAATCTGCGGACCGATGATCCGTCAGTTCCACTCGGCTGGTGGCGGGAAGTCGGCGGTTTTCCGCCTGGAAATGACAGTATGCATCAAGGCACGTCAAGGGCATGCTGAATAGAGGCCTACCGGCATAACCCGGACAGCCTAGCAAGGGATGAGCTATTGCTCACAATTCCCAACTAGCGCTAACGGCAATTAAGAAGCGTTACCTAACAAAATTCGAAATAAAACATTGCGATAACGATTCTTGATCAAAGTCCGCGTTAACAGTAGGTTTACTTCCCACGGCACCCTAGGTGGCGTGTTTCAACGTGCTGATTAAAAGTTCAGCCCCTAACTGACTAGGCAACTCACGAGTGCAAGGTGATCAATTCATGACGCGGATAGTTAGCAACGACGCGCTCCGCGTCGCTGATATCCAGCACTCGAGTGGCTTGCTTAAATTCCACCTGACTGGGCAATCAGCCCAGTCACGTCAATTTTTGGCCAGGAGGCACATGTGATTCGCTATCTATTGCGAAAAGGCTTGTCCTGGTTGGTGATGGTCTTTTTGGCCACGAACCTGACCTATTTCTTGGCGAACTGGTTCTTGGATCCAGAAGCCAACTATCAGGAGCGTCGCCCACCAATTCCACCCGAGCAGATTCAGCAGATGCTCGAGCCTTACAACTTGTCCCAAAATGAGCCGCTCATGTCGCGCTGGTGGGATTGGTTGACTGGGGTTCTACTGCACTGGGATTGGGGCCAGTCGCCAGTTGGCCAATCGGTCAACTATCAGGTTGGCGTTCGGATCGGCACGTCGGCGCAGCTGTTGCTCGGCGCGACGGTTCTGGCTGCCGTCATCGGCATCGCGGTCGGTGTCTACACCGCCTCCCGCCAGTACAAGCTCGCCGACCGCATCTGGCAGGGCTTGTCGATCATCTTGTTGAACACCCACGTCATCGTCGCCTCTTTGGTCATCGTGTTGATCGCGGTGCAGATCAACAAGGCTGCGGGCACCCGAATCTTCTACGTCACCGGCGCCTCCTCGCCTGGTGTCAGCGGCTTCTTCCCCGTCCTGGTGGACCGTCTTCAACACTTGATCTTGCCGACGATCGTGCTGACGATGATCAACTACCCCAGCTATCACATGATGCAGCGCACCTTGCTGCTCGATAACATCTCCGCCGACTACGTGCGTACTGCCCGTTCGAAGGGTCTGACCCGTCAGCAGGCAATCCGCAAGCACGCGCTGCGGACTTCGATCATCCCTGTCGCGACGTCAATGGCTTTTTCGATCGCGGGCATCTTCACCGGAGCGGTCTTGACCGAGACGATCTTTGGCTGGGAAGGCATGGGCCGTTATTTCACCACCACGATCGCCAAGAATGACGTGCACGGCGTGGTCGCCGTCGCCGCCTTCGGTGCGGCGATGACCGCAGTCGGCGCACTGCTCAGCGACTTCCTATTGGTATTCATCGACCCGAGAGTGCGGGTGAGCTGATGAGCGAGCCACTACAAAATGAGATGCGTGGCGACGCCGGAATCTCCGACGCAGCGCCACAGCATGGCATGGCCGAACAACTCGAGCGCGCCAATCCGACATCAGATGACACTGCGATCAGCACTGCTGATCGTGACGAAGCGACGACGGCCGCCATTGACGGCAAGGGCCAAAAGACCAAGCGCACCGGACGCATGCAGCTATACGTCCGCCGCTTCAAGCGCAATAAGCCTGCCGTGGCCGGTCTGATCATCTTTGTGCTGTTGGTGCTGTTCGCGATCTTCGGTCCGATGATTTCGCCGTGGAATTACATGGGCGACCAAGACTTCACCGCGATCGGTGAACCGCCTAGCTCGGTGCACTGGTTCGGCACCGACTGGGGCGGCAACGACCTGTTCGCACAAGTCGCGCATGGCATCGGCCGCTCGCTAGTCATCGCGTTGACGGTGTCGTTCTTCCAGGTCTTGATCGCAGCCTTCATCGGCGCTTGGGCCGCCTACGCCGGCGGCAACGCGGAGAAAGTCGTGCTGGCCATCATCCACTTCTTGATGGCGGTGCCGACCTTCTTGCTGCTCGCCTTGATCGGCTCTAAGGCCGGCGGCGACTGGAAGGTCTTGATCCTGGTCTTGATCATCTTCGGCTGGATGTACTCCTCGCGTGTCATCTGGTCGCTATCGACGTCGATCAGAGAACGCGAATTCGTCACCGCGGCCAAATACATGGGCGTGCGCGGCCCGACCTTGGTCTTCCGCCACATGATTCCGAATATTGGTTCGCTACTGGTCTTGCAGTTCACCTTGGGCATCGTCGGCGTCATCATGACTGAGACCGGCCTGTCCTTCCTTGGCTTCGGCGTGCAGATCCCTGACGTCTCGCTCGGTGTGCTGCTGCAAGATGGCGTAAACAACGTCGTGTCCGCACCCTGGGCATTCGCCAGCGCAGCCATTCCGTTGACGCTGTTGACCGTCTCGATGGCACTAGTCAATGACGGTCTGCGCGACGCCCTCGATCCGAACTCCGCTGCTGGAGGTAAAGCATGAGCAACGAACCAGTAGCTAACGTTCCTGAGGCTGAACAGCCCAAGACTGAGATATTCAAGCAGCCACGTTCGGGGCTCTCCGGGCGACGCCGTCGCCCGGCCGTCCAAGACGCTGCGTCGTCAGTCGGCGGCCCGGTGCTGAGCGTCCGCGACCTCAACGTCTCTTTCCCAAGTGAAGCCGGCGTCGTGCACGCCGTGCGCGGCGTCTCTTTCGACTTGATGCCTGGCCGCACGCTGGGCATCGTCGGTGAATCCGGTTCTGGCAAGTCAGTGACGTCGATGGCGATCATGGGCCTGCTGCCCGAGACCGCGAAGATCACCGGTTCAGTCAAGCTGCGCGGCGAAGAATTGCTCGGCAAGTCTGACGCCGAAATGAGCAAGCACCGCGGCTCAGATATCGCGATGATCTTCCAAGATCCGCTGTCCAGCTTGACGCCGGTATTCAGCGTCGGCGATCAGATCGTCGAGACCTTACTGCTGCACAGCGACATGACCAAGCAGCAGGCTTGGGATCGGGCGATCGAACTGCTGGATATGGTCGGCATTCCAAACCCGGATCGTCGAGTCAAATCGTTCCCGCACGAATTCTCCGGCGGCATGCGCCAGCGCGTCATGATCGCGATCGCTATCGCCAACAATCCGCGCATCATCATCGCCGACGAGCCCACCACCGCATTGGACGTGACGATCCAGGCCCAGATCTTGGATCTGTTGAAGGTGGCCCAGGACGAAACTGGCGCCGCGGTCATCATGATCACCCACGACATGGGCGTCATCGCTGGTTCGGCTGACGACGTCGTGGTGATGTACGCCGGCAAGCCGGTCGAGCATGCTGGCGTACACGAAATCTTCGCCGAACCTCGGATGCCATACACGATCGGCTTGCTCGGGGCGATCCCGAAGGTCCACAAGTCTGATCGGGCGCCGCTGGTGCCGATCAAGGGCAATCCGCCGATCCTGATCGATCTGCCAGAGGGCTGCCCCTTCGCGCCGCGCTGCCCCGTCGCAGCTGAGCTGTGCTGGAAGAGCGAGCCGCCGCTGGACTTCATAGAGGTCAGCGAGCACGCGGACGCCGACGTCACCGAGATGCGTCCGGCTCGCTATCACCGCGCCGCCTGCCACCGCAGCGACGAGATCATGCACAGCCAGATCAATGGCGCCCCGGTCTATCCGGTGCCTGTCATTGACCTGCCGCCTGAGGCTGCAGTGCCGCGTGAACAGCGTCCGATCGCCTTGAACGTGGAAAATCTGAACAAGACTTTCCCGCTAATGAAAGGCACGCTGCTGAAGCGGCGCGTGGGCACCGTCTATGCCGTCAATGACGTCAGTTTTGACGTCCGCGAGGGCGAGACGCTGTCGATCGTCGGTGAATCAGGTTCAGGCAAGTCTACGACGCTGCACCAGGTCATGGCTTTTGACAAGGTAGACGGCAAGATCGTGCTCAATGGCGCTGATCTGGGCAAGCTGAGCCGCGAACAGCGCCGCAAGCATCGCACTGACGTGCAGATGGTCTTCCAGGACCCGATGGGTGCGCTCGACCCGCGTCTGACGGTCTATGACATCATCGCCGAACCGATGCGCACGCTCGGCATGGACAAAGACCAGATCAACACTCGCGTCGGCGAGTTGATGGAGATCGTCGGCTTGGACCCGGTGCACATCGATCGATTCCCCGGCGCCTTCTCTGGCGGTCAGCGGCAGCGCATCGGTATTGCGCGCGCTTTGGCGCCACGTCCCAAGATGTTGGCTCTTGATGAGCCAGTATCGGCTCTTGACGTGTCGATTCAGGCTGGCGTCATCAACTTGCTGGCTGAACTGCAGGCCAAGCTCAAGCTGTCCTATCTGTTCGTGGCTCACGACCTGTCGGTCGTGCGGCACATTTCGGATCGGGTCGCCGTCATGTACTTGGGACGTTTCGTCGAAATCGGCGACGTCGACGAAGTCTTCGACGATCCGCAGCACCCGTACACGCAGGCACTGTTGAGCGCGATCCCGATTCCGGATCCGACCATTGAGCGGACCCGAGAGCGGATCATCTTGACCGGCGACCTGCCCAACCCGACGGACAACTCCCCCGGCTGTGCATTCGCCGGACGTTGCCCGCTATTCCAGAAACTTCCCGCGCAACAACAGGCTAAGTGTCTAGCTGAGACCCCGCCTTTGCACGGGCAAGAAGGCACCGATCACTTGAACGCGTGTCACTATCGCTAGCTCGAAGCTTCGAGCTGATAACTGAATATCAATTTCCCCTAGCAAGGAGGCAATGTGATCAAGCGATCCAACGCCATTAAGGCGAGCGCCGTCGGACTCGCTCTTGCCCTGGCCCTGACCGGTTGCGCCGGCGGCGAGGGCGAGAACAAGGGCAAGGACGGTAAGAACCACTCTGACATCAAGGGCTCGAGCTTCAACCCGCAGCCCTACGACAAGCTGAAGGACGGCGGCACCCTGTCGCTGTCGCTCGGCGAGGTCACCCCGCAGCTGAACGTCTTCCACGCCAACATGACTTCCGACACCAGCACGGTGTGGAGCTGGTACAACCCGCAGATCATCAAGTTCGAGGCTGACGGTACCCTGAAGCCGAACCCGAACTACCTGACCAGCGTCAAGGACGAGGTCAAGGACGGCAAGACCGTGGTGACCTACAAGATCCACGAGAAGGCTGTCTTCAACGACGGCACCCCGATCGACTACAAGTCTTGGGTCAACACCTGGAATGCCAACAAGGGTGACGACCCCGCCTACGAGGTCAACTCGTCGGATGGCTACGACAAGATCGAATCTGTCGAGCGCGGCGCCAACGACAAGGAAGTCATCGTGACCTTCAAGGTCGCCAACCCGTGGTGGGGTGGCGTCTTCAACTACATCTTGCACCCGGCCGTCGACAGCGCTGAAAAGTTCGACCAGGCCTACCTCGGTGAGGATCTGGCTTCCGCGCACCCCGAGTGGGGCGCTGGCCCGTACAAGCTGGAGAGCCTGAGCAAGACTCCGGGCGTCGTCACCTTCGTGCGGAACGAAAATTGGTGGGGCCCCAAGGGCAAGCTGGACAAGATCACCTACACCCAGCGGGAGAGCGCAGCTAGCTTGAACGCTTTCAAGAACGGTGAGACTGACGTCACTGGCGCCAGCACCGCTGAGCGTTACAAGCAGGTCAACCAGATGGGCGACACCGTCGACATCCGCAAGGGATCGACCACTGCTACCCGTCTGCTGACCTTGAACTCGAAGTCTGAGGTGCTGTCTGACATCAAGGTGCGCGAGGCTATCGCTAACGCGATCGACAAGCCGCAGCTGCAGCAGGTCATGTTCGCCGGCTTGGACGGCTACTCCGAAGAGCCCACCGGCTCGCTGATCCTGTTCAACTACCAGGAAGGCTACGAGGACAACTTCGGCAAGCTCGTCCCCAAGCAGGACCTGGAGAAGGCTGGCAAGCTGCTCGACGAGGCCGGCTGGACCAAGGGCGCCGACGGCATGCGTGCTAAGGACGGCCAGCCGCTGTCGGTCCGCATCCCGCTGTTCGGTGACAACACCACCGTCAAGAACTACGTCACCACCTTGCAGGCTCAGTTGAAGGCTGCTGGCATCGACCTGCAGATCCAGGCTCGTCCGTCCAGCGAGTTCTCGACCGTCATCAAGAACCGCGACTTCGACATCCTGTCGTCCGGCTTCGCGTCGACCGACCCCTATGGTGTGGCCTACTTCTGCCAGATCTATTGCACCGATTCTGGCTTGAACAAGTCGGGCACCGGCACCAAGGAATTCGACGAGAAGATCAAGACCCAGCTCGAGACCCTGCCGACTGCTGACGAGCAGATCAAGAAGGCCAACGAGCTGGAGAAGGAAGCCCTGGCCCAGTACGGCATGATCCCGATCTACTCCGGTCCGGACATCGTTGCTGTAAAGAAGGGCCTGGCTAACGTTGGCGCCGGCCTGTTCGCACAGGGCATCGCCGACTTCAAGGAAAACATCGGTTGGGTGGAAGGCTCGTAGTCTTCGGCTCTAAGCGCTGAATCTGTTCGGGGCCTCCGCATTGCGCGGGGGCCCCGATTTTTATGCGCATTGAAGTTTTTATGGTCGTTGAAGTTCAGTCAGTTCATGACCATGCGGTGCATCGTCATCTCGGCCCAGGTCGGCGTGCCACAAGGGATGCACTCTTCGATGTGCATAAAGCCGTGCTTCTCATAGAAGCGCTGAGCACGCGTGTTGCCGTCGATCAGCCACAGATAGACCCTCGGCTGTTCCTGACCGGCTGGCTGCGGAACCTTGGCGATGACCTCGTTCATCATGCGCTCAGCTAGTCCACTGCCGTGCCAGGCTTTTGAAACATATAGCTTGTCCAGCTCCCAGTCGGCTGGTGACGGAGTCAACCCTGCCTCGATCTCCCATTGGCTAGGCGAGCTGCCGGTCGCCGCGAGCCCGACCAATTCGTCTCCTGCATAGGCGAGCAGGCAATGGTAGGAGTCAGTGTCGGCTAAGCGTTCACGCATCACGTCGATCATCCGCGCGCGTCGTTCGGGCTCATCACCGAAGGCCAAATCATAGGTGGCACGCTGCTGCTCGCGAACGAAATCTAGCCACAGCTGGCCGTCGTCAGGCCCGGCCCAGCGATAGTTCAAATCCGTGATATCCCTTGTCGGCTCGACAGTCACCTTACGAGATTAGCCGGGATATGGCACAACAAAAGTGCCCCGCACGATCAGTTCGTGCGGGGCACTCGTTGGATGCTATGAGCGTTCAGACGAATTACTCGCCGTCGTCGCCTTCCATCGTCTTGATGGTGCCGCCAGCGGCCTCAATCTTTTCCTTGGCCGAGCCAGAGAAGGCGTCAGCCTGGACATTGAGCTTGACCGACAGGTCGCCTTCACCAAGCACCTTGACGCGGCTGCCCTTGCGGACCAGACCGGCCTCGACCATGTCACCGACGGTCACCTCGCCACCCTGAGGGAAGTTCTCCGCAAGCTTGCCAACGTTGACGACCTGATAGCTGACCCGGAAGGGGTTCTGGAAGCCGCGCAGCTTCGGGATGCGCATGTGCAGCGGCATCTGGCCACCCTCGAAGTTCTCCGGAGTGTTCTTGCGTGCGCCGGTGCCCTTGGTGCCACGGCCAGCGGTCTTGCCGCCCTTGCCGCCTTCACCACGGCCGACGCGCTTAGCCGGCTTGTGGGCGCCAGGAGCTGGCGCCAAATCGTGGACCTTGATAGGCATATCAGTTCACCTCTTCGGTTTCGACAAGGTGGCGTACCGCGCGCACCATGCCGCGAATCTCGGGAGCATCGGCGTGCGTCTTTTCGTCGCCGATCTTCTTCAAGCCGAGCGCCTTGAGCGTAGCGCGGGCAGCCGGCTTTTCACCGATCGCAGACTTGATCTGCGTGACCTTGAGTTGTGCCATTAGGAAGCCACCTCCTGAGCGGCGCGCAGCAGGGCGGCCGGAGCGACGTCCTCAACCGGCTTGCCGCGACGCTTGGCGACCTGCTCGGGGAGTTCGAGCTGCTTAAGCGCGTCCACCGCAGCGTGCACGACGTTGATCGCATTCGGCGAGCCGAGCGACTTGGCCAACACGTCCTGGATGCCTGCGCATTCCAAGACCGCACGGACCGAGCCACCGGCGATGACACCGGTACCGGGGGCAGCCGGACGCAGCATGACGACGCCAGCAGCGTCCTCGCCTTGCACCGGGTGCGGAATGGTGCGCTGCACCATCGGGACGGTGAAGAAGTGCTTCTTGGCTTCTTCGACGCCCTTAGCGATAGCCGCGGGAACTTCCTTCGCCTTGCCGTAGCCGACGCCGACGGTGCCTTCACCGTCACCGACGACGACCAGCGCGGTGAAGCTGAAACGACGACCGCCCTGGACGACTTTGGCGACGCGGTTGATCGCGACTACACGCTCTAGATACTGACTCTTCTCGCGTTCAGCTTGCTGATCGCGTCCGCCGCGACGGTCATCGCGGCCGCGACGCTCATTTCCCTGGCCGCCACCGCGGCGCTGGGTTTCACTCATCGTGTCCACCTTTCTTTCCGTCACAGCCCCAGACCGGCTTCGCGCGCGGCATCAGCCAGCGCAGCGATCCGACCGTGGTATTGGTTGCCTGCTCGGTCGAAGACGACCTGTTCGACGCCAGCGGCCTTAGCGCGCTGGGCGATGACCTCGCCGACCTTGGCGGCCTTGGCGGTCTTGTCACCAGTCAAAGCGCGCACCTCGGGCTCCATCGAGGACGCCGAGGCCAAGGTGTTGCCGGCGACATCGTCGATGACCTGCACGAACAGGTGCTTGCTGGACTTGGTGACGACCATCCGCGGACGCTCCGGGTAGCCGCAGATCTTCTTACGGCCGCGCAGCTGACGCTTGTGGCGAGCCGCGGTACGAGCCGCAGTGTGCTTCTTGACGCCAAGTGAGATAGCCATTACTTACCAGCCTTTCCAGCCTTGCGCCGGACGTGCTCGCCCTGGTAGCGCACGCCCTTGCCCTTGTAAGGCTCTGGCTTGCGGATCTTGCGGATGTTAGCGGCCACCTCAGCGACGGCCTGCTTGTCGATGCCCTGGACGTGCAAGCGGGTCGGGTTTTCGACGGTGAAGGTGATGCCTTCGGGGGCATCAACAATCACCGGGTGCGAGAAGCCCAGCGCGAACTCAAGCTGAGTCGGCGACTTCTGCGTCACGCGATAACCGACACCGACGATTTCGAGGGTCTTGGTGTAGCCCTCGGTGACGCCGATCACCATGTTGTTGACCAAGGTACGGGTCAAACCGTGCAGCGCACGCGACTCGCGCTCGTCATCAGGACGCTCGACGATCAGCTGGCCCTCGTCATCCTTGCGGACGGTGATGGGCTCCTTGACAGTCCAGTCCAAGGTGCCCTTGGGGCCCTTGACCTCGACGCGCTGGCCGTCCAGTTTCACCTCGACGTTCGACGGCACCGTGATCGGGAGTCTGCCAATTCGAGACATTGTTCAGTTCCTCCTATCTCACCGTCACCAGACGTAGGCGAGCACTTCGCCGCCAACGGACTTTTCGTGAGCCTGCTTGTCGGTCATCAGACCCTGAGAGGTCGAGATGATCGCGATGCCCAAGCCACCCAACACCTTCGGCAGGTTGGTGGACTTGGCATAAACCCGCAGACCCGGCTTGCTGATACGACGCAATCCAGCGATCGAACGCTGGCGATCGTCGCCATACTTCAGCGTGATGTTCAGGGTCTTGCCGACCTGGCCGGAGCCCGGCTCGACGACCTCGAAGGACGAGATGTAACCCTCTTCCTGCAGGATCTCGGCGATGCCTTCCTTGATCTTGGAGTGCGGCATCGAAGTCGAGTCGTGGTAGGCCTGATTGGCGTTGCGCAGACGCGTCAGCATGTCTGCGATTGGATCAGTCATGGTCATGGCTGGTTAGCCTCTTTCTCGCAGCGGTTTCCGCATGGGACCTGCTGCGGTTGAAGATTTTGGACGAAGTGTCCGGTCGGGTGGCCGTCCAGATCAGCTCACTGTCCGGCCGAAGAATCATTCGCAGGCTCACCAAGAGGACTTGGTGACGCCAGGCAGCTCACCGCGGTGCGCCAATTCACGCAGGCACACGCGGCACAGGCCGAACTTGCGGTAGACCGACTTGGGTCGGCCGCAGCGCTGGCAGCGGGTGTAACCGCGGACGGCGTACTTCGGCTTGCGAGCCTGCTTGACCTTGAGTGCTGTCTTGGCCATCTAGGTCACTTCCTCTTCTTCTTCATGCCCGGGTACTGGGTGCGACGTTTCGGAGCCTTGACGTCGTCAACAGCCTTGAACGGGAAGCCCAGCTGAACGAGCAGCTCGCGAGCCTCGGCGTCATTCTTGGCAGTGGTGACGAAAGTGATGTCCATGCCACGAGTGCGGTCGATCTTGTCCTGGTTGATCTCGTGGAACATGACCTGCTCGTTGAGACCAAAGGTGTAGTTACCGTTGCCGTCGAATTGGTTCGAGTTCAGGCCGCGGAAGTCACGGATTCGCGGCAACGCGAGCGTCAGCAGGCGATCGGCGAATTCCCACATCCGGTCGCCGCGCAGGGTCACGTGGCAGCCAATCGGCTGGCCTTCACGCAGCTTGAACTGCGCGATCGACTTGCGAGCCTTAGTGACCTGCGGCTTTTGACCGGTGATAGCGGTCAGATCGCGGATCGCCCCGTCCAAGATCTTGGAATCGTGGGCAGCATCACCCACGCCCATGTTGACCACGATCTTGGTCAAGCCGGGGATCAGCATCGGGTTGGCGTACTCGAACTTTTCGTTCAAAGTCGAACGAATCTCGTCGCGATAGCGCACCTTCAACCGCGGCTCAGTGTCAGCGGTGTTGCGCGCGTTCTCAGCGATCTTCAGTCCTGGTTCAGCAGCGCGTGCCATCAGATCTCCTCCCCAGTCTTGCGCGCGACGCGCACGCCACGGGTGCCCTCGTACTCCGAGCCATCCGAGCGGCGCTTGGTGACATCAACGCGCTTCTTGCCGATGCGGGTCACGACGTCCTTGCCACCCTCGCCTTTGACGAGCAACTGCACATTGGAGACGTGAATGGGCGCCTCGCTGGAGATCACGCCGCCCTTGGTCACCTGACCGGTGTTGGGGTTCGGCATGTCGCGCACGTGACGCTTCATGATGTTGACGCCCTGCACGGTGACGCGCTCGCGTTCGGCGTCGACGGCGATGATTTCGCCGACAGCACCCTTGTCCTTACCTGCGATGACCTTGACGCGGTCGCCCTTCTTGAGCTTCATCGTCAGATCACCTCCGGGGCCAACGAGACGATACGCATGTAGCGCTTGTCACGCAGCTCACGTGCAACCGGTCCGAAGATACGGGTGCCGCGCGGTTCGCCGTCATTCTTGACGATGACCGCTGCGTTCTCGTCGAAGCTGATGTAAGAGCCGTCAGCGCGACGGTGCTCTTTGTTGGTACGAACGATGACGGCCTTGACGACGTCACCCTTCTTGACGTTGCCACCAGGGATGGCGTCCTTGACCGTGCACACGATGGTGTCACCGAGGCCGGCGTAGCGACGACCCGAGCCACCGAGCACCCGAATGCAAAGCAATTCCTTTGCACCGGTGTTGTCGGCGACCTTCAGTCGCGACTCCTGCTGGATCATTTCTTCTCCTCGCGTCCCACTGGTTCCCCCGTAGAGGCCTGGTGAAACTAGTAGCGGCTCCTGGATTTTGCCAGGATGCTCGGCTCATCTGGGCTAGCCAGTGAGCCGAAACTCGAATATGTTAGACGGCCTTCTCGACGATCTTGATCAGACGCCAACGCTTGGTGGCAGAGGTCGGGCGGGTCTCCATGATGCGGACCCGGTCGCCAATGCCAGCCTCGTTGTTCTCGTCGTGTGCCTTGAGCTTGATCGTCTTGGTCTGGATCTTGCCGTACAGCCGGTGCTGGACGCGGTCTTCGACCTGGACGACGATGGTCTTGTCCATCTTGTCGGAGACGACGAGACCCTCACGGACCTTACGCAGGGCGCGCTCGGCGCTGGCCTGCTCGTTGACGGACTGGCTCATGCCTCGACCTCCTGTGCGTCAGGATCTTCGATGATGCCCAGGCTGCGCTCACGCAGCACGGTGTAGATCCGGGCGATATTCTTCTTGACCTCGCGCAGGCTGGCGGTGTTCTCCAGCTGGCCCGTCGCGGCCTGGAAACGCAAGCCGAACAGCTCTTCCTTGTAAGCCACGAGCTGTTCGTTGAGCTCAGCGGCGGAAAGGCCACGCAGATCAGCGGCGTTGTTTTGGACGTTCGCCATCACATGTCACCTGCCTCACGAGTGATGAAACGCGCCTTGAAAGGCAGCTTATGGATAGCCAACCGCATGGCTTCGCGAGCGACATCTTCGGGAACACCCGACAGCTCGAACAGCACACGGCCCGGCTTCACGTTGACGACCCAGTATTCGGGCGAGCCCTTACCCGAACCCATCCGGGATTCGGCAGGGTGCTTGGTCAGCGGACGGTCGGGGTAGACGTTGATCCAGACCTTACCGCCACGCTTGATGTGACGGGTCATGGCGATACGAGCCGACTCAATCTGACGGTTGGTCATGTACGACGACTCGAGGGCTTGGATGCCGTAATCGCCGAAGGCTAGCTCAGTGCCACCCTTGGCCATACCGTCACGGTGCGGACGGTGCTGCTTGCGGTGCTTGACGCGACGTGGAATCAACATCTCAGGCTCCTGCAGTTTCAGTTGCTACCGCGCTTTCGACAGGAGCCTCAGCGGCACCAGTCGATGCGGACGCGGCGCGCGCTTCGTCAGCGCGGCCCCGACGGCCACCGCGATCAGGACGATCGCCACGGCCCGGACGACGGTTCGGACGGCCACCAGCGGGGGCGGCGTTGCGGGCAGCCTTTTGGGCAGCGCGCTCCATGCGGGTGCCGGTAACGTCACCCTTGTAGATCCACACCTTGACGCCGATGCGACCGAAGGTGGTACGGGCTTCGTGGAAGCCGTAGTCGATGTCAGCGCGCAGCGTGTGCAGCGGCACCCGGCCTTCGCGATAACCCTCAGCGCGGCTCATTTCAGCGCCACCCAGACGGCCAGAGCAACGGATACGGATGCCCTGGGCGCCGGCGCGCATTGCCGACTGCTGCGCCTTGCGCATCGCGCGGCGGAAAGCCACACGAGCGCCGAGCTGCTCGGCGATGCCCTGGGCGACCAGCTGTGCGTCAGTCTCCGGGTTGCGCACCTCGAGGATGTTCAGCTGGATCTGCTTGCCGGTCATTTTCTCCAGCTCGGTGCGGATGCGCTCGGCTTCCTGGCCGCTACGACCAATGACGATGCCCGGACGGGCAGCGTGCAAGAAGATCGTGATGCGTTCGCTGCGACGCGCAATCTCGATCGACGAGATACCAGCGCGCTCGAGAGTCTCGGTCAGGTAGTTGCGGATCTTGTTGTCTTCGCCGACAAATTCGGCGTAATTCTTGTCGGCATACCAGCGGGCGGTGTGATCGGTGGTGATGCCCAGCCGGAAGCCGTTCGGGTTGATCTTTTGACCCATGATCAGGCCTCCTTGCGTTCGGTCTTGGCTGCCTGGGCAGCGTCCACATCTTGCGCCTTCGCCTCGAGAGCTTCAGCCTCAGCAGCCTTGACGTCAGCCTGCTTGGCTTGCTCCTTCTTGACGTCAGCGGCCTTCTTGTCGGCGGCTTCGACGTCAGCAGCCTTGGACTTGTTGGCAGCCTTGGTCTTGGCTTCGGTAGCTGGCTTGACGGCGGGCTTGGCCTCGGCCTTCTTGGCAGCTGGCTTGACGGCTTCTGGCTCCTCGCGGGGCTCGACGACCACGGTGATGTGGCTGCCGCGCTTGTAGATGCGGCTGGCCGAACCCTTGGCCCGCGGACGGATGCGACGCAGCGTCACACCTTCGTCCACGAAAGCCTGCGAGATGTACAGATCGTCCGCGCGCAGCGCTTCGGTGTTCTCAGCGTTAGCGACAGCAGAGGCGACGACCTTGTAGACCGGCTCGCTAGCGGCTTGCGGGGCGAACTTCAGCGTGGCCAGGGCGTCATTGACGTCCATGCCGCGCACCAGGTCGACCACTCGGCGCACCTTGGTGGGGCTCATTCGCACGTGCTTGGCGATTGCATAAGAGCCAGGCCGATCGCCGAGCAGGGCACTGCGACGGCTGGGTCGCTCGTTAGAGTTGCTCATTTTTCAATCAGTTCCTTCTCACCGACGCGTCAGCGGCGGCGGCTCTTCTTGTCGTCCTTCACGTGGCCCTTGAAAGTACGCGTGGGCGCGAACTCGCCGAGCTTGTGACCGATCATGGCCTCAGTGACGAACACCGGGACATGCTTGCGTCCGTCGTGCACGGCCAGCGTGTGGCCGAGCATGTCGGGAGTGATCATCGAGCGGCGCGACCAGGTCTTGATGACATTGTGCGTGCCCTTCTCGTTCTGCGCGTCGATCTTCTTTTGCAAATGATCGTCGACGAAGGGACCCTTCTTCAGACTGCGTGGCATTGTTCAGGCTCCCCTATCAGCGCTTCTTGCCGGTCTTACGGCGGCGGACGATCATGGCGTTGCTCGCCTTGTTCTTCTTACGGGTGCGACCCTCGGGCTTACCCCACGGGCTAACCGGGTGACGGCCACCAGAGGTACGACCCTCACCACCACCGTGCGGGTGGTCGTGCGGGTTCATGACCACACCACGCACGGTCGGGCGGACACCCTTCCAACGCATGCGGCCGGCCTTGCCCCAGTTGATGTTTGCTTGCTCAGCGTTGCCGACGGTGCCGACGGTCGCGCGGCAGCGGACGTCAACCATCCGCATCTCACCCGACGGCATGCGCAGCGTGGCGAAACGGCCTTCACGTGCGACCAGCTGAATAGCCGAGCCAGCCGAACGGCCAAGCTTCGCGCCACCACCGGGACGCAGTTCGACGGCGTGCACCGTCGTACCGACCGGGATGTTGCGCAGCGCCAGGTTGTTGCCCGGCTTGATGTCGGCTTCAGCGCCGGCCATCACCTGCGCACCCTGGGTCAGACCCTGCGGGGCGATAATGTAGCGCTTCTCGCCATCGGCGTAGTGCAGCAGCGCGATGCGGGCGGTGCGGTTGGGGTCGTACTCGATGTGAGCGACCTTGGCCGGCACGCCGTCCTTGTCATAGCGCTTGAAATCGATGATCCGGTACGCCTGCTTGTGACCGCCACCGATGTGGCGGGTGGTCACGCGGCCAGCGTTGTTACGGCCACCGGTCTTCGGCTTAGCGACGACCAGCGACTTCTCCGGAGTCGAGCGGGTGACCTCAGCGAAGTCGGACACGCTCGCGCCACGACGACCCGGGGTCGTCGGCTTGTACTTGCGAATAGCCATGAGGTTGCCTCCTCGGAATGTCTCGGTCGGCTCAGTTAGCGCCGAAGATGTCGATACGGTCACCCTCCGCGACACTGACGATGGCGCGCTTGGTGTCGACGCGCTTGCCAGTGCCGAAGCGGGTACGGCGGGACTTGCCCTGCCGGTTCATTGTGTTGACCGAGGTCACGCGGACACCGAAGATCTGCTCCACGGCGATCTTGATCTCGGTCTTGTTGGCCTTCGGGGCGACGATGAAGGTGTACTTGTTTTCCTCCATCAGCCCGTAGCTCTTCTCAGAGACGACCGGGGCGATCAGAATGTCGCGCGGGTCGCGGATCTTGCCGTTGACGCTCATTCGGCGGCCTCCTCGGCTTGGTCTTTCTTAGCAGCGCGAGTCGACTTGGCGGCCGGGGTGGCAGCCTCGAGCTCGGCAGCTTCGCTTTCGGTAGCGACGGCCTTGACGGCCTTGCCCTTGACCGGGCCAGCGATGAATGCGTCCAAGGCATCCTTGCTGAACACGACCGCGTCGGAAACGACGATGTCATAGGCATTCAACTGATCAGCAGCCAGCACGTGCACACCAGGCAGGTTGCGCAGCGACAGCCACGAGATCTCGTCAGCACGATCGAGCACGCACAAGACGCGCTTGAATTCACCGAGGCCAGCCAAGCGCTGGGCGGCGTCCTTGGTGGACGGCGCATCGCCGCTGACGAAGCTGTCGACGACGAAGACCAGGTCTTCACGAGCCCGATCGCTCAGCGCGCCACGGACCGCAGCCTGGATCATCTTCTTCGGAGTGCGCTGGGCATAGCCGTGCGGGGTCGGGCCGTGCACGATGCCACCGCCAGTCCACTGCGGCGCACGAGTCGAGCCCTGACGAGCGCGGCCGGTGCCCTTTTGACGCCACGGCTTCTTGCCGCCACCGGAGACCTCGGAACGGGTCTTGGTGTCGTGGGTGCCCTGGCGAGCCGCAGCCTGCTGAGCAACGACGACCTGGTGGATCAGCGGCACATTGGTCTGCACGTTGAACAGTTCGCCGGGTAGCTCAGCGGTGCCGGTCTTCTTGCCATTGGCGCCGATGACGTCGACATTCTTGGCCTTGCCCAGGCCATCTGGGTTCATCACAGTCTCGCTCACTTCGCCTCACCCTTCTTGGCAGCGCTCCGCACGACGACCAGCGAACCCTTGTTGCCCGGCACCGCACCGCGGACCAGGATCAGGCCGCGCTCGGCGTCGACCGAGTGCACCAACAGGTTCTGCACAGTCTTGTTCTCGTTGCCCATCCGACCGGCCATCCGCAGACCCTTCAGGACGCGACCTGGGGTCGAGCAGCCACCGATAGAACCCGGCGCGCGGTGCTTGCGGTGCACACCATGGCCAGCCTTGAGGCCGCCGAAGCCGTGCCGCTTCATGACACCCGCGGTGCCCTTGCCCTTGGTGACGCCAGTCACGTCGACGAACTCGCCGCCGGCGAAGACGTCAGCGGTGATCTCTTGGCCCAAGGTGTACTCGCCAGCATTGCTGGTGCGCAGTTCGACCAAGTGGCGACGCGGGGTGACGCCGGCCTTCTCAAAGTGGCCAGCGGTCGGCTTGTTGACCTTCTTGACCGCACCGAAGCCCATTTGGACCGCGGAGTAGCCGTCGGTCTCGGGGGTGCGGACCTGGGTGACCACACAAGGGCCAGCCTGAATCACGGTGACCGGAACGACGCGATTGTTGTCGTCCCACAGCTGCGTCATGCCGAGCTTGGTGCCCAGCACGCCTTTCACATTTCGTTCTTTTGCCATGTCGATTGCCTCACGGAAGCTTGATCTCGATGTCGACACCAGCCGGCAGGTCGAGACGCATCAGCGAATCAACGGTCTTCGGCGTGGGATCGAGAATGTCGATCAGCCGCTTGTGCGTGCGCATCTCGAAATGCTCGCGGCTGTCCTTGTACTTGTGCGGAGAACGGATGACACACCACACGTTCTTTTCGGTCGGCAGCGGCACTGGGCCGGCGACCTTGGCACCCGTCCGGGTCACGGTGTCGACGATCTTGCGCGCCGACGAGTCGATGACCTCGTGGTCATAGGCCCGGAGCCTGATGCGGATCTTCTGTCCCGCCACGGTAGTTCCTTCTCCTCTGGGCGCCTGACGGCGCCAACTTGCTTGGGACGCAGCACCGCAGATCCGAAGGCTCTACTGCCTTCTAAATCACCCCGCCAGGGGCACCCGCAGGACTCTCACCCGCGAGAAGGACTCACGATGCTGTTCTCAAAATCGTCCGTTTTTCGGGGCATTTGCCCTAGTCAACGGCTGTTTCTTCGACCCCCGCGGATGGGCGTGTCGCAGACCCGTCATTCGTCAGCAATCTTGGCTGATCGCTGGGCTGCGGCTGGGCCGCTGGAACGGGCAACGAAGCTATCCGCTGCAGGTCTTTCCCTCGTCACGCACCACCGACCTCGTCACTGCAATTAGCGACTATTCGCGTGGCACCCCCGAAGGAGCAACCTGTCAATAATCGCACGTCGCGGACGCGAGATCAAATCGAGGCCATGAGCTCATCGCGTAGCCGTTGGATGCGCGCCAGCGAGGAATCTCTGCCCAAAATCTCCAGCGATTCAAATAGCGGCGGCGAGACCTTTTGACCGCTGATCGCCGTACGCACTGGGCCAAAAGCGAACTTCGGTTTGATCCCCAACCCTTCGACCAACGCGGCCCGCAGCGCCTGCTCAATTTCGTCGTGTCGCCACTGCTGCACGTCAATGAGCGCAGCTAGCGCGGCGTCAAGTGTCGTGGCGGCGTCAGGCGGCAGCGTCGCGCGGGCTTCTTCGGTGACCACGATCTGCTCGTCAGTCAATAGCAAGAATTCAATCTTGCCGAGCGCTTCGGACAAGGTGACCAGGCGCTCCTTGATCAATGGCGTCGCGACTCGAATGACGTCCAGGGTCCGCTGGTCGGGGTCGACCAGCTGCCCTTGACCCACGGCATGCTCAATGATCAACTCAGCCAACTCGTCGTCGGGAGTGGCGCGGATGTACATGCCGTTTAGCCAATCCAACTTGCCCAGGTCGAAGATTGGGCCGACGGTGTTGACTTTCGACCAGTCGAATTCGGCGACGAATTGCTCAAAGGATTGCACCTCGGAGCCTTCATCGACCGGCGGATAGGCCAACAACTGCAGGAAGTTCAGCAAGGCTTGCGGCAAATAGCCCTGCTCGCGGAACCACATCAATCGGGCCGCAGGATTCTTTCGCTTAGAAATCTTTGATTTATCGGTGTTGCGCAACAGCGGCATGTGCGCGAAATCTGGTTCTGGCCAGCCCAGCCACTTATAGAGCAGCCGATGTTTCGGCGTCGAGGAAATCCATTCCTCGCCGCGCACCACGGTGGTGATGCCCATCAGGTGGTCGTCGACTACGACGGCCAGGTGATAGGTCGGAAAGCCGTCAGCTTTCAAGATCACCTGATCGTCTGGACGGGGCGCCTTGACCTCACCGCGTACTAAATCTTGAAAAGTCAGCTCGACGTCATCAGGAATCAACATCCGAACCACTGGATTTGGCGAAAAGCCGGGCAGCTGGGCGCGCTGTTCAGCGGTCTTACCCAAGCACAGCCGGTCATAGCCAGTGACTTGTTGCTTCGAGGCCTGCTGCTCGGCGCGCATTTCAGCTAGTCGATCCGACGAACACCAGCAGTAGTAGGCGTGTCCATCAGCGATCAGCTGTTCAACATAGGGCCGATAGGTGTCCAGCCGTTCAGATTGCTTGTAAGGCGCATATGGGCCACCCACGGCGGGGGATTCGTCAGGATCCAAACCCAGCCAGGCCAGCGAATCGTAAATCTGCTGCTCTGAGCCCTCAACCAGCCGGGCCTGATCTGTGTCTTCAATGCGCAGCACGAACTGCCCGCCAGTCTGCTGGGCCCAAGCCTTATCGAACAGCGCCATGTACGCGGTGCCGACGTGGGGATCCCCCGTCGGGCTAGGCGCGACGCGGGTACGAGCTGGCTGATTGTTAGTCACGAACGTCCAGCCTACTCGGCTGGACTGGTTGATCAGCCGTTGCTGGTCGACCAGACATTGTGGAGACGGGACTGAGGGCACGCAGCTGACCCAGTTCGCTGATCGCTGAGGGCGCAACCGCCAGCACTGCGCCGCCGATCGCGAGACGATAGCTGCATCCCAATTAAGGAGATGACGATGACCCAAGACCTGAAGGCCATCAAGGATAAGGCTGAACAGCTCGCGCTCGATTCCGGCGGCTTCCCCAAGCAGCAGCAAGAGCCCCCGGGCTTGACCAGCGAAATGAACCCGTTGCCCGACCATGGCGAGCAGACCTGGATCGGGCGTGACCGATTGTCCGGCTTGAAAGCGCTGATCACTGGCGGCGATTCCGGCATCGGTCGCGCCGTGGCTGTTGCCTACGCAAAAGAAGGCGCTGACGTCGCCATCAACTATCTGCCCGAAGAGCAGTCTGACGCTGAGGATGTCAAGAAATTCGTTGAGTCGGTCGGTCGTAAGTGCGTCCTGCTGCCAGCGGATCTACGCGACGAGGACGCGGCGCGCAAGGTCGTCGATGACGCAGCAGACCAACTCGGCGGGCTGAACATCGTGGTCAACAATGCTGGTTTCCAATGGGCTCGACGTGAGCCGGCTGGCCTGGCGGGCGTGCAGACCGAGGAGCTCAAGCAGGTCTACGAGACCAATATTTACGCTATGTTTTGGGTCTCCCAGCAGGCTTTGAAATATCTCGCTGACGGCGACTCGATCATCAACGTCAGTTCGATTCAGGCCTATGACCCGTCTCCGAGCTTGATCGACTACGCCTCCACTAAGGCCGCGATCAACAATTTCACCGTCAACCTGGCAACCGAGCTCGGCCCGAAGGGCATTCGGGTCAATGCGGTCGCGCCCGGACCGATCTGGACGCCGCTGCAGCCGGCGACCAAGGACGGCGAGACCATGCCCGAATTCGGCGCCGACACTCCCCTGGGCCGCGCCGGGCAGCCGTCCGAATTGGCTGGCGCCTTTGTCTATCTGGCCAGTCCGTCAGAGGCCTCCTATGTCACGGCCACCGTGATTGGCGTCACCGGCGGCAAGCCAGTCTTCTGATTCAACTGCGACTAGGCGGGTCTAGACGTTCGGCGTCTGGCCCGCCTTTTCGTCGGAGAGCCCCTGCTTTTTGGCTATCGCATTAGTGTTTTCACTGCCTCGGAAGACGACGAATTTCCACCACAAGAATTCCAAGACGAAATTCAAGACCATCGTCACGGCTTTGATTAGATAATCTTGGATGCCCGCGTCCGCAGCCAATTGTCCCAACCAGGCCGTCAGTGGAATGAAAATCGCATAGAATAGCGCGACCTTTAGCATAGCGATCGGCACATTATTCGCTGATCGGAAGGTATAACGCCGATTCAACGTGAAATTGTAAATTACCGATAACGTGATCGAAATGACGTGCATCCAGTCATAACTGAGCGAGCTGAAGCGCTCCAGCAGCACGAAGACCACCAATTCGACGATGCCGGCAGACAATGACAGCAACGTGAATTTCAACGCCTGCACGCCAGTCTGCCGGGCTTGACTAGGCCCTGTTTGTACCGAACTCATGAGTCCGCCCCTTGATTTGCACACAGCTCGTCACGCACATAGGCGAGCTTCTTGAAGATCGCCTTATTTTGTTTATGGACGTCATTGAAGGCACCAAACATCTTGTCGTATACGCACCGATTCGCCGGATTCGGTTCGTAGCTCGACGCGAGGGCCACCAAATCTGCAGCTTGATCCAGGCTGCGCAGCCCACCCAGTCCGACCGCTGCCACCAAGGCGGCGCCCACCGCGCCGACATCTTGCGGATGCTCGACGACGTCCACGCCGCGGCCGAGCACGTCAGCCAAGATCTGCGAGGTCACCGCAGAAAGCGCACCACCGCCGACCAGCCGAACCCGCTGACTGGTCTTGATCTTCTTATCTTGAATTTCCAGCATCCAGCGCAGGTGATAACAAATGCCTTCGATGACGGCGCGTAACATTTCAGTCTTTCCGGTGCCTAATGAAAGCCCAATGAAATTCCCGCGCGCATTTGGATCTTCAAAAGGACAACGATTGCCATGCAACCAAGGCGTAAATAGCATTCCGCCAGCTCCAGGCGGCGCTTTAGCGATGACTTCCGATAGATAGTCATAGAGACTTCGATAGAGGCCCTCTTGATGTTGGGTGACGTCAACCCGCGATAAATAGATATCGATTTCGTCTAATGCCAGATGGTCGCGCACCCATTCCAGACATTTTCCGGCCGTCTCTAGCTCAGCGAAATAGTTATAGCGTCCGGGTACGGCACCGACGATCGCAGCGATCATCGCATTGGTGTCGACTACTGGCTTGTCGACGACCGTCGAAACCCATCCAGAGGTGCCGATATAGACGTGGGTGTCCTGCACCGACGTCGCGCCCGCGCCGACACCAATCAATGCGGAATCGCCACCGCCAGAGAACACCGGCACTCCTGCCGGCACCCCCAATTCCTGCGCCGGACCGGGCAACAGCGGACCCACTGCGTCAGTTGATTTCACGATCTGCGGCATGTGCTGCGGATCGACGTGCAGCATCTTCAACATTTCGGGGCTAAAGCGGGGCTGCTCGGCATGCACGTCATAGAGCAAGGTCGCGAACGCTGAATCCTCGCTCATTGCGGCCTCGCCGGTCATCCGCGCCACGATGGCGTCCTTCACGTCCAACCATTTGTGCCCGCGGGCGAATTCGTCAGGTTCATGCCGGCGCAGCCAGTGATATTTCCACACCGGATCTTTGACTGACGCAGCGACCGCACCGGTATGCCGCAGCGAGCGCAGCAGCGTGGCGACATTGACCCCGGCCACCCGGGGCCACTGACCGGCGATTTCGCGCAGCTCCCGACCGGCGCGTTGATCCATGTAGCTCATCGAACGATGCACCGGACGCAATTGCTCGTCGACCAGGATCATTGATTGCAACTGGGAACAGAAACTGATTCCAGCCAGCTGTGCTATCTGCTCTGGGCAGCGTTGCGCGATAGCGCTGGTGGTTTGGCACATTGCGGTCCACCAGTCGTCTGGGTCTTGCTCGACGCCGCCGTCCGGCAAGACATAGATCGGATAGCTGGCCGATTCAGAATCCAATTTGACGATGGCATCTGCGATGTCGAACAGGCAGGTCTTGACCCCTGTGGTGCCGATGTCGTACGCGATGATGATCACTGCGCGCCTCCCGCATTGCTGCCCAACCACTGGCGATTCGACGTTGAATCGTCGGGCGTCGGCTCGTCATTGAGCTGGCGATCTTTAGGCTCATCGAGCATTTTAACCTCCCGCCTGGCCGTCTAGCAGGCAGGTCGATAGAGTGGCTATCAGGGCGCACGGATCCAATGACGAATTCAGCGGCCTTTTCGAAGTTCAGCCAAGCACGTGGACGAGGGTGACAGTGATGGAACTCAACAGGCAAGGCGTCGACCAGATCATCTCCGAACTGAATGATTTGATCGCAAAACCGATCTATTCAATCTCGCCGAACGCTTTACAGCGTTACGAGAGCGAATATTTCGAGCAGAAATGCGCGAAATCCAAGGCGATGATCGACGAAGCCGTTGAAGTCATCCCTGGCGGCGTGCAACACAATCTGGCCTTCAACCACCCATTCCCGCTGGTCTTCACCAAGGCTGAGGGCGCCAAGCTGGTCGACTTGGACGGCAACGAATATCTCGACTTCCTGCAAGCTGGCGGTCCGACCGTCTTGGGCTCGAATCCACCGTCAGTGCGCGAAAAAGTCATTGAGCTGCTGAACACCTGCGGCCCGTCGACTGGCCTATTCCACGAGTACGAGATGAAGCTCGCTGAGCTAGTCCGCGACCTGGTGCCCAGCGTCGACATGTTCCGGGCGCTCAACTCCGGCACCGAGGGCTGCATGGTGGCCATTCGCGTCGCCCGCTTGGCGACCGGCAACAAGCACGTGCTGAAGATGGGCGGCGCCTATCACGGCTGGAGCGATCAGCTCGCCTATGGCTTGCGGGTGCCAGGCAGCAAGTTCACCCAAGCCAGTGGCGTCCCACTGCCAGTGTTCACTCAGACCGACGAGTTCTTCCCCGGCGATCTGGATGATCTAGAACGCAAGCTGCGCGCCAAGAAGCTGCTGGGCGGCACGGCAGCGATCATGTTGGAGCCGATCGGCCCCGAATCTGGCACCCGTCCGCTGAGCCGTGAATTCCTCGAAGGCGCAGCCGAGTTGGCACGCAAATATGGCGCGCTGCTGATCTTTGACGAAGTCGTATCGGCATTCCGCATCTCGCCAGGCGGAGCTCAAAAGCATTACGGCATCACCCCAGATCTGACTGTCTTCGGCAAGGTCATCGCCGGCGGCTATCCGGGCGCTGGTGGCCTGGGCGGCAAGAAGGAATATATGCGCTTCTTGTCAGCAGGCATCGCGGGCGGTTCTAAGCAGAAGAAGGCGCTCGTCGGTGGCACCATGGCCGCGACGCCGATCTCGAGTGTCGCCGGCTACTACACACTGAAGGAGATCGCTGAGACTGGCGCTTGCGAGAAGGCTGCGGCGATGGGCGACCGGCTCACTGATGGCCTGCGCGATCTGATTAAGCGCAAGAATCTGCCCTTCGTGGCATTCAACCAAGGCTCGGTCTGCCACCTGGAGACCGTCGGCACCATGCACTTCCACATTGACTGGGTCAAGCCGTGGACGATTCCGGATGTCCTCAAGGCCACCAGCGTGCGCAAGAAGGAAATGGAGCACATGGGTGCGGCCTACATGGCCGAAGGCCTGGTCACCTTGGCCGGCAGCCGACTGTATACGTCAGCCGCCTATGACGAAGCGCTGATCGACGACGCCCTAGCTCGCTTCGAGCGGGTCTTCGACCAAGTCGTTCAACTGTGAGGCGGGGGCAATGAGCGACGCGCTATTTAATGAACCCGAAGAATTCGAGCAGACCGAGACAGCCGACCCTGCCGTCAGCGACGGCGGCTTGACCGAACCCGAGTTGACCAATGCCCAATCCATGGGGCCTCGTCAGCGGCTGGTTCGCTTAGGTCAAGAACTGTTGTCCGACGGGCTGGTGGTGCGCACCTGGGGAAATTTCAGCCTTCGCAGCGACGACGACCATTTCTTGGTGACGCCCAGCGGGCGGCGCTACGAGACGATGCAGGATGCCGACCTGGCAGACGTCGACGCTGCCGGCGAATGGACTGGACCGCTCAAGCCGTCCGGTGAGACACCTATGCACGGACTGATCTATCGGGAATTTCCGCAGGCTGGCTGCGTCATTCACACCCATCAGCCCTATGCCTCTGCGTTGACCTTCGAGGCTAGCCCGATCGAGCTCAACCCCGACGAAGCCGAAGCCCTCGGGCAGCCGGTCATTCCCGTCGCGCCATATGCGCTGCCGACGACCGGCTGGCTGCACAAGAATGTCGAAAAGACCTACGCGAAATATCCGCTGCAGGTGCTGCTCTTGAAAGCCCATGGCGCGCTGATTTGGGCCGCAGACGCCGATGAAGCGCGTCGACTTGCCAATGTCTTGGAGGAGATCGCCCAACGTCGTTACTGGCATACGCTGAGCCACAATGAGCCAGCCAGCCGACAGCTGGTGCACAGCGAACGTGTCGGGCAGGGCGTGCGCTATTTCGGCGCGGACGGCGAAGACATCACTCCGGACGCGGAAATCCGGGACGTTCATGAACAGATTTACGCTCGTCAACCCGAGATGCGCGTCATCATCAATAGCCGGGATTGCGAGGTCGCCACCTTCTACAACACCAGCCTGGTGCCCTATTTAGATGATTTTGCACAATTGGTGGGCACCTCAGCTGACGCGTCCGGAGCGAAAGCGGCGACATTGACGCACAACAATGCCTTCTGCGCAGGACGTGACCACGATGACGCGCACGCGGTGCGGCTGGTCTTGGAGAAAAACGCTCGGGCAGCTCGCTATGCGCGGCTGCGCAAGGGCCAGCCGATCAATGGCTTCGAGGTGATCTTGATGCGTCAGCTATATGTCCGCAAGTACGCGAAACAGGCGGACTGAATCAGTCAAGAGCTGAGCATCGAGATCGCCGACACCTTGGCGCCACCAGCGTCTTGCAATACTGCCGCGAGGCTAGGCGCGCTGGGTTCGTCTTTGAGAATTGCCACGATCGCCGAAGTCTCGACTATTACTTTGGCAGGCCCATCTCGTCGTAGATGTCTTCGTCAGTCAAGAATTCGCCCAGCACACCGTCGACCGATCTCCAGGATCGCTTCAGCCATTCCGCTGCGATCTTCTTTGAGGTGATCAATCTTTTCGCGCAGCGCATCACGTACCGCCCCGGTGGCAGTTGTATTGGTGCGCGCAGCGAGCTCCTTGGCCATCTCGTAGACCTAGGGATCCTTGATGTTCAGCGTCGGTATGTCCCACATTCTACCTTTCCGTTCCACCGTTAATGGATGACCTGTGGATGGGCCAATAGCTAATAGGCTGATGACATGGCCACGCCCACTTCCACTTATCGGCTGCAATTCACTAAAGATTTCACCTTCTATGACGCAACCCAGATCGTCGACTATTTACGTGATCTCGGCGTTGACGCGATCTACTGCTCGCCGGTCTTGCAGTCGATGCCAGGCTCGAATCACGGCTATGACTGGGTCGACTGTGACGTCATTGACGCCGACCGCGGCGGCGAGGAGGGCTGGGCGCGGCTATTGGCTGCCGCCAAAGCCGCCGGCTTGAAGGTCGTCGTCGATATCGTTCCTAATCACATGGGCATCGCTGAGCCACAACTGGCCAAGCAATGGTGGGACGTGCTTGAGCACGGCGATGATTCCCCCTACGCGAAATGGTTCGACGTCGACTGGTCGGCCCCGCGTATCGCGGTCCCGATCTTGGCCAGCGACGAAGACTTCGAGCGCGTCGAATTAGATGAAGCAGCCGGGCAGCTGGTCTATTACGAACACCGTTTTCCGTTGGCGCCGGGTTCTTGGCAGCCAGGCGATGCACCGTCGGATGTGCACGAACGTCAGCACTATGAGCTGCGGGGTTGGCGAGCCAGCGACGAGATCTTGAACTATCGACGTTTCTTCACCATCACCACATTGGCTGGCTTGCGCGTCGACGATCATGACGTCGCCGCCGCCACTCATCGACGCATCTTGAGGATGGTGCGTGAAGAGGGCATCGACGGGCTACGCGTCGACCACCCTGACGGCTTGGCCCGTCCGGGTGACTATCTGCGCTGGTTACGCACCCAATGCGAGCAGGCGGGGCGCGATGACGTCTGGATCGTCATCGAAAAGATCCTGCACCCCGGCGAGCGCATGCCTGTAGACTGGCCAATTGCCGGCACGACCGGCTATGACGCTATGACCCTGGTCAACCAGATTTTCGTTGCTGATGACGCGGAACACGCTTTCACTGAGTATTTCATCGAGCAGACCGGCGGCCCGCTGATCGAGGACGCGGTCTTGGACGGCAAACGCCGCGCTGCAGCTGATCTGTTTTGGCCGGAGCGTCGCCGACTGGTGCGGCTGATCAGCCCGGCACTTGGCGAATCCGAGATCCCTGCCGAGCAGCTGGATCTAGCGCTCATTGAACTCGCAGCGCAGGTCGACGTCTACCGGAGCTATCTAGCCGACTGCGATGAACGAGCCGACCTTGCGGACGTCGCCGCTCCCCTGTTTGCAGCCGCCGATCGCGCTCGGTCAGCCCGCCCGGAGCTTGGCGCCCCCATTGCTGCGCTGCTGCCGCTGCTCGGCGCTCCTGGGACCCAGATCGCGACGCGCTTTGAGCAGTTGTGCGGTGCGGTGATGGCCAAGGGCGCTGAGGACAACGCCTATTACCGGGCTAATCGCTTGATCGGGTTGAATGAGGTCGGCGGCGCCCCTGAACAGTTCGGCATGACGGTCGAGGCCTTCCACGCTGAACAGGCATGGCGCGCTGAACACCTCAATGAATCAATGACCTCACTTTCCACCCATGACACCAAACGCAGCGCTGACGTGCGTGCCCGGCTAGCGGCGCTCAGTGAGCGACCAGAGCTGTTTGCACAGTTTTGGCAGATCTTCACTCAGCACGTCCAACTGCCAGAGCCGACCTTAGCCTGGCTGATCGCGCAGACTCTGCTGGCTAGCGGGCTGATTGAGCCAGACCGACTGATCGAATACGCCAAGAAAGCCGCACGGGAGGCAGGCGTCGTCACGAGCTGGATTGATCCGTCCGAGCGTGTCGATGACGCTATCGCCGCCGCCATTGGCGCGTGCTTTGAAGACCTGAAGTTGCAGGCTGCTTGGCGAACCGTCGTCGATGAGTTGACGGCACCGGCGCGAACGATCTCGCTGGGTCAACAGTTGGTTCAACTGACGATGCCGGGCGTCCCGGATATATATCAAGGCAATGAACTGCTCGACTACTCGCTGGTTGACCCGGACAATCGTCGGCTAGTGGACTATGGGCTGCGCCGTCAGCTGCTGGCTGCTCTCGACGTCGACCCGCTGCCGGATCTCGCGGCTGATGAGAACGGCGTTCTCAAGCTGCTGGTGACTCAGCGCGCACTGCAATTGCGAAACGACCGTCCCGAACTGTTTTCCGGATATCAGCCGGTCCAAATAGTCGGGTCGCGGTCAGATTGCGCCTTGGGATTCGCGCGCGGCGGGCACCAGATCGTGACATTGGTGACAAAGCACCCCGGCCGGCTGGCTGCACGTGGCGGGTGGGCTGAAAGCGCCGTCGAGCTTGCTGGGCAGTGGCGTGACGAGCTCACCGGGAAGACCTATATCGGCCCACAGATCCCGCTCGCCGAAATTTTCAGCACCCTACCAGTGGCATTGCTGACCAAGGCCTGAAAATCCGTACTGCCAAGTTCCCGCATGACGCTTGCCCAGCTAGCTAGGCTTAATGCGCTAGTCATTGCGACGATCCCATTAAGAGAGGGGATGAAATGGGCTTTTTTGACAAGCTGAAGAATGCCTTCAGCAACGAGAACGACAAGCAGCCACAGGCTACTCCTGCCACCCAGGAGCCGGTCGAGGTCACCGAGCAGGTCGACCCACCCGTCGAAACCACTACCGATCACCAAGAGGCTGGCGCCAGCGTCGGCGCAATCAACACCGGCCACCTGAGCGAGATCTTAGACCACGGCGTCGAGGCGGAGAACGAAGAGGCGCCGGTCGCCGCTGAGGACCCCGTCATCGACGAGGCTGTGATTGAAGAGCCGCCCGTCAGCGAAGAGCCAGCAGCTGTCCAAGAGGAAGCTGCCGTCGAGGCTCCCGTGACCGAGCAGGCGCCGGCCGACGAAGTGGCCGCTGAGCCGAGCCGCACCTACACCGTCGAGGCTGGCGACAGCTTGAGCGTCATCGGTGAAAAGTTCGGCGTCGACTACATGGACATCGCTCGGATCAACGGTATAGATAACCCTGACCTGATCTTCACTGGCCAGGTGTTGCGCATTCCGTGATCTAACGAGTGCAACCCGAATTCGAGGCGGGATCCCAATGGAGTCCCGCCTTTTACTGTTTACAGTCGCATCCGGCTGCCGTCACATGCGCGCGCCCAACCGGTGCGCGCCAACTTGGCGTACCGAACGCGGCTGGCTAAAGCAAAGGGGCCCGTACCCAAGGTACGAGCCCCCGAATGCTAGCTTCACTAGATCAAAAAGTTTCTAACGTCACTTGTTGATCTTGGTAACACGACCAGCGCCGACAGTGTGGCCACCCTCACGGATAGCGAACTTCAGGCCCTCGTCCATAGCGATCGGCTTCTGCAAGGTGACGGACATCTCAGTGTTGTCACCAGGCATGACCATCTCGACGCCGTCAGGCAGCACGACGGTGCCGGTCACGTCGGTGGTGCGGAAGTAGAACTGCGGGCTGTAGTTGGAGAAGAACGGCTTGTGACGGCCACCCTCTTCCTTGGTCAGCACGTAGACGGAGCCCTCGAACTCGGTGTGCGGGTTCGTGGTGCCCGGCTTGGTGATGACCATGCCGCGCTCAACGTCTTCCTTCTTGGTGCCACGCAGCAACAGACCGACGTTGTCGCCAGCCTGACCCTCGTCGAGCAGCTTGCGGAACATCTCAACACCGGTGACGGTGGTGGTCTGAGTCGGGGCCAGGCCCACGATCTCGACGGTGTCGCCAGTGTGGATCATGCCGCGCTCGATACGACCGGTGACGACGGTGCCACGACCGGTGATGGTGAAGACGTCCTCAACGGGCATCAGGAACGGCTTGTCGGTGTCGCGCTCGGGCTGCGGGATGTACTCGTCGATGGCGGCCATCAGGTTCATGATCGACTCGCCCCACTTCTCGTCGCCCTGCAGGGCCGGGAAGGCAGCGACGCGAACAACCGGAGCGTTGTCGCCGTCGAATTCCTGAGCGCTCAGCAGCTCACGGATTTCCATCTCGACCAGCTCGATGAGCTCCTCATCGTCGACCATGTCGCACTTGTTCAGGGCGACGACGATGGCGGGCACGCCAACCTGGCGGGCGAGCAGGATGTGCTCACGGGTCTGAGCCATCGGGCCGTCAGTGGCGGCCACGACGAGGATCGCGCCGTCCATCTGAGCAGCGCCGGTGATCATGTTCTTGACGTAGTCAGCGTGACCCGGGCAGTCGACGTGGGCGTAGTGACGGTTCTCGGTCTGGTACTCAACGTGCGAGATCGAGATGGTGATACCACGCTGACGCTCTTCGGGCGCCTTGTCGATCTGATCGAAGGCCGAAGCCTCGTTCAGCTCGGGGTAACGGTCGTGCAGCACCTTGGTGATCGCCGCGGTCAAGGTGGTCTTGCCGTGGTCGACGTGGCCGATGGTGCCGATGTTGCAGTGCGGCTTGGTCCGCTCGAACTTGGCCTTTGCCACTTGGGCTCCTTCTTGATTGTCACCGCACTGGTTGCGCGGCGATCATTGGGTTTTCATTGACTTAAACCAGAAACCACGTCCTGGTATTCCGGCGATCTGGGAGGCACTGGGCTTCCCCGTCACGGACGCGAAGCCTGAGCCTCGCAACCTTGACTATTTTTGTCGCACTCGGGTGGATAGTCAAACCGGCTGCGCAATCTTGCCGGCCGCTGCTACGGACTCTTCGGCGATCCCCAGCGCACCGTACATTGCAGCAGGGGCATCGAATGTGAAAAAGCCTGCAGCGCGACACCGCCGGGCACATAGAGCCCGAACCGCTCAGGTCCGCCGCGATGGGCCAGACCTGCAGGCAGTGCTACTAGCTCAGATCACGGCCATTGAATCTGACGGTTGGCGAAATCTTGCCGCACGCCATCACCAGCCGGATACTCACCAGTGATGGGCACGCCGACTACTTCGTGTCCGCCCGCGGCCAGGAACCGAGCCAAGAGGCCTCCGTGCACGGCGCGAGCGCCATATTGCGGCGACCAGTAGATCCGACCGTGCTGGAAGGTCTGCATGACGACATGGCCGCCAAGCGGAACCTCGTTGCCAGTCGGAGCGCCGAGCAAGCCGTTGATGCCGCCTAGGCGTTCCCACTCGACCTTGTTCCCGCGGTAGACGAACCAGGCGCCCGCACCCGGAGCCCAGTAGGCGTCTCCGCCGGTGAAATGCTGCACGACTCGATTACCACCCAGAGCTATCTCCTCGCTCAGCGGCTTGCCGAATGCGCCACTTTCGGCACCAGCGTTGCGCCAAGCCACCTCGATTGCGCCGCTGACCTTTGGCCCGGCGGCAGGTTGACTGTCAGGCGTCGGACCCATCGCGTGCACCGTCTGCGTCACAGCCGGGCCGGGGACATTATTGGTGACGGTGGCCGTCGGGGCGGGCACATGCACGGTCTGCGTCACAGTCGGGCCGGGCACCTTATTTGTGACGGTGACCGTCGGACCGGGGACGTTATTGGTGATAGTGGCCGTCGCAGCAGGCACATTATTTGTGACAGTGACCGTCGGACCAGGCACGTTATTAGTGACAGTTACCGTAGCAGTCGCTGTCACAGCCGGGTCGGGCACATTATGGGTGACAGTGGCCGTCACGGTCGGGACCGGAGCAGGCATCGTCGGCGTCGGCTGCACCGACGGAACGCCAAGCCAGTCGAGCGAGATCTGCATGTATTGCAGCGACGGGCCGTCACCCTCGTAGAGCAGGCCGTAGGTGCCTGGCTTGGACAGTGGCGTCAAGGTCGAGTAGGACGTTGAACCAGCCGCGAAGACCTTCGAGACCGGCCAGCTCTTGCCGTCGTCGTAGGACAGGCGAATGGTGCCATTGACGCGGCTGGACGCGCTGTTCGCGTTGCTGAACAACAAGATCTTGGCCGCTGCGCTGCCCTCAGGGGCATCTGGGAAGGCCCGAATGATCGAGGCATTGTTGCGCGGATCGACGAGCGCCTCATCAACAGTGACATCGCCGTAGGTCTGACCGCCGTCGCGCGACAGCGCCACCTTCCGGCCGCCGACCGCATCAGAACGCCGTGAGTTGAGCATCACGGTTCCGTCGGACAATTCGACGACCTTGTTCTCGTCCATGCCGGTGCCGACGGCCTGCCCCGACTGCCAGGTGGCGCCGTGGTCGTCGGAGTAGACAGTCACGGCTTGGAAAGCGCCATCGGATGCGCGAACCATGGTGTACTGCTGCAGCAGTCGACCCTTGTGGGCGCCGTAGCGAAGCTGGATGCCCTCTCCAGAAGCGGCGAATCGGCTGCGCCACTTGGCCACGTCAGGAGTGATATCGGCGGTGATGTCGCGCGGCGCGGTCCACGTCTGGCCGTTATCAGCCGACTCTACGACGACCGCGTGCAGCACGTTACGGTCAGTCGGATCGACGCCGACCACCGAGCCCATCAAGCCCTGGTCATAGGACTTCAAGAAAAAGGCGAAGATCTTGCCCGTCACTCGATCCACCACATAGGAAGGATCTGAGTAACCGATCTTGCCACCGGGGGCGTCGAAGGCACCCGCTGCGATCGTCGTAGGTTGTTCCCATGACTTCCCGCCATCCTTCGAGACCCGCTGGATGATGGAGTTGTGCTGGGGTGCGTCAGCGCAGTTCGTCGGTCGACCGTCCCAGGCAGCGAGGATCCAACCGTTGGGAGCCTCGGTCAGCGCGGGGATGCGGTGGCAGGTGAACCCGAAGTCGGCTGGGTTGGCCAGCGTGCGCGGGACACCCTCGACGAGGTCTTCCCAAACAAATGGCGGCTCTTCGCCAGTCTGGACGGTGATCGAGACCGTGATCGGCTCATAGACGGTTCCCGTGTCGCGACCCGTTGGCTGCCAGGTGGTCTCGAAGGTCGCGCTACCAGCCGCGACGTCTTCCTCAGTGATCGTGTAAGTGATCTCTTTAGGCTGAGATGCGATGTAGCCGCAGTTGTATTTGCCGCCGCTGCCCTTGGGCAGGTTCTTCCAGTTACAGAACTCGGCGCCGCTGACTGTCGAAGACGTGACACTCATATCTGTGACCTCGGGCAGATTGGCCTCGACACGTAAAGCTAGCCGGAGTACCTCACCGGCGGCGTAGGCGCGCTTATTGCCGGCGATCGACGACAAGCGCACCTGTCCCCAATCGCCTTTGACCCACTCACCGACTTCAGCAGCCTGAGCTGGCCGGGAGGCACCGGTGATCGTCATGGCTAACGCCACGAAGATAGCGACCAGCAATCTGGTCGATCGAAATTTCCTCATCACTGTGTTTTCCTCTCTGAAAACGCGGGGGAACGCCTCGGGCAATCGGCTCTCGACTTTGAAAACCCCCGTGGCGAGAGTTGTCAGACATCATACGACAGATGCTGCCTGCTGGCTAGAGGCATATTTCCCTAGCTTCGGCGCCGGAGCACAAAAAGGCGGCGGCGCCCCGGATGATCCGGGACGCCGCCGTGATAGTTGATTTGGAGGAGATCAGGCCTCGCCGCCGCGGGCCTTGGCGATGACCTCGTCGGCGATGTTCTTCGGCACCTCACCGTAGGAATCGAATTCCATGGTGTAGGAGGCCTGACCGGAGGTCTTGGAGCGCAGGTCACCCACGTAGCCGAACATTTCGGCCAGCGGCACCAGGGCGCGCACGACGCGGTTGCCGTGCTGCTCGTCCATCGACTGGACGTGGCCACGGCGAGCGTTCAAGTCGCCGATGACGGTGCCCAGGTAGTCCTCCGGAGTGGTGACCTCGACGGCCATCATGGGTTCCAGCAGGGCCGGATCAGCCTTGCGGGCAGCTTCCTTGAAGACCATCGAACCGGCGATCTTGAAGGCCAGTTCCGAGGAGTCAACGTCGTGGTAGGCACCGTCGGTCAGCGTCACCTTGATGTCTTCGACGGGGTAGCCAGCCAAGACACCGAACTGCATCGCTTCCTGAATACCCGCGTCGACAGCCGGGATGTATTCCTTGGGGATACGTCCACCGGTGACGGCGTTGACGAACTCGTAACCCGAGCCAGCTTCGGTCGGCTCGAGGTTGATGATGACCTTGCCGTACTGGCCCGAACCACCCGACTGCTTCTTGTGGGTGTATTCGACGTTCTCGACCGGACGACGCAGGGTCTCGCGGTAGGCCACCTGCGGCTTACCGATGTTGGCCTCGACGTGGAACTCACGCTTCATGCGGTCGATCAGCACCTCGAGGTGCAGCTCGCCCATGCCGGCGATGATGGTCTGGCCGGTCTCTTCGTCGGTGTGCACCTGGAAGGTCGGGTCCTCTTCGGCGAGCCGCTGAATAGCGGTGCCGAGCTTCTCCTGGTCGGCCTTCGACTTGGGCTCAATGGCCTGCTCGATGACGGGATTCGGGAACTCCATCGACTCCAGCACGATCGGGTTGCCAGCGTCACACAGCGTGTCACCGGTGCCAGTGGCCTTCAGGCCCATGACGGCGCAGATGTTGCCGGCGGGCATCATCGGCACTTCCTGACGCTTGTTGGCGTGCATCTGGTAGATCTTGCCGATGCGCTCCTTCTTGCCGGTGGTGGCATTCAGCACCTGCTCGCCGGACTCCAGCACGCCGGAATAGACGCGAACGAAGGTCAAGCGACCCAGGTGCGGGTCGGCAGCAATCTTGAAGGCCAGCGCGCTCAGCGGCTCGTCCTTGGCAGCCTTGCGGGTCAGCACGGTCTCCTCGTCGCCAGGCTTGAAGCCTTCAACGTCAGGGATATCCAGCGGGCTAGGCAGGTAATCGATGACGGCGTCCAGCAGCGGCTGGACACCCTTGTTCTTGAACGAGGTGCCGCAGACCACAGCGGTGAATTCGCTAGCCAGCACGCCGCGACGGATCGCAGCCTTGATCTGCTCCTTGGTCGGCTCTTCGCCTTCCAGGTAAAGCTCCATCAGCTCGTCGTCATGCTCCGAGAGAGTCTCGATCATCTCGGCGCGGGCAGCCTCAGCGGCGTCCTTCAACTCGGCCGGGATCTCTTCGACCTCGTAGTCCTCGCCCATGACGGTCTCACCACGCCAGGTCTTCGCGTTCATCTCGACCAGGTCGATGATGCCGATGAAGTCCTGCTCAGCGCCGATCGGCAACTGCAGGGGAACCGGGACCGCGTTCAAGCGTTCCTTGATGGTCTTGATGACGTGATCAAAGGACGCACCGGTGCGATCCAACTTGTTCACGTAGCAGATGCGCGGCACGCCGTACTTGGACGCCTGACGCCAAACAGTCATCGACTGCGGCTCAACGCCGGCGACGCCGTCAAACACTGCGACGGCACCGTCCAGGACGCGCAGCGAGCGCTCCACCTCGACGGTGAAGTCGACGTGGCCTGGGGTGTCGATGATGTTGATCTGGTTGCCCTTCCAGAAACAAGTGGTGGCAGCCGAGGTGATCGTGATGCCGCGTTCCTGCTCCTGCTCCATCCAGTCCATGGTGGCGCCACCTTCGTGGGTCTCACCGATCTTGTGGTTGATGCCGGTGTAGAACAGGATGCGTTCGGTGGTGGTGGTCTTGCCGGCGTCAATATGGGCCATGATACCGATATTGCGCACCTTCGCTAGGTCTGTCTGTAGGTCGAGGGCCACGGAGTTCCCCAATTTCTGTTGAAGCTGATTTGGATGATTCGATTTTGTTTTTCGATTTTGCGCCCGAATTTTTGTTAACCAGACGTTTGCCGTCTAGTCAGATTTTCACCAGGCATGCAAAGTCCGCCCCCAAATTTAAACGAGGGCGGACGATGCGTGAAAATCACCAACGGTAGTGAGCAAAGGCGCGGTTGGCCTCAGCCATCTTGTGGGTGTCTTCGCGCTTCTTGACCGAAGCACCCAGGCCATTGCTGGCGTCCAGGATTTCGTTCATCAAACGCTCGGACATGGTCTTCTCGCGACGTTCGCGGGCGTAGCTAACCAGCCAACGCATCGCCAAGGTGTTGGCGCGGGCTGGCTTGACTTCGACGGGCACCTGATAGGTGGCACCACCGACACGACGGCTACGCACCTCGACAGCCGGGCGGACATTGTCCAGCGCCTTCTTCAAGGTCTGGACCGGGTCAATGCCGGTCTTCTCACGAGTGCCTTCGAGGGCGGTGTAGACGATGCCCTGCGCGACGGTCTTCTTGCCGTCCAGCAGGATCTTACTGACGAGCTGGGAGACCAGTGGCGAGCCATAAACGGGGTCGACGACGACCTGACGCTTCGGGGCGGGACCCTTGCGAGGCATTACTTCTCCTTCTTCGCGCCGTAACGGCTGCGAGCCTGCTTGCGGTTCTTGACAGCCTGGGTGTCAAGGGCACCGCGCACGATCTTGTAACGGACGCCGGGCAGGTCACGAACACGGCCACCACGCACGAGCACCATCGAGTGCTCCTGCAGGTTGTGACCCTCGCCAGGAATGTAGGCGGTCACCTCGATGCCCGAGCTCAAGCGGACACGTGCGACCTTGCGCAGTGCAGAGTTCGGCTTCTTCGGGGACGTGGTGTAAACACGGGTGCACACGCCACGGCGCTGGGGAGAACCCTTCAGCGCGGGCGTCTTGCTCTTGCTGACCTTGTCGGCACGGCCCTTGCGGACCAGCTGCTGAATTGTAGGCACCTGCTGGTATCTCTTTCTGGTTGCCTGCACACAGTCACCTGCATGCAGCGGTTTCGATTAGCGGTGCGTTACCGCTTTCGCTGGCTTGACGGCCCTTGCCCGACTCCGGCGCAGCACGTTCCAAGTCCGCGCGCGAGATGTTCGACGGCAGTCGCGTCGTCAAAAATTTCTGAGCGGCCATCCGCGTGAAAGAATCGACATGTCCTGCAACTCGGAGATATCGCGCGCTGGACGGCAGCTGAATGTTCGGACGGTAAACCTGTCCGAACACGCTCATTAATATTACTAGGTAGGCGTGCCCCGGTCAAAAAGCCGATCCACGTGACGTCCGACGCGGGGTCTACGCAGGCACGCGGAATAGCTAAAAGGGCCTGTCCCCCAGGCGGGAGTCAGGCCCTTTCAATGTCTTGATCAGATCAGCGCAGTTCGCCGAAGTCCAGATCGTCCAACGGGACTGCCGCGCCAGAACCGGCACCGAAGTCATAGTCGAACGGATCGTAGGAGATGGTGAACGCGTTGGCCTTGGCCTCGGCGGTCGGCTCTACACGCATATTGCGGTAGCGCTCCAGGCCGGTACCAGCCGGGATGAGCTTGCCGAGGATGACGTTCTCCTTCAAGCCCACCAGCTGGTCGGACTTACCGTTGATCGCAGCATCGGTCAAGACCTTGGTGGTCTCCTGGAAGGATGCCGCCGACAGCCACGACTCGGTGGCCAACGAGGCCTTGGTGATGCCCATCAAGACCGGACGTGCCTCAGCGGCACGACCGCCCTCGACGAAGGCCTTGCGGTTGGCTTGCTCGTAGACCTGACGGTCGATCAGTTCACCGGGCATCATCTCGGTGTCACCGGAATCAATGACGGTGACCCGACGCAGCATCTGGCGAACGATGATCTCGATGTGCTTGTCGTGAATCGGCGCACCCTGGGTGGCGTACACGCGCTGCACTTCGGAGACCAGGTGCTCTTGCACCTTGCCGTAGCCCTGCAACTCCAAGACGTCCTGCGGGTCGATGGTGCCAGCGGTCAGCTGGTCGCCTACCTCGACGTGGTCGCCGTCTTGGATCGAGCGGCGCACGCGGTTGGCGTCCTCGAATTCCAAGCGGGCACGACGCGGCACCGGGTATTCCAGATCGGGCTGACCATCGTCACGCACGATGATGATGCGACGACCACGCTCGGAATCGTCGATCTTGATCCGGCCCGCAGCGCCAGCGATCGGAGCCTTGCCCTTCGGGGTGCGAGCCTCGAAGAGCTCGACCACGCGCGGCAGGCCCAAGGTGATGTCGTCGCCAGCCACGCCACCGGTGTGGAAGGTACGCATCGTCAGCTGAGTACCGGGCTCACCAATCGACTGAGCAGCCTGAATGCCGACTGCCTCACCGACATCGACGAGCTTGCCGGAGGCCAGGCCACGGCCGTAACACATCGCGCAGGTGCCCATGGTCGACTCACAGGTCAGCACCGAACGCACCTTGACGCTGGTGATGCCAGCGGCAAATAGCGCATCGACGACCTCAGCAGTGATGTCGGTACCGGCACCGACGATGACCTCACCATTGGCGTCGACTGCGTCAACAGCCAGCGTGCGAGCCTCCACGGAGGTCTCGACATTGCCCAGCAGGCTGAGCTTGCCGTCGACCTCAGCGGCGATCTGCTTGACGATGCCACGCTCGGTGCCGCAGTCCTCTTCGCGGACGATGACGTCTTGGGAGACGTCGACCAGACGTCGGGTCAGGTAGCCCGAATCAGCGGTACGCAGTGCGGTATCAGCCTGACCCTTACGACCACCGTGGGTCGAGATGAAGTACTCCAGAACCGTCAAGCCTTCACGGAAGTTCGACTTGATCGGGCGGGCAATAATCTCACCCTTGGGGTTGGCCACCAGGCCACGCATAGCCGCGATCTGACGCATCTGAGTCATATTTCCTCGAGCGCCCGAGTTAACCATCATGAAGATCGGATTGGTCTTGGAGAAGTTCTTCTCCATCGCGCCGGTCAGCTCAGCAGTGGCGTCGCTCCAGATCTGGATGAGTTCTTGACGACGCTCGTCATCGGTCACCGCACCGCGGTCATAGAGGCGGTCGATCTTGTCGGCCTTGGCCTCGTAGTTGGCCATGATCTCCGGCTTATTCGGCGGAGTCTGCACGTCACCGATCGAAACCGTGACGCCAGAGCGGGTGCCCCACTTGAAGCCGAGGTCCTTCAGCTGATCGAGCATTTCGGTGACCACGGTCTTCGGGTAGGTCTCGGCCAGCACATTGATGATGGCACCGATCTGCTTCTTACCGACGTGATAATCGACGAAGGGGAAGTCGTCGGGCAGCACGTCATTGAAGGTGATCTTGCCCAGTGTGGTGTCGAGGATGACCGAGCCGTCAGCGCGCACCTTGTCGGCATAGCTCGCCGGCGGGACGATATCGGCCATCTTGACCTTGATCTTGGAACGCATCTCGATCTCGCCGCGATCGAAGGCCATGATCGCCTCAGCGGGCGAGCTGAACATGCGACCTTCGCCGGGCAGGCCGTCGAGGTCCATCGTCAAGTAGTAGACGCCGATGATCATCTCGTGGCTAGGCAGCGCGACCGGACGGCCGTCAGCGGGCTTCAAGATGTTGTTGCTCGATAGCATCAAAATCCGGGCTTCCGCCTGGGCCTCCGCGCTCAGTGGCAAGTGGACGGCCATCTGGTCGCCGTCGAAGTCTGCGTTGAACGCGGTACACACCAGCGGGTGCAGCTGGATGGCTTTGCCTTCAATCAGCTGCGGCTCGAAGGCCTGAATGCCCAAGCGGTGCAGGGTTGGTGCACGGTTCAACAGCACCGGATGTTCCTTAATGACCTCTTCGAGGACATCCCAGACCTGCGGACGCTGCCGCTCAACCATCCGCTTAGCAGCCTTGATGTTTTGAGCGTAGTTCTGCTCAGCCAGCCGCTTCATGACGAAGGGCTTGAACAGCTCGAGGGCCATCTGCTTGGGCAGACCACACTGGTGCAACTTGAGCTGCGGGCCGACCACGATGACCGAACGGCCCGAGTAGTCCACACGCTTACCCAGCAGGTTTTGACGGAAGCGACCCTGCTTGCCCTTGAGCATGTCGGAGATGGACTTGAGCGGACGGTTGCCCGGGCCAGTGACCGGACGACCACGTCGACCATTGTCGAACAGCGAATCGACGGCCTCTTGCAGCATGCGCTTTTCGTTGTTGACGATGATTTCCGGCGCGCCCAGATCCAACAGTCGCTTGAGGCGATTGTTCCGGTTGATGACGCGACGGTAGAGATCATTCAGGTCGGAGGTCGCGAAACGGCCACCGTCCAGCTGCACCATCGGGCGCAGATCCGGCGGAATGACCGGGACGCAGTCCAAGACCATGCCCAGCGGCGAGTTGCCAGTGTCCAGGAAGGCACGGACGACCTTGAGCCGCTTCAAGGCACGCGTCTTGCGCTGACCCTTGCCTGTCTTGATCGTCTCACGTAGCTCTTCGGCTTCGGCGGCAAGATCAAAGGTCTCTAGGCGACGCTTGATGGCCTCAGCGCCCATGTAGCCCTCGAAGTACTTGCCGAAGCGGTTCTTCATCTCGCGATAGATGACCTCGTCACCTTCGAGATCTTGCACCTTGAGGGTCTTGAAGCGAGTCCAGACGGCGTCCAAGCGATCCAGATCGCGCTGCGCGCGGTCGCGGATCTGCTTCATTTCCTTTTCGCCGCCGTCGCGAATCTTCTTCTTGACGTCATTCTTGGCACCCTCGGCTTCGAGCTGCGCGAGATCTTCCTCGAGCTTCTTGGCGCGGGTGTTGATGTCGTCATCACGACGCTTTTCGATCTGCGAGCGTTCGGTCGAGACCTTCGCTTCCAGGCTCGACAGATCGCGATGACGGGCGTCCTCGTCGACCGAGGTGATCATGTAAGCAGCGAAGTAGATGACCTTTTCCAGGTCCTTCGGCGCGATGTCCAGCAGGTAGCCCAAGCGGCTCGGAACGCCCTTGAAGTACCAAATGTGGGTCACCGGTGCGGCCAGCTCGATGTGGCCCATCCGCTCCCGACGGACATTGGAGCGGGTGACCTCGACGCCACAGCGCTCACACACGATGCCCTTGAAACGCACCCGCTTGTACTTGCCACAGGCACATTCCCAGTCGCGAGTCGGACCGAAGATCTTCTCGCAGAATAGGCCGTCACGCTCGGGCTTTAGCGTGCGGTAGTTGATGGTCTCGGGCTTTTTGACTTCGCCGAAGGACCATTCGCGGATCTGGTCGGCGGTAGCCAAGCCGATGCGCAATTGATCGTAAGTGTTGACGTCCAGCACTTTTTTCGTCTCCCCTGTTGGGTCTTAGCTCGAAAAAGAATTCTTTTTGGGATCGAGAAGAGATCAGATCTCTTCGACGATGGCGAAGGTGTCAGCCCCCGGACGGCGCGATAGGTCGATGCCGAGATCTTCGCTGGCGCGGAAGTCGTCTTCAGAATCGCGTAGTTCGACGATCGAGCCATCGCTAGACAGCACCTCGACGTTCAAGCACAGCGACTTCATTTCCTTGACCAGCACCTTGAAGGACTCCGGAATACCAGGCTCGGGGATGTTCTCACCCTTGACGATGGCCTCGTAGACCTTGACGCGACCTGGCACGTCATCGGACTTGATGGTGAGCATCTCCTGCAGCGCCCAAGCAGCGCCATAGGCCTCGAGTGCCCAAACTTCCATCTCACCGAAACGCTGGCCACCGAACTGTGCCTTACCGCCCAGCGGCTGCTGGGTGATCATCGAGTACGGGCCAGTCGAACGGGCGTGAATCTTGTCGTCGACCAGGTGGTGCAGCTTCAGCATGTACATGTAGCCGACACCGACCTTCTGCGGGAAGGGTTCACCGCTACGGCCGTCAATCAAGGTCGCCTTGCCGTCAGCGTCGACCATCCGATCGCCCTCTTCGTTGGACAAACCATTAGCCAACAGACCAGCGATCTCATACTCTTCAGCGCCGTCGAACACCGGCGTAGCTAGCCGCGACTTGGGATCAACGTGGGTCAAACCGACCTCACGCAGCCGATCGGCCCACTCGCCTTCGACATTTTCGATGTCCCAGCCGGAGTGCGCGATCCAACCCAAGTGGGTCTCCAGCACCTGTCCGACGTTCATACGCGAGGGCACACCCAGCGGGTTCAAGATGATGTCGACCGGGGTGCCATCAGGCAGGAATGGCATGTCTTCTTGCGGCAGGATCTTGGAAATGACGCCCTTGTTACCGTGGCGGCCAGCGAGCTTGTCACCTTCTTGGATCTTGCGCTTCTGGGCGACGTAGACCCGCACCATCTGGTTGACGCCAGGGGGCAGCTCGTCAGAATCGTCACGGTCGAAGACGCGCACACCGATGACGGTGCCAGCTTCACCGTGCGGGACACGCATCGAAGTGTCACGCACCTCACGAGCCTTTTCACCGAAGATGGCGCGCAGCAGACGCTCTTCAGGGGTCAGTTCGGTCTCACCCTTCGGGGTCACCTTGCCGACCAAGATGTCGCCAGTGCCTACCTCGGCGCCGATGCGGATGATGCCGCGCTCGTCCAGATTGGCCAGCAGATCCTCCGAAGCGTTCGGGATGTCGCGGGTGATCTCCTCGGGGCCCAGCTTGGTATCGCGGGCGTCGACTTCGTGTTCCTCGATGTGGATCGAGGTCAAGATGTCTTCGCTGACGATGCGCTGGTTGAGGATGATCGCGTCCTCATAGTTGAGGCCTTCCCAAGGCATGAACGCGACCAACAGGTTGCGGCCCAGGGCCAACTCAGCGTTGTCGGTGCACGGACCATCAGCGATCGGAGTGCCGCGGTCGACGTGGTCGCCGGCGTGCACGATCGGGCGCTGATTGACGCAGGTGCCCGCGTTGGAACGGTTGAACTTCTCCAGCTTGTAGGTCTGATAGGTGCCGTCATCGCAGGCGATATCGATCAGATCCGCCGAGACGCTGGTCACGGTACCCGGCTTGGCGGCCAAGGTGACGTCACCGACGTCAACCGCGGCGCGATATTCCATGCCGGTGCCGACGTAGGGAGCCTCAGAGCGCACCAGCGGCACCGCCTGACGTTGCATGTTGGCGCCCATCAAGGCACGCGACGCGTCGTCGTGTTCCAGGAAGGGAATCAGCGCGGTCGCGACCGAAACCATCTGACGCGGCGAGACGTCCATGTAGTCGACTTCTTCAGCCGCGACGGTGTCCACGTCACCATGCTTCAAGCGCACCAAGATGCGCTCTTCGACGAACTTGCCGTTCTCGTCCAACTCAGCGTTGGCCTGTGCGATGACGTAACGGTCTTCCTCGTTGGCGGTCAAGTAGTCGATCTGATCGGTGACCTTGCCGCCTTCGACCTTGCGGTACGGAGTCTCGATGAAACCGAAGGCGTTGACGCGCGCGAACGACGCCAGCGAACCGATCAGACCGATGTTCGGGCCTTCAGGGGTCTCAATGGGACACATGCGGCCGTAGTGCGAGGGGTGCACGTCTCGCACTTCCATGCCGGCGCGGTCACGTGACAGACCACCGGGGCCCAGCGCCGACAGACGACGCTTGTGGGTCAGCTCGGCCAACGGGTTGTTTTGGTCCATGAACTGGGACAGCTGCGAGGTACCGAAGAATTCCTTGAGCGCCGCGGTGACCGGGCGAATGTTGATCAAGGTCTGCGGGGTGATCGCCTCGACGTCTTGGGTCGTCATCCGATCGCGCACGACGCGCTCCATACGACCCAGGCCGGTACGCAGCTGGTTTTGAATCAGCTCACCGACGGTACGCAGGCGGCGGTTGCCGAAGTGGTCGATGTCGTCAGCTTCGACGATGACGTCAACGTCGCCCACCTTGATCTGCTCTTTGCCTTCGTGCAGCGAGCAGATGTAGTGGATCGAAGCGACGATGTCGTCGATGGTCAAGACCTGCTTGTCGAAGGGCAGGTTCAAGCCGAGCTTCTGATTGACCTTGTAGCGGCCGACCTTGGCCAGGTCGTAACGCTTCTCATTGAAGTAGTAATTGTCGAGCAGTGCCTGGGCAGCTTCGCGCGCCGGCGGCTCACCAGGACGCAGCTTGCGGTAAATGTCCAGCAGCGCCTCGTCCTGGGTGGTGACCGAATCCTTCTCCAGGGTCATCCGCATCGACTCGTATTCACCGAACTCCTCGAGAATACGGTCTTCGGTCCAGCCCAGCGCCTTCAGCAAGACGGTCACATTCTGCTTACGCTTACGGTCCAGGCGGACGCCCACCATGTCGCGCTTGTCAATTTCAAACTCGAGCCAAGCACCACGAGAGGGGATGACCTTGCAGGTGAAGATGTCCTTATCGGAGGTCTTATCCGGGGTCTGCTCGAAGTAGACGCCCGGCGAACGCACCAGCTGGGAGACGACGACACGCTCGGTACCCGAGATGATGAAGGTGCCCTTGTCAGTCATCAGCGGGAAATCGCCGATGAACACGGTCTGGCTCTTGATCTCGCCAGTCTCGTTGTTCATGAATTCTGCGGTGACGAAAAGCGGCGAGGAGTATGTCGCGTCGCGATCTTTGCATTCTTCGATGGTGTACTTAGGAGCCTCGAAGCGGTGATCGCGGAAACTCAGCGACATCGTCTCGGAGAAATCTTCGATCGGAGAGATCTCGGTGAAGACTTCTTCGAGACCAGAGACGGTGTTAATGTCGGTACGACCTTCGGCCTGAGCTTGCTCGACCTTGGCTTGCCAGGCTTCGTTTCCGACGAGCCAGTTGAAGGATTCGAGCTGCAGATCCAGCAAGTTCGGGACGTCCAGCGGTTCGGCGATCTTCGCAAAGGAGATACGTCCGCTAGTGGACACGACATTGCGGTTCTTGGAGGCGGTTTGGGTCGATGCTGGACGCGTGACGGCCAAGGTGCTTCCTTCCGAGAAGGTATTCAGTGCACGCCAAGCGACCCGTGTCAAACGAGGCAGAATTAGCTGCAGGTCTGGCGCCGGGACGACAAAGCGATGGGGCAACTACCAACCATGCCACATAAGTGCCTCCTGGGCAAATCAAGTGCAAGCCAGTGCCCTGCTCAAATGAAAGACGGGGCCCGGCGAACCGGACCCCGTCTAAAGGACTGCGTTGAGGCAGCGTCAGATCACTTGAGGGTGACCTTGGCGCCAGCGCCTTCCAGTGCCTCCTTGGCCTTGTCGGCAGCGTCCTTCTTCTGCTTCTCGAGGATGGTGCTCGGGGCGCCTTCGACGAGGTCCTTGGCTTCCTTCAGGCCAAGGCCAGTCAGGCCACGAACTTCCTTGATGACGGCGATCTTGTTGCCGCCGAAGTCGTCGAGCACGACGTCGAATTCCTTGTCTGCGTCGTCCTCAGCAGCGCCACCGTCAGCGCCACCAGCAGCAGCACCAGCGGCCGGGGCAGCGGCGACGGCCACCGGAGCGGCAGCCTTGACGTCGAAGGCTTCTTCGAAGGCCTTAACGAAATCGGAGAGCTCGAGCAGAGTCATCTCCTTGAACTGATCGAGCAGCTCCTCAGTGCTCAGCTTCGCCATGATGGGCGTCCTTTCTCATTCGTTGCTTGCAGCGTCGTCCGCCGCGTCAGTGGTTTCCCCAGCCTGATCGGCGGGTGCTGCAGCATCAGCTGCGGGTGCCGCGTCAGCGGCGGT
>ERZ1031113.6-NODE-6-length-146632-cov-18.957647_pt1 | contig 146632 bp, 117 predicted proteins | sample MGYA00518225_ERZ1031113 | MGnify/ENA primary metagenome ERZ1031113 (study PRJEB33718, sample SAMN03159751) | human skin metagenome | collected 2014-05-20 | study: EMG produced TPA metagenomics assembly of the PRJNA266117 data set (Human skin bacterial metagenome...
AGCGCGGCGGTCTTCACCAACTCCAGTTTCGGGTTTTGATCGACTGTGGTGGTGACGTCACCCTTCGGGTCAGCTAGTGACACCTCAACTGAAGCATTAGGAGTGCTCAGGGAATCGCCGGCAGCGGGGCCTTCCCCGTAGTCAGCCTTGACTGAGAAGGTCTTGCGCAGCGACCCTCCCTTATCCAGGTCTTCTTGAGTGACCTTGTAAGTTGCGCTGCATGATACAGAGCTGTAAGAGCTGCTGCCTTTTGCAGTCATCACCTTGTCGTTGCACGTGTTGGTCTCGAACTTGGAGCCGTCGGTCGCGGTCAGAGCAACGTTCTTCATCCCGTAGTCGGTGTAATTCGAGACGAGGAAATTATAGGTAACTATGTCTCCGGCTTTATAGGGCCCGGGCCGCTTAGCTTGTGCGCTCAGGTCGATTGGGGACAGGTCACCCAGATTTCGAGCAGTCAGATTCCCAATCAAATGGAAGTTTGAATGCTGGCCGGTTGACGCGGCGAGACCAAACTTCCAGAAACCTCGTGAAGGAGCCTTCAGCTTCTCATCGAACTGGGCTATCGGAGGTTCAGTGATCTGACCAGTTTGATCGTATTTCTCTACAGAAACCGAGACCGTCGGAGGTTCATTGGGATTCTGTTCGTCTTGGGCAGAGATTTTGATAGTTACACGACGCCTTGAATCCGCCAAATTGGTGGCGTGAAAGGGCCCTTCTTTAGCGGTCAAGGGATCCGAGTTCTTGACGTCGCTGATGTTCTTGGTTAGCAGCCAGCAGTATCCATCCATGCCGTCGCCTGGCCCGCGAAGGGTAATCGACCCTGGCTGGTTAACTCGCGGCTCCGGTCCTTGAAGAGTGTCGTAAGGGGAGCGCCGATATTCGCTGTAGGGGCCCGCTTCGCCGCAGGTTCGGCCACGGTTTTCGCCTCCCCAAGGGACGGTGTAGTCGTCGCGGGCGAAGAATCCATAGGTGTCCAAGCCGATGCCGAGGTAACCGCCCGAGACCCCTGGAAGGTCCTTGTTCTTATTCTGCGCATAACCCAAGCTACCGCCCATAGCGCCGGTCTCGGTAAGATCGACGGCACCGTCAACCAGGAAGAAAGACAGTCCATCGCCGGGACCATTGTGCGAATCCTTTTGGCTGCTCTTGTATTGGTATTGGTCGAACTGAATGAACAATCCGTGTCGGCCAGGGATAGCTTGATCAAATAACAGCGCACCGGATTCACGAACGTTATCGGAGACGAGCTGCAGGTGTCCTCCGGCAGCTTCGCTTCCGGGGGCTTCGGGCAGCCCAAGATCGTTGCAATCATCGATCCCCGAATTGGCTGGCGCGTTGGTCAAGCAGGCTTCGCCGATGGCTTTCCAGTTTGGATTGGTGCGGAAGGTGGAATTAAACGCTTCGCTCACAAGTACGCGACCTTTCTCAGGGTCAAGCTGCTCTGCGTGCGAATCGGCAGTTCCGTTCACTGTGAGGCCGCAAGCCATAATTGCCGCGGCACCGGCGCTGGCCAGAGTCTTTTTCAAGAAGGCGTTGGGCCCTTTCGGGTGATTCTGGCGTTCGGGGTTGATGTTCATCCCTTGTTCCTCGTTTGTGATGATTGCGCTGGGATATTTTGCCCAGACAATTCCGCATATTAACAAAGTTAACCCTTCAGGGTCATAGGTCCGCAAAAGTCGCCGTTAAGGCCTAGAACAGATGCTGCTGATCGCCTGGTTAAAGGTCTCGCTGGGACGCATCACCTTGGCGACCAAGTCAGGATCGGGGTGGTAATAGCCACCCATATCAACGGCCTTTCCTTGAGCGTCCAGTAATTCGGTGGTAATTCGCGCTTCTTCGTTACCCAGGCGAGTGCAGACCGGCCAGAATGCAGCGGCCAGTTCCGCGTCATCATTTTGCGAGGCGAGCTGCTCGGCCCAGAACTTGGCCAAGTAATAGTGGGAGCCACGATTATCCAGCTGGCCAACCTTGCGCTCTGGGGATTTGTTTTGCTCCAACAGCTGGCCGGTCGCCCGGTCTAGGGTGTCGGCCAAGACTTGAGCCTTAGTGTTCCCCGTGGTCTGCGCGAGCTGCTCGAAAGAGACCGCCAGGGCCAAAAACTCACCCAACGAATCCCAGCGCAGGTGGTTCTCTTCGACCAGTTGCTGGACGTGCTTGGGGGCAGAGCCACCAGCACCGGTCTCAAACAATCCACCACCAGCAATCAGGGGGACCACCGAAAGCATCTTGGCCGAGGTGCCGAGCTCCAGAATGGGGAAGAGATCTGTCAAATAGTCGCGCAGGACATTTCCGGTGACCGAGATGGTGTCCTCGCCGCGTCGAATTCGGTCAATCGAATATTGCGTCGCCTGCGCGGGTGTCATGATCTCGATGGTCAAGCCATCAGTGTCCTGCTCGTCGAGATATTGGCGCACCTTATTAATGAGATGCGCATCGTGGGCGCGGTCTTCATCCAACCAGAACACTGCAGGCGCACCGGTCGCCTTGGCGCGGTTGACGGCTAACTGCACCCAGTCACGAACCGGCACATCCTTGGTCTGACAACCGCGCCAGATATCGCCGACCGAAACCTCGTGCTCAAGCAGCACCTCACCGGCCGAATTCAAAACCTTGACTACACCATCAGCCGGGATCTCGAAGGTCTTGTCGTGCGAGCCGTACTCCTCGGCGGCTTGCGCCATCAAACCCACATTCGGCACTGATCCCATCGTCGCCGGGTCGTAGGCGCCATGGGTCTTGCAGTCGTCGATCACGACTTGATAGACGGCTGCGTAGGACGAATCAGGCAACACCGCCAGCGTCTCCTGCTTGGCGTCAGCGGCGTCCCACATGTAACCACCGATTCGAATCATCGCCGGCATCGAGGCGTCGACGATGACGTCGCTGGGTACGTGCAGGTTGGTAATGCCCTTGTCCGAATCGACCATCGCAAGCCCCGGCGCTGCAGCTAGCCGCTCGTCGAAAGCGGCGCGGATCTCGTCGCGCTGAGCCGAATCCATCGCATCCACGGCGCGCAGCACCGCGGCGAGCCCATCACGGGGATTAGCGCCAGCTGCTGCGAGCTGGTCGCCGTACTTGCTGAACACGTCAGCGAAAAAGGCCTCGACCACATGCCCAAAGATGATCGGATCGGAGACCTTCATCATGGTGGCCTTGAGGTGGACGCTGAACAAGACATCCTCTTGTGCCGCGCGATCAATCGCCTCGCTCAAAAAAGCCCGCAGTGCGTCGACGCGCAGCACGCTCGCATCGAAGATTTCGCCGGCCAAGACCAAGATGTCGTCCTTCAAGACGGTCTTCGAGCCGTCGGCTGCCTGGAGTTCAATGCGCAGCACATCATCGCTAGGTAGCGTCACTGACTTTTCGGTATGCCGGAAGTCGCCGTCGCTCATGGTCGCGACATTGGTCTTGGACTCTGGACTCCAGGCGCCCATCGAATGCGGATTGTTGCGAGCGTAGTTCTTAACCGACGCTGGCGCCCGACGATCAGAGTTTCCTTGCCGTAGCACTGGATTGACTGCCGAGCCCTTCACCTTGTCATAGGCGGCCTTGATGGCGCGTTGTTCGTCATCGGCGGGGGAGTCTGGGTAGTCGGGAACCGCGATGCCCTGGGACTGCAACTCGGCGATAGCGGCCTTCAGCTGCGGCATCGAGGCCGAAATATTGGGCAGCTTGATGATGTTCGCATTTGGATCCGAAGTCATCTCACCCAGCTCGGCCAGTGCGTCAGGGGCTTGCTGGTCAGCCGGCAGCCACGGCGACATAGCTGCCAAGATCCGTCCGCTGAGCGAAATGTCGCGAGTCTCGACGGCAATGCCCGCGCTGGACGCGAAAGCCCGAACGATCGGCAGGAAGGATGCCGTCGCCAACATTGGCGCCTCGTCGGTGTGGGTGTAGATGATCTTCGCGTCGCTCATACCTGCTCCTTAACCTCAAGTCAGCAACTAGCTTCTCCTATCCTGCCGCGCCCGGGTGACAAAATCTGCAGACCGTGGTCTTGCATTAGACTGCATAGACGTGGCAAGTGCTGATTTCTCCGAGCGGTTGGCCGATCTAGGACGTTCCTTGAAGTCCATTGAGGCCGTCGTCGACATTCCCAACAAGCAGCAGCAGATTGCTGAGCTAGAAAAGCAGGCGGCTGCGCCGGATCTGTGGAACGACCAGGAGAATGCTCAGCGCGTCACCAGCAAACTGTCTCGCCTGCAGGCCGAGGTGGAGCGCGTCGAACAGCTTCGGCAGCGCTTAGAGGACGTCGAAGTCCTTCTCGAACTGGCCGCTGAAGAAGCTGACGACCAATCCGAACAAGAAGCTCACCGCGAAGTTGATTCCCTAGCAGACGAGATTTCTGCGCTGGAAGTGCGCACGCTGTTGAACGGCGAATATGACGATCGGGACGCGCTGGTCACCGTCCGCTCTGAGGCTGGTGGCGTCGATGCCGCCGATTTCGCCGCGATGCTGCTGCGGATGTATCAGCGGTGGAGCGAACGGCACGGCTTCCCGGTCGAGACCTATGACATCTCCTATGCCGAAGAGGCAGGCATCAAGTCCGCGACCTTCGCAGTCAAGGCTCCGTTCGCGTACGGCACGCTGAGCGTCGAACAGGGGACCCATCGCCTAGTGCGCATCAGCCCCTTTGACAACCAGGGACGCCGTCAGACCTCATTTGCAGGTGTGGAAGTGCTCCCGGTGGTCGAAGAGACCGACCACATCGACATCCCCGAATCCGATATCCGCGTCGACGTCTTCCGCAGCTCTGGACCCGGCGGTCAGTCGGTCAACACCACCGACTCCGCGGTACGCATCACCCACTTGCCGACCGGTCTGGTCGTCAGCTGCCAAAACGAGAAGAGTCAGATTCAAAACAAGGCGGCAGCGCTTCGCGTCTTGCAAGCTCGGCTGCTAGAGAAGGCTCGCCAAGATCGCGAGGCCGAGATGAATGCGCTGAAATCCGACGGCAATTCGTGGGGCTCGCAAATGCGTTCCTATGTTTTGCACCCCTATCAGATGGTCAAGGATTTGCGCACCAACGAAGAGACCGGAAATACTGACGCGGTCTTCGACGGCGACATTGACGCCTTCATCGACGCCGGAATCCGCTGGCGTCGCAAGGACGAACAGCCCGCCTGATTGGTAAAGGCTCGACTGGCCTACCAATGGCTGGCGGTGTGGCGTGAAGCGACAAATTGCGGGCGTCACTTATGTTTAACGTCCCCTTTTATCATTCCCCCGCGTGGCGTGCCTGAGCCTCACGCGACGACTGACCTAATCTGCACAAAGCTGAGCGCTTCGGCGTCAGCGTCAGCAGCATGCCCGCCGGACATCTGCTGACCGCAGTAACCAGCGAGCACCTCGAGGGGGATCGTGATCACTTTCGAAGACGTGTCGAAGGTCTATCCCGGCCAAGCCACGCCAGCGCTTCGTCATGTCGATTTGACAATCGATAAGGGCGAATTCGTGTTTTTGGTGGGGCAATCGGGCTCCGGTAAATCCACCTTCTTGCGGCTGATCTTGCGCGAACTATTGCCGTCTTCTGGGCACATGTATGTGCTCGGCAAGGATCTCGCGCGCGTTCATCAATGGAAGGTGCCGCAGCTGCGCCGTCAAATCGGTACCGTGTTTCAAGATTTTCGGTTGCTGCCGGGCAAGACTGTTAACGAAAATGTGTCATTTGCGTTGCAGGTCTTGGGCCGACCTAATGCTGAGATTAAGCAGCGGGTGCCAGAGATCATGGAGCTGGTCGGTCTGACCGGCAAAGAGGATCGGCTGCCCGAGGAACTATCTGGCGGTGAGCAGCAGCGCGTCGCGATCGCGCGGGCCATCGTCAACAATCCGAAGATTCTGATCGCTGACGAACCGACCGGCAACCTCGACCCGCAGACCTCGGTGGGCATCATGAAACTGCTCGACCGGATCAATAGGCGCGACACGACGGTCATCATGGCCACGCACGATTCGACGATCGTCGACCAGATGCGTCGTCGGGTCATCGAACTTGAAAAGGGCCAAGTCGTGCGCGATCAGGTCCGCGGCGTCTACGGGACCAACTAGGGGAGCGCCATGAGACATACACTTCGCGAAACCTGGTCGGGCATCCGTCGCAATGTCTCGATGACGATCGCCGTCATCGTCACCATGACGGTGTCGCTGACGCTGTTTGGGCTTTCAGTGATGACCTTCTCAGAGGTCGACCGGATCAAAGGCCGCTGGTACGACAAGATCGAGATCTCGGTCTTTTTGTGCACCAAAGAATCCGCGGGCACCAGTGCGTCAGGCAACTGTGAACCTGGCCAAGACACCACCGACGCGCAGCGTCAACACATCCGTCAGCGGCTAGAACAAAATCCTGAAGTCCAGCAGGTGTTCTACGAATCCAAACAAGAGGCCTATGACGATTACCGCCGCACCTACGCGAATTCGCCGCTCTTGGACAGCTTGACCGTCGACCAGATGCAGGACTCATTCCGAATCAAATTGGTCGATCCACAGAGCTATCAAGGCGTGGTCGCGGAGGCTAAATCGCTGCCCGGGGTACAAAATGTCGTCGACTTGCATGAAGTCGTCGATCCAGTGTTTAAGGTCCTCAACGGTCTGAAATGGGCGACGATGGCCACCTCTGGGCTGCTACTAGTCGCCGCAATGCTGCAGATCGGCAACACCATTCGGATGTCTGCGTACACCAGGCGCCGAGAGATCGGCATCATGCGGCTGGTGGGCGCGTCGAACTCCTATATTTTGCTGCCCTTCTTGCTCGAAGCGCTGTTCGCGGGCGTCATCAGCATCATCTTGTCTTCGGCTGCGTTGCTGGGTGCGTACTACGCCGTGGTCGACCAGAACGCTAAAGTCTCAATTCAGGCTTTACCTTGGATTACGTGGTCAGACGCCTGGGTAGCCGTTGGCGCGGTTGCCATTGTGGGCGTCGTGCTGTCTATCATCCCGATGTTGATCGCGACTAGGCGTTATCTGCGCGTCTAGGCATCGTCCATGAACGAGGGAGTCACAGTGGGTCGAAACCTCAAGGCAGCTGGTCAGCCCGGCAAGCTGGCTAAGGTCATGCGCACCGGCATCGCACTGACCCTAGGCGCGACGCTCAGCTTTTCGATGCTCAACCCCGCTGTCGCTGATGAACTGGACGATCGGCAAGCTCAGCTGAACTCTGATCTGGCAGCCGGCGAGACCTGGTCACAATATCTGCAAAGCGGCCTTCGCGAGGCAAGCGAGAAACTGGCTGCGTCACGTCAATCATTGGCCGATGCACGGGCGGTCCTAGCGCGCGCTGAGTCGGATCGAGATCAAGCCCAGCAAGCTGCCGACAAGCGAGCTGCCGAGCTGCAAAGCGCTGAACAACAGCTCGCCAGCTCCGCCGAGCAGGTCGGGAAGGCCCAGCAGGCAGTCGACCAACAGCGCCGCAAGGCCGCTTCCGACCTGCGTGCTAGCCATCAGCAGAACACCGCGCTGCTGAGTGTCGGAATGCTGGTCAATAATTCCAGCACCTCCGACGTGTCCAAGCGGCTGCAATGGGCGCAGACTTTGTATAACGCAAACGCAGCGGAATTGAACCAGCTGACGAATATGCAAGTCGAACTGCAAAAGCAGCAGACCAGCCGTGCGCAGCTGGAAAATGACGCACACCTAGCCCGCGAGGATGCGCAGCGGCTATTAGGTCAAGCACAGCAAGCCCAGGCTGCCGCTGACAGCGCCGCTGCCGCCGTAGATCAGCAAGTGCAAGCTAACGCGGCCGTTGAACGTGACGCACAGGCCGCCGTCGAGACGCAGCGTCAAATGAACGCCCAGATGCAAGCTGAAGCTGATGACGTCGCCCATCGCATCACCGAACGAAATGCCGAACGTGAACGGCTGGCTGAGATCGAGCGTCAGCGCCAAGCAGAACTGGCTCGCCAAGAAGCCGAACGCCAGCGCCAAGCTGAATTGGCCGCTCAGCAGCAACGAGCTGCCCAGCAGCAGCGCGCCCAAAGCCAGCCTGCGCCAGCTGCACCCGCAGCGCCTCCGGCTGCTGCCAGTGGCGGTCTGCTCGCCCGTCCCGCCTACGGCCCCTACACCTCGCCTTATGGCTATCGAATCAACCCCGTTTTGGGTTACTCAGAACTTCATGACGGTCTAGATATTGGCGCCGGCTGTGGCTCACCGATTTATGCTGCCGAATCTGGCGTCGTCGCTGAGGTTGGATATGCAGGCGGGTGGGGCAACCGAGCCGTCATCGACCATGGCCTAGTCAATGGTGTGCCGACGAGCACCGGCTACAACCACGCGCAAGGTTTCATCGTCAGCCCTGGACAATGGGTCTCGCGTGGTCAACAGATTGGTTACATCGGCACCACCGGCCTATCGACAGGCTGTCACCTGCACTTCCACGTCTGGATCAACGGCCGGCACACCAATCCCGCGCCATATCTGTCCTGACCATCGCTGGCTGGGACCGATTTCAATGGCTCGGGTAGGCTCGCCGTCGAGAATTAACGTGCTCGGCGGGAGGTGAAAGATGCCCAGAGAAAAAGGCGAGCGGGTCGTCGCGAAGAACAAGAAAGCATTTCACGACTACCAAATCGGAGATCGGGTCGAGGCCGGCATGGTCTTGACTGGAACTGAGGTCAAGTCGTTACGCGCTGGGCGAGCATCGCTGGCTGATGCTTTCGCGACCATCGACGACGGAGAAGTTTGGCTGCGTAACGCCAATATCCCCGAGTACGCATTTGGCACTTTCCACAACCATTCAGCTAAACGAAACCGGAAATTGCTGCTGCATCGCAAGCAGATCGACAAGTTGGAACGCCAAGTGGCCGAGTCTGGTCGCACCTTGGTGCCGCTTTCGATTTACTTCAAAGACGGCTACGCGAAAGTCGAATTAGCGGTCGGCACCGGTAAACGTGAATGGGATAAGCGGCAAAGCATCGCCGAGCGTGACGCGAAACGCGAAACCGAACGCGCATTGGCTGCAAGATTGAAGCGACGAAGCTGAAGCGCGAGAGTCTGATTTTCAGCAGTCACCTAGCGGAATGGGGATAGCGATGCGGCGATTCTGGGCTGGTCTGAGCTGCCTGATTTTTTTGCTCAGCCTCACCGGCGTCTCGATGTTCTGGCAATCGCCGCAGGCATGGGCGGCTGAAGACAGCATTTCGTCTTGGCAGGCTAGCTACGTCATCGACGAACAAGGCATGCTCGAAGTCACCGAAGAGATCGTTTTCCAGTTCGGTAACTCAGATGCACGAGGCATTCAGCGCAAGCTGATGACCCGCGAACCCTATGACGAAGAACATGACGCGGTCTATAACGTCACAGTCATTGACGTATCCAGCCCCGACGCACCTGCCATGTATTCCGAAAGCAGCATCGGATCTGGGCGGGAACGTTATCGCAATATTCGCATTGGTGATCCTAACCGGACCGTCGGCAAGGCGTCGGCTACCTACGTCATCAAATATCAGGTGACGGGCGCCATGCGCTCGTTCAGCGGGTATGACGAGTTCTATTGGGATGCGCTAACCGATCTCGATCCCCGCACCACCAACATCAATCTGACGGTCCAAGTGCCCGGCGGTGTGCAGGACACTAGCTGTTTCGTCGGCCCCGCGCGCAGCACCTCGCCGTGTACCTCCGTCAGCGTCGACCCGAATGGTGTCGCGCGCTACCAACAGGATCAAAAGCAGAGCGCAGACCTCGTCACGATAGGTGCCAAAATCGGCTCTGGGCTGGTGGCTGACAATAGCCCGCACCTAGTGCCCAGGGCGGCCGAGGAGGACTCGGCTGGTTTTGAACCTATGACGATGACCGAGGGCTTAACAGCGGTCGGCGCAACCGGCATCGTGTCAGGTCTGATCGGCTGGCTGGTCACGCGCGGACGCCGGGATGAACGTTTTGACGGAGTGCCGCCTGGCTCGATTCCGCCGGACGCGTTGCATGCGCCAGTGGCCAAAGACAATGGCAAGGCGATCATTCCGGTGCGTTTCAATCCGCCTGATTATCCGCTGGGGCACGCCGGATATGTCCAAGACGGCAGCCTGGATCCAGAAGATCTATCAGCGATTCTGGTCGACTTGGCTGTCAAGGGTGCAGTGCAGTTGCGGATGGAAAAGAAGCGTTCGCGTACTTTCGTCTACGTCCGTCCGGTGGATTTCAATCGTGCCCAGTTTGAGTATGAACGCCAGCTGATGTCGACGCTATTCCGCGGGAAATTCGTCGAGGTGGCGCTGAGTTCGCCTGGCGATTTGAATTCAACCTTCATCATGGTCGAGAAGCTGATCGCCCGAGAAGCTCGCGATGCTGGCTTGATAAAGCGTCGAGCGCCCAAGCGTGGCCAAATTAGGACGTCGAGCCTCATGCCGTTCCTAGTGATGGTCGGGTTCGTGTTGCTGGCCAATGCGCCGTGGCTGGCTGCGTGCTTGATAGTCATCTGTCTGATCGCCTGGGTGGTGCAGCGCAAGAACCGCGGCGTGCGTTCGGCGCTTGGCCGAGCGCTCACCGACCAGACCGAAGGCTTCCGAGAATATATCTCGACCGCCGAAGCCGATCAGCTGCGCTTTGAAGAAGGCGAAGACATCTTCAGCAAATATCTGCCCTGGGCAATCCTGTTTGGTGAAGCCGACCGCTGGACCCAGGTTTGCCGTCAGCTGATAGATATGGGACGCCTCGAGCCGACAGTGCCGAACTGGTACTACGGAAACAATTTCGATATCGCAATGTTCCGCGCGTCGATGCTCAGCGACGCGCTGCGCACCGCCAGCACGCCCAAGATTGAAAGCCCGTCCAGCTCTGGATCTGGTTTTGGTGGCGGTTCGTCCTTCGGCGGCGGTGGCTTCTCTGGCGGAGGCGGCGGTGGCGGCGGCACCAGCTCCTGGTAAAGCTCTGGGGGAGCCCTGAGGGGCGGTTAGTCGTGGCTATGACGCGGCTCGCTGCTCGCTGGCTGATATGAATATGTCATGAACAGGCTAATGCGACGCTATTCGGCCTGGTTGGCTGCATTCGTCATGATGGTGGCGGTGCCGCTGATTTCTGCGCCGAACGCGGCTGCGGCGGAAGACTCTGTCGATAGCTGGACCGTCAACTTCGTCGTCCAAGAAAATGGTGACGTCTCCGTCCGCGAAGAGCTCGTCTATCGGTTTGGCAGTTCAGACCGGCACGGCATTTATCGACTATTGGTTACCCGTGAACCATTCGACGATAAAAACGACCGAATTTATGAAATCGAAGATATTCAGGTATCCAGTCCCGACGCGCCCGACAAATTCGTCGTCAATCCAAAAGGTAAGGGACGCGAGCGAGATATTGAGATAAAAGTCGGCGATCCGGACGTCACTATCCGAAATAAGACCGCGACTTATGTCTTGGAATATCGAATGACCGGGACATTGCGTAGTTTCGCCGATCACGACGAGTTCTACTGGAATGTCCTGACCCCGCGCGATCCAATGGTCCGTGACGTGCGCATCACCGTCGAGGCGCCCGGTGGTATCACGATGGCCAATTGTTTCGTCGGTCCGAAACAGTCCACGACCGCCTGCGATTCGGCGGTCATTGATTCTGCTGGCAAGGCTGAATATCGACAAGATCAGAAAGCTGCGGATCATTTCGTGACGATCGGAGCCGGCCTGCAAAAAGGTGCAGTCGCTGATGCCACGCCGAATTTGGAGCCGAAAGCTAATGCCGTCTTGGAATGGGCCAAGACCATCGGCATTCTAGCTGCGTTATTTGGTGGCCTGTATTTCGGCTTCAAATGGCTCAACAAACTGCTGCTGCGCGGCAGTGGTGATTACGAATTTGTTGACGTCGCACCCGGCAATATCCCGGCGGATTATCAAACGGCGCCGACCAAGCGTACGCAAAGCCGCAACAAGACGATCGTCCCGGTCAGGTTCAATCCGCCGGATCTTCCCATTGGGTTGATGGCGGGAGTTCGTGATCAGGTGACTTCGGGACAACTGTCAGCGCTCCTGCAGTCAATGGCCGTCAAAGGCATCATTGGGCTGCGTGCGACCAAGACTGAAAGCAAGGCGTACGCAAAACTCGTCGACCCAAGCAAGGTCGAATATCCCTATGAGCGTCTCATCGTCGACCAGATGTTTTTGCCGCATGGCTACGAAGAAATCGAGCTATCCGATCCGGACGATCAATTGCGCGAAGCAGTCGTCAATCTCAATGATCAGCTCAAATCTGATGCCATCAGCGAGGGCCTGTTGACCGCAAAGCGTGGCGCTGCTGGCGGAATTATTATCCACGTGGTGGTCGCTATCGTGATTGCGATCGCGTTGAGCCCCTTCTTGCCTAGTTGGGCTGTCGGGTTAGCGATGATCATTCCGTTTTTTGCCGGATCGAATTATGTGGGACTAAAGTGGCGGAATTTCGCGACCGCACGGGGCCAGGCTTATTGGTATCAACTCAAGGGATTTGAGGAATATCTGAAGACTGCAGAGGCAGACCAGCTTCGGTTCGAAGAGGGCGAAGACATCTTCAGCAAATATCTGCCATGGGCGACTTTGGTTGGACAAACCAAGAAGTTCACCAGGCTTTGCCGCGAACTCGTCGAGCAAGGACGGATGGCTGAACCAAATCCGGCTTGGTACTACGGTGGCAATTTCAGTCTGGATCTGGAATGGGATTCGATCAGCAGCCACATGTCGGATTTCTCCAGTTCCGACAGTTCCTCGTTTGCCGGCGGCTCCTCCGGCGGTGGCGGCGGTGGTGGCGGATCGGGCTCGTGGTGAGCTGGACGCGATGAACGTGGATGCGGGAATAGTGCTCGATCAGGTATTGTTGAATGTCCTGATCAGTCAAAGACTGGTCATGGATTGATAATTCAACAGGGGGGTGACTGGTTTCGACTGGGGACGGTAGTCCTGGGAGAAGCGGGCCGAGAAGCCAAGGTCAACTCGTTAATGTTCCTTGGAAACCAATAAGTGCCGAAAACGTTCGCACTGACTTCGCTCTCGCTGCCTGATCAGTGATCGAAGGGTCAGCCCGGATGTAGCCTTTCGTCCGGATTCTGGCCTCATTTAAAAGGCTTGCTGATCGATCCTCGTCTGGTGGATCGATCGGGACTTTAATCAGACTGAGCCTGTCCGCAACTGGCTGACGTGAGTGCGGGGGCTGAGAACACGACAGTGTCAGCTGCGCCCGGAGAAGGTCCAGGTCGCCTCGTCAGGACGCGGGTTCAATTCCCGCCACCTCCACCCCAGTGGGAAGTGTTGAACTCTCGCGAGAGGGTCAGCACTTCCCCCCATTTCCTTTGTCTGCATGAGCTTCTCGTAGGTGATCGGCTCGCCGCGGTCGTAGAACCACGAGGCGATGCTCAACGTCTGCAGGCCCACGAAGACCTTGTCGACGAAGTAGTCCAGCAAGGCTTCCCGCGTCGCCGGGTCGTCGGGTCGGGCGCGGCCGGATAGGACATGACGGGCCCGCGCCGATCGCTTGCACGGTCCGACAGTGCACCGATCACGTCGCCGTTGGCGGAGCCGACCGAGCTGCGCACGACTGCCGCGAGGTCGAAGTCTTGCGCCCGACCGAGGACGAGCGCGCAGGGCTCGGCGAGCAGGAAGATGTGTCCGTTGCCCGTCGGATGCCCCTCGACGCGTTGGCCAACCGGGTCGTCGTCCACTATGGCGACCAGCCGCTGCCTGAAGGCGGCGTAGCTGCCGGTCCGGCTCTCCATCAACCTGCGGACCTCCGGGTCGGCCAGCTTGCGCTTGCCGTTGCTAGACCTGCCCCAGTAGCTGTCGTCGACCATGTGCGGAGCGAGCGGGGAAGGCGGCACCTCGACCACAAGCACGCCGTGGGAGGTATCGCCGTCGGGGTGACGACGGGGGAGAGCGGAGGGTGCACCGACATCTTCGCCACGTCCGAGATCCGGTCCGCGAGCTTCGCGGTGTCGCATCCGACCACCTCGAACGTCTTGTCGCGCACGCCGAACACGAGCACGCCGCCGTCCACGCTGAGCGAGGCCAGGTCGCGCGCGAGCTCGGTGTTCACGGCCTTGTTCGACGGGCCGAGCATCTCCTTCAGCTCGACCCATTACTGCTCGGCGAGCCGACCGCCCGCTGCGGCGTCGACCACTGCTCCCACGTCCCCAGCGGCACCTGGCCGACCGTCGGCCCCAGGTAGTGGACCTGCGTCATCGTCGTCTCCATCTGTTCGATCCGGCCTGCGGGGCCGCAGCTGGGCGAGCCACGTCCACGACCGAGCACGACGTTGGCGGGTGCCACCGACACCGACGGCCTGAAGGTTTTGTCAGTGGCGAGGTGTTCCATTGCTTCCATGAGCCACCGAGTTCCCGACGCATCGAACCAGATTGCGTCCCGAATTGCACCCTGGCCGCGGCGCACGAGCCACGGGGCGCTCGTCGACGTCCTGTCGACCTGCATGGTAACGCAAGTCGGTGACGTTACCGGGAAACGAGTTACCCGACAGGTCGACTCGTCATGCCGCGATGTATTTGACGACGTGAGAATCCCCAATATAAGGCATTTGCGCAATATAAGGCATTTGCGGGTCATAGACGGATCTTTCGATCTACCGCCAACAGCGATACCATGATGTTACCGGGAAACGTTACCCGGAAACGTTACCGGATAACGCATGGCAGGAGAGGAGAGGCCGTCATGGCTGATGTCACCCCCGAGGATCGCGCCCGGGCCGCGGCGCGCGCGCTGACCGCCGAAGGCAACCCGGTCACGTCTCGTGCGATCCGGGACCGCGCGAAGGTGCGGATGGCCGTGGCTGCGCAGGTCGCCCGCGAGGCTAACGAGCCCGTGGCTGCGGCCGCTCAGACGCCCGACCTGCCCGACCAGGTCACCGAGCAGGTCGCAGCCCTGTGGCGTGCTGCCGTCGAGGCGGCCAAGGAGAAGCACGCCGCGGAGATGGCGTCGGCGGCCCAGCGCCTGGCCGAGGCGCAGACCGAGCGTGACGACGCCGTGCAGCTGGTCGTCGAGCTGGAGGAGAAACTGGCCGAGGCCGAGGACGCGCTCGCCCGGGCCCAGGAGGCCGAGACCAGGGCAACTGCGGCAGAGGCACGCGCCGACGGTCTGCGAGAGGCCCTCGCCGCGCTCGGGTCCGGGCAGGACAGGTAGGACCAAGACGTGGCCCATGACATCCGCGCCGACGTCGCGCGGGTGGAGTCCGCCCTCGACACCCCCACGCTCAAGCTGCTGGACCGCAAGTCCGCAGCGATCGCGCTGCCGATCTTCGCGCAGCTGTTCCCGGATAACGCCGATCCCATCCCGGTGGAGCGCTTCTACACCAGGGTCGACGCCTTGCTCGACGAGCTGCGGGCGTCCGGCTACCAGGTCACGAAGGCCACCGGGAAGGAGCTGGCCGCCCAGTGGGTCCGCGAGCGCTGGCTCTACCGCGATCCTGGTCGCGGCGAGGAGACTTTCCGGCTGACCGGCGACGCGGAGCAGGCTCTCGACTACGTCACCCGGGCCACCAGGACCTCCTTGAACGTGTCCGCCTCCCGCATCGAGACCATGCGGCGGGTCGTCGCCGAGGCTGCGCTGGCCGCCCACCCGGACCGGGAAGAGCGGATGCGCCGGCTCGACGAGGAGATTGCACGCCTCACCGCCGAGTACGAGCGGCTGCAGGGCGGGGGAGAGCTGCAGTCGGCCAGCGACGACGACCTGGCCGAGCAGTTCTCCAACGTCCTGCGCGAGCTGGACGGCCTGCCCGCCGACTTCCGACGGGTCGAAGAGGTCGTCCGCTCGATGCACAAGGACGTCGCCAAGCGGTTCCGGGAGGAAGACCGCCCGGTGGGAGAGGTCATCGACGAGTACCTGGACCAGTCCGACTCGCTGCTGACGTCCACGCCGGAAGGCCGCGCGTTCAGCGGCGCCCTTGAGCTGCTGCGCAAGCCAGACTGGCTGGGACGCCTGCGCGCCGACCTGGGCACGATCCTCGACCACCCGCTCGCCGACGCGCTTATGCCGGAGGAGAACCGGCAGCTCCGCAACGCCGTGGACGTCATCCGGCGCGGGATCGACGGGGTCCTCGACCAGCGGCGGCGAGCGACGACCACCCTGCGCGAGCACATCGAGAACTACGATCACGTGCGCAACCGTGAGCTGGACGAGGTCCTCAAGGGGATCGACGTCGAGCTGCGCGTCTGGATGCAGCACGCCCGTCCCCGCGCCCACGTCGACGTCGACCTGATCCCGGCCCCGCTGGGCATCGAGGCACTGAAGCTGACGACGTTCGATCCGGACAGCGAACGCCCGCCGGAGCCCCTCGAAGACGTCTCCGACCAGATCCCCGATCCGCCGGGCCTCGATGAGATCCGCAGCCAGGGAGGGCCTACGTTCACCGACCTCCGACATCTCATAGCTGAGGCCGTCGCCTCCGGCGGCCTGCAGTCGGCCGCCGAGCTCTTCAACGGCTTCCCCGACGACCTGAAGCGGCCGGTGGAGGTCTTCGGGCTGCTGCATCTGCTGGCCGGTGCGGGGGCCGACATGGACCTCGAGCACCGCGACCCGGTGGTCACCCTCCGTCCCGACGGGACGGTCCGCACGCTCGCCATGCCCCTCACGGCGGTGGCGCAGGCACCTGAGCCCAGAGGAGGCCACGATGACTGATCTCGACGGTGGCGACGAGCCGAACGTCGAAGACGAGGAGGAGTACACCTCGCTCGCCATGTTCGAAGGCGACACCTCGACCCTCTTCCCCGACCAGCGCCGATGCCTGAACGCGCTGCTGAAGAACCGTTACCTGTCCGCGGACCGCAACCCTGAGCAGTGGGCCGTCCTGATGGCCAACACCGACCTGATCCGCAGCCGGCTGAACGACCTGTTCCTCGACCTGCGGGTGGACCGCGTGCGCCAGATCGCCTTCAAGCGCCAGGCGGCCAACGGCGACGAGCCGCTTCCGTCCCTGCTGCGGGCCTCCTCCCACACTAAGGAGGAGACCATCGTCATGGTCTACCTGCGGCGGCGGTTCTTAACCCAGCGGCGAGAGGGCGACGACGTCGTGTTCGTCGACCGCCAGGCGCTCCTGGACGAGGTGGCCGACATGCGCCCTGTCGACGCGACGAACCTGGCCATGGACCGCAAGCGGGCCGACAAGGCCATCGAGTCCCTCGCGAGCGCCGGCGTGCTGCTGCGCACCGGCGACCCCGACCGCTTCCAGATCTCCCCGATCGTCGAGGTGCTGATGCCGGTCGAAAAGCTGCGCGCGCTGTGGACGTGGCTGATCGAGACCAACCAGGGCGGCACGGATCCGGACGAGGACCTGCCCGCCGACGAGACGCTCGACGACCTTCTCGTCGATGCAGACGAGGAGGAGTCATGAGCCAGGACGAGCTCATCCCAGGGCCGACCGACCACTCCCAGTGGCGGATCCAGACCTTGCAGATGGTCAACTGGGGCGGCTTCCACGGGCCGCACACCGTGCACTTCTCGTCCTGGTCCACCCTGATGTCGGGTGCGTCCGGCTCCGGCAAGTCGACCGTGCTGGACGCCTACATCGCATTGATGATGCCCAGCGACGTAGCCTTCAACGCCGCCTCCAACGACGCCGGCGGCCGCGCCCGCTCGGCCGACCAACGCAACCTGCTCACCTACCTGCGCGGCAAGACCGACGCGGCCCGGGTCGACGGCTCCGACGAGCTGCGCGACCAGGTCCTGCGAGGCCGTGACGGCGGCCACGTCTGGGGCGCCGTCGCCGGGACCTTCGGCGACGAGTCCGGACGCATGTTCACGGTGATGCGCCTGTACTTCGTCAAGGCCGACGCCATCGTCAACGGCGACGTGGCGACCACGTACGCGACCTTCGAGGGCTTCATCGACCTGGCGACCCTGGAGCCGCTCGCGGCCAACCGTTTCGAGAAGCGTGGCCTGCGCGCCGCCAGCATCACCCCGTACAACTCGCTGCGCGAGTTCCAGGACACCGTCACGACGCGCCTGGGCATCGGGGGCGGCGACGGCGGCCAGAAGGCGCTCCGGCTGCTCGCGAGGGTGCAGCACGGCATGGAGATCAAGCGGGTCGACGACCTGTACAAGAACATGGTGCTGGAGCGGCCCGTCACCTACGAGGCCGCAGACGTCGCGATCTCCCACTTCGCGGACCTGCAGGCCTCCTACGACAAGATGCAGGACGAGGCCGAGAAGGTCAGGGCGCTGCAGCCACTTCCCAAGCTGCAGGTCGACCTGCGCGACGCCGAGGAGGAAGCCCGGCTGCTCGCCGACCTCGGCGCCAACCGGGAAGGCCCGACGCCGTTCCTGCTGTGGCGCCTGCGCACCGAACGGGCGCTGCTGGACGCCGACGTCGAGGCCAACCGAGCCGAGTTCGTGGAGAAGACGGCGCAGGCCAGTCAGTTAAAGAAATCGGTGGCCGACCTGACGGGGCAGCTCCGTGACGTCGTCGACCAGAAGCGGGCCAACGGCGGCGACGCGATCGACGCCCGCACCAGGGAGATCGAGGAGCTGGACCGCAGGCGCCAGACGGCCTACGACGCGAACATGAAGTTCCAGACGCGCACGGGGCCGATCCGACTCGCGGTGCCTGAGGACGCCGACGCGTTCGCCCAAGCCCAGAGCGATGCCGCCACCTTCCTCGCCGAGTTCGAGGGGCGGCGGACCCATCTACGCAGCGATCAGGACGAGCTGCGCGACCAGATGTCGCCGCTGACGTTGCAGCGCAAGGACCTGCTGGCCGAGCGGGCCTCGCTCCAAGGCCGCAACGGCTCGGTCCCGCGCCGCCTCCACGAGGCCCGCGTACGCATGGCCCAGGCCGCCGGTCTCGACCCCGAGAGGGACCTGCCGTTCGTGGCCGAGCTGATCGACGTCCTGCCCGACGAGGAGCACTGGCGCAAGGCAATCGAGACGACCCTGGGCGGTCTCGCCAAGACCGTGCTCGTGGACCGTCGGCAGCGCGCCGCGCTGTCTGCGGCGATCGACCCGATCCATATTTCTCCGCGCATCAACTTCCAGGGCGTGGACCTGACCGAGCACCAGGACTGGCAGGGCGACCCCGACCACGTGTCCGGGAAGCTCGCGTTCAAGGAGTCGCCGTTCTCCGCCTGGGTACAGGATCGGGTCTCCAGCCGGGGCCTCGACCACCTCTGCGTGCCCAACGCTGCAGCCCTGACCGAAGCCGAGCCGTGCGTGACCCCGGCGGGCCAGACCCGTGACCGCGACCGGGGCGCCCACGGCGAGTCGGGCGACGGTTCCATCATCGGCTTCTCCAACCGGCACCGGCTCGAAGACATCGAGCACCAGCTCGCCGAGCTGGATCCGCAGATCGACGGCCTCCAGCGGCAGGTGAATGCCATCGAAGACCGTCTCGGGCAGCTCCAGAGCCAGCGCGAAGCGCACCAGTACGTCGCCGACACCACTTGGGCCGACATCGACCACGATGGCCTTGCGGCGAGGATCGAAGAGCTGAAGGCCGAGATCGAGCGGCTGCGCTCGACCAACTCCGTGCTGGACCAGCTGCAGGAGCAGGAAGACCGGCTGACCGGCCAGCTGGACGCCGCACGGCGCCAGCTCACCCTCGACGAGGACCGGCTGGAAAAGCTCGCCAAGGAGCACGCCGACCTCGCCGATGACCAGGACAGCATCCAGGACCGCATATACGCCATCGAACGGGCTCAGACCGCCAGCGTGTCCCCCGAGCAGCAGGACTACCTCGACGGCGTGTTCGCCGCCAGCTGGGACCCGGCCGACCGCAAGGCGTTCGCCGGGAACGTCAAGGCCCTGCGCAGATCCCTGGCGGAGAAGGAGTTGGAGGGTGAGGCGCGCCGTCGCCAGACCGTGTCGGCGATGAAGTCGATGTTCACCCAGTTCCAGCAGCGCTGGCCCGAGAACAACCTGGGCGTGACCGTCGCCTCGGCGGACGGTTACCGGGAGATCCTCGACCGCATCCAGACCGAAGGCCTGCCCGAGCGGCGCGAACGCTGGCGCCAGGAGTTCGCCGCCTGGTCGAGCGACGACCTGCTGCGGCTCAACGAGGCCTACGACACCTCGATCGAGGAGATCGAGGACCGGCTGGTCCCGATCAACAGCATCCTCAAGGGCTTGCCGTTCGGCGGCAAGGGCATCCTCCAGATCCACCACCGCCGGCTCCACAACGACGACGTCGAGTCATTCCGCAGGGAGCTGCGGGGTCTGTCGTCCGGGCTGGCCGCAGACGTCACCGACGAGCAGGTCGAGGCCAGGTTCAAGCGCCTGGCCGACTTCATGGCCCGCATCAGCATCCCCGAGGGCCACACCAAGCCGTCGACCTCGCAGCGCGATCGGTTCCTCGACGTGCGCGAGCACATCGTCATCACCGCCGTCTGCCTCGATCAGCACGGCGACGAGGTGGCCACCTACGACTCGCTGGGCGGCAAGAGCGGCGGCGAGACCCAGGAGCTGGTCGCCTTCATCGTCGGATCGGCGCTGCGCTACCAGCTCGGGGACGAGGAACGGTCCCGACCCCGCTACGCACCGGTCTTCCTCGACGAGGGCTTCGTCAAGTCCGACAGCGAGTTCGCCGGCAGGGCCGTACGGGCGTGGCAGAGCCTGGGCTTCCAGCTCGTCATCGCCGCACCCCTGGACAAGGTCACGGCGCTGGAACCCCACATGGACCTCTTGCTCAATGTGGCCAAGAGCGACAAGGGCTACTCGAAGGTCGCCGACCTTTTCGACTTCTCGAAAGGGGCGGATGCATGAAGACCCCGGCCGAGGTGACGGCGGACATCAAGCGTCGGCTGGCGAAGGGATGGAACTCCGACCTGGCCGGGGTGGAGGCCGCCTTCCCGCACGCCTTCCCGCTCGGCCGCCCGTCGGCTGACCAGCTGCGCCACGACTACTCCTCCGTGCACGCCCTGACAGTGGAATGGCAACGATGGAGCGCCCAGCACGGCGTCGAGCTCACCTACATGAACCGCCTCTCCGCAGGCGGAACCCGCCAGCTGGTCCCGACCCACGTGCGGGTGGACAGCATCGACCGGGCCGCTGCCATTGTGGGCGATGGCTGGCCCGACCGCCTGGCCCGTGGCCGTCGCCGGTTCCAGGTCCTGGTGGACGGTTACCCGGCGCTGATCGACCCCGGGCGTCTGCTCAGGGCGGTCGACGGGTACTCCGACGTCGACTTCGACCTACTGCAGACGGTCGCCGACTGGTTCGCCGAAGACCCGACCAGGGCTCGCGGCGTGACCCCGCGGCAGGTGCCCATCCCCGGAGTGCACGCGAAGTGGCTGCAGGCGCACGAGCCGGCGGTGTGCGCGATGACGGGGATCGAGGACCTCCAGCTGCTCGCCCGGCATCCGTCGCGCATCCACTTCACCTACCTCGACCCCGACCACAGGGCCTCCGGTCGACGGGTGCACGACTCCGCCACGGTGGGGGACAGCTTCGAGCCGGCCTACCCTCCCCGGGTGGTGGTCATCTCCGAGAACAAGGACACCGCCATCCACTTCCCGCCCCTGGCGGGGGCCATCAGCGTGGAGGGAGTGGGGCGCGGCGGCAAGACGCCGGCCCGGTTCAGCTGGTTGCGCGAGGCACCCCTGGTCGTCTACTGGGGCGACATGGACCGTGACGGCTACGAGATCCTGGACGGCTACCGCGCCGACTTCGAACGGGACCTGGAGTCCGTCCTGATGGGCGAGCCGACCTACGCGGCCTACGAGCGGTTCGGCACGGACACCGACCAGCACGGCGTCCCGCTGGCGCCGGGCAGCCCGCGTCCGGTGCCGCTGCTGCGCCCCTCTGAGCTGGCGGTGTACGACCGGCTGACCGACCCGGAGCACAGGGGACACCGGCGGGTCGAGCAGGAGCGCATCCCGCTCGACGTCGCCCTGACCTGCGTGCGCAGGCTCATGGACGAGCTGTAGCAGAACTCAGGCCGTCTGGTGCTCGCCACGGGGCGTCGAACAAGTCGAGTGCGCCCAGCGCGTCGCACAGGACGACGTCGCGGTAGTCGGGGTCAGAGCAGCCGACGTAGCGCAGCGCGAAGCCCTGTCGCGCCGCAGGGTCGCGAACTCGTACAGGGCCAGCGACGCCGTGAGCGTGGGCACGTCGCTCATCTCCCGAAGGTGCGCGGCGACTTAGATCCCTTCCCGAAGGTTTGCTTGACTTGGCTGGCAACTCTAGCCAGGAAGAACGGCAAGCGTGTGTAAGAGCCTTTGCTAACTACGTCTTTGTTCGCTCTCGCTAGAAGCGCCTGAGGTGGTAGGGGTGGCACCATTGGCGGTGTCACCCCTACCGGTCTTTTCGGCGCGGCGAAAGCCGTAGTAACGCCATAGTAGTGTTGCGCAAGTAATCGTCATGCCTAGAAAAACCCAGAAGAGGCCTTTGCTTTGTAGATACTCGAGGTAATCCCCGGGAACAATTAATCCGAATGTGATGAAAGTGGAGACAAGCGAGATACATGCCATGACCGGCAACGTAACTGCGCGGAAGGCACCTGCAGTAGCAGCCATCCAGTGGATTGGGATAAACAGTATTCCGGTCCCAAACCCGAGACCCAGTAGCGTCGACATTATTTCGATAAACGCGTTACCTGGAGGGGCGTCGTTGTCGTATAGCGGAACTGGGTTCATGCCTACCCACCAGCCGAGAAGCGGAGGTATCGAACAGATCAGCAAGTAACGTAAAAACTCGGTGGCGGGAGCTCTGCTTGGCACACGCTCCTCCTTTTACTTTCACGAGCCCGGCAATCTTCGCTAGCTGGCTGTTACTGCCAATCAACCTGTGTTACGACTTCTACCGTACCAAGCGGAGGCGCGTTTTCATGGCTAAAGACGGCACGAACCGGGGTGGACGTCGCGTCCGTGCTGGCGCGAAACCTGACCCGCTCAACGAGAAACTTGCCGCCGGACGCCCCGCAACTAGGCTCGCCGCACCATCAGAGTTCGACGTGTTTGATCTGGATGACCTGGTCTATCGGGAGACTTGGCAGTGGCTTGATGACCTAACCCAGTTCTGCTGGGCACCTTCGATCAACAAGGAGACAATCTTGTCAGGTCCTCGCGATCGCGCGTCAGGCGTCGATGTGCGTCTTGCTCCTGCAGTTGAGCTGTCTTCCTTAAATCAAGATTCAATGTCGAGGCGTCTCGACAACGAGCATTTAGATTGAGGAAAAATATGGAAATCTCCCCGTTCATTCAAAAACTCCCCAAGGTGGAATTGCATCTGCATATTGAGGGCACCTTGGAACCGGAATTGAAATTCAAACTCGCTGAACGTAACGGCATTCAGTTGCCGCAATCAACGCCGGAGGAAGTTCGTGCCACCTACGATTTCAACGATCTGGCTTCATTCTTGGCGGTCTATTACGACGGCATGAATGTGCTGCGTACCGCCGAGGATTTCTATGATCTAGCGATCGCCTATTTGACGAAGGCCGCCGACCAAAACGTCCGCTATGTCGAAATGTTCTTCGATCCGCAAGCCCACACCAGCCGTGGCGTCAGCTTCGACAGCGTCATCAAGGGTCTGCATCGCGCGCAGGTCGAGGCTGAAAAGATGCACGGCATAAAGTCCGCGCTGATCATGTGCTTCCTGCGCGATTTCCAGGCCGAATACGCCATGGCGACGCTGCTTGAGGCGCTGCCGTACAAGAACTGGATCATCGGCGTCGGCCTCGATTCCGACGAGACGGGCAACCCGCCGGCCAAATTCGCGGCGGTTTATGAACGCGCTCGTCAAGAGGGGTTCATGTTGACGATGCACGCCGACGTTGACATCAAGAACTCGATCGACCACATCGGTCAGCTAATCAATGACATCAAGGTCGATCGCATCGACCACGGCACCAATGTCCTGGAAAAGCCTGAATACGTGCAACATCTCGTCGACAACGGGATCGGCTTGACCTGCTGCCCGGTGTCCAACACTTGGGTCTCGGATGGTTCTAAGACCAAGCTGATCAAGCAGCTCGCCGAGCAAGGCGTCAAGGTAACTGTCAATTCCGACGATCCGGCCTATTTCGCTGGCTATATTTCGGAGAATTTCCAGCTGCTGGCTGACGAATTGCAAGCTGACGAACAATTCTTGGCCCAGTTGAGCCTAAATGCGGTCGACATTTCCTGGGCGACGCCGACATTCAAGGAACAATTGCGAGAAGAAATTCGTGCGACGCTAGCCTGATTTCTCATTGGAGTGGGTTACAGCCGCCGGGCCGTCGGCATGCTTTGCGCTGCGGCCCGGCGGCTGGCCCGTCTACACAGCTAATTCAAGGACGATCTTTGCTCTTCAAAGCTGCCCACCTGTCAGGTCATTGTTTGGAACACTTGTGCCATGAGCCTTTCCCAACCCGGTGACGGCGGCCAGCTGCTGGTCGCTGCGGTCGGCTCGGGGGCCGGTTTTTTCGACCAATCTGTGGTGCTCATCTTGGATTGGGACGAAGACGGCGCGCTTGGCGTAGCGCTGAATAAACGTTTTGACGCAGACCTGGACGATGCACTGCCGGGCTGGAGCACGCTAGTCAGCCCGCCCGAAGTGCTCTTCGCGGGCGGCCCGGTGTCGCCGGACGGAGCAGTCTGCCTAGCTCGGCCAGCCCGGCGCGGTGAAGAACCGTTGGCCTGGCGTCGAGTCTTCGGCGATATCGGGCTATTGCATCTCGATACACCTACTGAACTGGTGCGCGGCGCCTATTCGGATCTGCGTATCTTCGCCGGCTACTCAGCTTGGGAAACTGGGCAGCTCGAAGACGAACTTGAGCGAGGCTGGTGGATCCGCCTGCCGGCTCGCGGCGAGGACATATTCTCGGCTCGGCCAGCGGACCTGTGGCGGGTCATCCTGCGTCGCCAAGGCGGCCAAGTCGGTCTGCTGTCGACGTGGACTGCCGCCCCTGAACTCAACTAGTCAGCCAAGAAAATCCGCAGTCAATCTCAATCGCGGCTAGGTTTGCGGGCTCAAGTGACCCCAAGACGTGAAACAGTTAATTAGAGCCCTTGGTTTAAGAAGATTAGGCCAATGCCCAAGCTGCAGTTCTCAGTCGGAAGGACGGTGTCATGACTCAGCAGGCCGAAGAGAATCTCGAGTTTGCTGCGCCTGCGGCGCCACAGTTCACTGACCCCACCGTCGACGATGGTCCTGAGGAGTGGGATCCCACGATCGCACCCGCCTACGTCCAGGTCGAAGAGGAAGAATCCACCGAGCTATTCGACGGCGAGCAGCTGGCCGAACAAGATCCGGACGCCGAATGGACCCCTGACGATGCGCTGTTGGACTACACCGGCACGCTGGCCGTCTGGGTCAATGAGGACGGCATCCTGCAGCGCGCTCAGCTAGTTCGCTATTGGCGCGATCGGGTCCGTCAACAGCCGCTGGAAGCGATGTTTGATGACATTTTCGCTCAACTGCGCGACGCCTTCCCCGGTGAGCCGGAGCGGCTTCCCGAACCGCACGAATTCGATCCCAAGATAGAGCTGAGCAGTGAGTTGCTCCAGCGGTTAGATAACGAATCCGACGAATTGGACGAGCGTCTGCAGCAGCTAATCGACAATGACGAAGGCTATTCCGATTGGCAGGGGCAGTCGGTATCTGCCAAGGACGCGCGCGGCAGAGTGACATTTACTTTGTCGATGTTTGGGCAGCCAGAACGCGTCGAAATTGAGCCGCGGGCGCTCGAAGAGCTAACTGGCGCGCAGTTGTGTCGATGCGTCATCGATGCTCATGACAGAGCTCGCGCCAAGTATCAGGAGCCGGAGTTTATTCCCGGGGAGCGTTTTGAACTAGCCGAGAAATTCTTGACCATTTCTCGCATGGTCGAAGCGGCTGCCGCCAACGGGCTTTCGTACCTTCCGAAGTTTGAAAATTTGACACATCCCGATCAACCGTCAGACTCGTCAGCACGTCAGGAGCGATGATTATGGATTACGCAGGAGTCAAGAGCGAGTGGGGCATGGTTTCTCGCCAGGTGACGAACAACATTTCACTAGATAGGAGCGCTGCGACGGCACTTTTCAACCGTAAGCGCCGTGAAGCTGAACAGCGTGTTCAGCAAGCTGAGCGCCTCAAGATGGCGGCAGAGGCTAGCGGCAACCCGGGCGCCATCATCGCGGCAAATATTGCGTTGGGGATCGCCAAGCTGAATTTGCAGATCACGTTGACGCGCATCCAGGCTGCCCAGGCAAATTTGGACGCGGCCGTCAGCGCTTTGGAGGCCAGCCGAGACGCTCTGGGCTCGATCTTCATTGACACCAAGCTCAGCAAGGGCCAAGAGACCGTCGCGACTTTCCAGAAGAAGCAGTCCGAGTGGGAAGGCATCAGCCGGGAGGCTGATGCGCTACTGCAGGAAGTCAAGGCCAAGGGCGAACCGGCATCCTGGATGTCAACTGAAGCCAGCGAGAACTACTCTGAGGCTGTCCGTCCGCAGATGGCTGCTCTGCAGGACCTGTCTATCAGCGCCGACCACAATGCGATCGCCAGTAAGGGTGTCGCTGACGTGCAGAAGTCGATGTACGTCGCCGCGAAGAACGGCCTGCGGACCGCTAAGGCATATCTGGTGTCGTACCACCCGGCTCCTTCGACCGGTGAGATCTATGGCAGTTCGGTGCAAAAGAGCCAGTCGCAGGTCAACAAGCTGAAGTCGTGGTCCAGGACCTTCTTCACACACTACGATTTCCCGGCCTTCCAGGTGGAAAACACCTATAGGGCTGCAGTCACTGCTGCCGGCAACACGCGCGACGGGTGGCCGCAGCGCACCAGCCACAAGGTCAATGAGTCCGAAAATGGCGACTTGACCACCAACATCAGCATCGCGAACGCCGAGGCTGCTGCGTCACGGGTTAGCCGTGGCGCTGGCCTGGGCTACAACTTCTGAGTAGACACAATCTGCTGTTAACGCTGATCCCCATGCTGGGTTGACTAGCATGGGGATCAGTCGTACTCGGATCACGGCTAGTCGACTCGGGGGAGGTATATGAGTAACACCATTACCATTGCCAACGCGCAGCCTACGATCCTGGTCATCGATGACGATGCGGCCCTGGCTGAAATGTTGCAGATCATTTTGCGTCAGGAAGGTTTTGAGACCCATTGGATCGCTAACGGGTCTGAGGCAATCCCCCAGTTCGAGAAATTATCTCCAGACTTAGTCCTTCTCGATGTCATGTTGCCTGGGCGCGGCGGGGTGCAAGTCTGCCAGGCAATCCGCGCTGAGTCCGGCGTGCCGATAATCATGCTCACTGCGCGCGGTGACACCAATGACGTCGTCGCTGGCCTAGAAGCCGGCGCTGACGATTACGTCGTCAAGCCATTCAAAGTCAAAGAGCTGCTCGCTCGGATTCGTACCCGGTTGCGCAATCGCGCCACCGATGACGCCGGAGAAGAGCTGACGATTGCTGATCTCAAGATCTCTACCACGGCCCACAGCGTCACTAGGGATGGCGCCGAGATTTCGTTGACGCCTTTGGAGTTCGACCTTCTGGTAGCTCTCGCGCGTCGTCCCCAGCAGGTATTTTCTAGACAAATGCTGCTTGAGCAGGTCTGGGGATATCGGCACGCCGCCGACACTCGATTGGTCAATGTGCACGTCCAGCGGCTGCGCTCCAAGATTGAACGCGACCCAGAACATCCACAGGTGGTCGTCACAGTGCGTGGCGTGGGATATCGCGCCGGTCATCCGGTCAGCGAGTAATAAGTCTTGGGCGCGACAGCTATCCAACGTCGGGTTGACGGGAAGCCTCCGCAGGCTAGCCGGGTCGGTTCGAATTGGCGCAAACTACAAGATGCTTGGCAAGCCTCATTGCCACGCCGAGTCGCGATCACCGCCTCGGTGTTGACCATCTTGGTCGCGCTAATCGGTGGCATCTTGGTCATGTCGCAGGTCCGCTCGGGCATCTTGGCAGGCAAACGCCAGGCGAGCATCGTGGAAGCGTCCACCGCACTGCAGCGGATGCAAAATCAGCTCAATGACGTCGACCTGCGCACCCAATCGGTCTTGGATCGGATGGGACAATTGGCTGTGGACGTGGCCGTTTCACCTAGTCAATACGGGGTCATCGTCGATACCGGATCGAGTCGCTATGCATCTCGCGGGCTGCTGGCTAGCAGCGTGCCGAACAGCTTGACCCAGGCCGTCCAAGAAGGTTCGTCGAATTTTTGGATCACCGCTACGACACTGCAATTTCAGGACGGTCATAGCGAGCCAGGCATCGTCATTGGTAGCAATCTGCAAGCGCCTAATGGGATGAATTTCCCGATCTATTTCCTATTTTCGATGGCTGGCGAGCAGGCGACGCTGGTGTTGATCCAAAATGCGCTATTGACCTCAGGTCTGGTGCTGATCGTGGCGCTGAGTTTAGTGACCTGGCTCGTTTCGCGGCAGGTGACAGCGCCGGTCCAGCAGGCAAGCTCGGTCGCGCTACGCATCGCCAACGGCGACTTAGGGCTCAGGCTGCCGGTGCGCGGCAGTGACGAATTCGCGACATTGGCTCGCTCGATGAATCAGATGGCGTCTAATTCGCAGCGTCAGATTGTGCAGCTCGAAGAGCTTTCCCAAATGCAGCAGCGTTTCGTCTCTGACGTCAGCCACGAATTGCGCACCCCGCTGACGACCATGCGGATGGCCGCCGATGTGCTCTACGACGAACGCGCTGAATTCGACGCCACGACAGCACGCACTGCTGAGCTGCTGCATGACGAGATTGACCGCTTCGAAGTGCTGCTAGCCGATCTGTTGGAAATCTCTCGCTTCGATGCCGGCGCGGCCGAGCTAGTCATCGAAGACGTTGACCTGGTCGATTTGGTAGCCCAAGAAATCGCTGCCACCGACATGTTGGCGAAGAATTGGCGAACCGAAATCCGTTTTGAGCACCCGCCGAAGGTCCGCGTCGACGCCGACCCGCGACGAATCCGACGGATCGTCAGCAATCTACTCACCAACGCGATCGAGCATGGCGAATCGCGGCCCATCGACGTCATGCTCGCCAGCGATGACGAAGCCGTCGCTTTGGTCGTGCGGGATCATGGCGTTGGGCTGCAGCCGGGCCAAGAAGAATTGGTCTTTCACCGATTCTGGCGAGCCGACGCGAGCCGCAGCCGTCAGGTCGGCGGTGGCGGCTTAGGCCTGGCGATCAGCCGCGAAGATGCACACCTACACCGAGGCTGGCTAGAAGCCAGCAGCGACTCCGGCGAGGGTTCTACGTTCCGATTGACGCTGCCCCGCAGCCAATCGCTGCCGCTGACGCATTCGCCGTTACCGCTGAGTCCCGACGAGCTGCCGGCAGGGGAGTGATGAGCATGCGAATTCGCATCATCCGCGGTGCGGTCTTGCTGCTGAGTCTCGCGGCTGCCTGCGCAGGCTGCACATTAGTGCCGACACAAGGCCCAATCGAGCGCGTCGAACAGACCAGTTCAGTCAATCGTCAGCCGAGGGTTGACGTCGCCGCACTGCCGCCTGCGCAAGACGCATCACCTGAACTCATCTTGGAAGGATTCTTGGCCGCCTGCGAGAACTCGGCTAATGGTTACGACGTCGCGCGGCAATATTTGACACCGCGCGCAGCAAAAGATTGGCGACCAGAAAATGGCGCCACGATCTATGCGACATCGAGCGAATCCAAAGTCATCACCGCCGACGGATCAGCGATCTTGCGGCTGGTCGTCACCGGTCAGCTGAGTCCGGCGGGTCGTTATAGCCCCGCCCCCGAGCAAGCGAAATCCCACGATTTCGTATTGACGCGCGTCGACGGACAATGGCGCATCGACAATCCCGGCGACGGCGTGCTGTTATCGCAGTTACGTTTCCATCGCGCTTTTCGACCCGCTGAGGTCTACTATCTGCGTCCTGATGGCCGCGGGTTGATCGCTGAGCAGGTGTTCGTGCCTAGCCATGATCAAAGTCCCGACAGCCTGGTACGCGCGTTAATTGCGGGCCCCTCACAGTGGCTGTCGCCCGCGGTCGACACAGCTTTTCCGCCTATGACGACCAGCAGCGGCAGTTGGCGTGATAGCTCGGGTCTGGTGCACGTCAACCTCAGTGAACAAGTCGAGGCGCTACAACCAGACCAGCGCGTTCAGATGGCCGCGCAGCTGTTGTTCAGTCTGCGCGCTGCGGGATGGGGTGAGCGGTTGACCGTCAACGTGGCTGGGCGTCCGCTGTCAATCCGCGGCGTGGATTCTACAGGCGTGCTGCGATCAGCTGATCTGGCTCCACTCGCGCCCGTCGCGCCGAAGGCTGCCCGCGATATCTTCGCTGTGCGAGACGGCACCTTGGTGCGCGTCGACGACGTAGCGCCAGGACGCGTCGAAGCACTTCGGGTGCAACCGACCATGCCCGCTGAGCAGGGCATCGGGGAGATCGCCAGCTGGGACAACGGGCAACTCTTCGCGATCGCAGATGATCGGCGGACAATGATTCAGCTGCTGTCGGCCGATGGCACGTTCAGCGAAATCATCTCCGCACCAGGAGTGTTCGGGCTGCATTTTGACGCCGTCGGGGATCTTTGGTGGGTCGCAAATGTGGACGGCAAGGTCACAATTTGGCGGCGTACCTTGACCGGCTTGATCGCTGCATTCGAGCAACCACAGTTGGCTGCTCGCAGCGTCTCGGCCATTGAAATCTCGCCTGATCGAGGACGAATCGCATTGATCGTCACTGACCCCCAAGGCAATCAAGAATTCGGATACTTGCGGGTGCGCTGGGCAGAGCAGGTGGTCGTCGACGGCTGGCAGCCCCTGCCGCTCATTGAAGACGATAAACCAATGGGTGTGCTGCGAGATTTGGGCTGGGAAAGCGCTGCCCGGATGTACGTATTGGGGGCCGTCAGTGCTGGACAGCGTCTGGACGTCAAGGCAGTCGACCTTGACGCAGCGACTATCAGCTCGATAGGGCCTATGTTTGACGCCGCGCCGCTGCGGATGTCGGTCTCCTTGGGCGGCCAGCGGCCAATGATTTTGACCGAGCAAGGCAGGTTATTGCGGCACGAAGATCAGTATCGCTGGGTGCCGCTAGCTGAGCGTTTATCCACAGTCGAATATTCCAGCTGAGAGTCTCGTCCACAGCGTTGTTGTCCAGCTGACTGTCAACGGTCGGGTTGCCCATAGTCTTGGCATGCAAAAGTCAACGGAATGCTCGCCGCTGCGCTCTACTATTGCGCCCGGTCCAACGATGCTGAACGGGCCGCCGGCAAGGATGGAAAGATTTACGCCGATGCTCGATGCGGCAGCCGATCTTTTATTGGGCGCTGCGTGTCCTGGCTGCGGACGGGCTGGTCTTGGCCCTTGTCAGGTGTGCAAACGACAGTTAATGACCATTCAGCCAATCGTCCGTGCTTTGAATTTTCCCGATGGGCGGTTTCCGGTCTTGGTGTGTCATCGCTATGCGGCGCCGATCAGCCAATTGATCATCGCGCACAAAGAACATGGCGCTTGGCGTTTGGCAGGGACGTTCGGAGCAGCGATCGCGGCGCGAATTGGCCACCAATTTGACGACCACCTACTGCAGCAGGCGATCTTGGTGCCAGTGCCCTCCGATCGGGCAGCCGAACGACAACGCGGCTATGACCATGCTGCGGCCATCGCCAGCGCAGCTAGTCGTCTACTTGATGTGCCAATGCATGCGCTGTTGCGGCGCGTTCGCTCAGCAGGAGATCAGGTGGGACGTGGGCTGGCTGAGCGACAGCATGCTCAACACCGCACGATGGCGATTCGCGATGCGTCGGCCAACTTGGTGGGGCGACGAGTGATCGTGGTCGATGATGTGGTGACCTCTGGGGCGACTCTGAGCGAAGCAGTCAGGGCGTTGACGGTCGGAGGTCTGCGTCCTTGGTTTGCGGTTTGTTTGGCAGCTAGTTAGGCGACTTTTGTTGACTGTCCGTCACTCAAAAGTCACGATCTAGTAACGTTGAGATAAGCCCTAAGACGTCGTGAGTGGACCTAAACATGAGGTTCGGATCAAGACGAGGGCTTGGACAATGCAGTCCAGATGATCGAATGATCGAGTGCTAGGAGGATGACATGGAAGTCACAGTCACCGGGCGACATTGCAAGGTCAGCGAAGCAGTTGAGCAGCAGGTCGTTGAACGATTGACCTCCACTATCAACAAGCTTCAAGATCGAGCGATCCGAGCGGAGGTGCAATTCACCGCTACCAATGACAAGGGATCTCCGCATGATGACATGCGCTGCGAAATCACCCTGCGCGGCAAGGGTCCGGTCGTGCGCGCTGGGGCGACCGCCAGTGACAAGATGATCGCTTTCGATCAGGCCGAAGAACGGCTAAGGACTCAGCTGCGTAAGGCTTCAGATCGGCGCAAGAGCCACCGCGGTCTGCGAGCCAGGGACTTCGAAGTGCCGGCAGAGTTTTTCGCCGAGCTACCTGAGCAGGCTGACGAGCTACAGACCAAGCTGGTCGCCGGCATGGAGGTCAGCGGTGATGGCCCGTTGGTCGTGCGCGAGAAGGTCTTTGACGCCGCTCCATTGAGTCTGGCTCAGGCACTCGACGAAATGGAGCTGGTCGGGCACGACTTCTTCTTGTACGTCGATGAGCAGACCGGTCAGCCCAGTGTGGTTTACCGCCGCAAGGCTTACGACTATGGCGTGATTCACCTCAATGTGAACCAAGCCGAAAACTGAGCCTGGTCTGCCGCCAGCTTCAACTATCGAATCGTCCCCCAAAAGCTATCTTCTGGGGGACGGTTATCTCTGGCAGCTGAATCGTCGCGACGAGGGATTAGCGGGGGACTGCGAGACACGGACTAGAATTGGATAGGTCTGCTTAGTGGCAGCCGCACTCGACAAAAAGGACAGCACTCGTGAGCTTCATGGATCGCCTGCTCAACGCTGGAGAGGGTCGTACCCTCAAGAAGCTTGAGAAGATCGCCCAACAGGTCAACAGCATCGAAGATGACTACGTCGAGATGGACGACGAGGCCCTGCGCGGTCAAACTGCTGAATTCAAGCAGCGACTGGATAACGGAGAAAGCCTCGACGACTTGTTGCCCGAAGCCTTCGCCACGGTGCGGGAAGCTTCCAAGCGGGTCCTCAATAAACGGCCGTTCGACGTCCAGATGATGGGTGGCGCGGCTTTGCACATGTGCAATATCGCTGAGATGAAGACCGGTGAAGGCAAGACCATCGTCGCCCTTGCGCCGAGCTATCTCAACGCGCTTGCCGGTAAAGGCGTGCATGTGGTCACCGTCAACGACTATCTGGCCAGCTATCAGTCCGAACAGATGGGACGCGTGCACCACTTCCTGGGCTTGGACGTCGGCGTCATCTTGTCTCAAATGACCCCTGCCGAGCGCCGCAAGGCCTATCAAGCCGACATCACCTACGGCACCAACAATGAGTTCGGCTTCGACTATCTACGCGACAATATGGCGCTGTCGCCGGCAGATCTAGTACAGCGTGATCACTTCTTCGCGATCGTCGACGAGGTCGACTCGATTCTCATCGACGAAGCTCGTACCCCGCTCATCATTTCCGGTCCGGCTACCGAAAATAAGCAGTGGTATCCAGTCTTTGCGCGGCTAGCTAATCGTCTAGAACGCGACCGCGACTATGAAGTCGACGAAAAGAAGAAAACCATTTCAGTGCTGGCCCCTGGCATCGAACAGGCAGAAGATGTCTTGGGCGTGGAGAACCTCTATGAGTCGGCTAACACGCCGATGATCGGTTACTTGAACAACTCGATCCGTGCCAAGGAACTGTTCAAGCGGGACAAAGACTATGTCGTCACCGACGGGGAAGTGCTGATCGTCGACGAACACACCGGCCGCACGCTGCCGGGGCGCCGCTTCAACGAAGGCTTGCACCAGGCCTTGGAGGCCAAGGAAGGCGTCGAAATCAAGGATGAATATCAGACCTTGGCGACCATTACTTTGCAGAACTACTTCCGCATGTACAAGAAGCTTTCGGGCATGACCGGTACTGCGAAGACCGAAGAATCTGAATTTCAGAAGATCTACGGCTTGGGCGTCATTCCGATCCCGACCAACCGCCCAATGATCCGTAAAGATCAAGACGATCTCATCTACCGCACCCAAAATGCGAAATTCGACGCGATCGTCGCTGATGTCGTCGAGCGTCATGAGACTGGCCAGCCGGTGCTGATCGGTACCGCCTCGGTCAACAAATCCGAAGAGCTTTCGCGTCGGTTGAAGCGCGCTGGCGTGCCGCACCAGGTGCTGAACGCTAAGCAGCACGCGCGGGAGGCTGCGATCGTCGCGCAGGCGGGCCGAAAGGGTGCGGTCACCGTCGCCACCAATATGGCTGGCCGTGGTACTGACATCATGTTGGGTGGTAACCCTGAGGTGCTGGCTGACCAGATCCTGCAAGAACGCGGCCTGGACCCGGTCAACACCCCAGAAGAGTACGAAGCTGAATGGCCCGAAACCCTAGCCGCGCTGGAAGCGCAGGTAGCCGACGAGCATGAGGAGGTCACTGATCTCGGCGGCTTGTACGTCATTGGTTCGGAACGCCACGATTCGCGGCGCATCGACAACCAGCTGCGCGGTCGTGCTGGTCGTCAAGGTGACCCGGGTGAGTCACGGTTCTATCTTTCGGTCGAAGACGATTTGCTGCGACTGTTCGGAGGCGCCCAAATTGAGGCCGCCATGATGCGGGTAAACCTGCCCGAAGATGAACCGATCGGCATGAAGATCGTCACCCGTTCGATCGAATCTGCGCAAAAGCAGGTCGAGGCGCAACACTTCGAAGTGCGCAAGAACGTCTTGAAGTATGACGACGTCATGAACCGCCAGCGACACGTCGTCTACACCGATCGTCGTAAAGTCCTCGACGGTGCCGACGTCGAAGAGATCCTGCGCGATACCGTCGACCGAGTCGTCGAAGCGGGCGTTCGTCGATTCGCCGCTGGTGACCCAGAAGACTGGGATCTAAACGCGATGTGGACTGAGCTGGGCAATGTCTATCCCGTCACCTTGAACCAAGATGACTATGAAGACGTCGGAGACGTCGACGTCTTGGTAAATGATTTCGTGGCTGACGCCCAGAGCGCCTACGACAAACGTGAAGAAGCGCTCGGCGAAGAAAATATGCGCGAACTTGAGCGTCAGGTTTGGTTGACGGTGCTCGACCGCAAATGGCGGGAGCATCTATACGAGATGGACTATCTGCGCGAAGGCATCGGACTGCGAGCTATGGCGCAGCGCGACCCACTGATCGAATACCAGCGGGAAGGCGCCCAGATGTTCGATCAGATGCGCGATGGTTTCGCTGAAGAAGTCGTCGGCTTCCTGTTCAACATCGACGTGCAATTGCCCGATGAACCGAGCGTCACGGTCGATCCGAGTGCAGCCGGTCAGCTGCCGGCGGCCAATGCCGCCGCCGAAAATTGGCGGGGCAAGCGTCCCAAGCGCAAGAAGGCAGCCAAAACCGATGCGCAAGGCAGCCAGTCAGATGATCAAGCTGTGCAAGCCGCGACCAAGCTGAAGTTGAAGGACGCCGACCGTCGGCCAAGCCAGCTCAGCTACTCAGCGCCTGGCGAGGATGGCGAAGCGCAAAGCGCTGGTAGCCAAGCTAAGGATGATCCCTACGCGGGCGTGGGACGTAATGAGCCTTGCCCGTGCGGTTCGGGTAAGAAGTTCAAGGTCTGTCACGGACGCAATCCGCAAGCCAGTTGACGGCCACAAGTCGATACTTAGAGGGCGAAGCCATCTCCGTAGCAGCGCATGCTCACAGGCTTTAAAGCATCTTGAAAGCCGTGCAGATCCATTGACCATGGTGCATTTCTAGTCGGATCGCCAATGCGCGAACCGGCTCGATCGGCAGCACTGCGGTCGCCTCGATGGTCGCTGGTCCAGGTGAGCAGGTTCGCAGCTTCGCACTGCTGGCGAGTTGTCTTGGCTGATTGCCGCGTAGCTGGGGCAGTGACCTTCGCATGCGTGATACGCCAAGCGTGCTGCGTCGATCTATCATGCGTTCCAATTGGGCGAAGGCACGCTGACCAGCGACAGCCTCCAGACAAAACAACAACAAAGTGCGCACGAGGGTTTCTGCATTCGCCTGCTCGCGTCGTTCGGCGATAGTCAACTCGTGGGATGGCGGGGCACTCTGCTCGACGGGGACCCAATAGTCGGTCAGATCTGTCTCGATCGGGCCTGGAAGCGCTGTCAATAGATCTGCCGCGGGGCAGCGTAGCGTCAAGACCAGTTGCTCGAAGTCGAAACCTTGTACCTGCATGGCAACAGACTGCTCGATCCGCGCGGCGCTGCAGCAGCCGGTAGCCCAATCTGTGGAAAACTCTTGCTCGTAGGCTTTCTCGGGGGAGGATGCAATGGCGCGCAATGACATATTGGTGATGATCCCGGTTAGTGCGGAGCTAGCCGGCCAGTTGATGACTGAAGGCACACTGTCGGGTCTGCTGCCGGTAGTCAGCGTCAATCGCGGTCTGATCGAAACCTTTGGCATCGATCCGAGCACCGCTGACGGACAAGAAGAAGCTGAGCTCGCGGCGCTGCAGATCGCTGGCGTGCTCGGACTGCGTCAGCACCGTCGACGCCTCATCTTGACTGCCCTGGTGCCGACCACCCAGCTGCGTCTCGACCTCGATGAGCCGAACGGCCTGGCGAATTTGGACGGACTGAGCTTGCGTCAAGTGGCGGCAGTGTTCGCCGAAACTGAACCCCCCAACCCTCAACTGGTCGCTCAAATTGAAAATCTGGAGATCGACGACGCCTGGGACGCTGCACAAGACTTCATGACCTCCAGCGAATTGCTCTGGCACGCGCCCAGCGAGCTAGCTGGCCTGCTCAAAACGTCAACCGACAGGTGAGAGTCGACCTCTAAAAAGTTCATCGACCAGTCAATTCGCTAGAAAATCAGCAATCATAGAAGCTATGCCTCGTTCGACTTGGAAAGGCGCCATCTCCTTTGGCCTGATCTCGATACCGGTGCGCCTCTATGGCGCCACCGAAGCCAAGGACGTCAGCTTCCACCAAGTCCACGCCGCCGACGGCGGCCGTATCCGTTATCAGCGGGTCTGCGAGAAATGCGGCGAAGTGATCGAATATGCCGACATCGCCAAAGGCTATGAGGCTGCTGACGGACGGCTGGCGATCCTAGATAGTGATGATTTCGAGTCATTGCCGTTATCGAGTTCTAAGACCGTCGACATCGTGCAATTCGTGGACGAATCCGAAATCGATCCAATGTATTTCGAGAAGTCCTATTTCATTCAAGCCGAAGGCGCAGGCACCAAGCCATATGTGCTATTGCGTGACGCGCTTCGCAACACTGCTAAAGCCGGTGTGGTGAAAGTGGCGATGCGCTCGCGTGAATCCTTGGCGTTGATTCGTGCCAAAGATGATGTGTTGGTCTTGGACACCATGTTGTGGCCCGACGAGATCCGCGATTCCCAATTTGCTGCGCCAGACGCCGATGTAAAGGCTTCCAAGCAGGAGGTCGCGATGGCTGAAAGCTTCGTCACCCAGCTGACGGAGCCATGGGATCCGACCCAATTTGAAGACGACTACCGCACCGCGGTCGAGGAGCTGGTCAACGCGAAGCTCGCTGGCGCACCGGTGCCTGTGGACGCTTCGACGTCCACTAGCAGCGCGGATGTCGTCGACCTGGTTGCGGCTTTGAAAGCCTCTGTTGAGGCGGCTAAACAACGCCGGACTGCGCAAGAATCCAGTGACGCTGACGCTGCAAGCGAAGAAAGGCAGGCCAGCTGATGGTTAGCCGAATGTATTTCACCGACCGCGAGCAGGCTATCGCCATCGCCGAAGCGATTGACGTGGGCGGGCTGGAGGTCGCCGTCATCACCGAACGTGAACCCGCCGAATCGCCCACTGACGACGAAGACTCGCTGGCTAGCTATCTGGTAGCCAGCCCGGCCAGCGCGGCGGAACTGACCAATTTTGTCCCTGCTGAGGTGGAGATCGTCGAAGACTGAATAGTCCGATGACTACGCCCACTGACAGGACAGCGCTTAGTCGCGCTCGGCTAGATAGCGCTCGCCGACACGCTGCTGCACGTCGATGATCTGCCGTACCTGCGGTTCGGCAGCCTGCTCGAGTTTGCGTCCGACCAGTGGCACATTGACGCTGAATTCAATGTCATAGACGACTTCACTGCCTGCACCTGAGGGCTCGATCTGCGCGCTGCCTGACATCTTTGCTGGCATTCGCTCCACCTCGCCACGAAGATCGCCGAGATACTTCGAGTCGCAAGCAGAACGAACCGTCAGATCCACCACGACAGCAAAGCTATCGCCGACGAAACGCTTGACCTCGCTTGGCGCAGGGACCGCGGCTTTCAGCTGCGCGCCGTCAGCGGTCTTGGTGACCTGCTGGCTGGTCGCACCTACTTCGGTCGCCACCATTTGGAGAAAGGTTTCGTCGGTCAGCATCGCAGCGACCCGTTCGGGGCTGGCCTGGTATTGGTGCCGGATCTGAATCTTCATGCACCTAATCTTGGCCGCAAATCGGCGCTGAGTCTTCGGAAGGCGAAAACTGTCAGGGCATGTGGATAGGCTGTGTTCAAGATTTGTGCAAGGGAGGACAGATCGTGAATCTTCGGCTAACTCAGCCTCAAAATGACGAGCAAGATCATGCTGCCGGCCATCCCGGGTTGACCCAACATCTCAGCGTCGCGGACCGCGACAATCGCTGGTTGACCCCAGAGCCACAGCGCATCCAATCCATCGCGGCGGCGGGTCTGCGTCAATTGCAAGAAAGCGGCGACGGACTGACCGCCGTGCCGAATTTCAGCGAGCCGCAGCGGGCTAATGAGTTCGTCGGACATTACTTAAAGCATGAAGCCGAATCGCACATTCTCAGCCGCAGTGATGACGAGCTAGCCACCGCGATGCTGGCGCATCTCAAATTGGGTCTGCAACGCGGCGACCAAGAGGAGAAGATCGCCATCTTACCGCCCAGTGCGACGTCCGATTGGGGGGCAGGCAGCTGCATCCAGATTCAAACGGTCAGCCGTGATCGGCCGTTCATCGTCGACACCATCTTGCAGACTTTGGACGACGAGCAGTGGACGGTCAGCGAGGTAATCCACCCGCAATTCGGTTCGATTCGTGACGCGAACGGCGTCCTGCAAGATATGGCCCATCGCACCGAAGGACGTCAGACCGTCCGAGAATCATGGGTTTGGGTCGAAGCGCGGGCGCCGTTTGGACTGCCAATCCCGCAGGCTATCGAGTCGCTGTCGGAGCATCTCAGTGCCGCTTTCGCTGACCTCGCGCTGGCGGTCGATGACAGCGCAGCGATGCACGAATCGCTGCTGGCACTAGCCGATCAGCAAACCGATGAGGTCGACGCGCAGATGCTCCGCTGGTTGGCCAATGACATGAATTTCACCATCTTTGGGCAACGCGATTATGCGATCAATGCGTCCGGTGAATTCGAGCCATTGCCCGGCGGACTAGGCATTTTACGCGACGACCAGCGTGCCTTGCAGCGCTTCCATGCCGTGCCTAATCAGCGGGCGATGGACAATTTGATCATCACCAAAGACTCCGAGGTCTCCCAAATTCGTCAGTCGCGATTCTTGGATTACATCGGTGTGCGGGAGCATGACGAGCAGGGCGTCGTCATCGGCGAGCATCGCTATCTTGGACTATTCACTAATACCGCTAACGCCCACTCGGTGTTCACCGTGCCGTTCTTGGCGCGCCGTGCCCAAGAGATCATCGCTGCCGTCGGTTTCGATAAGGACTCCTATGGCGAGCAAGCGCTGATTGGCGCGATCGAAGAATTCCCGCGCGACGAATTGATGCACGCCAGCGTCGATGAACTGATTTCGATGCTCACCGAGATCGTCGGCCTGGGGGAGCGTCGTCAGGTGCGGAGCTTCTCCCGAGCTGGGCGGTGGAATCGCTTCTTCAGCGTATTGATCTATCTGCCCCGCGATCGATACAACACCGCGCTGCGACAACGGCTGCTGGAGATCGTCAACGAAGCGGTGCGCGCGCACAGCATGCAGTGGCGCGTCGCGGTGACTGAATCAGTCTTGGCGCGACTGTACATCACGCTGACCGCTGAGGCAGGGCAAGCTTTGGAGCCGGTCGACGAAGAGCAGCTCAAACGGACGCTCGAGGAGGCCGTCACTTCGTGGGAGGACGAATTTTCCCAAGGCGCGACAGGCATGGATAGCGCCGAGCGGGGCATCGATTTCACCGAGGCTTATAAGCAGGTCTATAGCCCAGGGCAGGCGCTAGCTGATCTGCGTTCGCTCAACGAAATCGCTAGCCCCGAAGACATGCGGCTGACCTTGTATCGGCCCAGTGATCCTGAAGATCGCTCGGACCTGCGGCTCAAGGTGTTGCGCGTCGATGCGCAGATGAACCTGTCTCGGGTCATCCCCATCCTCAACAGTCTGGGCGTAGAGATCGTCGACGAGCGTCCCTTTGAACTGACCCTGCGGCAACGGCCCGCCTATGTCTACGATTTTGGTCTGCAATTGCCTGCCGCTCCTGAGGTCGACCAAGCCTGGAATGAAGCTGGCCGGCAACGGTTCACGACTGCTTTCGCCGCGATGTATCGCGGCTTGTTGGAAGCTGACGGCTTCAACAAGTTGGTCACGATCACCCAGCTGAGCTGGCAGCAGGTCGGCATATTGCGCACCTTGGCGCGTTATCTACGACAAGCAGGTGTCGGTCTATCGCAGTCTTATATAGCCGATACCTTGGCGAAATATCCGCAGCTCGCGATCGACATCGTCAAGATCTTCGAGACGATGTTCGACCCCGATTCTGGGCTAGACGACCAGGCACGGCAGGCGGCCGTCGACGATCTGCGGGCAGCTATTGATCAGCAGCTGAGCGAGATCACGTCTTTAGATGAGGATCGCATCATCCGTCAGCTGCTGGACGTGATCGCTGCCTGTGTGCGGACGAACTATTTCGCGCTGGATTTCTACTCCGGTGAGGCGCTGGTGTTGAAGCTGCTGCCTGAGCAGATTGCATTCTTGCCCCAACCGCGTCCGAAGTTTGAGTTGTTCGTCTATGGTGCCCGCGTCGAGGGTGTGCATTTGCGGTTCGGCAAGGTGGCGCGGGGTGGGCTCCGCTGGACTGATCGCGCTGAGGACTACCGAACCGAGGTGTTAGGCCTAGTCAAAGCCCAAATGGTCAAGAACGCCGTCATCGTTCCGGTGGGAGCCAAGGGTGGCTTCTTGCCCCATAAGCTCGCCGGTTTGGCCGGAGCTGAACGGATCGCCGAAGGCCAAGACAGCTATCGGGTGTTCATCCGTGGCCTGCTCAGCGTCACCGACAACATGGTCGACGGCCAGATCGTCCATCCCGAGCGGGTGCACCCACTAGACGAAGATGACCCATATTTGGTCGTCGCCGCCGACAAGGGCACCGCGAAATTCTCTGATACTGCAAACGAAATCGCCCTTAATCAAGGTTTCTGGTTGGGCGACGCGTTCGCCTCAGGCGGCTCCAAGGGCTTCGATCACAAGGGCATGGGCATCACCGCACGCGGCGCCTGGGAGTCGGCCAAACGCCACCTCGGTGAGTTGGGGATCGATCAGTCCCGAGACGATTTCACCGTCGTCGGTATCGGCGACATGGCAGGTGACGTGTTTGGAAACGGCATGCTGCTCAGCGAGCACATTCGGCTGGTCGCTGCGTTCAACCATGAAGCCGTCTTCATTGACCCGAACCCAGACGCAGCCCGCAGCTATATCGAACGCAAGCGGCTATTTGAGCTGCCTGGTTCACGTTGGTTCGACTACGACCGGGAACTGATTTCTGACGGTGGTGGGGTCTTTGATCGATCCGCGAAGTCGGTTCCAGTGAGCCCGCAAATGCGTCAAGCGCTCGGCTTGAGCACCGCGGTGCCAGATCACGTCACTCCCAATGAACTGATTTCGCTGGCCCTGCAGGCGCCAGTCGATTTGCTGTGGAATGGCGGCATCGGCACCTACGTCAAGGGCAGTTCAGAAAGCCACGAAGACGTCGGCGATCGAGCCAATAACCCCGTGCGCATCAATGGCGGACAGGTCCGGGCACGCAGCGCCGTCGAAGGCGGCAACCTCGGCTGGACTCAGCTGGGTCGGGTTGAATATGCGCTGACTGGCGGCAAGATCAACACTGACTTTATCGACAACTCTGCTGGCGTGGACACTAGTGACCATGAAGTCAACATCAAGATTTTGCTTGCCAGTGAGATCAAGGCCGGTCGGCTGACCGAAGAAGAACGTGACCAGCTGCTGGCGGAGATGACCCCGCAGGTCGCCAGTTTGGTGCTGGCACACAATCAAAGCCAAAACCGGGCATTGGCAGCGGCGGTCGCAGAATCGACAGAGATGGCTGCTGCGCATGAAGATCTGATGAACACGCTAGCTGCTGAAGGCTATCTGGATCGTGAGCTAGAAGGTTTGCCCAGCACTGACGAACTCGCCGAGCGGGTAGCCCGCGGCCAAGGCCTGACGAATCCAGAGCTGGCCACCTTGTTAGCGTGGACGAAGATCTCGATTCAAGATGCCGTCTTTGAAACTGACCTGCCCGATGACCCATATCTGGGTGAGCGGCTGGGGAGCTACTTCCCGCCGTTGCTACGAGAACGATTCGAGCAGCGCTATGGCGACCACCAGCTGGCTCGCGAGATCATCACGACGGTGGCCGTCAACCGCTTCGTCGATTCGCAGGGCATCACCGCCGCCCACCGGCTGCGCGCTGAGAGCGGCAAGAGCGTCGATGACGTCATTCGCGCCCAGTTGGCTGCGCGCAATCTATTTGACGCCGGCTGGCTAGAAGTCACCACAGGCCGCAGCGAGCTACCAGAGCAGATCAAGACGACCTTGCGTTCAGGAGTGCAGCGGCTCATTGAGCGTGCCACCCGCTGGCTGCTGCACGAGTGGCGTGGCCCGATCGATATCGAGCAGATCGCTGCCGACTACAAGGAGCCAGTGCGACAGGTGTTGCGGGAGTTGCCAGAACTATTGACGCCGCAAGCTGCGCAGAAATGGCGCGATGATCGCGACATCTTGATCGGATATCAGGTGCCGGCAGAACTCGCCGACCGGATGGCTGGCTGGCCACTGGCGCACCTGGCTTTGCCGATCACTCGCTTGGCGAAGACCAGCGGACGTGACCTGCATGATGTGGCAAGGGCTTTCTTCTCGGCCTCGGAGCTTTCGGGAGTGTGGCAGGTCTTCGACTATTCCGGAGGTCTGGATCAATCTTCGAGGTGGGCGATCATCGCTCGTTCGGGCGTGCGCGACCAGCTGCAAGGCTTCGCCGAACAGCTGACTGAGCGCGTCCTGGACAGCTCACCGGGCAGCATTGACCACCAAGGCGTCGAGCAATGGTGGGAGCAGCTGCCGTCAGCGCAACGGGTGCGTGGCGCGGTCAGTCAGACCATGGAAGGCCCGGTTGATTTGGCTCGGGTAACTGTCGCGCTGCGGCTATTGCGCGGCTTGCTGTAAACAACCAATCAGGCAAGGAGTTAAGACAGTGGCAGTCTCAGGAGCCGTGCGAGGTTTACGAGTAAATTTGCACACCCACTCGTTGGTCTCGGACGGCACCGATACCCCCGCTGAACTGGTCGAAAAGGCAAAGCTAGCTGGACTGCATGTCGTCGCGTTGACAGATCACGACAACTTTCTGGGTCTCGCGCAGGCCGCTGCAGCTGGACTGAGCCACGGCGTCGAGATCGTCAGCGGCATCGAAATGTCGACGAATTTCGCAGGTCGGCCACTGCACTTGTTGGGATATGGCTGTCGTCTTGACGATCAAGATCTGAACGCTGAGTTGGCAAAGATGGTCGCCGCCAGAACACAGCGGGTGCCGACCATGCTGCAACTGCTGGCCGACTTGGACATGCCGATCGACTCTGACGTCATCGCCCGGCACGCGCAGCATGCGAAGGCGGTGGGCCGTCCGCACATCGCCGACGCGATGGTCGAATTGGGCTACGTGCCCGACCGCACCACGGCATTCCAACATTTCCTCGCCGCCGGTGGTCCGGCCTATGTCGAGCGTTACACCACCGACATCGCTACTGCGATCAGCCTCATCCAAGCCGCTGGGGGAGTGGCCGTGTTAGCTCACGGCTTAGACGGCGGACGTGGTCAGGACTTGCGCGACGCTGACTTCGTCGAACTTATTGAGACTCACGGACTAGATGGCTTGGAGATTGACCATCCCATGCATGACCAAGATCAACGCTCCCAGTTGCGCGCCATCGCTAGCGAGTACCAGCGCATTGAAAGTGGCGGCAGCGATTATCACGGGACCGGCAAGGTCGGTCATGACATCGGTCAGGAAATGACCGATCCGCAGCAATATCAGCGGCTCTTGGAGCTGATCGCCGTGCGTGGCGGACAAGCCTTCGCGAGGCCCTAGACTAGGTCGGTCAATTCCTACCGGGAGCCGTTAATGACCGAGCCGCAAAGTTCTTCGGAGAGCCTCGAGACCGAAGCCCACGCCAGCACCGTCGACGCGACGCTGCGTGCCAGCACTGAACGCAGCCAAGCGATCGAGAACGATTTGGCTGTGAACCCTGGCCGCTATCGAATGCTGACCGGTGATCGACCGACTGGGCGCCTACACATCGGCCACTATTTCGGGTCGTTGGCTAATCGCGTCCGGCTGCAAAATCTCGGCATCCAGACGCTGCTGGTCATCGCTGACTATCAGGTCATCTATGACCGAGATGGCGTCGGCGAGCTCAAGCCGAATGTCGCTAATGCATTGGCGGACTATCTCGCGGTCGGCATCGATCCGAACAAATCGATCATCTTCACTCATTCGGCGATCCCAGCGCTCAACCAGCTGCTGCTTCCTTTCTTGTCGCTAGTTTCTGACTCGGAGCTGCGCCGTAACCCCACCGTCAAAGATGAACTAGCCAACTCCAATCGTCCGATGAGTGGCTTGATGTTGACCTTCCCAGTGCATCAAGCAGCCGACATCTTGTTCTGCAAGGCCAACCTGGTTCCGGTCGGAAAAGACCAGCTGCCGCATATCGAGGTGACCCGGCTCATCGCGCGCCGCTTTGACGAGCGCTACGGCCGGGTCAATCCAGACCAGCCGATCTTCCCGCAAGCAGACGCGCTGCTGTCGCCGGCCCCCGCGATCCTCGGCTTGGATGGCACAAAGATGAGCAAGTCGCGCGGCAATGTCATCGAGCTAGGGATGAGCGCAGACGAGACCGCCAAGCTGATCAAGAAAGCTGTCACCGACTCAGATCGGCACATCACATTCGATCCTGAGCATCGTCCCGAGGTGTCCAATCTGGTGATGCTAACTTCGCTAGCGACTGGCCGTGATCCGAACGAGATCGCTGACGAGTTGGGTGATGCCGGATCGGGTGGTTTGAAGAAGATGCTTACCGAAGCGCTCAACGAACATCTAGACCCGATCCGTGCCCGCCGTGCGGAGCTGGTCGCCGCACCAGATGAACTTTGGCGGGTCTTGCACGAGGGCAATCAGCGTGCCGGTGAAATTGCCGACCAGACCTTGGCTGAAGTTCGCCAAGCGATGCAGATGAATTACTGACGGATGTCTAGCGCTCGTCGTAGCCGCGTGCCGGCGCATCTGCGGCGTGCCCGGCTCGGGGTCTCCTTGATGTTCTTGTCCAACGGATTTGTCTTCGCGAATCTGGCACCCCGACTGCCAATGCTGAAGGCCGACTTCGAGTTGAGCCATACCGCATTCGGTTTCTTGATGATCGTCGCGCCGCTGGGTTCGCTGTTGCCAGGCTCGCTGGCTGCCAGGCTCATTCGACGCTTCGGAGCGTTGCTAGTCAATGTCGTGGGCACGATCTGCATTTCGACCGGCCTAGCTGCTATCGGCTGGTCGTCGAATCTGTGGCTGGTCGTAGCTGGGTTAGCGATGATGGGATTCTTCGACAACATCACAGACTCTGGCCAAAATGTGCACGGCCTGGTCGTCGAAGATGGCTACGGCAGGTCGATCTTCAATTCTTTGCATGGCATGTGGAGCCTAGGGGCTGCTAGCGGCGGCCTAGTCGGTGCTTTCGCTGCCGGCCAACACATCCCGCTCCATTGGCATCTGACCGGAGCTGCGCTAGCCACCGTCGCATTGAACGCCTGTGCAGTCTGGCTCGCTCGCATGCCAGTGTCGTCGCAGAGCGTCGACAATTCCAGCGACACTGCGGACCAAGAGCTTGGCGAGGCTCTCAGCAAGATTCCGCGCTGGGCGATCTGGGCTATCTTGCCTTTGGTCGGCTTGGCAATGAGTGGAGTGATCGTCGAAGACATCGGCGAACGCTGGTCGGCGCTCTATCTGCTTGAACAAGCTGGCCTCACCGCTGGCATCGCTGGCTTGGGCTATCCGGTCTTGATTGGTTTGCAGTTCGTCGGTCGTTTCGCCGGTGATCCGTTGGTCGACCGCTTGGGCCGAGTTCAGGTCATGCGCGTGGGCGGTTTGCTGATCTTGGCCGGCGCACTGCTGCTGGTGATCTTCCCAGCACCGGTGACGATATTCATCGGCTTGGCGCTGTGCGGATTTGGTTCGGCGACGACCGTGCCGGGAGCTTATGCCGCCGCCGGACGAATGCCTGGCCTACCCGAAGGCACTGGCATCGCCCTGGCCAGCTGGGGCTTGCGGGCAAGTTTCATGGCGACCTCACCGATCGTAGGCATGATCAGCGACCTGTCGAATATGCGCATCGCGATGTGTCTGCTGATCGTCTCGGGCATCGGCGTGACTTCGCTAGCCAACCAGGTCCGAGACCGCGAGCAGCCAGCTGCTCGCTGAGTTGCCACGGACAGCCTTATTCCCCAGCGTCGGACTTGCCCGTCGCAGTGGACGACGGGGCGTCTTGAGCGCTAACGTCATCGCGCTGCACGACTTGGCCATTCTTGGTGCGCCGACGGTTGCGCTGCGAACGTTGCCGTGGCTCCCGTTTCGGGTGCGGCTCATCGCTGCGATTGCTCGAGCGCCGACGGCTGCCACCGCGACGGGGCTGGTCGTCGTCTTCTGATTCCGGTTTCGGCGCGACGACGCGTCCCTTGGTGCCCTCAGGAATCCGCAGATCAGCTAACAATTCTGGGGTCGTCGAATAGGCCTCCGGAGGATTAGCGAAATCCAGATCGAGAGCTTTGTTAATGACATTCCACCGGGTCACGTCAGCCCAGTCGACCAAGGTGACAGCCACACCATTAGCTCCGGCGCGCCCAGTACGCCCGATGCGGTGCACATATTGCTGCGGGTCGTCAGGAACTTCGTAATTGACCACATGCGTGACGCCGGAGACGTCAATGCCACGGGCTGCGACGTCAGTGGCTACCAATGCTTGCAATCGATCGTTACGGAATTGCTTCAACGTGCGCTCGCGCTTTTCTTGGCTCAGGTCGCCATGAATCGCCTTGGCCTTGAAACCACGTTCGTCGAGGTCATCGGCCAGGCGCTGAGCGGCGCGCTTGGTACGAGTGAACACCATGACCTTGCCGACGCCCTCAGCCTGCAAGAGTTTCGCGATGATCTCCGGCTTGTCCAGATCGTGCGCTTGATAGATGAATTGCTCAATATCAGGCACCGTCGCCTGGGTGTCGCCGCCTTCAGCGCGGACGTGAATTGGCCGTTGCAGGGCCTCACGAGCCAAGCTGACGATAGGAGCGGGCATGGTCGCGCTGAACAGCAGCGTTTGCCGATCTGCCGGCGTCATCGCGGCGAGCTTTTGCACGTCCGGCAGGAACCCCAGATCCAACATCTCGTCGGCTTCATCCAAGACGAGGATTCGCACGTGGGTCAGATCCAACGCGTGTTGTTGAGCCAGATCGAGTAAGCGGCCCGGGGTGCCCACGACGACGTCGACTCCGTCCTTGAGCATCTTCAGCTGCTCGTCATAGCCGACGCCGCCGTAAATCGTCACGACCCTGACGCCAGCTTGGGAGCCAGCGAGTTTGAGGTCATTGCTGACCTGCAAGGCAAGTTCGCGGGTGGGAGCCATGATGAGGGCTTGCGGTTTGCCGTAGTGTTCGAATTCTTCGAAGCCAGGCTGGCCTGGCAGCAAGCTCTTGTGCAGGATCGGCAGTCCGAAAGCCAGGGTCTTACCGGTTCCAGTGCGGGCTTGGCCGATCATGTCCGAACCACTCAAGGCGATGGGGATCGCGAGCTCTTGGATCGGGAAGGGATGCACGATGCCCTTTTCAGCTAGCGGGACCGTGAATATGTCTGCGATGCCGAGGTCGGTGAAAGTGCCGGCGGTAGCAGCGGTCTGCTCGGGGTTATTCATCTAGTTCGTCTCTCCGGCGCCCTGACGGCGGCCGCGGTCGGCTGGTTTGGCTAGTGAACTCGGTGGCGATCGGTCAGCCAGTCACACCGGCTGCGCCGCGTAGCGTCGGACGATCAGTCATCGAGTCGAGTGGCGCAAGGACTAGCTGGCGCGCTTCCCCCGATCAGGGGCCGTCACTGGTTCCCGGTCAAGCCATTAAGGATCAGGCCATGAACCAGCGGCTGACTGCGACCGGAAGGGCTCGCAGCGGCGCCCGGCATGTGTTCTTTACTGCCAACGATGAAAATGCTACCCGGATTTAGGGCTCGTACACATTAACCTAGGGGCGTGAGCGTCGAACCGGTTGAGCAAAGCTCCCAATTAGCTGCCCTGTTGGGCTTGATCAATATCACGCTGTTTGAAGATCTCGCCGGGCTGGCTGCGGTCAGCGACGAGATGGCCGAACGCATTCGGCTGGACACCTTGGCAGCTGGGCTGTTCTTGCGATTCACTGACCAGACCAGCGGCTTGGATGACGGCGTAGAGATCCTGGAACGCTTCGCAGCGCCGCTACAGATCTTCTTGTCAATGACGGCCCCAGCTGACGAAATTCAGCAAGATATTCGCCTGCTGCTGTTGGCCGGAGTGCAAAGCGACCTAGCTGAGGCGTTGACCAGCCGGCGAAATGGCCTACCGAAGGCGCTCGAGACCGGTCCGGAACTGTGGCGGGTGATAGATCACGCGTCCACTCGAATCATGGCGGCGTTAGCCGAAGATCCGCAAGCTGTGCAGTTGAGCAACCTGTTTGCCCGTCGCGCGGTGGCGGAATGCGTCGTACTGTTTCAAACCATCGCTGCCCGCAGCACCGAATTCAGCAATGAACTGAGCGGTTCAGCGGACGATGGATTAGCCGACCTAGCCGGGGTCAGCGCGACGCTAGAAGCCGTCGTCGCTGCGACCAATGCGCGGCTGCAACGCCTCGGCTTGAACGTCTAGTTCGAGATGTGCTCAGTTGACGCCGAAGCCGACCGGACGGGACTGCTCAGCGTTGACCTCGACATAGCCCAAAGCGCTGACCGGGACATAGACGTGGCGGCCCTTCGTGCCCTCAATGCGCCAAACGCCGTCAGGCTTGCTTAGCGCCTGCTCGAGGTCGGACTCGAACTTGCTCAGTTCGACGTCAGTTTCGACATTCAACTCGCGCGCAATATTGCGTACACCGATCTTGATTTCCACGCCTCCAACGGTACCCAGCTTCGCCAACTACGCCGTCCAAGACACCAGATGATGCAGTCAGGCTTCCAACGGCGCCGGTAAAGCCACCCGCAGCTGAGGATTGAGCACCTCGCTGAATAGGTCGCCATGCTCGGCCACGCGCTGCAGCACTTGGTGAAAATCGAAGGCCAATTCACCGTCTTGGCTGGCTTGGGCGATCTCCTCCCAGCTGACCGGCGTCGATACCGTCGGACGCTGTCGGGAGCGCAAGGTGTAGACGCTCGCGGTATTGCGTGCGGCCTTATTTTGCATGAAGTCGACGTATACCAGCCCAGCGCGATCCTGCTTGCCGATCGTCGCGACGAATCGATCGGGGTGCGCGGCGACCAGCCATTTCGAAAGTGCCTTGACCCAGGCTTCGACTTGTCGAGCGTCCACCGGGATGATCGGGACATAGATCTGGATGCCCTTGCTGCCTGAAGTCTTAGCGAACGGATTCATGCCTAATTCGAGCAGTTCGGTCGCGATGATCATGGCTGCTTGCGCCGTGATATCGGTGGTCACCCCCTCGCCTGGATCCAAGTCGATGACCATCGTCGAGGCCAATGGCTGGCCGGGAACTTCCAGGTCGATGGGTTCGGACGGATCAGGCTGCTCGTCGATGCGCCACTGGGGAGCATGCAGGTCCAGGCTCGCCAGATTGGCCAACCACATCAGTGTTGCGGGCTGCTCAGCGACCAAATATTGCACGCTGCCTTTGGTCGAACGCACCTCGTGGGTACGTACCCAATCAGGGGTGCCGGCGGGGGCATTCTTTTCATAGAAGCCCGATTTTTCAACTCCATTAGGGAAACGCTGTCTGGTCAGTGCACGCTCAGCCAGATGGGGCAACATGACCGGTGCGATCTGGCGGTAATAGTCGATGACTTCACCTTTAGTGGTGCCGTCTGGATAGAGCGGCTTGCTCAAATTCGTCAATGTCAAGGTGACGCCGTCGACTTCGACGGTGATCGACTCATCGGCCATGCCAGCAGGGTAGACCATCGCAGCCGCCGGCACGGACGTGCGTCCCGACTGCCGCAGAAAAAGCTGAAGCCGTCCCAAAGCTGGGACGGCTTCGCCAGAAGTCTCAGATCAGCTTTGACAGCTGGATGATTAGATTACAGGGGACGGACCGCTTCGGCCTGCTGGCCTTTGGGTCCCTGGGTGATTTCGAATTCGACCTGCTGGCCGTCTTCGAGAGTGCGGAATCCGGGGGTATCAATTGCGCTGTAGTGCACGAAGACGTCTTCAGACGAGCCGTCGACGGCGATGAAACCGAAGCCCTTTTCGGCGTTGAACCATTTGACGGTTCCTTGGGCCATGTTTTTACTCCTATTTTTGCAAGACGAACGCGTCAGATCGCCTTGAGATGTTCTTACCGGGCTGCTGCGCGAGCGCCAATAGCCTCCACAACTCTTGCACACTTAAGGGCCGTCTGAGGCTTGGATAAAGAATTGTCAGAGCAGCCTGCTTACATGGAACATGTGCAAAGCTCATCGACTCTATTGACGGCTAGCGGCCTGATCCACGGCCGTCTCGCGTCCGGCCAACGACACGCCTTGGACGCTGTCGGTGCTGGTCGTGGCACGCTATTGATCGTCGGCGGGCCAGGCACCGGCAAGACCACGACTTTGCTAAACAGCGTCATCAGCAGGGTGCGTGCTGGTGAAGCGCTGGAGTCTTTGTTGATCATCGCCGGATCACGTTTCGCTGCGCAGCGCGTGCGCGCCCAAATCGTGGCTGGGCTCGGACGCTCGCAGTTGCGTCCAAACGTGATGACGATTCACGGCCTGGCGCAGACGGTGCTGCGTCAGCTAGCTGAACCTGGCCAACCGCTGCCAGGCCTGTTGACCGCCCCTGATCAAGAGGCGGCGTTGCGCGATTTATTGGCCGCTTGGCCTGCTAGTCGTTGGCCTGATGAGCTGCGGATGGCCGTGCCGACTAGGGGTTTTGCGACGCAGCTGCGAGCGCTGCTCGCGCGCACCCGGCAGCTGGGACTAGATCCAGCCGAGTTGAGTCAGATTGGCGTCGTGCATGATCGCCCAGAGCTAGTGACCGCCGGAGAATTCTTTGCCGAATATCTGGATGTCTTGGATGCTCGCGGGGTATTGGATTATGCCGAGTTGATTCACCGAGCGCGGCTAGCTATGACCAATTCGTCGGCATGGCAGTTCGCGGCAGATCTGCAGACCGTCTATGTCGACGAGTTCGCTGAATTGGATCGCGCGCAGCTGCAGTTGGTCGCTGACGTTGTCCGGGTCGGGCCCGGCTTGGTCGCGTTCGCGGACCCGACGACCAGTGTCTTCGGTTTCCGTGGCGCAGACCAGCATGCGGTGGCGCAGTTTGGGACACGATTTGCTGGTCTGCGGCCCGCAGTAGAACCCCGAACCATCGAGTTGACCGAGCAGCTGCGAGGAATGGGGCGGTCAAGCTATCTCGAATTAGTCGCTGCCAATGACGCAGTCTCGCGCCGCTTGGGTGCCAGGCTCGAGCGGATAGCTGGACAGCCAGCAGATGCGGTGTCGGATGCGGGTGAGCCTGACGAGAGCGAAGCTTCGGTGCGGACCATCATCGCGCCGAACGATCAGCTCGCTGCCGAACAGATCGCGATCCGGCTACGGCGCGCCCATGCCGACGGCATGCCTTGGGATCAGATGGCGGTGATCAGCCGAGCCGGTCAGGCGAGCCTGGGACAGTTGGCTCGTCGGCTGCAGACCTTCGGGATCCCGGTGCAGGTCTGGGGGGACGAAGTCGCGTTGCGCGCGGAAGCGGGCGTGCGTCCGCTCTTAGATGCCTTGAACGCAGCCGGCAAGATAGCTGCCGGCGAACAGATCCCGGTCCCGCTAGCCGAAAGATTGCTGCGCAGTCCGTTGGCGGGTGCTTCCGCGTTAGACATTCGAGCGCTCGGCCGACGGCTCCGCAAACTAGCCTTCGATCAGCTAGCGAGCGACCACGATGCCGATAGGCCGACCGGGGGAGCGGAATGGCGGGTGCCGTCCGCGGCCGAACTGATAGCCGCCGAACTGAGCCGAGAAGTCTTATTGCCTGACCAGCCCAGGCGACAGTCCAGTGATGCGCCACCGATTGAGTCAGGTGAGATCCAATCGGATCTAGAAACCCAACCGGGTAGCGACACAGAGCCCTCCCAGTCTGATTCTGAACTCGCGTTAGCTGAAGATGTCCAGACCGTGATCGGCTTACGGGCCTTGCTGACTGATGTCGCTGAACGGTTAGCTGCCGGCGCGGATAGCGCAGATTTGTTGTGGCGAATCTGGTCGGGCACTGATTGGCCACAGCGCTTGCAAAGTGAAGCGCTCAGCGGCAGCGAAGCAGCAAATCGCGCCAATCGTGATCTAGATGCGGTGATCGCGCTATTCGACTTAGCCGACCGCGCTGGTGAATTCGTCGGCCAGAAAGGTCTAGCAGTGCTCTTGGAGCAGGTCGAGGCCCAACAAATCGCCGCTGACACTGCGCGAGAATCTGATCCGCGTGGCCGCGGGGTCGCTGTGCTGACCGCACACCGCGCTAAAGGCTTGCAGTGGCCATTGGTGGTCGTCACCGGATTGCAAGAGGGCATCTGGCCAAGGGTCAGCGTCGCGCCCCAATTGCTGGGCGCAGATCAACTGTCCGGGCCCGATCAATCCACAGGGGCCGGATTGGAGGATCCGGTTCGCGCGGCCGAACTAATCGCTGCTGACCGGCGAGCGTTCTTGTTAGCAATCAGCCGCTCGTGCGGGGAACTGCTGGCAGTAGCGTCTTCGGGCGACGAAGGCGAAGGCAATCGTCCTTCGAGGTTCTGCTTCGAACTCGGCGGTCCGGTCTTGGACGCCAAATACACTGAACTGCCGCGGGCACTGCCTAGCTTGGATGGGTTAGTTGCGCAGTTGCGTCACCATGCTGGCGACGTCAACCAGCCGCCAGCGTTGCGCCGCGCGGCAGCAACACGACTAGCCGAGTTGGCGGCTGCTACCGACTCGCAAGGACGCCGGCTGGTGCCGTCGGCAGATCCGCGTCGCTGGTGGGGCTTGGACGACTACTCCGATCCGGCGCAACCCGTCGCCACGCCAGGTCAGCCGATCCGGCTGACCGGTAGCGAACTGGAAAGTCTGTTGGCTTGTCCAAGATCGTGGTTCTTGAGCCGACGAGCCAAAGCTGAGCAGGCTGCTAACAGCGCCGCTGGCTTGGGCACGATCATCCACACCTTGGCCCAACATGCCCTGTCAGAAGGGCTCGACATCGACCAACTGCGCACGGCCGTCGACGACATCTGGGCTGAGGTGCCATTCGAAGCTGCTTGGCTATCGGTCAGCGAGCGCGGCGAGCTGGATGCGGCTTTGGAACGGTTGCAAGCCTGGAGCCAAGCCGCCGCGGATCGCGAAGTTGTGGGTGTCGAAGTGCCGTTCAATGTCGTCGTTGACGTCGGGGATGAGGTTGTCGGCCGTGATCAGGTGCAACTGCTCGGCGCTGTCGACCGGCTGGAAGTGACCGGGGATCTTGGTGTTGGCGAATCGGATCAGTCCGGAAATGGTGAGCCGAGAAGATTGCGGATCATTGATTTCAAGACCGGACGCAGTGAGCCGACTGCGGCGCAGGCGGCGCAATCTGATCAGCTCGGGGTCTATCAATTGGCCGCTCAAGCTGGGGCATTCAACGAGCTAATCGGCGAGCAACTGCCACTGGCTGATGCTCAATTGGTGTACCTGCGTTCCAAGGCCAAGGACGCAGTCAGTCCCAAGGTGTTCGTCCAACCATCCTTGGACGAGCGGCCGTGGCTCGAAACTGGTGTTGACCAGCCGGGCACCTGGGTGCATGAGCGACTGACGCAAGCAGCGCGGATCGTGCGCAGCGAAGAATTTGACGCGAAGGCAAACCCGCGCTGCCAATTTTGTGCATTCAAAGCTGGCTGTCCGGCTATCGGAATGGGACGGTGAATGCGATGACGAAGCAACCATCAAGAACTTCGGCCAGCACTCAATTCGACCAGACCAAGCTGGACGAAGCCGGGACGCAACTGCGCGAGTTGCTGGGCATTCCGTTCAGCGGCGAGCAGCTAGCAGCGATCACCGCGCCCCTGCAGCCCAATGTCATCATCGCTGGAGCTGGCTCCGGCAAGACCACCGTAATGGCCGCCCGTGTGGTGTGGCTGGTGGCGTCAGGACAGATCCGTCCCGACCAAGTCTTAGGGTTGACGTTCACTCGAAAAGCAGCAGCCGAACTATCCGATCGTGTCGCAGCAGCCCTGCAGCAAGCAGGTGTGGTCGACCGGTTCGGAGCAGATGACGCCGGCGAGCAGCTCATCATGACCTATGACGCCTTCGCTGGCCGGCTAGTCAGCGACCACGGGCTGCGGATTGGCGCCGAGTCCGATCGTCGGTTGATCACCGGCGCGACCAGGTTTCGGCTAGCTGGCCAAGTCGTCGCACAAGCCAGTGGCCCTTTCCAATATCTGACGCGGCTGCGGCCCTCGAGCTTGACCGAACGCGTGCTCTACTTAGATGAACAGCTCAGCCAACATCTGATCTCGGACGCGGAACTGATCGATTGGACTGACGCGTTCGCAGCCGAGCTAGCTCAAGCGCCGAGCTATCGAGGCAAGCCATATGCGCAAGTTCGAAACGCTATCGCGGTAGCCGGCGAACGACTGGAACTGCTCGAACTAGTGGGTGACTATCGCGCTGCGAAGCAAGAGGCCGGCGTGCTCGAATTTCACGACCAGATGGCCATCGCGGCCCAGTTGGCCGAACGAGTCCCACAAGTCGGTTGGGCCATGCGCGAGCAATTTCGAGTGGTGCTCTTGGACGAATATCAAGACACCTCGGCAGCGCAAGCCAGGCTGTTGCGTGCGCTTTTCGGCGCGGGGGTCGATCCCTCAGGCATGGGGCACGCCGTCACCGCGGTTGGTGACCCGCACCAAGCGATTTATGGCTGGCGGGGCGCATCGCCGAGCAATATTCTGCGTTTCCGCACGGATTTCCCGACCGCAGCGGGGCAGCCAGCGCAGCTTTATCGGCTCAGTGTCAATCGGCGCAGTGACCGGACGATCATAGATTTGGCCAATCGATTAGCACAGCCCTTGCGTGCCGATTCCAGGTTGCAGCAGGCGACTGCCGATCATGCGTCAGCTAGCGAACCGGCGGGTGGGCATGATGACCTTCTGCAAGCTGCTGACGGCAAAGCAGCAGGCACTGTTCAGGTCGCAGCCTTCGAAACCTGGCCACAAGAGGTCGCCTGGCTAGCTAACGAGGTCGCCGCGTCCCATGACCGGGCAGATCCCCCGCAGTGGAGTCAGATCGCGGTCTTGGTGCGTCGCAATGCAGACATCGGGCTGATCTATCAAGAATTGACCGCTCGCGATGTGCCTGTCGAGATCGTCGGTTTGGATGGCTTGCTCAATCTGCCCGGCATCATCGACGTCGTCGACACGTTGCGGTTGATCGCTGACGTCACCGTCAACCCGTCGGTGACGAATCTGCTGAGCGGGCCGAGATGGCGCATCGGCCCGCGGGATCTGGCGTTGTTAGGAAGCGAGGCGAGTGTGGGACATTCGATGCGCTCGGCAGCGACTGACTTGGACGACGCGCTGCGGATCGCGGTCAGCACGACAGATCCGTCCGAAGTGCGCTGCCTTTACGACGCGCTGGGCGTCGGCAACGACATCGGGTTGTCAGCTGAAGGCGCGAGCCGCGTGGCAGCATTTCGCGTGGAGCTGGATGCGCTGCGCGCCCATCGCGACGAGCCAGTGTTGGATCTCGTGCATCGGGTGATTCGTACTTTGGGTGTCGTGGGTCAGCTCTTGGCATCCCCAAATGGCGAAGACCAATTGCGTCAGCTGAACAGATTTCTCGAACATGTCGCAGACTTCACCGAACGCGACTCGGAAGCGACCTTGACCGGACTGCTGGCGTGGTTTGACGCTGAGTTACGGCACGGCGTGGGTCTCGACCAGTCGGTCATCTCGAGCCATGACTCGGTGAAATTGTTGACGATCCACCGCGCCAAAGGATTGGAATATGATCTGGTCTTCGTCCCAGCTGTCGTTGCTGGAACCTTCCCTAGAGTGCAGGTCAACGATAACTGGGTGACTTCCGCGCAGACCGTGCCGGCCGAGTTGAGGGGTGACGCGGAGTGGGTGCCGCAGCTTTCTGAAGTGACCAAGCAAGCCATGGATCAGTTGATCAGTGATCTCAAACAAGAAGCTCAGCTTTCTGAAGATCGGCTGGCCTATGTGGCAGTTACTCGGGCTCGTCATCGCCTGGTGTTGACCGCCCATCAATGGAAGCTGGGCGCTGCGCGGGCAGTCGCTACGTCCCAATATTTCGAGCAGGCGCGAGACCTGGTGCAGCCGCTGGGGGGAGTGCTTGCGGAATTACCAGCGATGGTTGATCGTCCTGAGGCGCTTCGTGATCAAAGCGTGCAGTGGCCTGAACCTGTCGACGAGCAGTGGCGTCAAGAACAGCTGTGGGTGGCAGCACAAGTCGATGAGACTTTGGCTGTGAGCAGTTCGCACGCCGACGATGGCCTAGCTAGCTCCCGAAGCGCTGGCCAGAAGACGGATAGGGAACTATCTTTCGAGGACGCCGAGCTGGTCGAAATTTGGCGTCAGCAGGCTGACTTGCTGCTTGCTGAAGCCCGCGAACGGCGCGAGCCAGGCTCAGCTGGTGAGCCGCCTGCATCACTTTCGGTGAGTTCAGTGATGGCCGCTGTGCGTGATCCCGACGCATTCGCAGTCCAACTAACAAGGCCGATGCCGCGTCCGATCAGCAAGGTGGCCAGCGTCGGAACCCGCTTCCATGCCTGGTTAGAAGAACGCTTCGGATTGCAAGGCTCTTTCGACGAATTGCTGGCAGCCGAAACTAGCGAGCTAGACGAGCAGGTCGCCGATCTAGAATTTCGCCGGCTTTGTCGCGCATTCGAAAGGGGTCAGTTCGCTGAGCGGATACCACTAGCTGTCGAACGTGACTTCGTCTTGGTGCTGAATGATCCCGAACTTGGCGCTGACGAACTACCTGGACCTGACCAGCAGCTGCTGGTCAGAGGACGTATCGACGCGATCTACCCAGCAGAGGGAGAGCATGACTATTTGATCATCGATTGGAAGACCTCGAACGCGCCTGCGGATCCCTTGCAGCTGTCGATGTATCGGCTCGCATGGTCGCAGATCATGAGCGTGGAACCGCAGCGAGTGGATGTCGCCTTCTATCACGTCGCGGCTGATCGCATTGAGCGACCGCGCAAGCTGCCCGATGCGACGCGACTATGGGGGCTGCTGCTTAATTGATCTCTTCGAGAATCGCTCTGGTCAGCGCGCTTATGCATCGGCACACTGACTTTCAGTGCAGAGCTGAACAGTCAACGGGATCGTGGATGGCAGTGTGTGTGTCGGGTCTGCCTGGGGCTGAGCACGACTGATGCGAACCTAAGGGCGGCTCAGCCGTCAACTTGGCTGTGATCGGATCCTGCCGTGACGTGTGCCGTGTCCCGGTCCGGTGAAAGTGATCTCGGGCACTTAGACAGCTGCCTTGACCGAAGGTCGGCTGGGGGACTGGTCCATCGACTCACGGTTGACCGCGAGCGCGCTAGCCTGGCCGATATGGGCAATGAGAAGCGCAGTGACGCGGCGATGGAGATCTCGGATCAAGCCAAGGATCGCTTCGACGCTCGAGCTTCTTTGTGGAGCACTTATGACGAACGATCCCCACTTGATCATGCGGAAGCAGATCGCGAGCCACATCGCCTAGCTGAACTGTGGAAGGACTCGGCGGCAAGGTTGTTGAAGATCACTTCGGACGGCCAGACGTGTGGGCTCAAGTCGGCCACTTCTCCACTCGAGAGCCTCAACCAAGAAAGTGACTTCAATATCGCCCAGGAAGCCGGCGTCGTCTTCTTAGGCAAGGTTGATGATCAGCCCTGGTTTGCGGTGCGCGACGATTTGGCCGCCAAGAGTTGCGCGCACTTGCAAAATATTCGGACCCCAGATCTGGACGATCTGAGCCGTCATCTGCTCGTAACTGCTCACGCGATCTTGAATTGGCGGGAGGCAACGCAATTTTGCAGTCGGTGCGGGGCGTCATTGCGTCCGATCAAAGGTGGTTTCGCGGCCGATTGTCCAAGCTGCCAGCGCCAACATTTTCCGCGTACCGATCCCGCGATCATCGTCGCGGTGTTAAATGAACGCGACGAGCTCTATCTTGCCCATCAAAGCACTTGGCCGGCGACCCGGATGTCGCTGCTAGCTGGTTTCGTCGAAGCGGGGGAGAGTCTGGTAGCAGCATGCCATCGCGAGATCGCCGAAGAAGCGTCGCTTGAGCTCAGCTCGGTTCGGTATTTGAGCAGCCAGCCGTGGCCCTTTCCACGCTCCTTGATGGTCGGATTCGTCGCCAGATCGGTCGGTGGTTTCGCCGGCGGTGACGCGGCAGGACACGTCGACGGCGTGGAACTCGACCGAGGTGCTTTCTTCAGCCGCGCGGACGTCGACCAGCAACTAGGCACCGGCGAGCTGTCATTGCCTGGCCCAGGTTCGATAGCGCATCGGATCATCGCCGCCTGGCGGGCGGACAAACTGCTAGACCCAGACCAATCCCCAGCGACCTAATAGCGTCGGTGAGCTTGCGAAGATCGATACATCGGCTCGTCCCAGTACGAAACCTGTCCGTCTTGCTCGCCGGGCATGGGGGCGTATCTGAGCGGCTCAGCGCCGACGGGCTGCCACTGTCAGTCACTTCTCAATACTCACGCTCGTCGAGCGAAAGACCTACTGGGAAACTGCTGACGCTGGCTCGGCAGTTGGAATTGTGGACAGGGACGCACGCGAACGACTAGCTGCCCGCTTTCAACTTGAGCCTTTCACTAAGCCCTGATGCACGCAGCGCGGGAGTCATAGTCGCAGCTTTGACCGCCTCGACGGTGGCGATGATACGCACCTTGTCCATTGCCCTGGTGATGCCGGTGTACAGCAGTTCACGAGTCAAAATCTTAGATCCAGCCGGCGGCAAGACGATGGTCACTGTTCGATACTGACTGCCTTGCGATTTATGGATCGTCAGGGCGTGCATGGTGTCGATATTTTCCAACAGATATGGACTTATCGACCGGTGATGCTCCGACGTGCCGATCACCGCAACCAAAGAGTCGTCCTGCTCGATGAGCACCCCGGTGTCGCCATTGAAAATTCCCAGCTCAGCTGAGTTTGCGGTAATGAGCAACGGACGGCCCGGATACCAAAGCGGATTCCATGGCTCAGCCGCACCACCAGCGCGTCGACCCCAACCTTCAACTTGCTCAGCCAAAGCGCGTTCGACCTGCTGGGTCCAAAAACTGACGCCATAGGGGCCACGGGCATTGGCGCACAGCAGCCGATGCGTGCCGAGGGCCGCTAGCGCAGCTTCCGCGTCACCGGTCAAGGCGGCAGTCAACATTTGCTCACCACAGGCAATCAGGTCGGCGCGTAACTCCGGAAGCTGCGTCAGATCTAAGCGGGCGGGATCTGCTGCAATGAACTCGATCTCCGGGCTGGGATCAGCCAAGACGGATTCGACTGCCGCGAGATCTCCAAACTTGACTGCATGCGCTAGCTGGACCAGACCTGGATGATCGGCGAATCGATAGTTGAACTCCAGTGTCGTCACCAATGACGCGGGCTGAGCAGAGAGTGGCTGTTGCGTTGCATATCGATGACTCGCGCGGCTCGAGAGCGCAACTGCCGAAGCTAGCGATTCATGAGCCGACGGCGCGTCGCCGGTCGCTGCCCGGGCGGTGCGGCTGAATGTCGCAAAGGCAGCGACATCCGCCTGATCCAACCCAGTACTGTGATCAGCTCCCGCTAACGGCTGATAGTCCATCGACGCAGGCAGTTGCGCGGCGACTATGTCGGACAGCACCGCGCCCACCTCAATGGAACTCAATTGGTCCGGGTCGCCCAGCAAGACCAGACGGGTAGTCGGGCGCAATGCTGACAACAATTGCACCATCATCGGCAGCGATATCATCGAAACCTCATCGACGATTACCCAGTCGTGTGGCAATGGATTGGTGGCATCGTGCTCAAAACCGATGCGGCCGCGGCTGCCGAGTAGACGGTGCAGGGTGCTGGCTTGTTCCAGACGCACGTGCTGAAGAGCGGCCACAGATATGCCATGGCGAGGATCATCCAGGGCTTCGCGCATCCGGGCCGCTGCTTTACCGCTCAATGCAGCCAACGCGACCCGCTGGGGACCGCTGCTGACGTCATCCAACACAGCGAGCAGTCGCTGCACTGAGGTCGTCTTGCCAGTGCCAGGACCACCAGCGATGACGCTAGTTGAATGCAGCAGCGCCGACTCGACGGCCAACCGTTGTCGAGCTTGGCCAGGATCCTCCAGATCTGCGGGGAAGATTCGCTCTAGTGAGGCGTTTAGCGCAACCTCGTCAACGCTCTGAACAGGCAGTTTGAGCCTGGCCGTCAGTGCATGGGCTAAATCTTCTTGCTGCTGCCAGACCCGCTCGAAATAGAGCTTCTCGTCGACTAGCCGCAACGGTCGCGACGTGCGCACCTCATCGTCGCCTAGTGCGATCAGCGGCGAGTTCGACAATGCTGTGAGCCATTGATCCGCGGATGGCCAAGACAATGTCGCTCGAAGTCGCTCAACTTCCGGATCGTCGACGTCTGCGGCGGCCAACAGGGTAGGCAAGTCGGATTTAGCACTGACGGGCAGACAGGCCGAACCGTGCTCCAGCGCCCGAGCGGTCAAGGCAATTGCCAATCCGACCAAACCGGGATCGGTGCCCTCGCCACCCAACCGACGCAAGGTTCGCTCTAGATGAATGCCCGCAGGTGAGATGTAGCCAGCGGCATTGAAATCCGCGAGAATTCCGCTGGCTGCAATCGATTTTTCTATGCCTGCCATCATCGTCCTCCCGCGATAATTTCAGATGCCCGCACGACCAACTGCGGATCAGGCTGCCAGGTGAAAACCCCGAATGGCGCGATGCCATCCATTGGCGTGCTGGGTCCAGCCATGCCACGGACGAATAGATAGCCGATTCCACCAAGATGGCTAGCCGGCTCGTAGTTCGGCAGGCGCGAATTTAGATATCGATGTAGCGCGACGCTATAGAGCACAGCCTGCAGCGGATAGTGCGAATCTCGCATGATCTGCTCCATCGCCGCTTGGTTGTAATGGCTGGGACGCAGCTCCTGGTCGACCAGTGGGATGCGGTTGGTCTTGTAGTCCAAGACAATGAATTTCTGCTGGCCTGCGACGTTCGCTCGTAGCACGACGTCAATTGAGCCAGTCAAGAATCCGTTTAAGACCGTCGCACCTGCCGGCGAACTCGCTAACTGCTCCCCGTAGCCGACCAGCACGTCATTCGGATCACGATATTGCGGCGCATCAATCAGCCTGGCCAACTCAGCCAATGTCGCCAGCTCAGCGCCGCCCATCGGCATTTCGAAATCGAATTCGGCGAGCTGATTAGCTTTGCCGAGCTCAGCTAGTGAAAGCCCGTCGGTCAACCCGCCCAGTGGAGTCGTCAAGACTTGCTCAAGACCACGGGCCAGTGCTTGTGGGTCGATAGTCAACCCACCAGTCATCGACGCGACAGCGCAGCGGGCTAAGAGGCTCATCTGCAGCGCAGGCGAACCTGGATCGGTCTGCTCCAAAATTTCGTGCACGATCGAGCCGAATTGCGTTCCGCCGGGCAAGCCCGCCAATGCTGAAGACAGCTCGCCGTCGAAGTCCACTGACTCGGGTCCCGTCGTGGCTGACGGGTCAGTGATCATCATTTCAAGGGGCTCGTCTGTCTGGTCAGTCGGGTCAGCAGAGCTGGCCGCAGATGTCGCCGTCATCAGTTGGCCGGGCGTTTCATGCAAGGCCGCGGTCAAACCGGAGTATGAGGTGCGCGTCCAAGATCGATCTATGACCCGAGTGAAACGGCGAGTGCTCAAATCGATGGGACGCACAGCGGGCACGTAATCAAATTCTGTGGGTTCAGGGGCCGCAAGAACTTGGACAAATTCGATCGCTGAACGATCACAGTCACGCATGGGCGCGTCGTTGGCATATGCCGCCTTCGGTGGACTACCCGCGGGTTGATCGTTGCGAAGCAGCCGGTGCATCGGTGCGCCTTGGGAATCTTTATTCGTCTGCATTTCCCAAGCGATCAACAACGAGCGAGCGCGGGTGCAGGCGACGTAGGCTTCTCGGAGTTCTTCAGCGTCGTCTTCAGCCAAATAGTCTGCTCGACGCGGTGAGGTCGGATCTAAGTCAATGACTGGACGATGCTGCTGGTGGCCGACGACCAGCTCAGGATTGTCTGGGCGCCACACTTTCTCCGCCAACTCCGGGATCAAGACGATTGGGTACTCCATGCCCTTGGCTTGATGGATCGTGGTGATCGTCACCGCATCGCGGTCAGTATCCAATTTTCGGACTCGTTCGCGGGATTCGCCAGAACCGCTACGAGCGACCCGATCGGTCAACCAAGCGAACAATTCAGCCGGACTTCGATTGGCCTGACGCTGCGCTTGATTCAATACCTCGGCCAAATGCCGCAGATCGGTCAGCAATCGCTCGCCGCCAGATTGAGCGAGCAGTCTGCGATACATGTCTTGGGATGTCAGCAGCGACTCGAATACCGCCATCACCGAGAATTTCGACAGCAACCTGGATTGCTCGCGAAGACTGTTGAAGATCTGGCTCCATTCATCCTCGGTCAAGGTCGCCAAGCTTAAACTCGAATGCCCATAGAAGCTGGTCATGGCCGCGCGTCGAGCCGCTGAGACGCGTCCGGTAGTCAACGCTTCCAACAGATCGAGCCAATCTTGCGCTGCGGCGGACGCAAAAATTGAGTCCGATCCTGTGAAGGTCGCAGCGATACCGGCTGAGCTCAGCTTGCACAGAATTTCCTGTCCACGACGGTTGGTATTGACCAAGACTGCGATGTCGCTCGCCCTAACCCGGCGGGTCCTCGGCTGGTTCGCAGCCGCGTCGGTGACGAGCTGGTACTTGCCGTCCAATAGTTCAGTGACGACATAGGTCAGGTCGTCTTGCAGAGCCTTGCGGGCCAATGTGATGAAACCATCCCCGATCATGGGAAGTTGGCGAATCTGTACGGCCTGGGACAGCGCAGAGCCGTCGCGCCAGATCCGTCCTGACGGCTGTTTGGCGGTCACGGGATTCATCAGGATCGCTGAGCCGGGACTGCCTAAGCTCGCGCCAGCGAAGAGCTGACTTATACCGCTGACCACGGCCGGGTCGCTGCGGAAATTCGTGCCCATGGTCACGACTCGGTTGGCTGCTCGCTTAGCCAACAAATAGGTCTCGACGTCACCGCCGCGGAATCCATAGATCGCCTGCTTCGGGTCGCCGATTAAGACGACCGTGCTGCGGGAACCGAACGCCCGCCGCAAGATTTCCCATTGCGATGGGTCGGTGTCTTGAAACTCATCGACTAACACTACGGGGAAACGGCGTGCCAATGCCGCAGCTGCCAGCTCCCCAGTATGGGGGTCTGACAAGGCATTTTGTAGCCGTTCGACCATGTCTGAATAGCCGTGCACGCCGATCCGGCGCTTTCGTGATTCGAATTCGGCACGAACTTGGGTCGCGAATGGATAGTCGCGGTGGTCATCAGGGATGATCTGCCAGCTAGGAAATTCGCACACCTGCTGGCCAATTGCGAGCGGACGAGCCAGCCAATTGTGTTCCCGGGTGGCGCTGGGCGAGCGGTAACCGCCGGCTGCCACGACGTCTTCAACGACCTCGTCAACTAGATCCCGAAGATCATCGACGAATTTGCTGGACGGATCGTGATCCGCCAAGCTACCCAGCTCAGCGAGCATCCGGGCACTGTATTCGTGCAAAGTGGCGATGGTGGCCAAATCGATGTCACTGACCGCGCGCGCCAACCTGCCGATGACTTGATCGAGGTCAACTTCATCACACAAGAGCCGGTCCACAGCGTCGACGGGCAGGATGCCGTCGGTCTGGAACGCCCGCAGCGCTGCCGCGGAAGTTTCGAGCCGAGCGCGGACCTTAGAGCGCAACTCAGAGGCCGCCGCTCGGGTGAATGTGACGATCAGCAGTTCCTCAATGCGGTGCCCGGCTGCCACCAGCCGCGCGGCCAGCGCAGCGATCGCGAAGGTCTTGCCGGTGCCTGCGCTGGCCTCCAGCAAGGTCACGCCGACCGGCGGCAACGGCCCACATAGGTCGAACAGCTCCGCTTCGGGCAACCCGCTATCGCCGGTCAGCTTTCCTGGTGTGCGCGGGGTGATCATGGCAGTCGCCTTTCGTGCGCATTCATCGGGTCGAATAGCCAGCGAGACAGCTGTACGAAACGACTCGCCACCCGACCTGATTGGTAGGGCAGTGGATCGTCATCCAAGCTCGGGACCCCGAAAAGATCGTCCGGCTCGATGAAGAAATGCCGCCAATATGGATCCTCATGATCGCCTGGGATTTCATTGGTTGAGCTGCCGCGCCAGGCAGAGCGCACATTTCGATCTTGCCAAGGGCTCGGCGGATCAGTCTGGACTCGAGCAGTACGCACTGGCAGCGGCACGACACGGTGCTTGGCTGCGTGTCGCAATTGCACGATCTCGCTTAATAGCCGGGTTGCCAGGTCGGCATCAGGGCAGCGCATCGCAAAATCGCTGCGGGCTACCAGCAATCCATTGACGGACCCCTGTGGTCGGCTGGCTGCAGCCATCAACAGTTCTAGCCACAGCTGGATGCGTCGGTTTTCGTTGGCGCTTCCGGCCGTGTAGTGCACGATCTGGTCGTCCCAGCTGCGGACCCGCGCAGTGAGACGTACCGGCCCGCTAGCCAGATCAAGCTCGACGACGCAGTCCACGTCCTCGAGTTGGCCGCTGCGCGCCTGTTGCAGCCGCTGATAAATAGCGGTGGCGTCTTGGTTCTTGGCCGTCAACAGTTGCCAGCTAGCTTGATTGCGGAGCACTCGACCTCGGCCCAGTTCTAAGGAGATCGCGTCTTGCGGACTTGCCCCGGTGAGCAGATCTTCTAGCATCGCGTCGGTCATCGCGTATTGATCTAGCGCAGACTGTTGCAAGGGTAGCGACTCTCGCTCTACTGCCAGATCGCCGCGCAGATAAAGACCTTGTACATCGCGCAGCAAGAATCGTGCCGGGTTACGCAGGAAATCAGCCAATTGCGCCACGGTCAGCTCTTCGTCCCACGGCTGCTCCGGGAAACGCCATTGCCAAGGTGATGACTGGCCTGACTTGGCAGGCTGAGGGTCGCTTAGTTGAATCGCGCCGGCAAGTGCCTTGTCATCGAAACTGAACGGACGACCAGCGATTTCGCTAGTGAAGTTTGACCAGCTGTGCGCCTGTAGGCCGTGCCGCCTGATGATGGCGTCGTCAGGATCTGCGGCCGCATCATCGCTGACGCTTCGGCCCAGCGCCGTCATGAGATCGAGTACTGCCACTGGCTCGGGAAGTCGCGCATTGGTTCGTTCATCTGCGCCTTGTGAAATGACGATGAATGCATCCTGGGCAGCTAGCATCGCGTCCAGGAATTGTTGGCGTGAAGCCAGTCTGCGCTGGTCATTGCCTCGCCCGCCCAGCAGATCGTCACCGACCTTCGCAAACCGAGTGGGGAAAATGTCGTCATCGACGCCCAGCAGCACGATCACTCGGTGTTCGACTGCTTGTAGTTCACCAAGCGCGCCGACCAACATCGTGCCGTTGCCGAAGTTGGGCCGCCCGACAGCTCGTGGTGCCCACTGCTCAAACATGGCGAGCACTTCGGCCGCGCTCAACTCGACCCCCGGTCGGCGAAATGTTTCCGGTTCATGGTCGTTGCCTTGGCCGTCAGGGGGATTCGTGGGATCCACATCAACGTCAACGAGCCATCCATCGAGGTCATCCAGAGCATCGATTTCGCCCAGCACAGCATCCACGTCAGCTCTTGACATATTCAGCAGGCTGGTCGTTTCCCAATCCGCGAGCACGCCCAAGGCCTGTTGCATTTGCCATTGCGATGCGCTGTCGACGGCTGTCAGATCCGCCAGCATTGCGCGCAGCCGAGCAGCCCACACAGCAGCCGTAGCTGGCTGCTCAAATTCCAGCAGATGGCTACGAATTCTCGAGACGACCTCGGCTAATGAACCAACTCGATGCATGTCATCAGAGCGCACCGAATCAATCGGTACCGTGCCGCCAACCATCGCAGCCGATGAACTATCTAGCACCAAGCCAAGCAACATTCGTTCGATGCTTTGCCACCAGGTGCCGTCAGAGTGGCTGACCCCGAAGCTACGCCGATGTTTCGCGTCAATGCCCCATGAAGCATTAGCTCTGTCAAGCAGCGCGGCCAGCTCGTCTACGTCATCGTTACGCAATGCGAATCTGCGCAGGACCGCGGGCTGAGAGATGAGTTCAATAAGGTCGCTAGTGAAGGCTCTCGAATCTGGCAACGCCAGCAAGCGGCGAACCAAATCCAAGATTGGATTGTCAATCAGCGTGGAGCTTCCAGACAGCTGAGCGCGCAAGGTCTGCCCCGGATGCTGGACGACCTCGGCGGGCGCGAAGCAAGCCCTCAAATGTGCGCTGTAACGGTCTAACTGCGGGCTCAAAATGAGAACCTCGCGAGGTTGCAGATCTTGCTTGTCCTGGAAGATTCCAGTCAGCACCTCACGCAGCACCTCGACTTGCCGTTCGGGCCCATGACTCAAATGGATTTGCACGCTGCCGTCGGCGCGATAACGTCCGGCCGGAGCTCGGTCCGCGCGCACGTCAGCCTGCATTTTCTGCAGGCTGGTCTGGCCGGCGGGCGGGTCGATATGTAGCGTCGCAGCGTCGGTCGCATAGCGGCTGAGCAGAATGGATTGCGCAGCGCCTACTTCGCCCGGCCTCTGGGAGGTGAATCCGCCGCCCGCTAGTCGGCGAGTCTCCACGGGCAGCCCTAGCTGCCAGCGGCGCAGCCCAGCGCGGATGGTCAGCGCGAACAGCAGCTCGGCGTCGAGTTGACTATTGCGGCTCACCGTTAACGCAAACATCCGTCCAGGACGAGTCCAAGGTTGGGTGAACAGGGCGTCATAGAGCTGGTAATGCCTGCTCAGTGGATCGGGGATGCGGATGGAGTCTCTCAATTCGCGCCAAAGCTTGGCCTGCCATTGCTGATCGGGGGCTAGCGGTGATCCGTCCGGACCAACATCGCGACCCTCACGCCATGCGTCGATCAGCTCCGGGCAATGCTCCCAATAGCCGCGGTAGAGCGTACTAATCCGGCGTGCCGTGACCGCCCGTCGGTTTTTTTCATGTCCAGTCGTCGGTGATGCCGAGCAGCCGTCCAGATGGTGAGCTAGCGGCTCAAACCAAGGCTCAGCTTTGACCGCGTCGAGCGCTTTGATAATGGCGACAGTCAAATCTCTGGGACGCCACGGGTCAAGGTGGGGACTGATATCGAGATATTCCTGCGCCAAATCGCGCCGCAGTGCGGGCAGCGTGGTGAATTCAATGCCTGCGCAAATGCCTTGCAGCTCGCGGCTGGCCAAAAACTGCGACAGCGCGCGTTGGTGTCCCGCGCTGGGCACGATGACGGTGTCTAGCACGAACGGATCGGTGTGCTGGATCGCCAATTGCTCAGCAACTCGCTCGCACATCTCGCGCCAGGACGGCAGCGTCTCCAAGAGCACCTCGCCAGGCTGCTGATCATCGATTTCAGCGAATGGCTCATCGACAGGTGAGAAAACGACACTCTCGATGACGCCATAGCGAGTCGAGCGCGCCAAGCTAGCGCGCTGCGCTATTAGGTGGGCTCGGCCATCGCCTTGTTGGTCGGTCATGGGCACTCTTTTCACCACCATCGATCAGTTTCGCGAATATTTCTAGAACCGAAACTCAGCCTAGAACCCAGCTCTGACAAAAACTTTCAGCACGCTATTTGCCCTAGTCACCGACCCGTGCAGGTTTTTGTCAGAGCTCAGCTCTAGGGTTTTGGGCATGGACACCAATGCGGTCGTGACGCCGAGCCAAGATCCAGCACAGATCTTGGCTGGCCTCAATGCCGAGCAGCGTGCCGTGGCCACCAGCTTCGGCGCGCCAGTCGTCGTGCTCGCTGGCGCGGGCACCGGCAAGACGCGGGCGATCACGCACCGTATCGCCTATGGTGTGACGACCGGCGTGCAGCAAGCTAATGCGAGCCTTGCGGTGACCTTCACCCAACGCGCGGCCGGCGAATTGCGGGAGCGGCTTGCCAACCTTGGCGTGCACGGCGTCCAAGCACGTACTTTTCACTCGGCGGCGTTGCGACAATTGCGATATTTCTGGCCGCAGGCATATGCCGAACCGTTGCCGGAGGTCTTGGGCAGGAATTTAGGCTTGGTGGCTGCCGCAGCACGAAAACAAGGTTTAGGTGACGAGCCTGGGCGGCTGCGGGATCTGGCCAGCGAGATCAGTTGGGCGAAGGTCAGCAATGTTGGCCCCGAAGATTATCTCGATTTGGCCGTCAGCCATGGCCGCGCCGTCAGCGGCCTCGACGTCGAACAAGTGGCGCGCGTCATGCACAGCTATGAGCAGATCAAACGCAGCCGTGAGGTCATCGATTACGACGACATCTTGTTGTGCAATGTCGCATTGCTGCATCAATTCCCTGCGATCGCCGAACGCATCCGGCAGACCTATCGACATTTCACCGTCGACGAATTTCAGGATCTCAGCCCGCTGCAGTGGTCTTTGTTGCAGGCCTGGGTGGATGGACGGCCAGATCTGTGCGTCGTCGGGGATCCGTTGCAGGCAATTCACGGATTTGCGGGGGCAGATCCCAAATTCCTTCTTGAGCTGACCGAAGCCAGCGGCAATACCGTCTTGGAGCTGACCCAAAACTATCGCTCCTCACCGCAGATTCTGCACGCTGCCAACGCCATCGTCAGTCTTCCGCATCTACAGGCCGGGATGGGTGCGCGTGGACTTCGCACCAATCGGACAGCAGGTCCGAAAGCCGTGTTAGTCGCCAGCGACGACGAGCAGTCCGAAGCACAGCAGGTGGCCGAATGGCTAACCGAACTCCACACCAAGCATGACGTCGCCTGGCAGCAGATGGCCGTGCTTTATCGCGTACATGCACGTTCGGCAGCATTCGAAGCTGAGCTGGCGGATCGGCAAATTCCCTATCAGGTTCGCGACGCCGAGGGCTTCTTTGAGCGTGGCGAGATCCGTCGGGCATTGGTTGAATTCCAAAAGCAAAATGACGATGACGATCAGCAGGCAGCCTCGATCATGGCGACGGTCAAACAGTTAGTTAGCACCCTTGGATGGTCACAGCAGCCACCAGAGGCAGTTGGCCAGCAGCGTCAGATCTGGGAATCATTGGACGTCCTAGTCGGGCTGGTCGGCCAGCTGTTGGATGATGGAGCGACGAGTTGGTCAGCGATCAATGCGCAATTGGCTACTCGGGCAGCTCAGCAGCAGGCTCCCGTCGGAAGTGGCGTTACGCTCACCACGATGCACGCGGCGAAAGGATTGGAGTGGCAGGCAGTTGCTGTCACTGGGGTTCAAGAAGGTGGCTTGCCATTCGTGTTGGCTGATTCGCCGGCCGAACTGGACGAGGAACGTCGGCTGCTCTACGTCGCGATGACCAGGCCGAAGCAGTGGCTACGGATTTCTTGGAACGCCTCGCGCACCGCAGGCAAGGCGGGCCGGTCACGCTTCTTGGCGCCGCTGTTCCAGCCGTCGCTGAGCGCGCACCTCGACATCTCAGCTGTCTCCAGCACTGCGCCGAACAGGTCAGCAAAGAAGCCAGCGCGCAAACAGATCGGCAATTGTTTCGTTTGCGGAGAAATGTTGATTGATGCCGCTGATCGAAAACTGGGCCACCATAGCTATTGCCCTGCCGAGCTCGACGAAAGTCTTTTCGCTCAGTTGCGCGCCTGGCGATTGCAAGCTGCCGCTGAAGCTAGCGCGCCAGCCTTCGTCATCTTCACTGACGCCACCTTGCAGGCGATCGCAGAACGCAAGCCAACCGACGAAGTTGAGCTGCTGCAGGTGCCTGGGGTTGGCCGGGTCAAGATGGAACGCTATGGCCGTCAAGTTTTAGAGATCTTGCGTGCCAATGACGTCACTGACTAAGCAGCCATCGGGAACGGGGCGGTGAGCTCTCGAACCGCGAGCCGCTGTGCGAGGGCAGCACTTCCGACGGATTCAACCGCGGCTAGCTGACTAGCGCCGCAGCATTGCGCGTGCTTGGACCAACTGTGCCAACGTTGGTCGCCAGCTGCTGTCAGCGTCAACGTGGAGCGGACCAGCGAGGAGCGCCCGGCAGCGATCAAGCGCAATTGAGCGAGCACTTGCCCAACGATCCAGTCGCACACCCAAGGCTCAGGCTTCGCGCGCGTCTGGCTCAGCCGCAGCAGTAGCTGCCAGCTGCTTGGATCGTCGTCGATCGCGCGCTGATCCAAGCAGCAAAGCCCCCCGTCGCGTCTGCTGACTAAGGGTCCGATCGTGGCCCAATTTCCGTCGGCTCGAATGACCAAATAAGGCAGTCCAGCAGCGTCTAGCTCGCGCAAACATCCCCGATCAGGCTCGATGGTCGACGAACACAGCACCCGCAAATCGAGCTGATGTGAACTGAGTTTGGTCTTCAACAGCCCAGCCAAGGCTCCTTCGCCGAGAACTTCGGTCGGCCCAGCAGCTGGAGGCGATGGCGGATCCGCATAGGCCAGCCCCGCCTGCTGCAGGCCAGTCAATAGTCGCCGCCACTGTGAGCGTCGGTCTGCCGATAGCCCTAGCTCGTCGAAAGCCAGCATTTCGCTGTCCAACAAGGCGAGCAAGGGTTCGTCTAATCCGGAAAGATCACACCACAGGCCATCGAATCTGCGTAGTGCTATGACGCCGTCGGCTAGCCGACGTGGCCGATCAAAGAGTCGCAGTTGCTCGTCAGCTGAGGGCGCGGCCGACCGAATCTCGTGCCTGATCCGGCGAGAAGCTAGGTTCGTCACAGTCATGGCAATGAAGATGCCCCAGCAAGCGCGCCCGAAACGCCGTCGCGATGCAACGGGCAACACCGACGCCAAAACGGACAACACCGCACGCTTGCAGTCCGAAAACGACTCAGTGAATTAAAAAGACGCAGGGAAATGAAAAGACGACGATCCGAAGACCGTCGTCTTTGGTGACGGGATATTCCCGTCGATAGCTAGATCAGGCGCGACCCAGGATGCGGTTCAGGTTGGTGCCGCACTCGGGGCACTTGCCCTTGGCCATCTTGGTGCCACGATCGTTGACGACCACGTTGCCAGTGGTCTTGCGCTTGTCCTTGCACTTCACGCAGTAGAACTCGTAGGTCTCGTCAGCCACATTTCCTCCTAATATCAGTGGGTCAGGCGCACCTCAGCTGGCGCCCGTGACCTCTAGGACAGTACTGCATCACGCAAAGCGGTGCCGCACGATTCTGTCCGCGTGCCGCGAACGGCGGCCCGCTGGCAGACTCAAATGGCCTCATTCACCGGAATCTTCCAACAATCTGCGCAATTCGATGTCCATTTCATCTTCATGAGCTGTCGGCTCGTCGCCAGCCGCAAAGCCCATGACGTCATCTAAATCGGCCGCGGTGGGCATCAGATCTGGGTGCTGCCAGACTTCCTCGCGCCCCGCCGGGCTGCGGGCCTCAGTCACTGCAGCCCACAGATTTTGCGCATCGCGGATCCGGCGCGGCGAAATGCGCATCCCGACCAGTGTCTCCAGAGCTTGATTTGCCGGATTGTCGGCGACGCGACGACGTCGGACGAATTCATTGAGTTTTGCGCTGCTGGCGGTGAGCCAAGGCTCGACTGCGGCAGTCGCGACGACATCAACCCAGCCTTCTACCAAGGCCAGCAAGACCTCGAGACGTTCCAAGATGCCGAGTTGCGTGGTGGTCTGGGTTGGGCTAAACAGTTTGCCTTGCAGTTCGTTGCCCATTTCAATGATCCGATCCAGGTCCATGGCCTCGAGGTCTTGGGGCTGCACGGCCTCGGTCAGCGCGCTGGAATCGATTTCAATCTCGCGGGCGTAGTGCTCGATCAACGTCAAGATTTGCGGCGCCAGCCAGCCAACCGACGCGAACAGTCGCTGCCGGGCCGTCTCACGGACCACCAAGAACAGCAAGATATCGTCCGCGTTTAGCCCCAAACCGGCGGTCGCCGCGGCGATATTGGTCGGCAGCACGGTGACCTTGGGCTGCGCCAAGAGCTGCACGCCAATCTCTGAGCCGGTCAACACCTCGGAGGCCAATTTCGCGATGGTCTGCGCTAATTGCGCGGAATACATCGACCCGGCTGCGCTGCGCAACATCGGCTGCAGCATCGTCAGCAATTGATCGTTGACGTCCTCGCCAGGCATCAAATTGCCCAATTCGTTGGCTAGCGAGGCCACGATCGGTTCGACGATCTGCTGCCAGGCGTGCATCGTCGCCTCGACCCACTCGGTGCGGCTGACACCGACCGCCGGTTGGCCTAGCGCGGGGAATTCGGTGACGGCATCCAGCCAACTGTCAGCCAGCCGGGAGGCGTCTGCGATGTCACGCTGTTCAACAGAACTGATCGATGGATCAGCTCCGAGTGCGGCAGTCATTTGCTTAGCGGTGGTCTTGGTGAGCGACCAGTTGATGCCTGACTCGCCGACTGGGGCTTGGCTCACCCGAGCGAATTCTTCGAACTGTTGTTGCAACATCTGCAGCATCTTGGCTAGCTCGTCATCGCTGCCGGGCATTTGGAAGTTGAAGCCAAACAGCTTGCGAAACAAGTCGGCTGGGTCTTGCTCAGGACCGTCATTGGCGTCTTGGCTCATCGCTTTCTCCTCGTCGATCGCGGTCGAATGCATGCTGCGGGCTCACCCGGCACACGCTGCGCGTTCAAATTCAATTCAAGCGCATCGCACCAAGCTGCTGCCTGGCTCAAGGCATATCTGGCCAAGCTGGTGTGGTGAGCTAGGCTCGACGCGTCCGAGCGGCCAAAATCAGTGGTGGCAGCGACAACCAATCGAGCACCCAAATGTCTCGCCAGATCGAGGACCAGCATGCACAGACATCAGCAAAATTGGACGGCCTTGGCGTCGTTCTTGCTGCTCATCGGCTTGGTGCTGGCGACCTTCGTCGCACGCGTGCCTTATGTCACCTGGTCACCTGGCGCCACCACCGACGTGCTGGGCACGCGAGCAGGCCAGCCAGTGTTGAAGATTGAAGGCGCGCCGACCTATCCCACCGCGGGCCAACTTCGAATGACCTCAGTGGCAGTCACCAAACCGGATGCGCCGTTGACCCTCTGGGAAGCCGTCTGGGCCTATCTGGCGCCTAATGACGACGTGCTCCCGCGCGAAGCGGTCTATCCGATGGGACGCAGCGACGAGCAGAACAAGAATGTCGAGAGCATGCAGCTCGCGAACTCCCAAGATCTCGCCATCATCGCCGCGTTGACCGAAGCTAATGTGCCGATCACGCCCATGATTCAGGTGACGAAAGTTTCAGCTTCGGGGCCCAGCAATGGTCGCCTCGAAGTCGGCGATCGAATCATGACAGCCAATGGCGTGCGGGTGCCAAAGCGTAGTGATTTGAATGCCCTGCTGGACCGTGCCCGGGTAGGTGACGTCATCGAGCTGGGCATCATCCGTAAAGGCGGCGAACTGACGGTGCGTGTCACCACCGTGCCTGGCGTCGACAACCCGCAAGCGGTGCGGATCGGCATCGATACCGAAGACACCTATCAACATGACGTCAAAGTCAGCTATTCGCTCAGCTCAGATGCGGTCGGATCGAGCGCGGGCTTGATTTTCGCACTCGGCATCTACGACGAATTGACCCCCGGGTCGCTCATCGATGGACGCATCGTCGCAGGCAGCGGCGAGATCAAAGCCTCCGGTGAGGTCTCTGCGATTGGCGGTGCCCGGCAAAAATTAGCTGCAGCGAAAAATGCTGGCGCCGAAATTTTCCTCGTTCCGGCTGCTAATTGCGTCGACGTGGAGCCGATCGAAGGCATCACTACCGTCAAGGTCAGCAAGCTTTCTGACGCCATCAGCTCCCTAGAGCTGTTGAAGAACCCCAATGGAATCGATCAGGTGCCCAAATGCTGAATGGATCGCCGAATAGAAATGGCCAACCCCAGCCCGGCCCAGATGGCTCGGACAAGTTGGATGCATTAGGTGCGGCGCTGGTGGAGATCGAACGGCACGTCAGCAAGCTAGGCTGGGATCAGCCAGCACGCCTGTTCGCGCTAGTGCCCACCGCAGAGCTGCTGGCAGCCGAACCCACCCTGCGCGGTCAGTTGCATGAGACGATGCCTGGGGCATTTTCTTCGATCGAACAAGACGAATATCGCAGCGGCGAAGATCTGTTGACCGATCTGGCCGCGATCAGTTGGCCGCCGAGCGTGCATGGGGCTGCATTGGCCACCGAGCGGGCCTTCTTGACCACTGAACACGAGGCTGAAATCCCGACAGATCCGGCCGCGGCGGCGGATTTCGTCACCCATCATCCCGATCGCCAGGACATCCGGCTGGTCGCCGGGGCACTGCGGACAGGGGAGACCTTCGCCGTCGCCCGATTGCGGACGAATCCAGCCGAATTGCTGAGCGGTCCAGAATTGGTGCCGGCGCTGGTCAAGGCGCTATTGCTGACCTTCGAGCAATAATTCGCAGTCCAGATTCAGCCAATGCAATCTGGGTAGTCACAAGGGCGAAGAGCTGCGAATCCGTGGCTACTGGAGGTTCGCGCCCCCTCGCGAGGTCGATGAGCTTCCAGTTGTGGCGTAGTCTGACAGCTTGGCCGTGTCATTTGCCAGTGCAGGCAGAATCGTCATTAGGGTCATTGCAGGCATTTCTTGCCTAGTCGCCACGAGGAGTTGAGATGAGTCAAAGCCAGTCCGAGAAGCGTACGCAGGCTGAACCCCGGCGCAACGCTTTAGCACCGACCTTGGCCATCTTGGCGGTCATCGTGGTCGTGATGATGCTGTTCTCGCGCATCTACACCGACCTGCTGTGGTTCCGGGCCGTGGACACCCCGCAGGTCTTCAGTATTCGGTGGACGACGACGATCTTGCTATTTGTGATCTTCGCGACGCTGATGGGCGTCGTCGTTGGCCTAAATATGTGGCTGGTGCGACGGATCAGCGGCGAGCAGAAATTGCCGCGCAGCACCCGCGTCATGCGCACGATGATCGCCCTGGCGCTGGCTGTGCTCGCCGGAGTCAGCGCGACGAATCGAGTCGAGACCTTCTTAGGTTGGCGCAATAGGACCGATTTCGACTTCCAAGCGCCCTACTTCGGTGATCTAGACGCATCCTTCTTCGTCTTCGATCTGCCGTGGTGGAGCTATGTGACTCAGCAGATCGGCTGGACGGTGGCGGCAGCTTTAGCCGTCAGTGTTTTCTTGTATCTGACCCGCGGCAAACAGCAAATGCTGTCTTTTGATGCCCAAGCAATGCAGCAGGGTCGACCGCCACGGGTCAAGATGAGCAATCCGTTCACCCCCGCCGCGCAAGCTCACGTCTCCGTGCTGCTGGGTCTGCTGATGATCGTCGCCGGGGTTTGGACGATCTTCAAGCGCTTCCAACTGTCGATTTCAGACAATGACGCACTATTCACCGGTATCGGTTACACCGACCACAAATCCCGGCTGGTGGCCTTACTCGTCATGGCCGTCATCTACTTCTTGCTGGCTGTCGTGTTCATCGCCAACGCGTGGATTCGACGGTGGATCGTGCCGACCTCAGGCATCGCCATGGCTATCGTGTCAGCGCTGATCGTGCAAGCGATCATCCCCGGCCTGCAGCAGCAATTCGTCGTGCGTCCCTCTGAGCCGCAATATGAGAACGACTACATCGCCCAGCAGATCGAAGCGACCCGCTATGCCTATGGCATCGAAGAGGTAGACATTCAGGAATATCAGGCGACGACCACCGTCAGCCCAGGTCAATTGCGCGCGGACGCGCTGGCGCTGCCCGGTATCCGATTGATGGATCCCGAAGTCATCGCGCCGACCTTTGAACAACTGCAGCAGGTCCGTGGTTATTACTCATTCCCGAATGTCTTGGACGTCGACCGTTACACCATCGACGGTGAAGAGACCGACGCAATCGTCGCCGTGCGCGAGATTCACCCTGACGGCCTGCCCGCCGATTCGCAGAGCTGGAACAATGTTCACACCGTCTACACCCATGGCTATGCGATGGTCGGCGCATATGGCAACCGTCGACAGGCCAGCGGCGAGCCAGAGTGGATCAGCCGAGACATCCCGCCGGTCGGCGCTTTGAGTCAAACCCAGCCTCGGGTCTACTTCGGTGAGAACACCAAGAAGTTCGCGATCGTCGGCGCACCCGAGAGCGCGCCGCCGGTAGAACTCGACACTCCTGGTGGTCGCGAAGGTGGCGGTGAAACCTACAACACCTATGACGGCAAGGGCGGCGTTGCGGTCGGCAACTTCTTCAACCGAATGCTGTACGCTATCCGCTTCGGCGATTTGAACTTGCTGCTCAGCAGCCGGGTCAACTCCGAATCCAAAATCCTCTACGATCGCACACCAGCTGAACGAGTCCGCGCCATCGCGCCGTGGCTGAACGTCGACCAAGATCCCTATCCGGCGATCGTTGACGGCCGGGTGGTGTGGATCGTCGACGGCTACACCACGTCCAACTCTTTTCCGAACTCGCAGCGCATCGATCTGTCGAATTCGCTCAGCGACTCCATGACGACCTTTGACCGGGTCGGAGTCGCCCGGGTCAACGTCAACTATGTGCGTAACTCGGTCAAGGCTGTGGTGGACGCCTACGACGGCACCGTCGACCTGTACGCCTGGGACGCCGACGATCCGCTGTTGCAGACCTGGAAGAAGTCCTATCCGGGCGTGCTGAAAGATAAGTCTGAGATCTCGGCGGATCTGCTGGCGCACATGCGCTATCCGCAGGACATGTTCAAGGTGCAGCGCGAGGTCCTGGGTCGTTATCACATGACCGATCCGCAGGCCTGGTATCAGCAATCAGACCTGTGGCGGGTGCCGGCTGATCCTCGTCGCAAGGATTTCAAGGAGCCGCCGTACTATCTGTCGATCAAGTGGCCGGGCGAGGAGCAGCCCAAGTTTTCCTTGACTGCGGTCTACGTGCCTAACCAGCGCGAGAACCTCGGCGCCTATATCGCCGCGGTCGCTGACGCAGCCGACCCCGATTACGGCAAGCTTCGGGTCTTGCGGCTCTCGGACACGCACCAGGTCTCGGGCCCCAATCAGACCTATAACGCGATCCAAGCTGACGATCGCGTCCAGCAGCGGCTGTTGCCGTTCACCAGTCAGGGCGCTGCCGAACCGGTATACGGCAACCTGTTGACGCTGCCGCTAGGCGGGGGATTGATCTACGTCGAGCCGATCTATACCCGGGGCCGTGCGCAAGGTTCCTATCCGGTGCTGCGGTTCATCGCGGTCCGTTTTGGCGACCAAATCGGGATTGGCGAAACCTTGCAGCAGGCGCTCGATATGGCTTTCCAAGGTGACGCGGGCGTCGACACTGGCGAGCAACCAGACCAAAAGAAGCCAGCTGGCGAAGAGAACCTGACCGCGCAGGAACGTGCCAAGGTTCGACTGCGGGAAGCATCTCAGGCGTTCACTGCAGCTGACGAAGCGCTAAAGAATGGTGACCTAGGCGAATACCAACGCCAGGTCAAGATTGCCCAGCAAAAGCTGCAGGAAGCAGATCAGGCACTGCAGTGATCGGGTGGCTGCGATGCGCAGCCGCTGATCGATCGACCATGGGCTTAAAGTCGTGCTGCCAGTAGGCAGCCAGATCAGCCGGCGCCTAGCGCTGCCCGGTCAAAGGATCAGCCGACCAATTCGAGCACCTCAGCGATTAGGCCAGCGTCCCGCAAAGGCTCCATCAGCGCGCCTGCGTCACCTGCGATCACGATGTGGCAGGCTGCCGGGTCGATCAGGGCAGCGAGCGCCTGATTGGCCTGCTCGACAGAAACTGTCGCAATGGTTCGCTGGTTTTCGTCAATCCATTGCGTAGGCAGGCCGACGCTAGCTAGTGCGGCAGCTTGGCTCGCGATCTGCCCGGCGGTTTGACGTTGCAATGGTCCAACGCCGAGCAGATAGTTTCGGGCGTCGATGACGTCTTCGACAGCTAGCGGGTCGCTGCGCACGTCCAATAATTCGAGTGCTGCGGTGATCGCCTCGACAGCGATTTCGGTGCGGAAACTGCCGCGCAAGGCGTAGGAGCCAGCATGCGTCAATGGGCTCATCGTCACGTGCGCACCGTAGGTGTAGCCGCGCTGTTCACGCAGCACGCGATTGACGCGGCTCAAGAAGCCGCCACCGATCGCCTGGACAGCTAGCTGGGTGGCTGACCAATTGGGGTGGCTACGGTCCAGCCCTGGCCCGCCAATACGGATCTGGGCCTGCGGTGCGTCGGGACGATCGACGATGAAGATTCGCCGTCCACTGTTCAGTTTCGGTTGGGAGACAGCGAGCCGCGTGTCGTTGACGGGCCAGCTCCCGAAGTGCTCGTCGATCAAGGCATCGACGTCTGCAGGCAACGCCCCCGCGAGGATCAAGGTGGCTTGCTGAGGCCGCCATAGCCGCTGATATTCGGCTCGCACAGCTGCGGGGGTCATCGCGTCCATGTTGGCTAGCGTCCCGCCGCTGGGCCGTGCTTGACGGTCATCGGCAGCATAGACGGCCTGCTTGAAGCCTCTTTCGACTGCGTGAGTCGGGTTGATCAGTTCTTGAGCGATTTCGCTGCGCCGAATCTCGATGCTGCGCTGCACGTCTTCATCGGTCAAAGCGGCCTGCTGGGCAGCTTCGGCGAGCAGGCCCAGGCCTCGCTCGAATCTGGTGACCGGCACCGTCAACGCCAACATTGACGCGGAATGTGTCACTCGGCCATCTAGCGCGGCGCCCTGGTCGTCCAGCGCTTCAGCAAAACTCGGTCCCGGATGATCAACAGTGCCGTCGGTGATGGTGTCCATGATCAACGAGGTGACACCCTCGATGGTCATCGGTTCGACAGCCAACGGAGTAGTGACGACCAGCTGCGCGCTGAGCAGATGTTGGCCAGGCAAATCGAATGCCCAAATCGTCAACCCATTGCTCAGTTGACGGTATTGGCAGCTCGGGAACGGATGCGGTTGCGCGGCAGCGACTGCCGGACGGGGGATCAAGGAACTGGTGGTCATGCTGGATCTCCGGCTTGATAGTGCAATTCAGCGCGAGCCTCAGGCGCCAGTACGTCGCGGACAGCCTGTGCGACATCAGCCTCATCGACGGCTTGGACGAGGGCGAGGAATTCGTTGATGCGTTCAACTTCACCAAATAGGGTCGCGAAACGTCCCATGTGGTCTGCGCGGGAACCGACGGTCGCCAATTCTGCTAGCCAGTCGCGTTCGAAGGCGGCCTTGACACGGTCCAATTCGGCTGCGCTTGGCCCATCGTCGCTGAGTTCGACTAGGGCAGCGACCATTTCGTCGCGAATGACGTTCAGGTCGGCGTCGTCGCTGGCGGCGGCTCGTAGCATGCCCAGTGAAGTGCCGCGAGTCAGTTCATAGTCGCCGCCGGCGACCGCATCACAGATTTCGAGGTCGCGCACCAGCCGACGATGCAGCCGAGACGATTCAGAGCCGGCCAGGAGCTCAAGGGCAATCTGGGCAGCTAGGTTTTCTGGATTGCGTCCGTCTGGGGTTCGCCAGGCGAGCGTCAACTGACCTCGGGGGACCGGCCGACTGATTGTCAGGCAGGGGATTCCACCATGTGGTGGCAGCGGCTCGGGTCGGGCGCTAGCCGGCATCGGATTAGGCCCCAGCGGGATTCGGCCCAGATATTTGTCGACCAGTTCGATCGTCGGCTGCACCTCGATTGGTCCGACGATGCTCAAGATCGCTGCGTCCGGGCGATACCAGCGATCGAAGAAGCCTTGCACGTCGGTCAAGCTAGCCGCGTCCAGATCGGCCATCGATCCGATGGTGGTGTGGCCATAGGGGTGATCGACGGGGAAGTTCTGCGTCATCATCAACTCGAGCAGATCGCCATAGGGCACATTGTCGTAGCGTTGCCGCTTCTCCTCCTTGACGACTTCGCGCTGAGTGTCCAAGTTTTCCTGGCTGACGTCCAAGCTGCCCAAGCGCTCAGCTTCCAGCCAAAGCGCCAGCTCCAGAGCTTCAGGAGGCACAGTCTCGAAATAATTCGTCCGGTCGAAGCTCGTCGTCGCATTTGCTTGCCCGCCGACCGCCTCTAGCGCAGCCAAATGTTCACCCGAGGCGACCTGCGCCGAGCCTTGAAACATCAGATGCTCAAAAAGATGCGCAAAGCCACTCTTGCCAGGTGCTTCGTCACCAGATCCGACTCGATACCAGATGTTGACAGCGACGGCGGTAGCTGCTGGATCGGGTTGAATCTGGACCTGCAGCTCGTTGTCGAGGGTTGCGGTGTGAATTGGATAGCGCAGCCCAGTGCTCGATCCGGTCATGACGGTCAGCCTAGCCCGGCGCACGCAAAGTTGGATCTGATGAGTGCATAGCTGCAGCTTTGGGAGGAACTAGGCGGATCGTAGAAAGTTTGATTCGGGCGGTGCTCCGCTGCGCACCGCCCGAGCTGAGGTTTGTTCCTCGCGGCGAGAGGAACTCAACAGGAGGCGTTCGAATCGGCCATGCCTGGCCGTGGCTGCGGGGCCGGTTCAAGCGATGTGATAATCATTCTCAAATAGGCGTCGCTTGTCAAGTACTGAGCCGCGCCCAGATATGGATGGTCACACCTGCAAGCCGAGCAGCGCGATGCCAGCGCGCACCAGGTGCTTTTCAGTGAACTTTCGACCCGGCAAGATCGGGTCGGGTTCTTTGACCAGATTCCCCAGTAGCGCGCCAAGCAGAATCGCGATCAAGAGCGCACTGACCGCGGACCAGGCGCGATTCAGCAACACCGACACGCCAGCACCCACCAGGCAAAGCGCTGAGCCCGGCAGCAATTTGAGCAGCCGCTGATCTAAGCTGTCGCGTCATGCGGCTGAGCAGGATGGGACATTCCGAGCCTTCCATGGATCGCCGTGAGATTGGTGATGCTGTCATAAAAGATTTTGGCCCCATAGCGGCATCTGCCAAAAGAACACGCACATCGACACACCACTTGCGGGCCAGGCAACGAAACTGACGAATGCGGCGGCGCAAGACACCTGACGGCATGACAAATGTCATGGCCAATTAGTGATTTTCGCTACTGGTCGACACTGCCGAGCTACAGCCAAGCTGGAGTCATGAACCAGACAGCAGCGGTGCAGCTGACGGGAGTGCACAAAGATTTCCGTGACGCCAAAGGCGGGGTAGTGCACGCGGTCAACGGCATCAATTTGACGATCCGGCCCGGCGAAATCGTCGCCTTCCTTGGGCCGAACGGAGCAGGCAAGACGACGACCCTAGACATGGTGCTTGGTCTCAGTGAACCGACGAGCGGCAGCGTCAGGACTCTTGGGTTGAAGCCTAGGGAAGCGATCTTGCAGGGCCGCGCTGGCGCGATGCTGCAAAGCGGTGGGCTGCTGCGCGATCTATCGGTGCAAGAGACCGTCGACATGATCGGCTCGACCTATCGAGGCAAGCGCATCGATCGAGACAGCATCCTAAAGCGCGCCGGACTGGAGCACATCGCGAGCCGCAAAGTCAGCAAGTGTTCTGGTGGTGAACAGCAGCGGCTGCGATTCGCGCTGGCGTTAATTCCCGATCCTGAGTTGCTGGTCTTGGACGAACCGACCGCTGGCATGGACGTCGCCGCCCGGCACGAGTTCTGGCAGGCGATGCAAGCCGAGGCGATTCATGGCCGCGCCGTCGTCTTCGCCACGCACTATCTTCAGGAAGCCGAAGATTTCGCAGCTCGCACGATCTTGATGGCCGCCGGGCAGATCATCGCGGACGGGCCGACCGAGCAGGTCCGTCAGCATGCCGGTGGACGACTGCTCAGCGCCGCGCTGTCAGCTGAGCGTCTTGAGGCTGTCGTCACGGGATTGCGAGACCGATTCCCCAATGCACAGGTCGATATCAAGCAAGATCGCCTAGAGATTCGCGGCGACGACACCGACGCAATCGCACGCCATCTGCTGACCGAAACCACCGCGACGGATTTGATCATCACTCGGCCATCGCTAGACGAAGCTTTCGTCACTATGACTCAGGCCGATCGGATACAGGGGGAGCAGAAATGAACCTGCGCTATCTCGGACTGGATCTAAAGCGCGTGCTGCGCGATCCGTCGAATATGTTCTTTTGTGCTGGTCTGCCGTTGATCTTGTATCTGGTCTTCAGCGGTCTGAACCCTGAATCCAGCGGAATGCTGGATTCAGGTCGCGGCAACCTGTCGATGTATCTGATGATCTCGATGGCCGCTTACGGGGCAGCGACGGCGACGTCGACTGTCGGGGGACTAGCGGGCGTGGAGAAGCTGCAAGGCTGGGGACGTCAACTCGGCCTGACGCCGATGACCGACGCGCAATTCGTCGCGCTCAAGACCGTATTGGGCATGATCATCGCAGCGCTCCCGATTAGTTTGATCTTCCTCACCGGCTTTCTCACCAACGCTGAAGCGACGCCGCAGACCTGGCTGATCAGTGCTGCGATCACCTGGGCCGGTTCCATGCTCTTCGCGCTCTATGGGCTGCTGGCGGCGCTGGCGTTCAAGAGTGAATCGGCGGTGGGCGCTGCTGGCGGCGTGCTGGTCGTACTGGGTTTCTTGGGCAACATGTTCATGCCATTGGGTGGCACGATGCTGCAGATTGCGCGGTTCACGCCCATGTACGGCTACGGTCAGTTGGCGCGCTATTTCCTGATGGACGGCGTCTTCTTCGACGGCACCAGCGGAACTGTGTTCACCGAGCCGCTGTGGATTCCGCTGACGAACCTGGTCGCTTGGATCGTGATCTTTGCGCTCGCTGCGGTGACTATCGTCCGTCGTAGTCGCGGACGGCAATAGTCTGAGGACAGCCGCCGCGAAGGGGGGGAGCAAGATGCGTCGCTGGTCGAAGGAGAGCATGCCTGCGCGGCTCAACGCGTCTTGCTGGATCTTGCTGCTGATCCCGATCTTGTTCGCGGTTTGGGAAGCTGGCGCGCCGACGTGGCTCAACTCGTTGCGCATCGTAGGCATCGTGATCTTCAGCGTCGGCTACGTCATCGGCTGCTTCTGGCTGTCAGACGAAGCAATGATAAGCCCGCGCTTAAGCCGCGAAGTGGTGATCTTCTTGGCCGTCTTAGTGATCTTGATGCTCGCCAATGTGCCATTGCTCGGGGCGCAGGTGTTCGTCTTCACGCCCTATCTCGCGGCCGTCGCGATCTGGACGTTTCCACTGGTCATCGGCGTCCCGCTGGCCTTGGTGCTGTTTATTGTGCAGATCACGACGAATCATTTCGTAGAGATTCCGCTTGGCTTATTGATCGCCACCGGCATGGTCGTCATGTTCAACACGTTGAGTCGACTCGCCCGCGATCAAGGCGCGCGCCATGAGCAAGAGGCTCGTCAGCAGGCGATGTTGGCAGAACGTGAACGGGTCGCCCGGGACGTGCATGACGTGCTTGGCCATTCGCTGACCGCGATCAGCGTCAAGGCTGATTTGGCCTGCAAGCTAGCGCAGCGTGATCCGGCCGCGGCTGCCCAGCAGATGGCCGAGGTGCATGATCTGTCGCGCGCGGCGTTGGCCGAGGTTCGGGAGACTGTGGCTGGCTTGCGGGTCGCGCGTCTGGACGACGAGCTGATCGCCGCGCAGGCATCGTTGGCGGACGCGGGCATCGTCGCCCACATCAATGGTGAAGTGCGCGACGTCGACCCCAGTCATCGGATCGCGGGGGCTTGGGCGCTGCGGGAGCTCGTCACCAACGTAATTAGGCATAGCGGCGCTAAATCATGCACCATCACGTTGCGCAGCGACGGCCTGGAGGTCGCTGACGACGGGGTCGGCTTGACGAAGCTGATCGAGGGCAACGGCTTGCGTGGGCTGCGGGAACGCATCAGCGCTGCTGGTGGCCGGGTCGACATCGGGCCGACCAGCGTCAATGTCATCATGGGGACGCTATGACGATTCGGATTTTGCTCGCTGATGACCAGGCGCTGGTTCGCGGAGCGCTCGCTGCGCTGTTGAACTTGGAGCCAGATCTGCAGGTCGTCGCAGAGGTGGGACGCGGTGACGAGGTGCTCGATGCTGCTCGGCAGGGCGTAGATGTTTGCGTCCTGGACATCGAAATGCCTGGTCAAGACGGGATTGGAGCCTGCCAGCAGATCGTCAGCCAGTTGCCGGACGTCAAGGTCTTGATCGTGACGACCTTCGCTCGGCCGGGTTATTTGCGGCGCGCGCTGGAGGCCGGCGCGCTGGGCTATGTCGTCAAAGACACCCCAGCCGAGCAGCTCGCCGAAGCTGTCCGCAGGGTGCATGCGGGGGAGCGCGTCATCGATCCGACGCTGGCGGGCGAAGCGCTCAGCCTGGCCGAAAATCCATTGACCGAACGTGAGCAAGACGTCTTGCGGGCGGCGTTGAGCGGCGCGACCGTCCACGACATAGCGGCTAGGGTCCACCTATCAGAGGGCACGGTGCGGAACTATTTATCGTCAGCGATCGCCAAGACGGGCGCGGCGACTCGCGTCGAAGCCGCGCAACGGGCGAGCGCTAACGGCTGGCTGTGAACTGGTCGAGATTGAACGGCAGCTGACGCATAAAAAACCGGCTGAGGAACTCGTCCTCAGCCGGTAATTAGTAGCGGGGACAGGATTTGAACCTGTGACCTCTGGGTTATGAGCCCAGCGAGCTACCGAGCTGCTCCACCCCGCGTCGCTCGTCTTACTTTAATAGGCAGATCTCGTTAACCCAAATTTTGCCTTCGCCAACCGGCCCGCAGCTGGTATGCCAGAGCATGTTTCAGCCTCGGACGCCCAGCAGCACAGCGAAGCATGCTGGCTAGGATGGTGGTCCGTGAAGGCACTGCTATTGGAGAATATTCACCCCGAAGCGACCCGGATCTTGACCAAGGCCGGCTACGAAGTCGAAAACCGCTCGACTGCCCTCGAGGGTGACGAACTCGTCGAGGCGCTAGACGGCGTCTCCTTGCTCGGCATCCGCTCTCGCACCCAGGTCACCGAAGACGTGTTAGCGGGCGCTCCCGAATCACTCCAAGCAGTGGGCGCCTTCAGCATCGGCACCAATCAGATCGCTTTGACCGCTGCTGCAGAACGTGGCATCGCGTGCTTCAACGCGCCGTATTCAAATACTCGTTCGGTCGTCGAATTGGTGATGGCCGAGATCATCTCGCTGGCCCGTCATCTGACCGACAAGAACATGCAGATGCATCAGGGGGTCTGGGAAAAATCCGCAACCGGTTCCCACGAGGTACGCGGTCGTAGCCTGGGCATCGTCGGTTACGGCAATATCGGTTCCCAGCTGTCGATCTTGGCCGAAGCCTTCGGCATGCAGGTCTATTTCTATGACATCGTCGACCGGCTAGCGTTAGGCAATGCGCGCCGCTGCGGATCGCTCGAAGAGCTGCTGGGCACCGTCGAGACCGTCAGCTTGCACGTCGACGGCAGGCCAGAAAACAAGCTGCTATTCGGCGCCGAGCAATTCGACATGATGCGGCCGCGGTCGCTGTTCTTGAACCTCTGCCGGGGCTTCGTCGTCGACGAGGAGGCGCTGGCCGAACGGATCCAGTCTGGACACATCGCCGGCGCAGCGCTAGACGTCTTCAACACCGAACCCAAGCAGACCGGCGACCCCTTCGTTTCGGTCTTGCAGGGGCTGCCGAATGTCATCTTGACCCCGCACGTCGGTGGGTCGACCCAAGAGGCCCAGACGGACATCGGGCGTTTCGTGTCAGGTAAGCTCGCCGATTACATGGCAACTGGCGCAACGACTATGAGCGTCAACATGCCGGTGGTCGCGCCGCCGGTTCGTGAAGGCCACCGCGTCGTACACATCCACCAGAATGTGCCTGGCGTCTTGGCAGATCTGAACTCGGTGCTCAGCGCGCATCAGGCCAATATCGCGTTCCAGTCGCTAGCCACGCGCGGCAACGTCGGTTACGTCGTCACTGACGTCACCGGCGCCGAGCCAGGACTCATCGACGACATGCGCAAGGTCAAGAACACCATCCGGGTGCGTACCATCGACTGACGCGATCGCCGCCGCGACTAGGTCTTTTGCCCGATCAGCTGTCTCGAGCCGCTAGCCGCTGGACGATTTCGTCATGCAAGAACCCATTGGTGCAGATCGCGCCTGGGCCGACCGGGCCGGCTTGGCCGTCGAGATTGGTGAACCGTCCGCCAGCTTCGCGGACGATGACGTCCAAAGCTGCCATGTCGTAAAGCTCGAGTTCTGGCTCGCAGGCGACGTCGACGCCACCTTCAGCGACCAGCATGTAGCTCCAAAAATCGCCGAATGCGCGGGTGCGTCCCGCGTCGCGCAGCAGGTCTACGAAACCTTGCCCGCGAGCGGTGGCGACCCAGCCGCCCACCGACGAATAGGAGAAAAAAGCGTCCTCGACCTTCCGCACGCCTGAGACCTGCAATTGACTCGCTTTGAACATATTGCGGCCTGTCCAAGCGCCTTCACCTTCGGCTGCCCACCAGCGGCGGCCCAACAACGGCGCGCTCACGACTCCGACGCGGACGATGCCGTCTACCATCAAAGCGATCAGCGTCGCCCAGACTGGTACCCCGCGCACATAGTTCGCGGTGCCATCGATCGGGTCGATGACCCAGCGTCGATTGCTTGAGCCGGTGTCGGCCATCTCTTCGCCGTGCACCGCGTCACGGGGACGTGCTGAGGCCAACGTCTTACGGATGGCAGCCTCGATGGCCTGATCAGCGTCACTGACCGCAGTGTGATCAGCCTTGGTCGTCACCTTCAGATCTTGGGCACGAAAACGCGCCTCAGAGATCGAATCGGCATTGTCCGCCAGCAGATGCGCCAGGCGCAGGTCGTCGACATATCCAGCCATGACCATGAGCCTATTCGTAGCTCGTTTCAGCCTCGTGTAACGCGGCCAGAATGCGACGCAAAGATTCCAGGCGTGCGGCATCCAGCTCGCCGCGGGCTAGCGCGTCATCGAGGCCGCATTCGGGTTCGTCAGCTAGATGCGTGCAACCGCGCGGGCAATCCTCGATGGCATCGGCGACGGCCGGGAAGACGGCCAAGATTCGGTCCGCGGTGACGTGACTTAGCCCAAATGAACGCACGCCGGGAGTGTCGATCGCCCATCCAGGCCGAGCAGGCAGCTTCAAAGCGATCGCAGAGGTTGATGTATGCCGTCCGCGGCCGGTCGACTCGCTGACGTGGCTCGTCGCCCGATTCGCGTCGGGAATGATGCGATTGATCAGCGTCGACTTGCCGACGCCTGAATGACCGACCAGGACCGTGACGTGCCCGGTCAGCAACTCCTCGATTTCGGAGACATCGGCCCGCGGTTCAGTCACGACGATCGGCACATTCAGCGGCTGATATGCGGCCAGCAGCTCGTCAGGGCTAGCTAAATCAGCTTTCGTCAGGCACAAGATGGGTTGTAGACCAGCGTCATAGGCGGCGATCAACAGCCGATCGATCATGCCTTGGCGCGGTGGCGGATCGGCAAGCGCGGTGACGATCATCAGCTGATCCGCGTTGGCGACCATCGGTCGTTCGGTGGAATCGTTATCGTCAGCCGAACGCATCAAGACCGTCGTGCGCGGCTCAACTTCGACGATGCGAGCCAGCGTGCCCTCGTCGCCGCTAATGTCGCCGACGAGTTTGGCGACGTCACCGACGATGACGCCCTTGCGTCCCAATTGACGAGCTTTGGCGGCAGTCAGCTCCACTGCGCCGTCGCTGTCGTCTTCGATTAGACAGCGGTAACGTCCCCGGTCGACAGTGATGACCCGTCCCACCTCAGCATCGGAATAGTCCGGACGATCTTTGGTGCGCGGTCTAGTGCGTCGCGCAGGTCGGGCGAAAGCTCGATCGTCAACTTCCAGATCCCGGCCAGCAGCTCCGGTCAATTTGGGACTCATCGCTGCTCCAACATGCGCGTCCAGCGGGCTACGAAATCAGGCATCGTCTTCGTGACGACGGTGACGTCGTCCAAAATCAGGCCCGGGGTGCGCAGCCCCAAGAGGGCGCCGAGATGGGCCATGCGATGGTCGGCATAGGTCTTGAAATCCCTAGTTGGTTCGAGCTTTGGGTCTAGGCCGCGGCCCATGATGCGCAATCCGTCAGCAGTCTCGGTGACGGCTACTCCCAACGCCGCCAACTCGGCAGCTATCGCAGCGAGGCGGTCAGTCTCGTGGCCGCGAATGTGTGCGACGCCGCGGATCGTCGTGACGCCCTCAGCAAAGACCGCCAGCCCAGCGACTACCGGGGTCAGCTCGCTAGCGGCATGCAGGTCAATATCGACACCGGCCAAATGCTCACCCGCCGAGACGAGGAGTCTGTCCTCGGATAATTCCGGGTGCGCGCCCATTTGCTCCAGCACATCGCGAATCAGGTTTCCCGGCTGGACGGAATGGGTGGGCCAAGCAGGCACCCTCACTGATCCTCCGCTGACGACTCCTGCTGCCAGGAATGCCGCTGCATTGGTCAAGTCCGGTTCGATGATCTGATCGAGCGCAGCGATCTTGCCCGGCTGCACCGTCCAGGTCATCGCTTCCCGCTCGACGCTGACGCCCCGGGCAGTCAACATCTGCTCGGTCATCTCGATGTGCGGCAAGGACGGTACCGAACTGCCGACATGCGAAAGCCGTAGTCCGCTCGGATAGCGTGCTGCTGCCAAGAGCAGCGCGGAAATGAATTGGCTGGACGCAGACGAATCGATCTCGACTGCTGGACCGCCAAGCTGTGCTGGCGCGCTGAGCGTCAACGGCAAGCGGTCAGCGTCGACTTGAACACCCAGCTGGGCGAGCCCATCCAATAGCGGGGCTAGGGGACGTTGCGAGGCGTGCGGGTCGCCGAAAAACTTTGTGGTGCCCGGCGCCAAAGCAGCGAGCGCCGGCAAGAAACGCATGACGGTGCCGGCTAGCCCGCAGTCAATTCCGGCAGGCACCGGGCTGAACTGATCCGGGGGATTGATCTGCGCTTGCTCGGCGTCGACTTCGATTTCGACGCCGAGTTGCCGCAGCCCAGCGATCATCAATTCGGTGTCGCGCGCTGCCAGCAGCCCAGAAAGCTTCGACGGACCGTCGGCTAGGGCAGCCAATACGAGCGCACGGTTCGACTCAGACTTAGACCCCGGCACCGGACAGGTCGCGCGTAATTGCCCGCGCAGTTGGGCAGCCGCCCACCGCGGCGCAGCCACGTGGTTAGCCGGAGCCCCCAGCGTCGGGGACTCCGGCGTGCCGTTTAGCGAGCTCAGTTGAGCGCCTTCTTAGCTTTGCGCTCAGCCTTCTTGGCGGCCTTCTTCGCCTTGCGAGAGACGTCATTGACGCCGCTCTCGATGTTGTTCTTGGCCACCTTGACGCCGTGCTGCGCGCGCCAACCAAGTGACGGGTTGCCGTGCGTATCACCGGTGGCGACCAGCGCACCACCAGTCAGCGCCAGCGCACCGATCAGGTCATTGTTGCGGTCATCGACCAGCGCAGAGATGACCTTCGGCACGGCGGTGCCCAGCAGGATCAAAGCGCCGGCACGACGCAGCCAGCCAGTCGCGTACAACGCGCCGCCGAGGACTTCGGCGCCACCCTGGATCTTCGCCCAGCTATTGGCGTCTTCAGGCAGCACATCAGAAATTTCGTTCGGCAAGATGCCCTTGACAGCCGGCAGTACGGCGCTGACGACGGGGTCAGCGGCTGACTCAGCCTTTTCCGAAGTGAGCATCTTGACGCCGTCGACGATGAACGCAGACGCAAATAGGGTACGTCCGAGGAATCTAAACAAAGCCATATCCCATTCTTACCGCTAAATGACGGCCAGCGGGGGTAAAACGGTCCATCCATAGCCTTTCGCCTGACCTGCGCGGACGATTCGGGCTGCCCTGAGCCTTGGGCAGCTGAATATCATTGCGGCCATGTGTGGCCGTTATGCAGCTTCGACGCCGGCGAGCAAACTCATCGAGATCTTCGACGCTGAACTCGACCCGCGCGAAAATGCAGACAGCACGGCCGGGCTAGACGGGCTTGCGCAGTGGACGCAGCCGCGCTGGAATATCGCGCCTACTGATCAGGTCGCCGCCATCATCGAACGGGAGCGTGCCGACCAGATCGCTCGGCTATTGGTCGGACTTCGTTGGGGTCTGGTGCCGAGCTGGTCGAAGGATCCGCACACAGCGGCCAAGATGATCAACGCACGCGCTGAGACCGTCGCAACGAAACCCGCATACCGCAAAGCCTTCGCTGCCCGCCGCTGCCTGATCCCAGCTGACGGATATTACGAGTGGCAGACGATCGCCGAACCCGGCGGCATCAAACGCGCCCGGCCGCGCAAACAGCCGTACTTCATTTCGCCAAAATCGGGTCTGATGGCGATGGCTGGCATCTACGAATTTTGGCGCGATCCTGCAGCCTTCGACACCGATCCCTGGCTGGTCAGTTGCTCGATCATCACCACCTCGGCCAGCGATGATCTGGGCATCATCCACGACCGGATGCCGGTCCAGATTCGTCCGGAAAATTGGGACGCCTGGCTGAATCCCGAGCTGACAAATCCCGAGCAAGCACGCGCGCTGATGTGGTTTCCCGAACCCGGTGCGATGCACGCCCATCCGGTCTCGAGCGCAGTCAACTCGGTGCGAAATGACGGAGCCGAACTCGTCGCGGCGCTGTCTGAAAGCCCCAGTGGGAATAAAAGCGGCCGGCGATAGGTTCGCCTTGATGTGCAAGGACTCGCGACTCAGGGGCGTCAGAACGATCTGACGCGGAAGTTGGCGCGCCCGCAGGTCGCCACCGCGCGGGTCTTGGGTGAGCGGGGCAGCAAAATGCCGCATTGGGCAGCTGCAGCGGTAGGCTCGAAGGAAATGACTACCGACATTTCTCGCGAGGATCAAAGCCTCGATGTGACGGTCGACCAGGACGAACTGGCTCGAGCCGACGCCCCAGATGTGCGTGCGGAAGAAAGCCCAGCCGATCGCGCTGCCCGTTTTGAGCGTGACGCGCTGGAATATTTGGATCAGCTCTATGGTGCTGCGCTGCGCATGACGCGTAATCCGCAAGATGCCGAAGATCTGGTCCAAGAGACTTACGCGAAAGCATTCAGCGCATTCCACCAGTTCAAGCCAGGCACGAATTTGAAGGCCTGGCTCTATCGGATTTTGACCAATACCTATATCAACATCTATCGAAAAGCTCAGCGTCAGCCGCAAATCGGTGGCGGGGAGAATGTCGAAGATTGGCAGCTAGCCGCGGCCGCGTCGCACGATTCGACGGGTCTGCTGAGCGCCGAGGTAGAGGCACTGAACAACATTCCAGACGAGGCGGTCGTCGCGGCTTTGGAATCGCTTTCCCCAGAGTTTCGCGAAGCGGTGTTATTGGCTGACGTCGAAGGCTTCTCGTACAAAGAGATCGCCGACATCATGGGCACCCCGATCGGCACCGTCATGAGTCGATTGAATCGCGGACGCAAGCAGCTGCGGGTCTTGCTAGCAGATCGGGCCGCCGAACTCGGCATCGGGGGAGGGGCTGACAATGACTGACGAGAATCTCGACCGCGCCATGGCTGACAGCGAGCTATGCTGTGAATCGGCGCTGCATATTGCGCACGCCTTCTTGCGCGGCGATCTACCCGAGGTCTCGGCCGGACAGGTACGTCAACACTTGTTGGCTTGTGAGCATTGCATGGATGACTTTGACGTCGAAATGCTGTTGACGCAGATCCTGCAGCGCTGCGCGCCACGACCTGCCGCGCCGGCGACGCTGCGCGCCCGGATCGTGCAAATGCACGTCACCTGGGAGCGCTGACACGACTAAAAAGCCCGGCCTACGCGGATGCGTAGACCGGACCTTTTGAAAGCTCGAATCAACCAGGCTATGGCCGAATGCAGCTAGCGGTGCCAGCCGTCACTGTGGGCGCTTGCCGTGGTTGGCCGAATTCTTGCGACGTGCGCGACGCTTACGTCCTCGCTTACCCATGTCGACCTCCTGTAATTGGCGCAGTCGTCAATTTTGCCAGCCGGCAGCGAAACTCTCAAACTTCGGGTCCGCTAAAGCTAAGCGAACCCGGCCCTCGACGCGACAACTAGGCAGACGTAGCACCTAATTTCAGCGTCCGACTGTAACCGTGCCGACTGGTCAATTCATCGGCAGACTTGCAATGCTAACCCGGCGTGGCCCGGCAGCTAATCTTGGTCTGTGGCGACGATGCAGCAGGTCTTGAATGAGCACACCGACCTTTCAACAGCCGAACGGGCTTGGTTGGAGGCATTGGTACGCGAATGGCAGCCGCTAGCAGACGTCAGCTTCGCAGACCTGGTGTTGTGGGTGCCCGACGTCGATGAGAACGTCTTTTGGGCGGCCGCTCAGGTGCGTCCCAACACGGGGCCGACTGCATTGGAAGAAGACGTCGTCGGAGAAGACATCAGCTACGATCCGGAGGCGCTGGTCACCAGCGCATTTCTCGGCCAAGAGATCATCTCGACCAGCGATCACAACCTTTCGGCAGGGATCCCCGTCGCAGTCCAGGCAATTCCCGTGGTTCGAAATGATCGAGTCATCGCGATCGTCGAAAAGCACACCAACGAGATGGGGGTGCGCGCCCCGGGAGCTTTAGAGGATGCCTATCTAGACGCTGCTGAAATGCTGACGAACATGCTGTGGCGAGGCGAATATCCCGTCACACCGCGCAGCGATCCGACGATGTCTCCTCGCGTCGGCGACGGTTTGGTGCTGCTGGATAGCGGCGGACGGATCCGGTACGCGAGCCCAAACGCGGTCTCTGCCTGGCGTCAGCTCGGTGGCACGCTAGATCTGCACGGCGAAGAACTGCGGGACTTGCTGCTGTCGATAAGTGTCTCCGCGACGCCCGCCGAACATTCCACGGTCTCTCTAGAAAGACCGAGCGAATTCAGCCTGGAAACCGTTGACACCGCGGTCCGGCTGCGCGTCATGCCGCTGCGTACCGGTGAACGCCAAGGCACGTTGGTGTTGTGCCGCGACATCTCCGACATCCGTGATCGCGACCGCGAACTGGTCAACAAAGACGCGACGATCCGCGAGATCCATCACCGGGTGAAAAACAATCTGCAGACCGTCGCGGCACTGCTGCGGCTGCAATCACGTCGCGCCGAATCAGCGAAGGCACGCGATGCGTTGAGCGACGCCAATCGCCGCGTGCAATCCATCGCGAAGGTGCATGAGATTTTGTCGCAATCCTTTGACGAGCAGGTCGAGTTCGATCAGATCGCAGACCAGATCTTGCAGATGGTCGGCGATGTGGCAGCTAGCCGTGGTTCAGTGCACGCCTGGCGGGAAGGGTCCTTTGGACTGATCTCAGCCGAATCTGCGACCGCCCTATCTTTGGTCATGACCGAGCTGTGTCAAAACGGTATCGAGCACGGTCTGCGCTCCGGCTCTGGGGAGCTGGTGGTGTGCGTCACCGGAGATAAAGACAAGCTGTGTTTAGAAGTCATCGATAATGGCAAAGGCCTACCAGCAGATTTTTCGGTGGACGATACTTCGTCGCTTGGCCTGTCGATCGTCCGGACATTAGTGCAGGACCTCGACGGCGAATTTGAGATCGTCGATAACGATCAGAATGCGCCATTTGGTAGCGGTGCGACGGCTCGGGTGACTTTGCCGCGGCAGCCAAATAAGGGCGTCAACGAGTTGTATTGACGGCAGCTCGCGTCGCGATTTTGAGCTGACGAGCGTCCTGATAGTTGCGCGTGAAGTACCACAGCAGCTAGCACACGATTAGATGCCAGCAGTGTTGACGCGCGTGATCTTGGCTAGTCAGGAGTTCTTAGCGCGCAGCCGTGAGCGGGCAGCGCGGCGCTTCATCGCGCGACGTTCGTCCTCCGACAAGCCGCCCCACACGCCGTGGTCTTGACCATTTTCCAGGGCCCAAGCCAGGCACTGCTCACGAACTTCACAGCGTGCGCACACTCGTTTGGCCTGCTCGACTTGCGCCAGGGCAGGGCCAGTGACCCCGATTGGAAAGAACAACTCGGGATCTTCATCGAGACATGCAGCGCGGTGCCGCCAGTCCATCGGCAATGACTCCTTAAAAAATTCGTGACGGTTTCAGTCAGCCGCGTGCCTTCGTCGGCTTTGCATCCGAAGACAGGCAAGAAAACTTAGGCCAGTCATCAAGCTTGCCACGCCCGCCAAGGGCTTGTTCAAGATTTGGCAATCTTGGGTTATCCAATCGTTGCAATCAGCATCGCTAAATTCCTGTCGCCACGCGCGAGTTAGAGCGTTTTTTATCCTCCGAACGGCAAGGGCGCCAGGCCTTTAATGCCCGGGTGGGCCGCGTACAGCGAGCCAGCAGCGGGTTCTTCCTGGGGGTCCAGACCCTCTCGTGAGGTAGTTACGTACAAGGTGTCCAGGTCTGGACCGCCAAAGGTGCAGGCGGTGGTCTGTCGGACCGGAAATTCTATGATCTCGTCGAGCTTTCCGTCGCTGTCATAGCGACGGATGGCATTGGCTTTGTTCATCGCCACCCAAACGCCCCCTTCCACATCGACGCACAATCCGTCCGGACGTCCCTCACCATCGACGAATTGGACGAACGGACGCCGATTGTGCAAACCGCTTTGCGCGTCATAATCGAAGACATCGGTACGCATCGTCTCGGTGTCGTTGTAGTAAGCGAGTTTGCCGTCCGGGCTGAAGGCGATGCCGTTAGAGGTCGTGACATCGCCGAACAGCTGGCGGGGTTGTGCCTGCCCGGCTGCCTCATCGGCTTCGATGCAATAGAACGCAGCTTCACCGACAGCCTTTTGCCAGGCCATGTTGCCGATGTAGAAACGCCCGTCTGGGTCGCAGCCCCCTTCATTGAAGCGGAATCGCTGCTCGATGAAGGTCTCGGTGATCGGACGAATATCAGACAGATCCTCTTTGTCGGCGATAGCTATATCACGAGTCCGCGCAATGATCGCGCCGCCTGTTGCGCGCGGCCGCAAACAGGCGACGACATCCGCGCCTACGTCGATGCGTCCGTGGCTGCCGTCCAGATTGAGCGCGATCACTTGACCGGCGAGCATGTCGAGGAAACGTAGTTGACGGGTCGCCGTCCACCACACCGGGCCTTCACCGTGATAAGCCAGCGAGTCGGTTACACGTTCACTACGAATGCTCATGCCCGCCAGCCTAGGCGAGATCAGCCAGCCTTACAGGTTTGTGCTGAAGGCTCTGTCGATCAGTTCGGATTGCTCGGTGGTGTGGATCTTGTGCGATCCAGTCGAGGTGGACGCGCTCGGCGGGCGGGTCACCGGGACCATGGTGAACTTGTCACCGATCCGTGCCCGGACCGCGGGCTCCAGATGCAGCTTGAAGAATTCCCAAGCGCCCTGGTTTTCAGGTTCCTCTTGCACCCAGCGCACCTCGACGTCACCGAACTGCGACAAGATTTCAGCCAGTGCCTCGTCGGCGAGCGGATAGAGCCGTTCCACCGCGACGATCGCGACCTGCTCGGTGAGCCCGCGTTCGGCACGGGCTTTGACCAGGTCCCAGCGCAGCTTGCCAGCGCACAACAGCACCGTGGTGACCTTGCTCGGATCCTTGATCTCCGGATCAGGCAGCGCGGGACGCCACTTGTTATCGCCGACGAAATCAGCCGGCGACGAAATCGCCAACTTGTTACGCAGCATCGACTTCGGCGTCATGACGACCAGCGGACGGTGCCAGTTGACTTGCACGTGCTGGCGCAGCAAGTGGAAATAGCTGGCCGGCGTGCTGGGCATACAGACCGCCATATTGTCTTCGCAGCAGGCCTGCAAGAAACGCTCTGGGCGAGCCGACGAGTGGTCTGGGCCGGCGCCTTCGTAACCATGCGGCAACAGCAGCACGACGCCAGATTTTTGCGTCCACTTCGGGTTTCCTGAAGAAATGAACTCATCGACGATCGTCTGTGCGCCGTTATAGAAGTCGCCGTACTGGGCTTCCCAACAGACCAGGGAATCGGGTGCGGCCACTGAATAGCCATACTCGAAGCCCATGACGCCGTACTCGCTGAGCAGTGAGTCGTAAATGTCGAATGGCGCTTGGTCGTCGGTGAGATGTTTCAGCGGCACCCAAGCTTCATTGGTGGCGCGGTCGACGACGGCTCCGAAACGCTGGCTGAAGGTGCCACGGCGGGCGTCTTGACCGCTGATGCGCACGCGATGGCCGTCCATCAATAGCGAGCCGAAAGCCAAGATTTCCGCGGTCGCCCAGTCAATCGGGCCGTTCTTGATCGCGTCGGCGCGACGCTCCAATTGTGGCGCGACCTTCGGGTGCAGGTTGAAGCCCTCGGGGAACTTCGAATAGACGTCTGCGACCTTGCCCATCGCTTCGGGGGTGATCGCAGTGCCCAACGGACGGTCTGGCTTGTCAGGATAGTTCGGCACCATCCGATAGGGCTCAGCTTCACGTGGCACGTCTGGGTTGCGCACGTTAGCGAAGACCTCTTCGAGACGATCCCGGAAGCGGTTGACGGCCTGTTCGGCGTCTTCCAGCGAGATGTCGCCACGACCGATCAGCGATTCGGTGTAGATCTTGCGTACCGGACGCTTCTTTTCGATTAGGTCGTACATCAACGGCTGGGTGAAGCTCGGATCGTCACCCTCGTTGTGGCCGCGGCGACGGTAGCAAAGCATGTCAATGACGACATCCTTTTTGAATTCCCTGCGGAAATCGAAGGCTATCTCGGCAGCCAGCGCGCAGGCGTCTGGATCGTCACCGTTGACGTGCAAGATCGGCGCCTGCACGGCCTTGGCGACGTCAGTGGCGTAGGTCGAGCTGCGGGCGTCGATCGGGCCGGTGGTGAAACCAATCTGGTTGTTGACCACCAAGTGGATCGTGCCGCCGACGGTGTAGGCGCGCAGTTGGCTCATCTGCAAGGTCTCATAGACGATGCCCTGGCCGGCAAACGCAGCATCACCGTGCATCAGCACCGGCAAGACCCGGAACTCTGCCGGATTAGGCAGCTGATCATTCTTAGCCCGGGCAATACCGATCAAGACAGGATTGACCGCTTCTAGGTGCGACGGATTAGCCGCCACCGAGGCCAAGACGCTATTGCCAGTCTGCGCAGTGTATTGGCCTTGCGAGCCGAGGTGATATTTGACGTCACCAGAAATCTTGTCGTCATCCATCCGGTTATCGAATTCCCGGAAAATATCGGAATAGAGCTTGCCGACGATATTTGCCAAGACATTCAATCGGCCCCGGTGTGGCATGCCGATTGCCACCTCGGCAAAATCAGCATTAGCTGCCTTTTCGCACAATTCGCTGAGCACGACTAGCGCAGATTCGGCACCTTCCATGGAAAACCGGGTCTGGCCAACGTATTTAGTTTGCAAGAAGGTCTCGAATACTTCTGCTTCGGAAAGTTCGTTGAGGATACGCATGTGATCCTCGTGCGAACGCGGCTCGTGAGCCCGCTCGATGCGGTCTTGGATCCACTTACGCTGCGCCGGATCTTGCAGGTGCATGTATTCAATGCCCAGCGTATGCGCATAGGAATCGCGCAAGATGTCCAATACTTGACGCAATTTGAGTTTCTGGAATTCTTTGCCAGCCAAATTCGCGACCGGAAATTCGCGTTCTAGATCCCACAGCGTCAAACCATGGGTCTCCATTTCCAGGTCTGGGTGGCTGCGCATCCGATATTCCAACGGATCAACGTCAGATTGTAAATGGCCAAAATTACGGTACGCATTTACCAGGCTGTGCACACGCGCGTCACGAGACGGTTGACGATTACCGGGCACAATGTCGCGCGCCCATTTGATCGGCGGATAGGGGATCCGCAGCGCTTCAAAAATGGATTCATAGAAGCCAAATTCGCCCAGCAATAATTGGTGAATCCGCTTCAAGAATTCGCCACTCTGCGCGCCTTGAATGACGCGGTGATCATAGGTCGAGGTCAAGGTGCAGGTCTTGGAGACCGCCTGCCTGGTCAGAGCTTCTTCGCTGGCACCTTCGAACTCGGCTGGATAGTCGATCGAGCCGACACCTAAGATGACGCCCTGGCCGCTCATCAGCCGCGGCACCGACATATTGGTACCGATGCCGCCGGGGTTTGTAATGGACGCCGTCGTCCCAGCGAAATCGTCGATGGTCAGCTCGCCATTGCGAGCTTTGCGCACCAATTGCTCGTAGCCGACATAGAACTGTGCGAAATTGAGCCGCTCGCAGTTCTTGACGCAGGGCACCAGCAGTTGACGCACACCCTTGTTTTCGACGTCGATCGCGATACCGAGGTTGATGGTCTGGTTTTGCACCAGGGTCGGCTTGCCGTCGGTCTCGGCGTAGCTGACGTTCATTTCCGGCAACGCTTCCATCGCCTTGACCATCGCGTAAGCGATGATGTGGGTGAAACTCACCTTGCCGCCGCGGCTTCGGCGCAAGAAGTTGTTGATCGTCGCACGATTCTCGATGACCAGCTTCATCGGCACTGCGCGCACCGAGGTCGCCGTCGGCACCGTCAGCGAGGCCTCCATGTTCTTGGCAGTACGCATCGGCGCGCCCCGCAGCACATTGCGGACGGGCTCAATATTTTCCAGATCCGGCCGCACGAAGGGATTGGGCACATCTGGTCCAAGTGGCGATACCGCGCCTGGTTGGGACGGGGATTCGGTGCGTACCTCGACTCGTTCGACGGTCGGCGTCGTGGACGGGGCGGTCGGCGCCTGCGGAGTCTGTTGACGGGGCTCGTCAGCGACCGGCTTGGTGGGGGCCGGAGTGCTGGCCGGCGCGGCGGCTGGAGCCGGGCTCTGGTCTTTGGTCGCGGTGGACTGCGTAGCTTTAGCGCTGGTGGTCGGTTCGCTAGCCGGACGTGCAGCAGCGGGCGCGGGTTGGGTCTGCGCCTTGGTCACTTTGATGTCGTCGTCGGCCATCAGATGCTTGTCGGACTTGCTGAAAAACTCGCGCCAGGTGGTTGGCACCGATTCTGGATCGGACTGGAAACGCTCGCGCATTTCTTCGATGAGCCAGTTGTTAGCGCCGAAATCGTCATTAGTGGACATGATGGCGTGGCTGCTCGCCACTTCCCCTTCTTCCTCGGTACGTCATTGGCCGATGAGGACGGCTAACAAGACTTTAGACGTACCGAGACGAAATATCACGCTCGACGCGAAGGTGCTTGTCTGGCCGCAGACTTTTGTCGAAGGTCGTTTAGTTTGCCCCTATCTAGGCGGTCATTTTTGGAGCTTTCGGACGGTTCTTCAGGGACGATTTTGTCTTCGATGTCCAGGTCAAAATCAGCAGAATCAACCGGCTCAGCTGCATTCTTGGCGAGGCCTACCTGCCAGGCTGCCACGATAGCCAAGATGACGCTGACTACGACTGCGATGATGACCAGCACATTGCGCAGCACCAAGATGCGGGTGGCTTGCTCGGTGGGCGCGCCAATGATCTCGCCGTAATGCAGCGGATAGATCCAACGCGTCAGACCAGCGATTATCAAACCAAGTCCCGCGATCAAGATCTGGGCGGCCTGTTGCAGGCGGCCGCCGCGCAACGTCACCATCACCGCCAACGGTCCAGCGAACCAGATCAGATATTGCGGGCTGAACGTCTTGTTAGCTACTAAGGTCGCCAACATCAAGGCGACCACAGCCAAGACCGCCGCATGCCAGTGCTGGCTGTCGCCGTCCTTGAGTTCCGCATTTTGCCGGGAATGGCCCGGCAGGCCGACCCCGCCCAAGGCGATGAGCCAGCCAAAGAGCAATGCCAAGGCCAAGACCGCCAGCATCGAATGATCTGCCCACTGCGTGAGTCGATCGACGCCTGGACCGTAGACCTCGTAGGCGTTGTAATTAGAAAACTCGACTCGATAGTCGCCACTCTGCGAGCCAAACATCCGTCGCCACATCGGCACCGTCGCCCAGATTGACTCGCAGTGTAAGCCGCGATCGGACTGCCAGGTGAGCGGCGAAATCGAGCGAGACCAGCCTGCGAAGAGCAGCGATGAGAGCCCAAGTGCGCCCCCAGCGATCAGGAATCCTAGGCCCCGACTTTTGCCGCGTGCGGAGGTGCCAAGCAGCGGGAAGATCAATAGTGCTGGCCACAGCTTCATGGCTGCGCCGACAGCAACAGCGCCGCCGGCAAAAGTTGGATGCCCAGCCCGCTTGATATGGACTTCTTCGAACCAGCCTTGCGTCCACCGTGCCGGCCCGAACCACAGCAGGGCCAAAAGCATCGGAACGGCGGCCAGCAGATCGATGCGGTACCACATCAGCGAGCCGACCAAAGCCAAAAAGACGATCCAATAGACCGCGCCCAGACGGCTATAGCGGGTCCACAGCAGTGCCGCGACTAGCAGGTCAAGAGCAGCCATCAAACAGACGAACAGCAAGCGATAGCGGTCGACGTCATCGCCAGAAATGATCCGCAATCCTGTCAGCAGCCACACGACCGGCGCAGGATATTCGACTAGGGCCTCTTGACCAGCTAACGCGTCGCCAGCTTTGGCGAAGTAGTAATTGACGTCACCGACGATGTGCCGCTCGCGCGTCATGTGTTGGGCCAACACATAAATTCGGGTCAAAATCCAGGTCGGCAACCAACCAAGATCGGCCAAGCTGACCCGCGGGCCGCGAACCTTGATGCTTTGCGCTGCGGGCCCGGCAGGAGCTTTCGTTACGGCTAGAGAACTCATCGCTACCTATCGGTGGTCAGGATTGGATTCGGCATTTGCGTTCAGGTTCGCGGTGCCTTCCGATATTTTGCCAGCCAGCTCGCTGGCCGGCGACGGTCCATTATGAGCTTCGGTGTCGCTGGCTAGTGCTGCAGCTGTGTCGGCGTTGCTGGTCGATTCGGGAGTCGCCGAGGCCGGTGATGATGGGCTCGCAGCCGAAAGTGCCGTGGGCGACAGGAAAGCCCACATCCATTGCAAGACGCTGATCGTCAGCACCAACATCAACACATTGCGCACGACCAAGACCACCGTCACCAGGAACTGCATCAGCCACGGCCAGCTGTCCCGCACTAGTGCGCCATAGCCCAGCGGGTAGACCAGCACCGTCAATCCCGTGCTAGCCAGCAGCAGCACGGACGTCGTCCAAAGCCGGCGGCGGTCGACGAAATATTCGATTGTTTCGCGCTGTCGGGGAGCGAGCATCGCGAAGGCCGCAGCCATTGGACCGCCTAGCCAGATGATGTATTGCGGGCTGAAGGTCTTGTTGGTGACGATCATGACGAGCACGACCAGCAGCATCAACACTGCCGCTTCAAGATGATCGCCGCGGCCGCGGATGATCCAGCGGAGATAGCCCACCGTGATAGCTAGCAGACCGAGCACCATCGAAGTGTCGGCGGCCGCGACCCAAAAACGCACACCGGTGCCGTAAACCTCAAAAGCTTGGAAGCGCGATATCAGGACCGCGTAATCGCCAATCCCCAGCGCCCGCATCAGCATGGGCACCGTCGCCCAGATCGATTCGACCTGCAAACCGCGGCCCGACTGCCAGCCAAGCGGGGAGACCAGGCGCGGCCAGCCGGCCCACAGCAGCGAGCCCAAAGCGAGCAGACCGCCGGTGCCCCAAAAGCCCAACGTCGCCTGCCACTTTTGTTTACGTGTGCCGCCGCACAACGCTGGCCATAGCAGCGCCGGCCAGAGTTTGACTGCCGCGCCGATACCCGCCAAGCCACCGGCGATCCCTGGTCGTCCGCGGGCTAGCAGTAGCAGCGCCCAACCGGCCAGCACCGCCGTCACCAGATCGAAACGCAGGTAGGCAGTCGGCCCGCACAGCATTAAAAAGACGATCCAATAGGTGACGGCGTGGGCGCGCAGCCGCCCACCCCAGCGCCACAAGCCGTAGGCGAAGGACGCGTCTAAGAAGAGCATCAACAGCACAAAGCAGGTCACATAGCCGCGCGAGGTACCAAAGCCCAGCAGCCAGGGGATGGCCAGCAGCCAAAGCACTGGGGTGGGATATTCCCGCATCGCTTCTTGCGGGCCCTCGTGGAACATCTTGGTGATGCCCTCGTAGTAGTAGAGGACGTCACCTTGGGTGCCAGGAGTGATGACCGCCCACAGCAAAAAAACGATCAGTCGAGCCGTGAACCAGGCCACCACCAAGGTGCGACCATTGGTGAATTGCAGCTGGTGGAAGGTCTGTAAGGAGCGACGCTGTGAACGAGCAGTGAGCTCAGCTGCTCTCTTCGGCATCGGATCTCCTGTCGGTCTGGTTGCGCTGCGGTGTTAGGTAGTCAGCTCGCGATTGAGACGCCAGCTGACTGTCGCAAGGCAGCCTAGCCGGGCGGTGCACTCGTTAGTGCGCCGAGCGCGGTTGTGTGGCAGGTCATTGCCAAACTGTGACCGATCGGGAGCTGGCCAGGCGTTGTGAAAACCGTCCGCGATGAGGACGCAGATTGTGGCGAAAGGTCGTGTGAGCGGGACAGGGCTGCCGACGTGCGAGCTCTGTAGCGGCGGATCTGCGATTTCGTAGCGCTGCGCAGGGCAAATCGGTTGTAATGGAATATGACTGCTTCCTATGTTGCGCAACGCTTTCCCGGACCTGACCCCTATGCGCCGTTGAAGGATCTACCTTCCTTCGAGTTGAAGTCGACTGACTTCGTCAACGGTGAAAAGTTGAAGTCTGCTCAGGTCGGTGAGAACGCGACCTCGCCGCAACTGTCCTGGTCGGGCCTGCCCGCCGGCACCAAATCCTTGGCAATCACCTGCTTTGATCCGGACGCCCCGACTGCTGCTGGTTTTTGGCACTGGGCTGCGTTCAATATTCCTGCTGACGTGCACCAGCTGCCTGCCGGTGCTGGCGCTAAAGATGGCCTCGGCGTCGGCGCGGTGGTCTTGGCTGGCGACTCCGGCGTGCAGGGCTACTACGGTGCTAATCCGCCGTCGGGTCACGGGCCACACCGTTATTTGTTCGCGGTGCACGCGGTTGACGTCGAGGAACTACCTACCGACGTAATCGCTAATCCGACGGTGTTAGGTTTCAACCTCTATTTCCACTCGATCGCACGAGCCATCCTGTGGGGTTGGTACGAGAACGACTGAAGCTAGCAACGATCGTCCGCTAGGCGAGTGGCTTCATTCGGCAAAGTACCGGGCGGAACTCGCGAAGCGTAGCGCTTGTCAAAGAGTCGGGCATGCCTTTTAGGTAATGGGCAAAGCACCTAACCATGTACGGCAAAATTCCCCCCGCTACGGAGAGGGATGCGCGTTTTGCCTAGTCAATACGCAAATGATTTGCGCCCCCGAGAGGATTCGAACCTCTGCACCCGCCTCCGGAGGGCGGCGCTCTATCCCCTGAGCTACGGGGGCTCAACCTCGAGAACATTACCAGGGTCGCGGCCATTGGTGGAAATGGTCGCGGCCCGCTGGCTGCGGACCGATGCGGGCTGCGCTGCTGATCTCTGTCACAATTGTGGCCTGTGACCCATATGCACGTTGCTGGCGCGATCCACGCTGACGTTTCAGCGCCTGGCCCGCAATGGTTGACCAGGCCCGCTGACGTCAATGAGCTTAATCCTGCGTTGTGGAGCCAAAATGTCTCCCGCGCAGCTGACGGCATGCTGCAAATCGCTGGCCTGCGGTTGGACGAAGCCCTTGCGCAGACTGGCTCGCCGGTCTACCTGCTCGACGAAGCAGATTTCCGCTCTCGGGCTCGTGAATTCGTCAAGCATTTCCCAGATTGGCGGGTCTACTACGCAGGCAAAGCATTCCTGACCCGGACCGTCGCGCGCTGGGTCAGCGAAGAAGGGCTCTATCTAGACGTCTGCTCGGGCGGTGAATTGGTGACCGCTCTGCAGGCCAAAGTCGACCCCAGGCGGATCGGTTTCCACGGCAATAACAAGACCGTGGCAGAACTGGAGTTGGCGCTACGCAACGGCGTCGGGCGCATCATCGTGGATTCGTTGGACGAGATGCAGCGCGTCGAGCAGCTGTGCGCCGCCAACGACTGGATCGCCAATGTGATGATCCGCTTGACCCCTGGCGTGGAGGCGCACACCCACGAATACATTGCTACCGCGCATGAGGATCAAAAGTTCGGTTTCTCGATCGCCAACGGCCAGGCGATGGTGGCGCTGGTGCGGGCGCATCGCTCACCGTCGTTAAATCTGCTCGGCGTGCACAACCACATCGGTTCTCAAATTTTCGACACCGGCGGTTTCGAAGTTTCAGTGCGACGCACGATGCGGCTGCTCGAGCAGTTCGCTGCCGCGACCGGTGATCAGCTGCCCGAATACGATCTGGGTGGTGGTTTCGGGATCGCATACACCAGCCAGGATTCCCCGTCTACGGTCGAAGCGATCGCGGCGAATCTGCATGAGATCGTTGCCCACGAAGCTCGCGCCCACGGCATCGCAGTGCCCGCGATGTCCATTGAGCCTGGCCGAGCGATCGTCGGACCGACCACGACAGCGGTCTACACCGTCGGCACCGTCAAGCCCGTCGACCTCGAAGGCGGCACGCAACGAGTCTACGTCAGCGTCGACGGCGGCATGAGCGACAACATTCGCCCGGCGCTATATGCCGCGGAATATTCCGCAGTCTTGGCCAATCGGGTATCTGACGCGCAGCCAGTGATGTGCCGAGTGGCCGGCAAACATTGCGAGGGTGGCGACATTCTCGTGCGCGACGTATTCCTGCCCGCTGACGTAGCCCCCGGCGACCTCATCGCGGTGCCCGCATCGGGAGCTTATTCACGCTCGATGGCGAGCAATTACAATCACACGCCGCGACCGCCGGTGGTGGCCGTCCATGACGGTGCCCTGCAGACGCTGATGCGCCGTGAAACTTTAGAAGACTTGTTGGCCCTGGATGTAGGGGAGTGACGATGAACCGAGAACTGTCGACGGCCGCTAGCCGCCAACCACTGAAGGTAGCGCTCTTAGGCGCCGGCACAGTCGGGGGCCAAGTGGCTCGACTGTTGACCGAGCAACGTGACGAATTAGCCGAACGGGTCGGAACGCCGCTGGAGCTCGTTGGCGTCGCCGTTCGCGACATCAGCGCGCCCCGGCCCGGTGTGCCCACTGAATTGCTCACCGATGATGCGATGGGACTGGTTAGTCGCGCCGACGTAGATATCGTCATTGAACTGATTGGCGGCATCGAGCCGGCGCGGTCGTTGCTGTTGGCTGCGATCGAAAACGGCGCCGCGGTCATCACCGGCAACAAGGCGCTGCTGTCTGAATATGGCGCGGAATTGTTTGACGCAGCTGAAGCCGCAGGGGTGGACATCTTCTTCGAGGCCGCGGTGGCTGGCGCGATCCCGATCGTGCGTCCGTTGCGCGAATCGCTGGTCGGTGATGAGGTGGTGGCCGTCAGCGGCATCGTCAACGGCACCACGAATTTCATCTTGGACAAGATGACTACTGAAGGTTTGGATTATGCCGAGGTGCTAGCCGAAGCTCAGCGCTTGGGATATGCCGAAGCTGACCCGACTGCTGACGTCGAAGGCCACGATGCCGCCGCGAAAGCAGCCATTTTGGCGTCGCTGGGCTTTCATACTCGCGTCAATTTCGACGACGTCTATTGCGAAGGCATTTCCAAAATCACTAGCCAAGACATCGAGGCTGCTAAAGATCTCGGATTCGTCATCAAATTGCTGGCGATCGCCCAGCGCGTCGGTCAACGCATCAATGCCCGGGTGCATCCGACGCTAGTCCCGCAGAGCCACCCATTGGCTAGCGTCAATGGCGCTTACAACGCCGTCTTGGTACAAGCCGAATCGGCTGGGCAGCTGATGTTCCTGGGCCCTGGCGCGGGTGGCGCGCCGACGGCCAGCGCCGTCATCGGCGACCTAATGACGGTCGCCCGCAACCGCATGTTGGGCATAGCGGTGCCAGTGCAGACCAGCTATCGAAATCCCGAATTGGCGCCGATCGGAGAGGTGCAAAGCCGCTATTACCTACGCATGGAGGTCACTGACCGGCCAGGTGTGCTGGCCAAGGTCGCTGCGACCTTCGCTTCGTATGGGGTTTCGGTGCAGACCGTCCAACAGCGCGGCGGCCTCAATGCCGGCCAAGGGGTCGCGCAACTTTCCATGATGACGCACGCTGCTACCGAGCGTCAGATGCAAGACTGCGTCAACGACCTGACCGGCGCAGCTGACGTCCTGGGTTCAGTGCGGCTGCTGCGAGTGCACGGCGACTGAGCAAGGCGGCTAATTGGGCAAATCTGGTCGCGGTGATTTAACTATCGGTCTGGCTTTGCTATGGTTTTGCACGTTCGAGACGCGCGTCAGTCAAAATGGCCGCCTTGATCTGAGCCGCACCAGGCTCCAGACGTGTCCCGATCAATCCCATCGATTCGTTCTGTGCCCAGTCAGCACGGTGCCAGGTTTTGAATCGGCGTGATGCATCGCGAAACGATCTGATCCTAAATCGCCCAGCATGCTGGATCACCAAGCATGTGGCGCCATTGAGTGCGGCGCTTCGATCGAAGCCCAGCAGCCCGCGCGCTCGAACTCCACTGGATTAAGTACCAGTGACCGACCGGGGGGTCGACCACCAGGACGCGGCGATGCCGCAAGTTCACAATCCGCAAAATTCATAGTCTTCGCTCCAAGCCAATCGTGAGCAACCGCCTACGAGATGGAGCGCAATCGGCGCCAACGAAAGGATCACGGTGACCGAACAAGCTGCAGACCCGCGCGACACTGGCGCGTCAAACAACAAGCCGCTCAACGCGATGCTGCTGCCTGAACTGCGTGCGAAAGCTGCCGAGCTGGGCATCAAAGGCACGACTGGCATGCGTAAAGCTGATCTGATCGCAGCCATTCAGGGCCAAGGTGCTGCTGCCGGTGACCGCGACAGCGTGCGCAGCCAAGATAGCGAGCCTGCACGTCGGAGGAATGACCAGCGCCCGTCGCAAGAGACTGCAGCCGACGCCCAGCAGTCCGATGACGCGCAAGCCGCCCGCGGCCTAGCAGATGCCGGCCAAGGTCGGCCGCAAAGCGACGAGGCCCAAGCTGCGCTAGTCGACCAGCAGGCCCAACAGGCGACCCGGCCTAGCGGCAAGAAGCGGCGCCGGCCCTCGGATTATCCGCAGCGGCCAGAAACGCCCGCTGAATCCTCGCCGAGCCAAGTCGGCGGTTCGGGTGAGGTTGACGTCAATGATTCAGTCTCGGCTCGGCTCAACGCGCTCAGCCAAGATCCCGAGCTGCAAGAACGACTGCGCCAGCGCGACTCCGAGCGTGCCGCACGTCGAGACGGCGACGACGCCCATCGCAGCGAGAACTCCCAGCGCAATAGTGATGGCCAAAGCGGTCAGCCGACCGGCTCCAATGGCGGTCACGCCGCGAGTAGCCAGCGCGGCGAGGATCGTCAAGATGGCGAATCTGGCGGCTCTCGGCGCACCCGAAACCGCCGGCAGCGTGACCGGCAAAATCGCCAACGCCGCAGTGAGGCTGGCGTCGACGAGACGGTGCGCGAAGATGACGTGCTAGTCGAAGTGCGCGGCATCTTGGACGTGCTCGAAAACTACGCGTTTGTGCGCACCACAGGCTACTTGCCGGGCCCCAATGACGCCTACGTCTCGCTGGCCATGGTGCGCAAATATGGGCTGCGCAAGGGCGATCTCATCTCGGGTGCGATCCGGCAGCCGCGCGAGGGCGAACGTCGCGAAAAGTACAATCCGCTAGTGCGCGTCGACAGCGTCAACGGCGTCGATCCCGAGCAGATGCGCAATCGTCCTGAGTTCATGAAGCTCACGCCGCTGTATCCGCAAGAGCGGCTCCGCATGGAGACCACGCCCAACAACATGACGGGTCGCATCATTGACTTGATGAGCCCGATCGGCAAAGGCCAGCGTGGCCTGATCGTCTCGCCGCCGAAAGCCGGCAAGACCATGGTCATGCAAGCAATCGCCAACGCGATCACCACCAATAACCCCGAAGTGCATTTGATGGTCGTGCTGGTCGACGAACGTCCCGAAGAGGTCACCGACTTCCAGCGCACCACGTCCGGCGAAGTCATCGCGTCCACCTTCGACCGTCCTGCCGAAGATCACACCACCATCGCGGAACTCGCCATTGAGCGCGCCAAGCGGATGGTCGAGCTAGGCAAGGACGTCGTCGTCTTGCTGGACGGCATCACCCGACTGGGCCGCGCCTACAACCTGGCCGCACCAGCCTCAGGACGAATCCTGTCTGGCGGTGTCGATTCGGCGGCTTTATACCCGCCGAAGAAGTTCTTCGGTGCCGCTCGAAATATCGAAAATGGCGGCTCGCTGACGATCCTGGCCACCGCGCTAGTCGAGACCGGCTCGCGCATGGACGAGGTCATCTTCGAAGAGTTCAAGGGCACCGGCAACATGGAGCTGCGGCTGTCTCGTCAGCTCGCCGACAAGCGCATTTTCCCAGCGATCAATGTCGAAGCTTCGTCGACGCGTCGCGAAGACCTGCTCACCGGCCGTCATGAACTCGACATCATCTGGAAGCTGCGACGGGTGCTGTCTGGCCTGGACGACCAGCAGGCGCTAGAGACGCTGCTCAGCCGGATGCGCAAGAGCCAAAACAACGCCGAGTTCTTGGTGTTGATCTCCCGCACCGCACCGGGCGCGGAGTGACCCACCGTCAGCCGCTGAACATTGGCTGAGCTGCTGATGACGGACAGCCCCTGCTGCCCGTCATCGCGCTCGGCTCACCAGCGACTAGTCAGCGTTGGGTTCCCAGACCCCAGCCTCAGTCACGATCGCTGCGATCAGATCGTGTGGAGTCACGTCGAAAGCCGGATTGAAACCTTCAGCGCCATCAGGGGCGGTGCGTACGCCACCCAAGCTGAGCACTTCCGCGCCGTCGCGCTGCTCAATGTGAACGTCGTCGCCACTGGCAGTATTGCGATCGACGGTGGATTCCGGCGCCACGACGACGAACGGAATACCGGCCCGCGCGCAAGCTAGCGCGACCGATACCGAGCCGATCTTGTTTGCGGTGTCGCCATTGGCAGCGATTCGGTCGGCGCCGATGATTGCGAAGTCGGCCAAGCCGCGCAAGATCGTCGAGGCAGCAGCTCCGTCCGCCTCAATTACGTGCGGAATACCGTCCTTGGTGAGCTCAAAACTAGTCAGCCGGGCGCCTTGCAAGAGCGGACGGGTCTCGTCGGCATAGACCAATTCGATAGCGCCACGACGGTGCAATTCAGCTATGACGCCATAGGCGGTACCGATCGCGGTGGTAGCTAGCGCGCCGGTATTGCAATGGGTCACGACCCGCAGCTTGTCACGGCTGGTATTTGCCTGCACCCAGTCAGCGCCGAGCTTTGCCATCGTCTCGTTAGCGGCTCGATCTTCCTCAGCGATCAAATGAGCTTCCGCCAAGACAGCATCAAAACCCGACGTGACCAGTGGCCGCACTCGTTCAACGCCCCAAGCGAGATTTACCGCAGTCGGGCGGGCGTCTCGAATCTTGTCAATTTCGTTTTGCAGACGTGCCTGGTCCCAACCCTCGCGTTCACCTTGCGCCAACGCGATCGCGACGCCATAGCCGCCGCTCGCGCCCAAGGCAGGAGCGCCCCGCACAGCTAGCGATTGGATCGCGGCGACCAACTGGTCGACCTGCGTCACCGTCAAATACTCTTCGCTGCTGGGCAGTTTCGTTTGATCAATCAAACGCAGTGCTCGTTGATCGGCTAGCCATTGCATCGTCTGCATCGTCATCTCCGGTGTGTGGCAGGATCTTGTTATCGTCCTCGTCGCTACGGCGCGGCGAAGATGCATACCACTTTAGATTCTCGCTTCTGGTTCGACTTGCTTGGTCGAGCTTCGAGGCAGAATCGAGGCCACTAGGGGAGACGTCATGACCAATAGCGCACCGATCGGCATCATCGCCGGCACTGGTTTCTATTCGCTGGCCCAGCTCGAGGACGCCGAAGAGCGCAATCTCGACACCGTCTATGGACCGGCCAAGGCGACTGTCGGAAAGTGGCACGGCTTGGACGTGGTCTTCCAGACCCGGCACGGCGCTTCTCACTCGGTGCCTCCGCACTTGGTCAACTATCACGCCAATATCTCTGCGTTCGTCGATCTGGGGGTGCAGGACGTCTTCGCGATCAGCGCTGTCGGCGGCATCGATGAGACCCTGCAACCGGGCGATCTGGTCTGCCTGGACGATTTCTTGGACTTCACGAAGAACCGCAACTCTACCTTCTGCGACGGCAGCGGCCCGCGAGGGGTCTTCCACACCGACGTCACCTATCCCTATAGCCCGCGGCTACGCGAGGAGATCTTGGCTGCCGCCCAAAACGTCGGAATCGACATGCGCGCCCACGGCGTTTACTGCGCGTTCGAGGGGCCGCGCTTCGAAACCCCAGCCGAGGTGCGCATGGCGCGCATCTTGGGCGGCGACGTGGCCGGCATGACCGGCGTCCCGGAGTGCCCGCTGGCTGCGGAAGCCGGACTGAACTATGCCGGCATGTCGATCGTCTGCAATCCGGGCGCTGGTATCAGCGCCGAACCGATCAGCCACGAAGAAGTCGGCGAGGTCTTGAAGGCCTCAGGTCACCGCGTGCTGCAGGTCATTGACGAAGTGCTGCGCGCTCGGGCAGCCAACTGATACTCACAAATTATTTCGGCTAACCCAGGAGATTCACCATGACCAGCACGCTGCTCAAGCATTGCGCCTATGTCGTCAGCCTCGACGCGGACGGTACCGTCTGGCGAGACGTCGACGTGGCGCTGGTAGCCGGCAAGATCGCTGCGATTGGTGACCAAGCCGCTAGCCAGGTCGATGCCTTTGACCAGACCATTGACGCATCAAACAAGCTAGTCATGCCTGGCTTGGTGAATCTGCACACGCATCTGGCGATGACTCTCACCCGGGGCGCGGCTGAAGACGTCGACCTCAACGGCTTCTTGCAGCGCGTGTGGGCCGTCGAAGGCAATTTGATGGATGCCGAGACCGTGGGCCTCGGCACTCGCCTTGGCGCCTGGGAAGCCCTGGCCAGCGGGACCACGATGGTCTGCGACATGTATTTCCACCATGAAGCCGGCCGCCGGGCCGCCGCTGACGTCGGGTTGCGGCTAGCCAATGGTCCGACCGTCATGGCAGATGCCGCACCTGATCGGCTGAGTTTCGAAGATCGCCTCGAGCAGATCGTCTCTTGGCCACAGACCCTAGAAGATATCGCTGGTCCGCAGGCGCCGCTGCTGCTCAGCCCGCACAGCACCTATCTGGTCAGCCCTGATCGGCTCGCTGAGATTCGGCAGGCGGCGATCGGCTGGCCAAGCTTGGCGATCCACATTCACATGAGCGAGACAGCTGCTGAAAATGCTGACGTGCTGGGTCGTTATGGTCGCACCCCGACCAAGATCTTGGCCGATGTTGGCTATCTCGACGGCACCGCGCCATTGGTCTTCGCCCACGGTGTGCATTTGACTGACGACGACCTCGCGCTGATCACCAATGGGCCGGTGACGGTCTCGCACAATCCCGCGTCAAATATGAAGCTCGCTTCGGGCGGCCTGGATTGGTCGAGACTTCGCGCGGCCGGGGTCAAGCTGGGCATCGGCACCGACGGCTGCTCGTCTAGTAATGACCTAGACATGTGGACCGCGATCCGCTTGGCTGGCCTGCTCGCCCGGTTGGTCACCGGACGGCCGGACGCAGTCTCTAGCCTGGAGATCTTGCGAGCCGCGACCAGCGGGGGAGCATCGGCTCTGGGCTGGGGTGATCGTCTCGGCAGCATTGAGACCGCTAAGGACGCAGACCTGGTCCTGCTCGACTTGGATGCCCCGCATTTGTGGCCGATCTTGGACGTGCACGCGCTGCTGGTCTACGCGGCAGGGCGCGGCGATGTCTGCGACGTCTTCGTCGCCGGGGAGCGCGTCGTCGCTGACCGGCACGTCACCAAGATAGACGAGCAGCAACTGCTGGCAGACGTGCGCCGACGTGGCGCGGACGCATCGGCTGTGCTCGCGAAGATTCAAAGCTGAGTCGCCAACGGAGCGCGGCAATGTTGCAGAACTGAGACCGTTTTGGTGTCTCAGCTGTGAGCGAACTTTCGTATAGTTAACTCGTAGCCGCGAAAACTTAATCTTCTCGTCATCTTTTTCGATTTCTGTTGCGGCTCGTTAACCCCTGGAGGTCGCGTCCATGAAGGCGTTTAAGAAGTTGGCTGTCGTCGGTGCATCCTTGGCACTGCTCACCGCTTGCGGTGGTGGAAATGAGAGTGGTGGCGGTCAAAGTGACGCGAAGTGCGGCACCGAGGGTGTCTACTGCGTCGGCATGGTGACCGACGGCGGCAAGATCGACGATAAGTCGTTCAACCAGTCGACTTGGGACGGCCTGCAGGCTGCCGCTAAGGCTGACTCGAGCATCCACGTCAAGTTCATCGAGACCGTCTCAGCTACCGACTACGACGCGAACATCAAGAAGTTCGTCGACGGCAAGTACGACGCTGTGGTCACCGTCGGTTTCCACCTCGAGCAGCCCACCCTGGAAGCTGCCAAGGCCAACCCGAACGTTAAGTTCATCGGCGTCGACCAGTCCGTCGCCGCGGCTAATCTGCCCAACCTGACCGGCCTGATCTTCCCCGAAGACCAAGCTGGCTACGCTGCCGGCTACCTGGCTGGACGGCTGACTCAAAGCGGCACCGTCGGCCAGGTGCTCGGCATGGAAATCCCGCCGGTCAAGAAGTTCGCCGAAGGTTTCATCGCCGGCGCCAAGGCAGCCAAGCCCGGCGTCGAGGTCAAGACCGTCTACCACCCGGCTGGTGACAATGCCTTCGCCGACCCGACTTGGGGTGCTGCGGAAGCTCAAAAGCAGCTGGACCAGAAGGTTGACGTCATCTTCGGCGCCGGCGGCACCACCGGCAATGGCGCGCTGGGACAAATCGCCAAGCACGCCAACGCGGGCACCTCGGTCTACTGCATCGGTGTCGACTCCGACCAGTGGGAGACTGTGCCCGAAGCGCGCAAGTGCCTGGTCACCTCTGCGATGAAGAACATCACTGAGGGCACCACCGAGCTGACCAAGCAGGCCAAGGCTGGCACCATCAAGGGCGGCGACGTCGTCGGTAAGACCGGCTTGGCGCCCTACCATGACTTCGAGTCCAAGCTGCCTGCCGAGGTCAAGACCGACGTCCAGAAGGTCGTCGACGGCCTGCAAGACGGCACCATCAAGACCGGCGTCAAGCTCTCCTGAGCGAAGCTTGCCGCTAATGCCATGAATCTGCGGCAAACTTTGATAGTCAAGATCTGACGGTTCGCTTTCCTGGTCGAGTGGGTCGGGTGCAACGAAGCCCACTCGATTCAGGGAACGAGCCGAGCTTGGGGAGTCATGTCAACTGCCGCTAGTTCTACAACGAGCCCGACGTCAGGCCGCGCCAAACCGGCCGACGGGGCATCCACGCGGGCCAAGAAAATGCCTGACTGGGCGCGTCATCTGATCGTGACCGGGCTCGCGATCCTGGTCGCCTTGCTAGTCGGGACGGCGTTGATCGCCAGTCAGGGCGTCAATCCGCTCTACGCCTATCAAAGCCTGCTCTCGCACGCCTGGCTCGACGCCGCCGGACTGCAGACCACATTCGCCCGCACCGCAGTGCTGACCTTCACTGGTTTGGCTGTCGCCATCCCGCTGCGTGTGGGGCTATTCAATATCGGTGCTCAAGGCCAATTGCTCGCTGGTGCGATGCTCGGCGCCACTTTCGGCATCCAACTTTCTAGCCTGCCAGCTCCCGTGCTCATTCCGCTTTGCTTGCTCGGTGGCTTGGCCGGCGGCGCCTTCTGGGGCTGGCTAGCTGGCGTGCTACGTGCCTATCGCGGCGTGCATGAAGTCATCTCGACGATCATGCTCAACTACATTGCGATGCAGCTGATCGACTGGCTACTCAATGGCCCAATGAAGGCTCCAGGTCAAGCGCTGCCACAGACCGCGCGGCTGTCCAAGCACATCTGGCTTGGCTCGTTAGGTCCGGTGACCTTCGGCTTCCTGATCGCCTTGGTCATCGCGATCTTGATGTGGTGGATGCTGCGACGCACCGTGCTGGGTTTCGAATTCCAGACCGCTGGCGCAAATCCCGACGCAGCCCGTTACGCCGGCATCAGGCTGCCTAGCCGTTACTCCCTAGCGATGATGCTCGGTGGCGCTCTAGCGGGGCTGGGCGGGGCAGTCCAGACATTGGGCGAGACGCACTATTTCCAAGCCGAATTCGCCGGCACGCTGGGTTTTGACGGCATCACCGTCGCACTACTGGCGCGTAACAACCCTCTTGGCTGCCTCGTCGCAGCATTCGGTTTGGCGACGCTGCGAGCTGGTGCCCCAGGTCTGCAGTTCGAGACCGGCATCAGCCCAGAAATCGTCGACCTGCTGCTGGCGATCGTGCTAGCGCTGGTCTCTATTCCGATCCTCGGGCAGTTGCTGTTCAAACAGCGCACCCAGGTCGGTGCCACCGCGATCGCGTCGACCCAAGGCGAGGTGAACGCATGAGTCAGCACGACACTGAGTCGACGATCACTGAGCGTAGCCAGCAGGCTGCGCCCCAAGGACGTGAAGCGTCGAGCAAGCCGACCTTGTGGCAGACACACCGGATGACCATCTTGATCTGGGCGCTGGTGATCGTCGCTGCGATCATCTGGTACGCCTTGTCGCCTTGGAAATCGACGTCGATCCTGCGTTTTGCTTGGACGCTTTCTATTCCATTGGTGCTGGGCGCCTTGACTGGTCTGATCTGTGAACGTTCTGGTGTAGTCAATATCGGCATCGAAGGTCAACTCTTGACCGGCGCCTTCGCAGGTTTCTTCACTGCATCAGCCACGGGCAGTCTGTGGGCTGGTGTCATCGCCGGCATCCTGGCTGGCGGTTTGATGGGTGCATTCCTGGCTCTGGTGACGGTCGTGTGGCGGATGGACCAGATCATCGCCGGTGTGGTCGTCAACATCATCGCGACCGGCATCACGTCCTTCTTCTATACCCAAGGACACACGCTGCCCCAGCAGATGCCGCACTTCGAAATTCCGTTGCTGAGCAAGATCCCGCTGATCGGCCCGGTCTTCTTCACTGGCGGACCGATCGCGCTGCTGACGCCGCTGCTGGTCTTGGCGGTCTCGCTGGCGCTGTTCAATACCCGCTGGGGGCTGCGGACGCGAGCCTGCGGTGAGTATCCGTCCGCAGCTGATACCGCCGGCATCAACGTCAACCGAATCCGATTTTGGAACACCACGCTTGCCGGTCTCTTCGCTGGTGCTGCTGGGGTATTCATCGCAATGGAACAGACCTCGAGCTTCGAACGAGGCATGAGCGCCGGCAAGGGCTTCTTGGCGTTGGCGATCATGATCTTCGGTGCCTGGTATCCGGGCCGGGCGATGGCTGCAGCGTTGTTCTTCGGACTTGCCTCGAGTGCCGCATCGCAATTGCAAGCCGACCAGGTCATCTCCATCCCGCAGCAGTGGGTCAACATGCTGCCCTATGTGCTGACCCTCATCGTGTTGGCAGTGGCCGCTGGACGGATGCGTCCACCAGCTGCTGAGGGCAAGCCATTCGTCAAGGGAGAAGGCTCGTGACCGACGTCTTGCATATCGAGGGTCTGTCGAAGCGCTATGGCTCGGTGCAGGCCAATAAAGACATCACGCTACGCGTCGGGCGGGGCGAAATTGTCGCGCTATTGGGCGAAAATGGCGCTGGTAAATCGACCTTGGTAAAGCAGATTTTCGGGCTGGCCACCCCAGACAGCGGCTCGATCAGCATCAAGGGCGACGCTCGCCCGGTCACCGATCCGACCGACGCTATCAGCCGCGGCGTCGGCATGGTGCACCAGCATTTCCAGCTCGTGCCGGTCATGACCGTCACCGAAAATGTCATGTTGGGCGCTGAACCGATGAAAGCTGGTCGGCTCGATTTAAAGGCTGCCCGGCAAAATGTGCGAGACATTTCGCAGCGCTACGGACTAGCCGTCGACCCGGACGCGGTCATAGAAGATCTGCCAGTCGGCACCCAGCAGCGCGTCGAGATCATCAAGGCGCTATCCAAGCAGGTCGACCTGTTGATCTTGGACGAGCCGACCGCGGTATTGACCCCGCAAGAGACTGACGAGCTGCTCGCCGTCATGCGTGAACTCGCGGCCGCTGGCACCTCGATCGTGTTCATCACCCACAAGCTGCGCGAAGTGCTCGCGGTGGCAGACCGGGTCTACGTGCTGCGCCGCGGTGAAGTCGTCGGCGAGGTGGACGCGAGCACGACGAATGCAGCGGAATTGGCTGAGATGATGGTCGGTCGTCCGGTCTTGTTGAACGTCGACAAGCAGCCTGCCCAGCCCGGCGAAGAGGTCTTGCGCGTCGAGGGACTGCAGGTCGCTGACGACCGAGGCATGACAGCTGTCGATGGCCTGTCTTTGTCAGTGCGGGCTGGTGAGATCGTCGGCATCGCAGGCGTCGAAGGAAATGGTCAGCGCGAGCTTGTCGAGGCGCTAGCGGGCATGCGGCGCAGCAAGGCCGGCAAGATCAGCGTCGCAGGCAAGAACCTTTCCAACCGGGAACCCGATATTTTTCATGACGCCGGCGTCGGCCACATTCCTGAAGACCGAGAACGTCATGGCTTAGTCGCGGGCTTTTCGATCGCGGACAATCTGGTGCTAAACCGCGGCCGGGACGACCATTTCCGGCGCTCGATCCTGCGTGATGAGAGCGCGATTGCTGAGAACGGTCGACTGCTCATAGAACAGTTTGACATTCGTGCAGCCAATGAGCAGTCCCCGGCGTCGAGCCTTTCGGGCGGCAACAAGCAGAAGGTCGTCGTCGCTCGCGAAATGTCAGCTGAACCGAAGCTGCTATTAGCCGCGCAACCAACTCGGGGCGTCGACGTGGGCTCGATCGAATTCATCCACCGACGCATCATCGAAGCTCGAGACGCCGGGGCGGGCGTGCTGCTGGTCTCTGCTGAGCTAGATGAAATCATGTCGGTCGCCGATCGGATCATGGTCATCCACGACGGCAAGATCATTGGCGAAATGCCCGCTGCCGGCGCAGACGCCAATGTGATCGGCCAGTTGATGGCCGGCAATGCTGTGGGCGCTGGCGATCCGGTCGAAACGAGCTCGACTGCGGCAGCGTTGAACGAGGAAGTCGCCGAGGAACTGGTCAATGACGCGCTCGTCGAGCCGACTCGAGCACGCCGGGCTGCGGCCAACGTAGAGCGGGCTCTCGACAACTAACAAATGAGCCGTGCTCGACCGGGTAACTACGACGGCTAGGCGGAATAGCTATGTCGGCTCAGCTGTTGTAAACTAGTCGGTCGGCGCCGGTTCACGTCAGCTGGAATACCTAGCCAGCAGCTCTGACGACCCGGGCTGTGAACTCAAGGAGAAATGATGAAGCAGGGCATTCACCCCGAATATCACGAAGTCAAGGTCGTGTGCACCTGTGGCAATACCTTCACCACTCGTTCCACTTTGGAGAACGACGTGATGAGCGCTGACGTGTGCGCCGATTGCCACCCCTTCTACACCGGCAAGCAGAAGATCCTGGACACCGGTGGTCGTGTCGCGCGCTTCGAGCGTCGTTACGGCGGCAAGAAATAGTCTTCATACGCAGGCGCTGGCGGAACTATCTCCCCAGCGCCTGCGTCTTTTTTGTGCTGCGGATTTTCATGCAGCTTCAGTAACCAGCTTCAGCCAGGGGGTTTACGGTGGCCGGTGGTGATTCTGCGGCTAGCTCAGGCGATTTGCTCGCCTCAGCCGAGCCGTTACGTGCTGAATATGAGGAAGTCACCCGTCAATTGGCTGACCCTGAGGTACTGGCTGACGTCAGCAGGTCACGCAAAGTGGGTCGCAGATTCGCTCAGCTCGGGCCTATCGTCAAGGCACTGGCCGAATATGAGCAGCTCGTCGAAGACATTTCCGCAGCCGAAGAACTAGCCCTCGAAGATCCTGAATTTGGCGCAGAACTACCGGCATTGCGCGAACGGCTCGACAGCAACGTCGAAAAATTGACGGCCTTGCTCGCGCCCCGTGATCCCAATGACGACAATGACGCGATCATGGAGATCAAATCGGGCGAAGGCGGCGAAGAGTCAGCGTTGTTCGCCGGCGATCTGCTCAATATGTATTTGCGCTACGGCGAATCGCGCGGTTGGAAAGCTGAGATCCTCGATAACGAACAGACTGATCTGGGCGGTATCAAGACCGTGACCGTCGCGTTCCGAGATGGGGGCTCGGATCCAGAAAATGCGCCCTACGGAGTGTTGAAATTTGAAGGCGGTGTGCACCGCGTGCAGCGCGTCCCCGTCACCGAATCCCAGGGGCGCATTCACACTTCAGCTGCGGGCGTGCTGGTGATGCCTGACGTGGAGCCTGAGGACGTCGAAATCAATGACGACGATCTGCGCATCGACGTCTACCGCTCTTCTGGCAAGGGTGGCCAGGGCGTCAATACGACCGACTCTGCGGTCCGCATCACCCACCTGCCCAGCGGCATCGTCGTGACCTGCCAAGACGAGCGATCACAGCTGCAAAATAAGGAACAGGCGTTGCGGATCTTGCGGGCGCGCTTGGTTGCGCAGGCGGAACTGGAGCAAGCCCAGGAAGCTTCGGCAGCGCGTGCCTCCCAGGTGCGCAGCGTCGACCGCAGCGAGCGCATCCGCACCTACAACTTCCCGGAGAATCGCATCACCGATCACCGGATCGGTTTCAAAGCGCACAATCTTGATCAAGTGCTAGGCGGTGATCTGGGGGCAGTCATTGAAGCGCTGCTAGCCGCTGATTTGGCAGAGCGTCTGGCCTCGTCAAATCCGGCAGCTGGTGAAAGCCGTGCCTGAGGATAACGCCGAGGTCGTAGCGTCAGCGCACGAAATCTGGCAGCGGCTGAGCAGCAAAGATGATGACGCTTCCGCCAGGCGCCCGGCTGAACTGATCCGCGCGGCTAGTGCACATTTGGCGCGCGCCGGCTTGCCGAGCCCTGCCGTGGACGCCCGGCTGCTGCTGCGTCACGTCACTAATCTCACCTCAGCTGAGCTGCTGATTTCTGGGTCACTTGACCAGCCAACTGCGCAGCAGTTCCAATCACTGGTCATGCAGCGCGCTGCTGGGGCGCCGATCCAACATCTGACCGGCCGAGCACCATTTCGTTATGTTGAGCTAGCTGTCGGACCCGGGGTGTTCATCCCACGTCCAGAAACGGAGTTGGTCGCAGGTGCTGCGATCGACGAAGCCAAGCGTTTGATCGCGTTGGGGCAGCGGGTTCAGGTCGTTGAGTTGTGTGCTGGCTCGGGGGCAATTAGTCGCTCGCTGGTCGACGAAGTGCCCGGCATTGCGGTCACTGCCGTCGAGCTGTCCGCTGACGCGCTGCCATATCTGCGGCGAAATCTGGCCGAATATGACCAAGTCGACATCGTGCATGCTGATCTGGTCGAGCTGCCGCAGCTTCGTCCGCAGCTGATCGGTAACGTCGACATCGTCGTGGTCAATCCGCCCTATGTGCCGACAAGCCAGGAGCTACCAGCTGACGTGCAGGCTGATCCAGCGTTGGCACTTTATGGCGGTTCAGATGGCTTGGAAGTCATCCGGACGTTGCTGCCGATAGCCCATGAATTGTTGGCCTCAGCCGGTTTGCTGGTCATCGAACACGGCGACGACCAAGGCGAACGGGTCGTCGAATTGCTTCAAGCGGCAGATTTTGCGCAAGCTGAGTATCACTACGATCTGACCAAGCGGGAACGATTTTCTACCGCGCGACGAGGCAAGTCCGATTTGTCGCGGGTGCACGGCGACCTGACGGAGGGCAAGTGAGCGAGGAATTGAGCGCGGCTGAGCTAGCGCGTCAAATGCTCCTGAACGAGGCGGCCAGCCGCGCAGAATCAGCTGACGACGCGACCGAGCAGCCCAACGACACTGATTGCGTGCACGTCGACGAGCTGCCAGGACTGGGAAGCGATGAGATCGAGCAGGCGGTGGAAGAGGCAACGGGGGAGCAGCTAAACACTGCATCCGACTCCAAAGCAGATTTTCCTGCCGCCGATGCTCAGCCGAATGGCAGGGAAGACCAGAGTTCGGATGGCCCGGCAGCGGCATTGCCTGTCGCTGGCTCCCAGCCGCCGGCCCAGACCACCGTCGACGTCAGTGATCGGATCTATGATCTCGCTAATCAGCGTGACGAGGCCTTGGCAGCGGCTAGCGAGGCCGTGCGAGCTGGCGGGTGCATCGTCTTGCCGACCGACACCGTCTATGGCATTGGTGCTAATGCCTTCAATCCGCGAGCCGTGCAAGCCCTATTGGACGCCAAGCAACGCGGCCGGGACATGCCACCGCCAGTGCTCATTGCCGAACCCGAACTGCTGCCTGCCTTGGTCGCTGAGGTCTCAGAATCTGCGCAATCGCTAGTCATTAACTTTTGGCCGGGCGCGCTGACATTGATCTTCAATGCCCAAAGCGGCATGCAGTTGGACTTGGGAGAAACCGGCGGGACGATCGCGGTGCGCGTGCCTGATCACGAGCTGACCAGAGATCTCTTGCGTGCCACTGGTCCGCTGGCCGTCAGCAGCGCCAATTTGACCGGGCAACCGGCGGCTACCGACGTCCAAGCGGCGGCAGATCAGCTGGGCGAGACCGTCCGGGTCTATTTAGACGGGGGAGCCACACCAGGCAATGTACCATCCACGATCGTCGACTTTAGCCAGACCAATACCGGGCAGATCGTGCGGCACGGCGTGCTGAGTTTTGACGAATTGCGCGAGAGAGCGCCGTTCTTGACTGATATTCCCGACGCGGGAGGCTGACGTGCGCGAATATTTGCTCGTCATGCTCGCTGCGACGGCCTGCTGCTATCTGCTGGCCGGGCTATTTCGCCGGGTCGCGGTGCAGACCGGCATGCTCGCCCCGGTGCGAGATCGTGACATGCATGGCCGTCCCACGCCCTACTTGGGTGGTGTGGCGATGCTCTTCGGGGTCGGCGTGGCTTTCTTGCTGGCTTCTAGGATGCCCTTCTTGGGTCGCCATGAGGTCGTCAGCAAAGACTCACTGGGCATTTTCGTTGCGGCGAGCGTCATCTGCATCGTCGGCTTGATTGACGACGCCATCGAACTGCCGGCGATCGCTAAAGCGGCCGGACAAGTGTTAGCTGCTGGGCTAGCGGTCTTATTTGGCGTGCGCATGTATTGGATCTCACTGCCCAATCAGATCATCGCCCTAGATCAAGCCTCATCAATCTTGATAACCGTGATCTTCATCTTCATTTGCGTCAACGCCGTCAATTTCGTTGACGGCCTGGACGGTCTAGCGGCCGGCGTGGTGGGCATCGGCGCCAGCGCGATGTTCTTCTACACCTACGTACTAGCTCGCGAACAGAATCTGGTCATCGCCACGACATCTAGCTTGGTTGCAGTGGCGATCACAGGGGCGTGCTTGGGCTTCTTGCCGCATAACTTTGCTAAGGCGCGGATGTTCATGGGTGACGCCGGAGCCATGCTGCTGGGCTTGCTTTTGGCTTGCTCTTCGCTGTCGCTGACCGGACAAATCGACGCCGCGGCGCTGGATCCAGCTGGGGTCGGCATGATGCCTAGCTGGATGATCTTGCTGTTGCCGTTTGCCGTCATGGCGTTGCCGATCTTCGACATGACCTTGGCTTATATTCGGCGCACCGCCAGCGGTCGCTGGTGGTTTGAAGCCGATCGGCGACATCTGCACCATCGGCTGGTCGCCGCCGGGAATTCGACGGTGAGAGCCGTCCTATTGATGTATCTGTGGACCGCAGTGATTGCCTATGGTGCGGTCACGGTCGCTTTATTGCAATCGGTATGGGCGCTATTGGCTTGGCTGATCATCGCAATCCTGGTCATCGGTGGCACCTCAGTGCCGATGATCCAAAATGCGCGACAGCAGCGCACCGACCAAGAACTGATCACGACGACGCAACAGGAGCCTCGATGAGCAGCCGATCTGAGCATCCGGAAGCCTCGACGCCATCTGGGCAGCGACCCAATCAGGCAAGTCAACTCGAACTATCCCGTGCGGTAACCGTCATGTCGCGCTGGGCGATGTTCATGGGATCGCTGAGTAGTTTGATCGTCATCGGGCTGGGCTTTTGGGTTGGTGGGCTAGCTGGCATGCTCGGCGCCGCCGTCTCGGCAGGCCTGGTGCTCGGCTTTTTCGTGCTTGGGCATGTGATCGAATCCGTGACGATGCAACGCGCCGACGGTTTTGGTCTGGCTGCGCAGGTGATCAGCTTCGTAGTGCGCATCGTCATCTTTGCCGCGCTGCTGTGGGCTGTCGCAAACTGGGGATTGGATGACGGCACACTGTCGCGCACCTGGTTGGCTGTCGGTGCGGTGACAGGACTACTGGCTTGGCAGGCTGGATTGATCCTCGGCGACAGCAAAGCCAAGTTGCCGACGATCATCAAGGACCACTGAAATGTCAGAATCCGGCAAACGACCGCAATCTGGTTCGTCAATATGGCCTGGGACTGGTAGAAATATCCCCAGACCAGATGACAGCGATCGCCAAGACTCCAGTTCGTCGCCAAGTTCTGACGTCGGAATGCGAATCTTCGCGAGCTTGCTCGCCGGAATCGTGGCCTACGGGGGACTAGGTTGGCTGGCTGATCAGACGCTAGATTCCAAATGGTTCATGCCCTTGGGTATGGTGATCGGACTGGTCTTATCGGTGTACGCGATCATTAGGAAATACGGGAGCGATTCGTGAGCAGTTGCCATCTCGCCGCCATCACGTCGAGTCTTCCCTTGCAGATTCTAGTGCCGGCTGAAGGATATACCCCTCCTGGTGTCGACGACTTCCGTTTCCCCGGCCTATTTGGCACTGACTGGCTCAATAAGCCGATGCTGCAGATCTTCATCGCAGCGGCCTGCGTCTTATTGTTATGGCTATTGGGCAGCCGAAACCTAAAGGTGATTCCTGGCAAAGGCCAATTTTTCATGGAATCGCTTTATAACTTCATTCGCAACGGCGTCGCCCGCGAAATCATCGGCCCGAATTTCCAGAAATACACCGGCATTTTGGTGGCCATGTTCACCTTCGTGCTGATTAATAACTGGTTTGGCGAATTCTTCCTTTTCATGTTCCCGACATTTTCCAATATCGGTTACACCTGGGGACTGGTGGCTTTCGTCTATATCACCTATATCGTGGCCGGCCTAGCGACCCACGGTTTCAAGTACTTCAAGATCGCCCTCATCCCTGAGGGTGTGCCATGGTATCTGTGGCCGCTGATCATTCCGATCGAATTCATCTCGAACTTCGTCACTCGACCGCTGACGCTGGCCGTCCGTCTGTTCGCCAATATGTTTGCTGGTCACCTGTCGATCATGGTCTTCGTGATCGGCGGCGCATTCCTGCTGACCTATGCCAATAACTTGATTTTCAATATCGCCGGTGGTGTCTCCTTGGTCTTCAGCCTGGCGATGCTGTGCTTGGAATTATTCATTGGTTTCTTGCAGGCCTATATCTTCACCATCCTGACCGCCCAATATATTTCCTCGTCAATTAGCGATTCACACTGACCGATAATTGCCGAGAAAGTCGTCTTAGACGAAACCCTAGAAAGGAAATACGAGAATGACCCCAATGGAGATCACCGGCTCGATCAACGTCCTCGGCTACGCCCTGGCGACCATCGGCCCGGCCATCGGCGTTAGCTGGATCTTTGCCTCGGTCATCAACGGCACCGCCCGTCAGCCTGAGGCTCGCGGCGCGATGATGGGCTCTGCCTACATCGGCTTCGCCGTGGTTGAGGCGCTGGCCATTCTGGGCTTCGTGCTCGCCTTCGTTGCCTGATCGGACTTTCATGATCGGCAACGCTTTCGTCCCCATGGAGGGGACCTTTGGCCCGCTGGCCCCGGAGCATTGGTCCGAGGTCATCGTTGGTCTGGTGCTAGCTGTGTTGCTGGCTTTTGCCATCCAGCGCTTCGTCGTGCCGCGTTTTGAAAAGGTCTATGCGGAACGCTCCGAGCAGATCGCTGGCGGCATCAAGCGAGCTGAGCAAGCACAGCTGGAGGCGCAGGCGAGCAAGGACGAGTACCAGCAGCTGCTGAGCTCGGCGCGTGATGACGCAAACCAGATGCGGGAACAAGCCCGTCAGCAAGGTGCGCAGATCATCGAGCAGGCACGTGCTCAAGGACAGCGTGAATCTGAGCGCATCGTCGAGCAGGGTCGCACCCAGATCTCGGCGGAACGTGATCAGGCTTACGACCAGCTGCGCACTCAGGTCGGCGCCTTGGCGACGACGCTGGCAGGTCGACTGGTAGGGGAGTCTTTGGCTGACGAGGCCGCAACCAGTCGATCGGTTGATCGCTTCTTGGCTGAATTAGCCGAGCAGCCGAAACGTGACACGCCGCTGCCCGCTGGCACGCGTACTCACAACCTCGCGCACAGCGACGAATCAGCGAGCGCAAATCCGCTGGGACTGGAGCCGCAGGAATGATCTCGACGATGACGGGGTCGGCCCGGCTCTCACTCAATGAGCATGTCGACCAAGCTAGCCTAAACGATGCCCAAGTCGATGCGCTGTTCGCCGTCGCGGACGCGCTAGCTGAGCAGCCCCCGTTGCGTCGTGCGCTTTCGGACCCAGGCATCGAGGCGTCAGCACGCGCCGAGCTTGCTCGTCGACTGTTGGAGGGCAAAGTCGACGCAAAGGTCGCCGATGTCGTCTCCGCGGCAGCCGCCGAAGCATGGCCCAACGAAGATGAATTTGTCGCTGGCGTGCTTGACCAGGCGGTGCGTGCTGGTCTGCGCAATAGCTGCGATCCCAGTCTGATCGCTCGTCAGCTCTATTCTGTGGGCCAATTGGTCAAGAACAATCCCGAGCTGACTGAGACACTGCGTAATCAGCGCATTCCGCTGGCTCAGCGCCGCGAACTGCTCGGCGGACTGCTCGGCGAGCAGGTCGCGCCACTGACCAAGCAGCTGGCGCATCGGGCGGTCAGTGACGCAGTAGGCCGCGCCAATAGCGTCCCGGCTTTGATTCGGCATTTCCTCGAAGTCGGAGCGCGGGCATTTGGTCGCACCCTTGCCCAAGCGGCCAGCGCTAAGGCGATGAGCGAAGCGCAATCCGACGAACTGCGCCGTCAGCTGGAACGCATCTACGACACTGAAATCTTTCTCGTCACCGACGTCGACCCCGAGCTATTGGGCGGCGTGCGCGTCGAAGTCGGCGACGAAGTCATCGACGGCACGGTCCGAGCGCGTCTGGATCAGGTGCATCACGAACTGAAATTGGGCGACTAGCTACCGAGCTTTAGGGCTCCCGTAACAAGCAGCAACTGGCCAAACTGATTGGCCGTCACAGCAAAATAAAGCCAACAGATTGGCAAGCAGAACAGAGAGGCCGGCATGACCGAACTAACGATTCGTCCCGATGACATTCGCGACGCGCTCGATCAGTTCGTCTCGAATTTCAACCCCCAAGCCGCGCAGCGCGAAGAGGTCGGCACGGTCTTGTCGTCTGGCGACGGCATTGCCCGGGTCGCTGGCCTGCCGTCAATGATGGCTAACGAATTGCTGCGCTTCTCCAATGACACCATGGGCATCGCGCTGAACCTCGACGACCGCGAGATCGGCGTCGTCGTCTTGGGCGATTCCGAAGGTATCGAAGAAGGCTCCGAAGTCCGCGGCACTGGCGAGGTGCTCTCGGTGCCGGTCGGTGACGGATTCCTAGGCCGCGTCGTGGACGCCATGGGCAACCCGATCGACGGCCTTGGCCCGATCCAAGGCGAAGTCAGCCGTCGTCAACTCGAACTTCAAGCTGCCGGTGTGATGGACCGTCAAGAGGTCCGCGAGCCGCTGATGACCGGTCTTAAGGCGATCGACTCGATGACCCCGATCGGTCGCGGCCAGCGTCAGTTGATCATCGGTGACCGTAAGACTGGAAAGACCGCGATCGCGATCGACACCATCATTAACCAGAAGGCGAACTGGGAATCTGGCGATCCTAAAAAGCAGGTCTTGTGCGTTTATGTCGGCGTCGGCCAGAAGAACTCCACCATCGCTGAGGTGCGCGAGAACCTGGAAAAGGCCGGCGCGATGGAATACACCGTCATCGTCAACTCGCCAGCCTCCGACCCGGCTGGCTACAAGTACATCGCCCCCTACGCTGGATCGGCTATCGGCCAGCACTGGATGTACCAGGGCAAGCACGTCTTGATCATCTTTGACGACCTGACCAAGCAGGCGGAGGCCTATCGCGCGATGTCGCTGCTGTTGCGTCGCCCGCCGGGCCGTGAAGCATATCCTGGCGACGTCTTCTACCTACACTCCCGCCTGTTGGAGCGTTGCGCGAAGCTTTCTGACGAACTTGGCGGCGGCTCGATGACCGGCCTGCCGATCGTCGAAACTAAGGCCAATGACGTCTCGGCCTACATCCCGACCAATGTCATTTCCATCACCGACGGCCAGATCTTCTTGCAGTCCGATCTGTTCAACGCAAACCAGCGTCCCGCCGTCGACGTGGGTGTCTCGGTGTCTCGTGTCGGTGGCTCGGCGCAGACCAAGGCGATGCGTAAGGTCTCGGGCACGCTGAAAATTTCCTTGGCGCAATATCGCGACATGGAAGCTTTCGCGATGTTCGCCTCCGACCTGGACGCGACCTCCAAGCGTCAGCTCGAGCGCGGCAAGCGGCTCACCGAGCTGCTGCGTCAACCGCAGTTCAGCCCGGTTGCGATGGAACGTCAGGTCGTTTCCGTGTTCGCTGGCACCAACGGCTATCTCGATTTGGTGCCTGTCGAAGACGTGCTGCGCTACGAATCCGAGCTGTGGGAATTCCTCGAGAACGAGACCGACGTCTTGGCGACGATCCGCGAAAGCGGTTTGCTGACCGACGAGACCGAAGCCTCGCTGCGGGAAAATATCGAACGCTTCAACTCCGACTTCCGCACCTTCGATGGCAAGCGGCTCGGCCAAGATGATGAAGAGGTCGAGGAGACCGACGTCGCGCAGCGCACCATCGTCATGCAGAAGCGGGGCTAGTCAATGGCAGCCACTTTGCGGGAACTTCGGCAACGACGAGCGTCGGTCGCCGAAACCAAGAAGATCACCAAAGCGATGGAGCTCATCGCTGCGTCACGGGTGTCCAAAGCCCAGCAGAAAGCAGTCGGCTCAGAGCCGTTCACCCGTGAGCTATTGCGTGCGGTGACGGCAGTAGCCAACTTTTCTGGCGCCGATCACCCGTTGGCGCGTGAGCATCATGAGCAGCGCAACCGTTCCGCGGTCTTGGTGATCAGTTCGGACCGCGGTCTGGCCGGCGCCTATCCAGGAAATGTGATGCGGGCAGCTGAAAATCTGATTGAGAAGTTGCGCGCTAACCAAAACGAGATCGAGATCTACACCGCTGGCAAGAAAGCACGCGACTATTTCGCCTTCCGCGGCATTCCCGTCGCTCAGTCTTGGGAAGGTTTCAGCGAAGAACCGCGATATGAACACGCCCAAGAAATCGGTCAAGCGCTGATCGAACGATTCCTCGCCCCGCCGGCTGACGGTGGCGTCGACGAATTGCATGTGGTTTTCACTCGCTTCAAGTCGCTGGTCAGCCAGCAGACCCGAATTGTTCGGTTGTTGCCGGTGCTATTCGTCGCAGCCGAGGACGTGGACGATGACGATGACGTCGCTGATGAGCTAGATTTCGTGCCCGAATACGATTTCGAGCCGAGCGCCGAAGCGGTGCTAGATGAGCTCTTGCCGATGTACATCATCGATTCGCTGAAGTTCTTCCTCCGTTCTTCAGCCGCCTCTGAATTGGCCTCCCGCCAGCAGGCGATGCATTCGGCCACTGATAATGCCGATCAACTCATTCAAGATCTCACCCGGTTGGCCAACCAGGCACGTCAGGCTGAGATTACCCAGGAAATTAACGAGATCGTCGGCGGCGCGGGTGCGCTCGCCGAGCAAGGAGCCTGAAAATGACTGCCGTGCAGACCACCTCTGAGGAGACGAAGATCGCCGGCGTCGGCCGCGTCACCCGCGTCATCGGTTCGGTCGTCGACGTCGAGTTCCCAGCTGGGCAAATTCCCGACATCTACAATGCGCTCGAAGTCGATGCGACCGTCGACGGCGAGACTCGTACCTTCATTCTCGAAGTCGAGCTGCAGATCGGCGACAACATCGTGCGCTGCATCTCGTTGAAGCCGACTGACGGCGTGCGCCGCGGCGCTAAGGTGCGCGACACTGGCGCCCCGATCTCGGTGCCGGTGGGCGAGGTCACCAAGGGACACGTCTGGAATGTCACCGGCGACGTGCTGAACGATGACCCGGCTAACGTCCAGGTCACCGAGCGCTGGCCGATCCACCGCGATCCGCCGCCCTTCGACGCGCTGCAGCCGGAGACCCAGATGCTACAGACCGGTATCAAGGTCATCGACCTGCTGACCCCCTACGTGCAGGGCGGCAAGATTGGTCTGTTCGGTGGCGCGGGCGTCGGCAAGACTGTTTTGATCCAAGAGATGATCTTCCGTATCGCTCACAACTTCGGTGGCACCTCGGTGTTCGCCGGCGTGGGCGAGCGCACCCGTGAAGGCAACGACCTGATCGTCGAAATGGACGAAGCCGGCGTGCTCAAGGACACTGCGCTGGTCTTCGGTCAGATGGATGAGCCGCCGGGCACCCGACTGCGCGTCGCACTGTCGGCGCTGACGATGGCCGAATATTTCCGCGACGTCGAAAACCAGGACGTGTTGTTGTTCATCGACAACATCTTCCGCTTCACCCAGGCTGGTTCTGAGGTTTCCACGCTGCTCGGCCGGATGCCTTCTGCGGTGGGCTATCAGCCGACCTTGGCTGACGAGATGGGCGCCCTGCAAGAGCGAATTACCTCGACCCGCGGCAACTCGATCACCTCGATGCAGGCGATCTACGTCCCCGCTGACGACTACACCGACCCGGCTCCGGCGACGACCTTCGCGCACCTCGACGCCACCACCGAGCTTTCACGTTCGATCGCGTCGCGTGGTATCTATCCGGCTGTCGATCCGCTGACCTCGTCCAGCCGCATCTTGGACGCACAGTACATCGGCCAGGAGCACTACGACGTGGCCACGCGCGTCAAGCAGATCTTGCAGCGCAACCAGGAACTACAAGACATCATCGCCATCCTGGGTATCGACGAGTTGAGCGAAGACGACAAGATCGTCGTCGCGCGCGCCCGTCGCGTCCAGCAATTCTTGAGCCAGAACTTCTACGTCGCTGAGAAGTTCACCGGCGTTCCCGGTTCGACTGTTCCGGTCGCCGAGACCGTCGAGAGCTTCCGGATGATCTGTGACGGTGAATGTGACGAGATTCCTGAGCAGGCCTTCTTCAACGTCGGTGGCATGGAAGATGTCATGGCCAAGTGGGAACAGCTCAAGAAGGGCAACTGATAGATGGCTCGGGAGTTGACCGTCAATGTCGTCGCTAATGACGGCGAAGTGTGGGAGGGTACGGCGACCAATGTCATCGTGCGCACCACCGAGGGCGACTTGGGCATCTTGTACAACCACGAACCGTTGATGGCGATCCTGGTGCCGCACGCTGCTGAGATTTTCACCCCGGAAGGGGAGCGCGTCGTGTTGTCTATCGACTCAGGCTTCGTCTCGGTGTTCAACAACCACATCTCGATTCTCAGCCCATTTGGTGAGCTGGCCCGAGAGATCTCGGTCGAGGCAGCCCAGTCACGCTATGCCGCACTGCATGACATTGTCGATTCCGGCGACGCCACCGACGTGGAGCGCCGGGATTATCGTCGCGCCAAGGCCCAGCTGCGTGCTGCGGAAAAGATCCAAGGCCAACGCTGAAATAGCTGATTGACGTGGGTTGGGCTGCTGTCATGTGGGTCGTCTTTGCAGCAGCCTGCCTGCTCGCCGGTTTTCTGTTGATCCGACGGATGATGCTTGGCGACAGGCACACGGTCTTCGACTGCGTGCTGCGTGCCCCGGATTTGAAGCGGCCGCGCTGGCGTCCGGGCTTGGCCCGCTATCAAGGAGACCATATCCAATGGTTTCCGGTCTGGTCCTTTGGCGTCGGGCCGGCATTGGACTTGCGGCGCTCGCAGATAATCGACCTGACAGTGAGCGCAGACGCAGCTGAGGCATTGCCCAGCCCGATGATGCGTGACGACATGCGTCATGTCTTGGTCAAAGCTCACCTTGACGGTCGGGCAATCGAGTTTGAGATGCTGCTCGGCAAAGCATCCAGTCTTGGATTGATGAGCTGGGTCGAGGCTGGCCCTAGGGGCTTGATGCGGCGCTGATCCGTCGCGCTCGCGTTGGGTGTACGTCGTTGGCGCTGATCTTCGCCATCACAGAAGATTACAGATGCGGCGCAGCTAAGCTCACTGAGCCGCGGGATTACGGTCGCCGCCGGGCACCCAAAGCACTTCTGCAGCGCCGACATTTGCATTGACGTAGCGGCTCAAGATGAAGAAAAGATCGCTCAACCGATTCAAATACTTGATCGCCAAGGGGTTGACGCCGCCATTGCTGCTGGACTCGTCGGCGAGTCCGTATTCTTCGGCAGCCAACCAGGCGGCGCGTTCCGCGCGGCGGGCGATCGTCCGGCAGACGTGTAGCTGGGCTGCAGCCGGGCAACCACCAGGCAAGATGAAAGATCGCAGATTGGGCAATTCTTCACCAAACAGATCACACCAGCGTTCGAGCTGGTCGATCGAGGCGGCGATGATGCGCAGCGGCTCGAAAGGCGGATCGGGAACTACTGGATTCGAAAGGTCGGCGCCCAGGTCGAAGAGCTCATTTTGAATGTGGCCGAGTACTGCGGTGACTTGCTCGTCCAAGCTAGCTGGTTGCGCCAAGAGCACGCCGATAGCGCTATTGAGTTCGTCGACGTCACCATAGGCGGCCACTCGCAGATCTGTCTTGCGCGTGAGTTCATTGTTGGACAGCCGAGTCTGGCCGGCATCACCGGTGCGGGTGTAGATCTTCGTCAAGTTCACCATGACCACGAGCCTAGCCAGTCGCTGCAGTCAGCGAGACGCAACGATCGGGCAACGAAGCCGCGTCAGCATTTGGTTGACGCTGAAGCGATGGGATCATGGAACAGATCACACTGAGCTAGGTGACCAAAGGAGTCTGTGGTGAACAAGATTTTGCGGCAGTTGGCGGCTGTGCTGGCCGCCGGCGCGGTGGTGATGCTGGGTGGCTGCGCCTCTGGGCCGGCCGAACCGACCAATTCGCCGGCTGCTACAGACAATCCGGACGCGAAACGTTCGGTGCTATCCCCGCCGCCGCAGGTCACCGTGCCGCCCAAAGCTAGCGCCAGCGCAGCAGCCGGCAGCGTCGTAAATTGCGACTACACCCGCGCCGGATCGCCGGCCAAGCCGGTTGACCTGCCGGCGCAAAATGACGTGCCAGCGCATGGCACTGCCGTGGTCACCTTGGAAATGACTGAGGGGAATGTGACGATCACCATGGACCGGCAGGCTGCGCCATGCACCGTAAACTCCTTCCAAGCGCTGGCCAGCCAGGGTTATTTCAATGACACCAAGTGCCATCGGCTGGTCGACCAGGGCATTTTCGTCCTGCAGTGCGGCGATCCGACCGGCACCGGACGTGGTGGCCCAGGCTATCGATTCGCTGACGAATTGACCGGTTCCGAAACCTACCCGGCAGGCACGGTCGCAATGGCTAATGCCGGTCCGGACACTAATGGTTCGCAATTCTTCTTAGTTTGGGCAGACACCAAATTGCAGCCCGATTACACCGTCTTCGGCAAACTTGACGATGCCTCTTTGCAGGTCGTCCAATCGATCGCAGCCAAGGGCGTCTCGCGAGACAATGCGCCCAATCCGATCAGTCCAGCGCAGATCAAGCAGGTCACTGCCGGCTGAACCGTAAAGCTGGCAGCTGCGCGTGGTTCAGCACTCGGCCAGTTGACGAATCAGTTCGGTGACGCGCGCCGGCTGCTCGGCGTGCACCCAATGGCCAGACTCGGGCAACATGACCAATTCTGCGGACGGAAATAGCTGCCGAATCGTGTCGAAATTCTCCGGGTCGATGTAGTCAGATTCGCCACCGCCGACAAACAATGTCGAGCCAGCGAACTGTTTTTCATCTGCCTGCGCCGGCCAGCTGGCGACCTGCTCATGCTCCTCGCGAATCAATTGCAGGTTGGCTTTCCACGACCAGCCAGTAGCGGCATCCGGGTCACGCTGCAGATTTTGCAACAAGAATCCGCGGACCATTTCTTGATCAATGTCTTGGGCCAAGATCGCGTCCGCGTCGTCACGACTCTTGACGGCTGCCAGGTCCATGTCGAGCAGCAACCCAGCATTGCGTTCGAACTCGCCGGTGCCATCGCCGGTGCCTGGCGACATGTCGAGCACCCCCAGATGGTCGACTAGTTCGGGACGCAGCAGCGCGGTCAGCATCGCGACCTTGCCGCCCATGGAGTGTCCAACTAGCGTGATCGTGGCGTGTTCAGCGCCGTGAGCTGCGCGCAGTTCAGCAAGTACCTCAGCGACCGCGTCGACCTGCTCTAGATAGTCGAAGTGTTTGGTCCACGGTGATTTACCGTGATTCAGCAGGTCGACCAGCACCGTCGTCGCGCAGTCGCCAAGTGACCGTGCTATAGAAGAGAAGGCAGCGCCCTGCGCGAACAGACCGTGCAAGAAGACGATCACTTGGTCGGTCTTAGCTTTAGCGTCATGTTGTCGATAGTGCAGCTTTGGCACGGTCAAAACTCCTTGTCAGCAGGGCGATAGCTCAGCGTCGACGTTGCCAGCAAGTCGAGTGGTAGTGCCGGCGGTGCGTCAAGCCAGACGAAGATCCAATCGGCGGGGTATGCGGCCAGGCGACAATATGGGCCTCTCCGGAGACGATCTCCCGGTCACATTCGGGACAGCGGTAGGCCTTGGTAGAGGTGCCGGGCCGGACGCGTCGAATGATCCAAAGGCCGTCTGATTTACGTTCTGAGGTTTGGTGTTCGGCGTAGCTCAGCGGCCGCACCGGGCGGGAATACTTGTTGACGCGATGAGCCATGGTTCAAAACAGCCTATCTTCAGCGTTATCCATGCCGCGCAATGCGTCATAGTCGACCACGACGCAATCTAGCCCACGATCCTCGGCCAATACCTTAGCCTGCGGCTTGATCAGCTGTGCAGCGAAAATGCCGCGCACCGGACGCAACCCAGGATCACGATTCATCAGCTCGACGTAGCGGGTCAGTTGCTCCACGCCGTCGATTTCGCCGCGACGTTTTACCTCGACGGCGACATAGCTACCAGCGGCGTCTTTACACAAGATGTCGACTGGCCCGATAGCGGTCCTGTATTCGCGCTGCACGGTGCTCCAGCCCTCACCGAAAGTCGATGGGTTTTCGGCCAGCAGTGCCTGCAGGTGCGCCTCGACGCCGTCTTTTTGCAGGCCGGGGTCCTCGCCAAGCTCGTGGCTGGCATCCAGGAAAATCTTGCCGATGCTGATCCGCAACTCGTCACCGCTGTGGGCCTTGACCTCCCAAATCCGGGTGATCCGCGGATCAAGCTCGTCGGTGGTGGCGCTGAGTTGGGCGTCAGCGGCTGGGATTTCCTTTATCGTGCACGGTGGATTCATCCAATTGAGTGGCTTGTAGGCTCGATCGTCGGCGTGAATCGAAACCGATCCATCCGCCTTGATCATCAGCAGCCGAGTCGCGAACGGTAGGTGCGAGGTCAACCGTCCGGCGTAATCCACCTGACATTCCGCGATCACCAGACGCATGCCGTCAAGCCTATCGACTTTGCGAAAGGGTTAGGACACGTCAATTCTGCTCGTCGAGCTGCTTGAGCATTTCTGGCGGCAGATTGTCACGATCCAGGATGCGTGTGCTCTCCTCATTGGGTTGCCCCTTAGGCTGTGCGCCTTGGGCCAACCATTGCTCGTCGGAGTCAGCGTCCACGTTCAGAAAATGCGCTTCGGGCAACTCCAGGCTAGGGAAGGGATCGCTATTTGGCAGATCTTCAGCCGATCCCAAGCCGAGGGTCTTTAAGGTCTCGAATTGCGCCAAGATCGCGTCCTTACGCTGCAAGAGCACCGCGGTTTCGCGCTCTAGTTGCTCCTTGCGCCAGCCGAACTGCTCCTCGAGCCGCTCCCGCATCATGGCAGCTTGCCGGTGAGCTGCGGCGATTTGGCTTTCGGCCTCGTTAGCTGCGTCAGTGCGAGTCTGCTCGGCAGCCTCTAGGGCCTCGGCCCGAATCTTTGCTGCCTGCTCATTTAGCTCGTTGACGTGCGAGACGGATTCGTCATGCTGGGCCTTGGCCTGAGCCATCAACTCCGCGATCTCAGCGCGCACCTGCTCGGCCTCTGCCGCAGCCGCAGCGCGCAATTCGTCAGCTTCGCTAAGCGCAGCGGCACGAATTTCAGCCGATTTCTCTTGCGCTTCATTACGCAGCTTGGAGGCGTCAATCGACGCTTGACGTGCCATTTCATCGGCTTGTGCGCGGGCTTGGGCTAATAATTCGTCAGCCTTGCGCCGCGCATCGCTCAGCGCTCGCTCGCCAGCCTGGTTTGCCTGCTGTTCGCCTTCAGCAGCGCCGACGCGGATCCGTTCGGCTTCCGAAGTCGCCTGCTGGGTGATGTCATTGGCTTGCCGTTGCGCGCCGTCAGTCAGCTCGCGGGCATTAGCCTGGGCTTGTTGCAGCGTCATGTCAGCGGTGGTCTTGGCCTGCTTTGTCAGACTTTCAGCTTGCCGGCGAGCTGCGTCGACGATCGAAGCAGACTCGGTGCGCGCGTCATTCAGAGCCTTCTCTACGTCGCGGTCAAGTTGTTCGCGGACCCGGCGCATGTGGCTCATCGCGGCAATCCGGACGTCATCGGCTTCGGTCTGGGCGCCGGCGCGCATGTCGGCGGCGACGCGGCGGGCTTCTTCTTTGACGCGTTCAGCTTCCAAGCCAGCTCGCGAGATGAGTTCAGCGGCCTGGTCCTCGGCGCTACGCAGCATGCTGGTCGCATAGCTGCCCAGCCGCGAAAAGTCAGTGTCCGGCTTGGTGGATTGCAGCGTCGCCATTTCGCGACGCAGATGTTTGGTCAATTGACGCAGCGTCGAAATCTGCTTTTCCAGGTCGCGGACATAGCCGTCAACTGCTTGACGGTCATAGCCCCACATGCCATGCGGGAAACTGCCCGCGGCACTGGCTCGATCGTCAAATAGATTAAGACCGGTCAGCTCGGTGTCGTCGACCTCCTGGGTATTTTCGACGACGGACTGCTCGACGCCTTCGTCGGCGTCCGATCCCGGTTGCGGCGGGCGTGCTTGTTGGCTCATGACGGCTCCCTTTGACGCTGCTGAAGCGCTCGTCATGAGGCTAGCAACCCGTGCGGGTCAATCGAGGTTGACGCGCACGGGCCTAGCGGAATTACAGCTGAATCAGTGGCCTTGGCCGGGCTGCACGATTTCGATCAGCACGCCCTTGCCCGACTTGGGGTGCATGAAGTTGATCTTCGAACCGCCAGTGCCGATCCGCGGCTCGTCGTAAAGCAGCTGCATGCCACGCTCGCGCAGGGTCGCGCTGACGGCCTCAATGTCGGCGACGCGCCAAGCCATGTGGTGCAGGCCGGGGCGATTCTTCTCCAACCATTTGGCGGTGGTGGCATCCTCACGGGTGGGGGAGATCAGCTGCACCTGAGTCATGTGTTCGGTCAGCTCGGCAGCGGGGGCCATCATGATTTCGAAGACGCCCTGCTCGTCGTTGACTTCGCGGTGGATTTCGTGCCAGCCGAAGTTGTCCTTGTAGTACTGCGCGGCTTCCTCAGCGTCCGGGCTGACGTAGGCCACGTGATCAATCACAGTGAAAAGGTCTTGATTCTCCATGTCTCAATTGTTCCACTAATGCGCACTCGATGGGGAGCCGGGGTTACGTTGCCTGGCCACTAAGACGTCCTGACAGCTGAATCCGGAGTAGCTAGGCAGCCCAAGCTTCGAACCAGACCTAAGACGAACGACCGGCCAGCCCGTCGGACTAGAGACGGTGCTGACCGGTCGGTCATGTATCGCAACTGGCTATGCGGATCAGCTGAGTGCGTCGTCGACGACCTGCTTTGCAGCAGCCTGCAGCTCGGCTAGGTGTTCGGCGCTGCGATAGCTCTCGGCGTAGATCTTGTACTTGTCTTCAGTGCCTGACGGTCGGGCTGCGAACCAGCCAGCGTCAGTGGTCACCTTGATGCCACCGATCGGGGCGTCATTGCCCGGTGCATCGGAGTAGACATGGGTGATCGGATCGCCGGCCAGCTCCTTGGCCTGCACGTCATCTGGCGCCAACGCTTTGAGCCGAGCTTTCTGCTCGCGATTGGCGTCCGCGTCAACGCGGGCGTAAAAGTATTCGCCGAATTCGTTGACCAGATCCGCGTAGTGCTCGCTCGGGTTCTTGCCGGTGACGGCGGTCAGCTCGCTGGCTAGCAGGTCAAGGATGATGCCGTCTTTGTCGGTGGTCCAGGTGTCGCCATTGAGTTCTAGGAAGGACGCGCCGGCGGATTCTTCGCCGCCGAAGCCCATTTCGCCGGAAATCAGGCCCGGCACGAACCACTTGAAGCCGACCGGCACCTCTACCAGCTTACGGCCCAGCTGCTTGGCGACATTGTCGATCATCGAGCTGGACACCAAGGTCTTGCCGATCTTGGTGTCAGACCCCCAGCCAGGACGGTTAGCGAACAGATATTGGATCGCTACCGCCAGATAGTGGTTGGGGTTTATCAAGCCTGCGTCTGGGGTGACGATGCCATGCCGGTCAGAGTCTGCGTCATTGCCGGTGGCGATGTCGTACTTGTCGCGATTGTGCACCAAGGACGCCATCGCATTGGGGCTCGAACAGTCCATTCGAATCTTGCCGTCGGTGTCGAGAGTCATGAAATACCAAGTGGGATCGATGACGTCATTGACGACGGTCAGGTTCGGCAGCATATTTTCGGCGATGTACTGCCAATACTGCGCTGCAGCTCCGCCCATCGGATCGGCACCGATACGCAGTCCAGAGCCGTGGATCGCGTCCAAATTGATGACTCGACCGAGCTCTTGGCAATAGGCGCTGCGATAGTCGAAACGGTTGACCCGGCTAGCTGCCTGCTCGTAAGGAATGCGCTTGATCGACTTGAAATCCCCGAGCAGCTGATTGGCCCGGTCAGCGATCCAACTGGTCGCGTCAGTGTCGGCGGGGCCGCCGTTGGGTGGGTTGTACTTGAAACCACCATCACGTGGCGGGTTATGTGACGGCGTGACGACGATGCCGTCTGCTTGCGCAGCGCCGGCGTGCTCACGGTTGTAACGGATGATCGCCCGGCTGAGCGCCGGAGTGGGGGTGTACTCGTCATCGCGTTCGGCGAAAACCTCGATACCAGCTGCGACGAGCACTTCGATCGCCGTCTGCCAGGCCGGCAGCGACAGGCCGTGGGTGTCTTTGGCGATGAATAGCGGGCCGGTGATGCCTTGCCCGGCACGATATTCGATGATCGCCTGGGTGATAGCGGTGATATGTGCTTCGTTGAATGCGGCGTCGAAAGCTGAACCGCGGTGTCCAGAAGTGCCGAAGACGACAATCTGGTCGAGATTGCTGGGGTCGGGAATCTTGTCGTAATAGGCGGCGATCAATTCATCGACATTGATGAGATCGTCGGCTTGGGCGGGTTGTCCTGCGCGTGGGTGTGCCATGAATCAATATTGGTTCATCTTGGGTAGCTAGGACAATGGGGGGACAATAGAGCCTATGAGCAATGCGAACTTCTCCCGTCCCGGCGCGGTCGATCTGTCGAACCTTGGTGCGGCTAGCGACGCTAACCATGACCCCGCGACAGCGGTCTATTTTCTTGACGTCGCCGAACAAGATCTGGAGAAGATGATTGCGGATTCGCTGCGTTTCCCGATCGTCATGGTCTTGCATTCGCCGCGAGATGCGGGCGGGACCAAGATGCTCAGCATCTTCGAGCGGTTGGCTAATGCGGACTCCGGACGCTGGCTGCTGGCCAAGGTAGACGTCGACGCCCAGCCGCGGATCGCGCAGGCCCTGGGTGTGCAGGCCGTCCCGACGGTGCTGGCGGTCTTAGCCGGACAGCTCGTGCCGCTATTCCAGGGCACCGCTGATGAGTCTGAGATCAAGCAATATCTCGAGCAGATCCATCAAGTCGCTGTCGCCAATGGCATCACTGGGAAGGCCTCGCCGCAGGCTGGGCAGGCGGCTGTGGCTAGCGATGAGCAAGACGCTGAGCCTCAGTTGGATCCGCGTTTCATCCCCGCTGACGAAGCGATGCAGCGCGGCGACTTCGAAGCGGCGGCAGCCGAATTCGACAAGCTACTGAAGGCCAATCCCGCAGATGTGGAAGCCCGCTCGGGACGTTCCCAGGCACGGCTGCTGGCACGCACCGTAAACGCCGACGGGTCGGTCATCGCACAAGCTGACGCAGCGCCCGACGATCTCGACTTGCAGCTACAGGCCGCCGACGTCGAAGTGCTCACCGGTCAGCATGAAGCCGCTTTTGAGCGGATCTTGGCTGCGATCCGCACGCACTTTGGCGACGAACGGGAACAGCTGCGGGTTCGGCTATTGGAGTTGTTTGACACCGTCGACCCGAAAGATCCGGCAGTCGCGAAAGCCCGACGCGATTTGAGTCTGGCCTTGTTCTGATCTTCATCGGCTCGCTTAGCTAGGGGATTGACGCCAATGCGTCTGCTGCATCCGCGTTAAGTCCCCGAGCCATCAAAGTACGTCGCTGACTGGCGAACCGTCTTCGCTGTAATAGAAGCCCTCAGAACTCAAGATCGCAGCGATCCGACGCGCCGACAGTTCGGTCACATGCTCAGCGATCCGGTCCGGCGCTACCCAATGCACTGCCGCCAGCTCGTCAGTGGCCAAGGTGAACTGTTCTACGTCTGACGCGGCCATGACGCCGCCGTCGAAAATGAACTCCAGCGCGTCGCTCCAGCCCAGATAGGGCGGCATCCAATCCACGACCAATGGGGCGCCGACCTTGATGTGGACGCCCAGCTCTTCGAAGACCTCGCGTTGCGCTCCCACCCGCGGGGCTTCATTCGGCTCGACGATGCCGCCGGGCAGCTCCCAGTCCGATTTGTATCGGACATGCTCCAGCAGGATGCGGCCCGATTCGTCGCGGATCAACACATGTGCGATGACGCGATGGGTCGGCAGCACCGAATTCATCACAGTCGAAAAATGTGGCGCCTCAGAACTGACATCTTTGGCGTAGCTGAACACGTCACGGACCCCGTCTTGGTCAGCGATGAAGCCGACATGCAAGCCTTCACGCAGGAAGCCATTGCGATGCATCGCCAGCAGGGCTGCGCGATCGTCCGGGTCGACCAACGCCACGATGCGCCGCACGCTAAGGTCTCGAAGCGCCGCCAAGTTTTCGTCCAGAAAATCTCGCAGATTCGTGACGAAATCCGCTGGGGTCGGCGTCTGCCAGCCGAGCATGGCCTGGTGACCGTCGACGCTCAGTTCGAGGCCACCAGATCGCTCGACTGCCAATCTGATCAGTCCTCGATGTGCTTGAGCCAGACCGCACCCATCGGCGGCAGGTTGGCCGTCGCGAAGGACCATTGATCGGCTGCGTCGGATTGATTTTCGCCAGCCCGAATGGGTTCGGGATTGCTGTGCTGGCCGGTGCCGTCAAATTCGGTCCAGTCGGTGTTCAAGATCTCTTTCCATGAGCCGCCCGTCGGCAGCGTCAACGGATAATTCGGATATGGCTCTGGCGAGAAGTTCGTGATGGATGCGATCATGCGGCCGTCAGAATCACGGCGAATCCAGCTGAACACATTGTGGCCAGCATCATCGGCATTGATCCATTGGAATCCTTCTGGATCATTGTCGAGCTCGTACAACGCTGGATGGGTCGCCTGAATCTCATTCATTCGACGGATCAGCTGACGCACGCCATTGTGGCCGCGCAGTGAATCGACCCACCACTCCAAGCCCGCAGCTTCATTCCATTCGCTGCGTTGGGCGAATTCTTGCCCCATGAACAACAGCTGCTTGCCAGGGAAAGACCACATATAGGCGTAATAGGCGCGCAGCGTGGCGAATTTGCGCCAATCATCTTGCGGGATCTTGTTGATCATCGAGCCCTTGCCGTGCACGACTTCGTCGTGGCTGATCGGCAGCACGAAATTTTCCGAATATTGGTAGACCATCGCGAAGGTCAGATCGTTGTGGTGATACTGCCGGTGAATCGGATCGTGCGACAGATAGCGCAGCGAGTCGTTCATCCAGCCCATATTCCACTTGAAGCTGAAGCCCAGACCGCCTTCATCAGCGGGTTTAGTGACGCCACCCCAGCTGGTGGATTCCTCTGCGATCAAGCCAACATTTGGCACTCGCTCAGCGAGGTGGCTGTTGACATAGCGCAGCAAGTCGATGGCTTCGAGGTTCTCGCGGCCACCATATTGGTTGGGCACCCAACCGCCTTCGGGACGGCTGTAGTCGAGATAGAGCATCGAGGCCACCGCGTCGACGCGCAGCGCGTCAATATGGAATTGCTGCACCCAATAGAGCGCGTTCGAGACTAGGAAGCTCTTGACCTCGTTGCGGCCGAAGTTAAAGACGTAGGTGCCCCAGTCGAGTTGTTCGCCCTGCCGCGGGTCGGCGTGCTCATAGAGGGCGGTGCCGTCGAAGCGACCGAGCGCCCAATCGTCCTTGGGGAAGTGGCCCGGCACCCAGTCCAAGATGACGCCGATGCCGGCCGCGTGCAGCGCTTCGACCAGATAGCGGAAATCGTCAGGGGTGCCCAGTCGACCGTCAGGGGCGAAATAGCCGGTGACTTGATAGCCCCACGAACCAGTGAACGGGTGGGCCATGACCGGCATGAATTCGACGTGGGTGAAGCCCTGCCAGGTCAGATATTCCGGCAGCTGCTCGGCCAGCTCGCGATAGCTTAGGCCCGGACGCCAGCTGCCCAGATGCATCTCGTAGATCGACATTTGTGACTGTTGGGCGTCAGTGGCGGTGCGCTGAGCGATCCAGTCGTCTTCGGTTTCAGCCCATTCGTAGTGCGACTCCCAGACGATCGACGCATTGCCTGGCGGCAGTTCGGCCTGCCGAGCGTAGGGGTCGGCCTTCTCTTGCCAGGTGCCGTCAGCGTGCTGAATCTTGTACTTGTAGTGCGTGCCTTCGCCGACGCCTTCGATCCAAAGACCCCAGACACCGGTGCCCGGGATGAGCTCCATGTCGTCGCCTTGCCACCAGTTGAAGTCGCCGATGACTTGCACACGTTGCGCGTTTGGTGCCCAGACGGTGAAGCGGGTGCCCTTGAGCTCGCCGCGCTCGTCGTCCATGGTGTTGACGACGTGCGAGCCGAGCCGACGCCAAGCTTCCGTATCGCCGCCGCTGTGGAATCCTTCGAAATCCCAGCCGGTCAGATTTCCGAATTGGTTATGCATGGATTTCTCCTGATTTTCGTTGACGCTCAGAGCTGCGGCTTTGAGTTAGGCAGGTGGACATTCAAGATATGCGCTGGATTGATCGGATCCAATTGGACGAAATTGCGTTGGCCCCAAACGAAATTCTGGCCAGTCAGTTCGTCGTGGACACCAAAGACGGCATCCTCGGGCAGGCCCAATAGTTCCATATCAATTTCGACTTCGCCCCAGACCGAGCCGAAAGGATTGAGGCTACACACGACGATCATCGCGTCGTCGCCGTCACGTTTGGCGAAGGCGAAAATTTCGTCGTGCGAGGTCTCTAAAATGACGGTGCGCCGCAGCTGCTGCAGAGCACGATGATCGCGACGAATTTCATTCAACCGCGCCATCAATTCATTGAGATTCGGCTGCTGATCCAAATCACGCGGTCGGAATTCGTATTTTTCAGAATTCAAATATTCTTCGCCGCCTGGCTTGAGGGGCTCATATTCCAAGATTTCGAAGCCAGAGTAGATGCCCCAGCTCGGCACCATCGTCGCGGCCAAGATCATTCGAATCGCAAAGGCAGCGATTTCACCGCTGCGAATCTGCAACGGATTGATGTCTGGGGTGTTGACGAAGAAATTCGGCCGCATGTAATCAGCGGTCTCGCTAGCCAGCTCGTAGAGGTAATCGCCCAGCTCATATTTACTAGTGCGCCAGGTGTAATAGGTGTAGCTCATTTGGAAGCCGACCTTGCCGAGATTGCCCATGATTTCAGGACGGCTGAAAGCCTCAGCAAAAAAGATGACTTCAGGGTTGGTCTGATAGATCTCTTCCAACACCCAATCCCAGAAATTCAGCGGCTTGGTGTGTGGATTGTCCACGCGGAAGATCGTCACGCCACGATCAATCCAAAAACGCAGAATCCGCACCACTTCGGCGTAAATGCCTTCGGGATCATTGTCGAAATTGATCGGATAAATGTCCTGATATTTCTTCGGCGGATTATCTGCGTATGCGATGGTGCCATCTAGCCGCGTGGTGAACCATTCCGGATGCTCGGTGACCCAAGGGTGATCAGGGGAGGCCTGCAGCGCGAAATCCAGCGCAACCTCCAAGTCCAGCGACTTGGCTTTAGCGACGAAGGCGTCAAAATCTGCCAAGGTACCGAGTTCGGGGTTGACCGCGTCATGGCCACCGTCGGCAGAGCCAATCGCCCATGGTGAGCCGGGATCGCCCGGTTCGGCAGTGAGCGTGTTGTTCTTGCCCTTACGGAATTGCTTGCCGATCGGATGAATTGGCGGGACGTAGACTACGTCGAAACCGTTCGCGGCGGCGCGTTCCAAGATCTCATGGCTGGAATTGAAAGTGCCAGAGATCCAATTACCGTCCGCATCCTTGCTCGCGCCTTGCGAGCGCGGGAAGAATTCATACCACGAGCCATAGAGCGCTCGACGGCGCTCGACGCGAATCGGGAATTCAGCGGTAGGGGAGACCAAGCTACGCCGGCCATAACGCACCATGGCCGCTTCGAGGGCCTCGTCAACCGACAGCTCAGCCAATTCCAGGCCGGAGGTCGTCGGCACCAATTTGAGCAGCGCGCCATCGATGACGTCGATAGCTTGCGGATCGGAAGCCTGCTTGGCTGCGACGCGCGCGGCTGTCAGCAGCTCTTGGCCCTCCATGCATAACAGCTCGACGTCAGCGTCGATAGCGAATTTGATTTCTGCAGCGTGCTGCCAGGTGTGCCAATCATCGGCGAAGCTCTCGATCCGATAGGTCCAATCGCCCAGCTCATCGAGCCGTACCCAGGCCTGCCAGATATCGAGCCCCTCGGGCCAGATCAGCTTCATGTCTGCGCTGCGCGTCTGACCCGACGGCGATGTCAAGACGACGCGGGCTCCGACGCGGTCGTGGCCTTCGCGGGTGACGTGGGCAGAGATCGGCAGCTCTTCGTCGAGCACCGCCTTGGCTGGATAGGCGCCGTGTTCGATGACCGGCTGAACTTGGGAGACTGGAATGCGTCCAAATCCGCCGATATTGGCTTCGCGACGTATGTGCTTCACCTGGTCAACGCTACCGATAATGAGCCGTCTACAGCTAGGTAGGGCAGAAATAGGTCCACCAGGGGCAGGTCTACTCGGGGCAGCGGCAACTGCATTAGTCGGTGAGCGTCAGGCCAAGTTCGGGTGACGGTTGCATTAACTAGCTGGTGTCAGTTAGCCGCAGGACGCTGCCAGACGCTACGGTCAACTTCGTGCGTGCTATCAGAAGATTCATCGTGCAGCCCGTCCTACCTGGACCGCTGCGTCCCCTGGCCGACCTCGCCCGCAATTTGCGCTGGGCTTGGAATCCGAACACCACCGAGCTGTTCAAGGCCATCGATCCGCAGTTGTGGGAGTCGACCGGGCATGACCCGCTGCGCTTGCTCTCGCAGGTTCCCGTCGAGCGGTTAGAAGAGCTGGCTGCAGACCGAAAATTCGTCCGTAATCTCGAGCTGGTCGTCGAAGACTTGAACGAGTACATGAGCGGCGATCTTTGGTACCAAGGCTTTGCTGCTGAGAATCCGCATGCCCCCAAAGCCATCGCCTATTTCTCGGCTGAATTTGGCATTGATAAGGTGCTGCCGCAATATTCGGGCGGCTTGGGCATCTTGGCCGGCGACCACTTGAAGGCAGCTTCTGACACCGGCACCCCCGTCATCGGTGTCGGCTTGCTCTACCAGCACGGCTACTTCGTGCAATCCCTGGACGCTGCCGGCTGGCAGCAGGAGTTCTATCCCGTCCTGGATCCCAATGAGTTGCCCATCTCGCAGCTGTTGGACGAGAACGGCCGCCCGGTCACCATCACGGTGCGAGTACGTGGCCTAGATGTCGTGGCTCAACTGTGGATCGCCCAGGTCGGTCGCGTGCCGTTGATCTTGATGGACACCAACCTTGAGGTGAACGGCGAACGTGAACGTCAGATCACCGACAAGCTCTACGGCGGCGGTTCGGACCACCGTCTCAACCAGGAAGTGCTGCTGGGTGTCGGTGGCGTGCGCGCGGTCCGCGAATTCTGCCGTATCACTGGGACCCCGACGCCCGAGGTCTACCACTGCAACGAGGGTCACGCCGGCTTCCTCGGCCTGGAACGCATCCGCGAATACATGGTCAACGAGGGCGACGAGTTCACTACCGCTTTGGAGAAGGCGCGCGCTGGCACCGTCTTCACGACCCACACCCCAGTTCCGGCGGGTATCGACCGCTTCAGCCTGGACCAGATTCGTAGCCAGTTCAGCGACTTCGCACCATTGAGCATCGACGACATCCTGGCGCTCGGCGTCGAGGACTTTGACGGCGGTGACCCCGCTCGGTTCAACATGGCCGTCATGGGTCTGCGACTGGCGCAGCGCGCCAATGGTGTCTCCCAGCTGCACGGCGAGGTCAGCCGTGACATGTTCCAGGGCCTGTGGCCGGGCTTCGACGTCAGCGAGGTGCCGATCACTTCGGTCACCAATGGTGTGCACCAGGGCACCTGGCTGCATCCGGAGTTGGCTGAGGTGCTGGAATCGCGCACCAGCACTTCTGGCACCGTGATCGACGGTTACGACTGGTCGGCTATTGACCGCGTCGACGACAACACGCTGTGGACCTTGAAGCGTCAAATGCGTGGCGAGATGATCTCGATGGCACGCAAGCGGCTAGCTGCTTCTGCTGCACAGCGCGGCATGAACGCAGACTGGGTCGAGACTGCTTTGAATCCGCACACGCTGACCATCGGTTTCGCGCGTCGTGCTGCGTCCTATAAGCGGCTGACGTTGATGTTGACCGACCCTGATCGTCTCAAACGGCTGCTCAATGATCCCGAGCGCCCGATCCAGATCGTCATCGCTGGTAAGGCACACCCGGCTGACGAGATCGGCAAAGGCTTGATCCAAGAAATGGTCGAGTTCTCCGAAGATCCCGATGTCCGCGGCAAGCTCGTCTTCTTGCCGGATTACGACATTTCGTTGTCCCGTCCGTTGTACCCCGGCTGCGATGTGTGGTTGAACAATCCGCTGCGCCCGCTGGAAGCCTGCGGTACATCCGGTATGAAAGCCGCCTTGAACGCAGCCTTCAACCTGTCGGTGCGTGATGGTTGGTGGGACGAATGGTACGGTCCGAACTGGGGTTGGGAGATTCCGTCCTCAGAAGCGATCTCGGATCCTGACGAACGGGACGCCCTCGAGGCGGCTGCGCTGTACGACATCATCGAAAACGAGATCGCGCCGAAGTTCTACCAGCGCGACGCTAACGGTCTGCCAAAGGCGTGGGTAGAGATGATGCGTCAGACGATCTCCGGGCTCGGCCCGCTGGTCTTGGCCACTCGCATGGTGCGCGACTACGTCACCGAGCTTTATACGCCAGCTGCTGCGTCCGAGGCCGCGGTTGCTAACGACGGCGTCGCCAAGGAACTAGCCGACTGGAAGCACCGCGTGCGGGCAGCTTGGAGCGGTGTCGAGATCGTCCGTGTCGAGTCGTATCTGCCCGACACCGTCGAGGTCGGTTCGATGAACCGCTTTGACGCTTACGTTCGGCTCGGCGATCTGCGTCCCGAAGACGTGGCGGTGCAGCTGGTCTCCGGCGACGTCGATAGCGCCGACGTGCTGCGCAATATCCGCATCGGCGACATGGAACTGGCAGAACCTGCCGATCAGCAGGGTGTCTATCGTTTCTCGGTCGAAAAGCAGAGCAAGTTCGCCGGTTCGGTCGGCTACACCGTGCGCGTCGTGCCGCGTCACGAGCTACTAGCCAGCCACTCCGAGCTTGGTCTGGCAGCCGTCGCCAACTAAACCTGTCGACGAATCTGGGCGGTCCGTAAGGGCCGCCCTTTTCGTTTCTATGGCCCGCCAACCGCTGCTCGTCGGTCGGCCCGGTGAGCTTCTGCGCTGCTTGGGTGTTTGAAGGGTGGCTGTTAGAGGGTTTAACTGTGCTTCTGCGCTGTTGTGTGCTTGAACGGTGTCCGTTAGACGGCTAGCCGTCTAACTGGTTTGCCTCGTGTCCGCTGGTCGCTTCTCGTTGTCTGCATTCGCTTTTGGTGGTTGGGTTTGGTTGCCGTCGTGGTTGGTGCGGCCGTCCCGCCCCCTGCGCTCACTCGCGCTGTTCTCCATGACCCTCTGCTGCGCCGAGGG